>OLNN01000903.1_pt1 | contig 27998 bp, 24 predicted proteins | sample 1672141 | NCBI WGS metagenome assembly OLNN01 (sample SAMEA3136652, study PRJEB25190) | human gut metagenome | biome: human gut; feature: human-associated habitat; material: faeces | place: Austria | collected 2013
CGGCACGCGCTTCTTCGACCGCGCGGAGATCCGCGACGTCATGGCCTACCTCAAGCTCGTCGTGAACCCGTCAGACGACGTGAGCGCCCTGCGCGTGGTCAACACCCCGCGCCGCGGCATCGGCTCCACGAGCGTGACGAAGATCCAGAGCTACGCGCTCACGCACGGCATGCCCTTCCTCGCGGCATGCCAGGCGTGCGTGGCCGAGGAGGGCCTGCTCACGGCCAAGGCCCGCAACGCCCTCGGCCAGTTCACGAGCGTCATCGAGCGCGCGCGCGCCAAGAGCGGCGAGCTCGCGCGCGTCGTGGAGTCCATCATCGACGACGCCGGGCTCATCTCCGCCCTCGAGGCCGAGCACACCGTGGAGGCGGACGGCCGCATCGAGAACATCCGAGAGTTCCTCGGCGTCGCCCAGGAGTTCGACGAGACGCACGACGACGTGGCCGAGACGCTCGAGAGCCTCGCGCAGCTGCGCGAGGCCGGGGCGCTTGACGCCGCGCCCGGCGAGGTGGGCCTGCCGGCCGAGCTCGCCCAGCCCGTCGACCCCAACGTGACCGTGGCGGCCGAGAAGCTCCCGGCGTTCATGGAGTGGCTCGCCCTGCGCAGCGACCTCGACGCGCTCGCCGGCTCCACGAGCGCCGTGACGATGATGACGGTGCACTCCGCCAAGGGCCTGGAGTTCCCCGTCGTGTTCGTAGCGGGCATGGAGGAGGGGATCTTCCCGCACCAGGGACACGAGGACGACCCCGCCGGCGTCGAGGAGGAGCGCCGCCTGGCCTACGTCGCCATCACGCGAGCCGAGCGCCAGCTGTTCCTCACCTACGCCGCGACGCGCCGCACGTACGGCACCACGACGGCCAACCCGCCGAGTCGCTTCCTGCGCGAGATTCCCGACGATGACATCCAGCTCGTGGGCGTGGGCTCGGAGGGCTTCTCGGGCGTGGGCTGGGAGAAGCGAGGCGACCGCAGGGGCACGTACGGCAGCGGCACCCAGGCGTATGGCGGCGCCGTGTTTGGCTCGGCCACGCGCTCCGCCGGTGGCAACGCCCAGGAGCGCTTTGGCGGTGTGTCGTTCCGCGCCGGCTCCGCCGCATCGGGCCGTGGCGCCCGCTCGGGCTCTGGCGTCTCGTCTGGCCAAGGGCTTCCGCTCTCCGCGCTCAAGGGCTCGGGCTTCTCGGGCCCGCGCACGTTCGGCTCGGCGCCCGCCGCGGACGAGGGCCGCGTGATCGGGAGCGGTCGCGTGCGCCAGCGCGAGGCAGACCCGTTTGCGAGCAACCCCGCCGGCGGCATCCGTCGCGACGCCGCGAAGGCCCAGGAGGGCTTTGCGAAGGGAGACCACGTCTCCCACAAGACGTTTGGCCCCGGCGTGGTGCTGTCGGCGTCCGGAGACGTCATCGAGGTCAAGTTCACGCGCACGGGCAAGGTCAAGAAGCTCATGAAGGGCTTTGCCCCCATCGTGAAGGTCGAGGGGTAGCGCCGTGGATGACGTTCTCATCCTTGGGCTCACACTGCCAGACTTTGTGCGCAGGGTCGCGTTTCTCGCGATCGCGCTGCTGCTGGCGGCGCTGGCCTCGCATGCGCTCTCCCGCGCCCTGCGCCGTGCCCTCGACGCCACGGACGTTCCCAGCGCGAGCATCTTCGTGAACATCGGCCGCGGCCTGGTGTGGGCCCTTGCGGTCCTCTCGGTGCTGCAGCCGGTGTTTGGCATCGAGCCCACGGCGTTCGTCACGGCGCTGGGCGTCACGTCCCTGGCGCTGTCGCTTGGCCTGCAGGATACCATCTCCAACCTCATTGGCGGCCTCAGCCTCATGGTGGGGCGCGTCGTGAAGCCGGGCGACCTCGTGGACGTGGCGGGCTTCGTGGGCGAGGTCACCGACGTCAGCTGGCGTGCCACCACCGTGCGCAACCGCCTGGGAGACGAGCAGGTCATTCCCAACTCCGTGCTCAACAAGACGGCGCTCGAGCACCTTACCCTGGAGACGGAGTCCCTGTGCGAGGTGAGCCTCGTGGTTGCGCATGGCGCGGACCTGGCTGTGGTGGAGGGAGAGATCCTGGACGCTGCGCGCGAGATGCGCGAGTTGCTCAACCCTGACATCCCGCCCCGCGTGTTCTTCTCGGGCGCGGACGTGTATGGGGTGCAGTGCTCGGTGAGCCTGCACCTGGCGTCGGGAGCGCTTCCCGCCTCCACGCGCAACGCGCTCGTGAGGCGCCTTGCGGGCCGCCCCTGGCTTGCCCGCGTGTAGGTCCTTGGCGTTCGGCTGCGTATGGCCGGCCACCCCTGGTCGGGTGCGGGGTCCTTGCGCGCGGCCATGGATGACGTGGTCTGCGATACTGTGGCCAGCTGACACACGCTGGCGAAGGGACGTGCGATGAGGACCCTGCTGATCAACGCGAGCCCGCGCGGCTCCCGTAGCAACTCGCTCAAGCTGGCCGAGGCGTTCGTGCGCGGCCTGGGCGAGGTTGAGCTCGAGCGCGTGGACCTGTGCGACCTGCGCATCGAGCCATGTCGCGGCTGCTTCGCCTGCTGGAAGGCCACGCCGGGTACCTGCTGCATCCGTGACGACATGGCGCGCGTCATCGAGCTCGAGCGCGCCGCCGACCTCGTGGTGCTGAGCTTTCCGCTCTACTACTTCAACGTGCCCGGTCCGCTCAAGACCATGATCGACCGTCAGCTTCCCACGAGCCTGCCCTTCATGGCAGACGACTCCGCTGCCACGGGTAGCGGCGCCCATCCGCTGCGCTACCCCGAGATGGCACGCACGCGCTATGTGGCCATCTCCACCTGCGGCTTCTACACTGCCGAGAACAACTACGACGCCGTGGCCCGCGCACTTGACCACTGGCCGGGTGCCGGCGTCTGGGACGCCATCTTCTGCGGCCAGGGCGAGCTGTTCTCCGTTCCCGAGCTTTCCTCGCGCACCGATGCCTATCTCACCCTTGTGGAGCGGGCCGGCGCCGAGTATGCCGCGGGCGGCATCTCCGAGGGCGTGCGCGCCGCGCTTGCCGAGCCGCTCTTTGTGCGCGAGACGTTCGAGCGCATGGCGGACGCGAGCTGGGGCGTGGACGAGCGTGGCGAGTGTGAGGACGAGGCCGTCTCCTTCACGCGGCAGATGGCAGCCCTCTATGATCCCTCGACCTGGGATGGGCACGATCGCGTGCTCGAGATGCGCTATCGTGACCGGGGTGTCCGCTGCCAGGTCGTGCTCGGCCGCGAGGGGAGCCGTGTTCTCACCGAGGGGTTCGTTGATCCCACGACCATCGTTGACACGCCCTGGGGTGTGTGGCGCGCCATCGCGCGGGGTGAGATGCGCGGCGACGAGGCCCTTGGCAGGCGGCTCTATACGGTTGAGGGAGACTTCGGCCTCATGATGAGCTGGGATAGCGTGTTCGGCGCGGCGGGGGTGGGAGGCGCGGATGCGGCTGATGCGCCAGTGGGCGAAGCTGCGCCCGCACCTGGGTCCGGCGCTGGCCTCAGACCGCCCTCGATGGCGACGATGCTCGTTGCCTGGATCGTGCTGTGGGTGGCCGTGGGCGTGGACGCAGCCGTGGGCCCCGTCGTGTCACTCGCCGTGTGCGCGCTGCTGCCGCTTGCGATGGCGCGCCACGAGCTGTGTCTCTATGACCGAATCTCGCTGGGCGTGGTGGGGGCGCTCTCGGTGGCCATGGTCGTGTCGGGCGCCACCAGCCTGCTCTATGTTGCGAGCTATGCGGCCTTTGGCCTGCTGTGGCTGGGATCTGTGCCCACGCGCGAGCCGTTGTGCGCGGCCTACGTCAAGTATGGTTACGGTGGCGAAGACGCCCTCGCGAATCCCATCTTCATGCGGGCGAACCGCATCCTGGCCGCGGCATGGGGCGTGCTGTACCTGCTCATCGCGTTGTGGACGGCGCTGCTTGGCAACGCGTTCGCAGGATGGGTGCTTCCCGTTGCCAACAATGTGGCCACGGCGATCATGGGCGCGCTCACCGTCTGGTTCGAGCACCGCTACCCGGCGTGGGTCGCCTCGGGCAAGGGCCTGCGCGCGCTGTTTTGGGGCTAGGGCGTGGCTGGCGCGCCGATTGGGGCGGAGTCTGTGTCCGTTGCTTGCGCTACCATGTGTTTTATCGCATCAAGCTCGCTTAGGAGGAACTCATGGGTTTTCTCGACAGTCTTCAGTCCTCGGTGAACCGTGGCATGGCGGCTACCGGCCGCGCAACTTCCACAATGAAGCTCAAGGCCCAGATGAGCGAGGCGCTCAAGCGTAGGCAGGCGCTTGCCGCCCAGTTGGGTGCCAGCCTGTATGACGTCACGAAGGACGACGCCAACCTGCGCGCCGGCCGCGAGGCGCTCTATGACGGCATCGCCGCGTGCGACGCCGAGCGCGCCCAGTGCCAGGTGGAGATCGAGCGCCTCGAGGCGGAGTCCGCCGCTGCCACGGCCGCGAACTCCTACTATGTGTGTCCCTTCTGCGGCTCTCATGTCGTGACGACCGACCTGTTCTGCAGCGGCTGCGGCAAGCCCATGGCAGAGATCACGGCGGCGCTTTCCGCCCAGCAGCAGGCTCCTGCTGCCCCGGTGGCCCCCGTGTCCGGCGCCGCCGCCTGCCCCCAGTGCGGTGCTCCCGTCAACGCGGGGGACGCCTTCTGCATGAGCTGCGGATACAACCTCGCCGCAGCGCCCGCTCCCGCGGCGGTTGCCGCGTCCGACCCCGAGCCTGCCGTGGCTCCCGTGCCCGAGCCTGCCGATGAGGTCGCTTCCCCCGAGGCGGCTCCCATGCCCGAGCCGCTTGATGCCGTGGCGTCCGAGCCGGTTGTCGAGGCCGAAGCCATCGAGACGGTCGTCGCGCCTGCTCCCGCGTCCGTGACGGAGCCTGCTCCCGAGCCCATCCCGGCCGCGGCGCCCGCCGCGAACGTGTGTCCCAACTGCGGCACACCCTGCGAGCCCGGCGATGCCTTCTGCATGGGCTGTGGCGCCCGCCTCTCGTAGGCGCCTCTCGCATACGTCGCAACCAAGAAGCCGCCCGCCTGTCGCGTGACAGACGGGCGGCTCTTCGTTGCGGGCGACGTGCCTTGGCGGCGGGCTACTTGCCGTCGGTGAACGTCAGGTCGTACGTGTCGTCGTTGAACTCGACGTCGTAGGAGCCGTTCGACCCGCTTGAGGTGAGCGGGTGCTTCCAGCCGGAGCCGGCCGGGTCGTAGGCGCTGTTCGTGGGGTCTGCCACCGCGACGTCGGACTCCTTGCCCCACTCGCTGGCGAACTCGTAGTAGCCGGTGCCGTCCTCGTCGAGCTCAAGCGTCGTGCTGCGGACGTAGAGCGGGCACTCGTCGTCATCGGTATCGGTGGCGCTCACGACGACGCTCCAGCGGCCGAAGGGCTTTGCCGCACTGGCGCCCTTGGGCACGATGATGGTCATGACCTTGTCCGTGACGCTGCTGGCGGAGAAGCTAGACCCGCCCCAGCTGCCCCAGCTGACGTCCTTGACGTCATAGAAGACCTGGTCGCCCTCTTCGCGCGTGCCGGCGATGGTGCCGGTGACCACGTCGTCCTGGTCGTAGACGGTCACGGTCTTGCCGTCGGTCTTGATGCCGAACTCGTGGTCGTAGTTGGCAGAGACGCCGTCGAGCATCATGGTGCCTGTCCACGGGCCGCGGTTGAGCATGGGCATCACGACGAAGCCCACGACGGCGAGAACGGCGAGAACCGCCACGACGCCACCGATGACGAGCGGAGCCTTGCTCTTCTTGACGGAGGTGGCGGGCTGCTGGTAGGCCGTCTGCTGGAAGGGCTGCTGGGGTGCGCCCTGCGGAGGAACCGGCGCGCCGGCGGGGGCAACGGGCGTGGCCTGGGGCACCGTGGCCTGGGGCGGCACGGGGCCTGCGGGCTGTGCGGTGGGCTGAGGGCTGGCGAGCTCGGCGCCGCAGTTGATGCAGAACTTGGCGCCGTCGGCATTCTTCGTGCCGCACTTCCTACAAAACATGGCTCCTCCTTGGTCGTTCCTGCGCTGCGTTTCAGCTGGCTCAAAGCATAGAGCACGCGCTGACGCCGCAGTTGCGCAACGCTTACGATTCCGGTGAACGTCGCCGTGGGGCGTTGTCGCCGAGCTGCGTTGCCGCCCTCCTCGGGTTACGATGTCTGCGCAGGGAGACGAGAGGGGAGGACGCCGTGGCGAAGGTCACGCTCAAGGACATCGCGCGCGAGGTGGGGCTCTCCGTCACCTCCGTGTCGCTCGTGCTCAACAACCGGCCGTGCAAGGTCTCCGAGACAAGCCGCCGCAAGATCCTCGAGGTGGCCAGGCGCAAGGGCTATGTCCCCAACCAGATCGCGCGAAGCCTCGTCATGCAGCACACGGACACGATCGGCCTCATCATCCCCAACATCGAGAGCCGCTTCTTTGCCTCGCTTGCCAAGAACATCGAGCTCAAGTGCCGCGAGCGCGGCTATGCCCTCATCATCACGAACTCAGACGACAGTCCTGAGAACGACTCGAAGCTCGTGCGCCTGCTCGTGAACCGCGGCGTCGACGGGCTGCTCATCGTCGTCTCGGACGAGTTTGCCACAGACGAGCGGCTCGTCTCGGACCTCTCGCAGCTCCCCACCCCCTACGTCATGGTCGACCGCTTCATCGAGGGACTGCCCTGTGACAAGGTGCGCTTCAACAACGAGCTGGGCGGCTACCTCGCCACGCGCCACCTCATCGAGCGGGGCCACGAGCGCATCGCCTGCATCGTGAACCCGCGCTCGAACACGGGCCGCGAGCGCCTCGACGGCTATGCCCGCGCGCTGGGCGAGCAGGGCATCGCCGTGCGTGCGGACTACGTGCTGGGGAGCGACTACTACATCGCGAGCGCCTACGAGGCGGCGGCGCGCCTTATCGAGACGGACGCCACGGCGGTCTTCGCGAGCTCGGACAACATCGCCCTCGGCCTGCTCAAACGCCTCTATGCCTATGACCTGAGGGTCCCGCGTGACTACTCGGTGGTGAGCTACGACAACTCGGCGGCGGACGTGCTGTTCGAGCCGGCGCTCACCTCGATCGAGCAGAACGTGCCCGAGCTCTCCCAGGCAGCCCTCGACCTGCTGTTCCGTCGCATCGCCGAGTCCGAGGCCGGCGAGCTTGGTGGGCCGGACGAGGTCGTGCTCGACCCAAAGCTCGTGCTCAAGGACAGCGTGAGGCGCCTGGACTAGCCGATGCGGCGAAAAAGGGGAGTCCGTTACATCAAGCCATCGACAATTCGACACCTGAAATGCGTTTTTGACGAGTAGACATACCTCTTTCGTCTGAGAAACCGCAGGAAAAGAGATGCATGACCATGCGCTTGAGCGTGTCATCCCCAATCGGGTGTCGAATTATGGGCAGTTGGCCATCTCGTTCGCCTGCGCAAGACGGCTGCGTGCCCGCCTGCACTGTGTTTCGGTTACGTTTCGTTACGACGCAGTACCGTTCACGGCTAAATTGCTACCGCTCGCGGAGTTAAACGGTTAGGCGAATTGTAAGCATCTTGCGTTCACGTGTGGGTAAAACGATTTACCTCTCTATACTCCGTCCCGGTCAGTCAAAAAGGGTGCGAGCCAAACCCCCAAGAGAAGGCTCGCGCTGGATGCCCGCAAGGGCATAACGACGCGCGGCTGAGATGCCGCGCAGGAAGAGGAGAGGCACATGGCACATCCCGTCATCGGCACCCCCTGGCAGAAGCTTGACGGCCCTGTCTCCGAGCAGGAGCTCGAGGGCGTCGAGAAGTACTGGCGCGCGGCGAACTACCTGTCCGTCGGCCAGATCTACCTGCGCTCCAACCCCCTCATGCGCTCCGACTGGACCGATGAGAAGACCGGCGAGACCCGCGACTTCGGCCGTCCCGACGTCAAGCACCGTCTCGTTGGCCACTGGGGCACCACGCCGGGCGTGAACTTCCTGTTCGGTCACGTCAACCGCCTCATCGCCGACCACCAGCAGAACGCCGTGTTCCTGATGGGCCCCGGTCACGGTGGCCCCGCCGGCACCGCGCAGTCCCTGCTCGACGGCACCTACTATGACATCCGTCCGGACATCACCAACGACGAGGCCGGCCTCCAGAAGTTCTTCCGCCAGTTCTCCTATCCCGGTGGCATCCCCTCCCACTACGCCCCCGAGACCCCCGGCTCCATCCACGAGGGCGGCGAGCTCGGCTACACGCTGTCCCACGCCTACGGCGCCGTCATGGACAACCCCAGCCTGCTCGCTGTCGCCGTCGTGGGCGACGGTGAGTCCGAGACGGGCCCGCTCGCCACGTCCTGGCAGTCCAACAAGCTCGTGAACCCTAAGACCGACGGCATCGTGCTGCCGATCCTGCACCTCAACGGCTACAAGATCGCCAACCCCACGATCCTCTCCCGCATCTCCGACGACGAGCTCACCGAGTTCTTCGAGGGCATGGGCTATGACCCGCACTTCTTCGTTGCCGGCTTCGACAACGAGTCCCACGCCTCCATCCACGCTCGCTTCGCCGCGCTGCTCGAGGAGGTCTTCGACGACATCTGCGACATCAAGGCCGCTGCCGAGGCTGGCGACGAGACCCGCCCCGTCTACCCGATGATCGTCTTCCGCACCCCCAAGGGCTGGACGTGCCCCAAGCACATCGACGGCAAGAAGACCGAGGGCTCCTGGCGTGCCCACCAGGTGCCGCTGGCTTCCGCCAAGGACACCCACGAGCACTTCCGCGTGCTTCGCGGCTGGCTCAAGTCCTACAAGCCCGAGGAGCTCTTCGACGAGAAGGGTGCCATCCGTCCCGAGGTGACCGCCTTCATGCCGCAGGGCGACCTGCGCATCGGCGCCAACCCCAACGCCAACGGTGGCCTCGTGCGTGAGGACCTCGTCCTGCCCGACATCCACGCCCACGAGGTGCCGGTTGCCGAGAAGGGCCACGGCTGGGGCGCCACCGAGGCCGCCCGCGTCTTCGGTGCCTACACCGCCGACGTCCTCCACAACAACATGGAGAACTTCCGCATCTTTGGCCCGGACGAGACCGCTTCCAACCGTCTCCAGGACGCCTACAAGTACACCGTCAAGCAGTGGGAGGGCGGCTTCTACGCCGACGCTGACAACGACGAGCTCCTCGCCCCGCAGGGCAAGGTCGTCGAGCAGCTCTCCGAGCACCAGTGCGAGGGCTTCCTCGAGGCCTACGTGCTCACCGGCCGTCACGGCGTGTGGAGCTCCTACGAGTCCTTCATCCACGTCGTCGACTCGATGATCAACCAGCACTGCAAGTGGCTCGAGGCCACCGTCCGTGAGATCCCCTGGCGCAAGCCCATCGCCGGCCTCAACATCCTGCTCTCCAGCCACGTCTGGCGTCAGGACCACAACGGCTTCTCCCACCAGGACCCGGGCTTCGTGGACCTGCTGCTCAACAAGGCCAACGACACGCACGTCGTCAACGCCTACTACCCCTGCGACGCCAACATGGCCCTCGCCGTGGCCGAGCGCTGCTACCAGTCCACGAACTGCGTGAACGCCATCTTCTGCGGCAAGCAGCCCGCCCCGACCTTCCTGACGGTCGACGAGGCCAAGGCCGAGCTCGAGAAGGGCGTGGCCGAGTGGAAGTGGGCCAGCTCCGCCGAGTCCCTCGAGGATGCCGACATCGTGCTCGGCACCTGCGGTGACGTGCCTGCGCTCGAGGCCCTCGCTGCCCTCGACATGCTCAAGGGCGAGGGCGTCAAGGCCAAGTTCGTCAACGTCGTTGACCTGCTGAAGATCCAGAACGCCTCCGAGAACGACCAGGCCATCTCCGACGAGGAGTTCGCCGAGCTCTTCGGCAACGGCGAGAAGCCCGTCCTCTTCGCCTTCCACGCCTACGCCGGCACCATCCGTCGCCTCGTCTGGGATCGTCCGGGCCACGACGCCTGGAACGTCCACGGCTACGAGGAGAAGGGCTCCACGACCACGCCGTTCGACATGCTCCGTCTCAACAACATGGACCGCTGGGCCCTTGCTGCCGACGCTCTGCGCATGATCGATTCCGAGAAGTTTGCCGCCAAGATCGAGGAGTGGGAGAACTTCCGCGAGGAGGCCTTCCAGTTCGCCGTGGACGAGGGCTACGATCACCCCGCCTTCACCAGCTGGGTGTGGCCCGACGCCGCCGCCGCTTCCGAGGGCGAGCTCTCCGCTACCCAGATGACCGCCGGAGACAACGAGTAGTTCCTGCTCGGTCGCGAGCGTGACTCGCTAGCGTATCTCTCGGGGCCGGCTGCGCCGCTGCGATGCGGCTGGCCCCAACTCATAAGGCAACGTGCCCGTAGGCTCAGGGGGGAGCCTACGGGCACGTCCTTTTTTGGTGACCCGAAAGGCTGGTCATCTTGTACGCGCCCATGGCTGCTATGGTCTACTGGGCCACAGCGTTTGAGCTCGGCTCCTATTCCCTTCAAGACAAGGACGCCCATGCCGCACGGACTGCACATTCGCCTGCCCAAGAACTTCGTGCTCGAGGAGCGCCTCGAGCGCTATGCGGGCGCCATCGAGCCCAACCCCTACGCGTGGTGCGGCATGTGGGCCTGGGCATGCGCTCCGGTGGGCTCGCCGGCCTTTCGCGAGGTTCGCCTCGACCTGGGCTGCGGGCGAGGGTCGTTTACCGTTGAGATGGCACGCCGCGAGCCGGACGTGCTGTTCATCGGCATGGATGCAGAGCCCATCTGCATTGCCTACGCGGCTCAGGCCGGCTGCGAGAGCGGCCTTCCCAACGTTTTGTTCGTGCCAGGAACGGCCATGCGCATCAAGGAGATGTTCGCTCCTGGCGAGCTCGCGTGCATTTACCTCAACTTTCCCACGCCGTTCCCGCGCAAGAAGGACTCGCACAAGCGCCTCGTGAACTTTGAGCGGCTCATGGACTACCGAGTCGTGCTGGCGCCCGACGGCGAGGTTCGCCTGCGCACGGACAGTCAGCCTCTGTTCGACTTTGCGCTCACGCAGGTGCCCATCGCGGGCTACGAGCTTGGCTGGAGCAGCCGAGACGCGCGCGCCGAGCGTCCGGACGAGCCTACGAGCGAGTACGAGGTCAAGCTCGGCGGGCGTGGCGCTCGCGTGTGCGCCTATGTGGCCACGCCCGGCCCTGCGCCCGTAAATCCCATGCAGACGGCCGAGGTGAGCCTGGCGGCCTATATCCCGCAAGACCTTGCGAGCTTTGACGGCTACGCGCCGCACGGCATGGAGGCAACGATCCAGAACCTGCGCAACCGCGCCGCCAAGAAGAACGGTGACTGGGCCGACGGCATCACGCTCTGACGCGATGGCGCCGGAGTGGGACCAGGCGAACCCGTCCCCCTTGGTCCCCGTCCCCCTCGGTCCCGGACCAAACGAACTCGTCCCCTTTGGTCCCTAGATGCGCTTGATGCTCTGGCGCTGGGCTATCGTGGTGTGCAGCATTGTGATGCAGGGGGCAAGGCGAATGTCTGTCGTCTGCTCGAACAGGCGACGCACGGCCATCTCGCCCATCTTGTGACGTGGCACGTGCACGGTTGAGAGCGTTGGCTGGATCACCTGGCAGAGCTGCTCGTCGTCAAAACCCATCACGGAGACGTCGTCTGGCACGCGGATTCCGTGCGCGTTGAGCGCGCGGATGAGGGCCGCGGCCACGAGGTCGTTGTCGCAGAAGAAGGCCGTGGGCAGTGGGGGATTGTCGTCGAGCCAGGCGCATAGCTCGAGATAGCCCTGCTCGGGGGAGGGGTCCACGAGAATGCGGCTCTTCTCGTCAAAGGGCAGGCACATATCCTCGAGCACGTGGCGGAAGCCCCGCTCGCGCTGGGGGAAGTTCTTGATTCGTATGCGGGAGCCCACGTAGCCGATGCGCTCGTGGCCCTTCTCGGCAAGAAGGGTCGTGGCGCGGTAGGCCGCGGGCTCGTTGGCGATCGTGACGCAGTCCAGGGCGAGCTTGTCGCTCCAGCCGTCAAGAACGACGAGCGGCAGGTCGAAGTCCTCGAACAGGGCGTACTCGTCGTCGCTGATCATCTCCGTGGCGAGTAGGATGACGCCAGCGTTGGCATTCTGCGCGAGCTCTGCCACGGCGTCCTTGCGCGTGGAGGGGTTCGTGAGGTCGAGCGTAGTCATGGACGCCTTGAGCGAGAACGCCTTGGCGCCGCGCTCTATCCCCGCGTAGACGCCGGGGTGGAAGGGGCTCACGTCAACGATGCGCCCCGTGACGCGTGCGACGGCGAAGATGACGCGCTCGAGCTGGTTTGCGCGGTGGTAGCCCATGCGCTGCACGGCGTCGAGGATGATGCTCGACGCCTTGGCGCCCACGTTGCCCTTCTTGTTCAGGACGTTTGAGACGGTGGCGGGGGAGTATCCAGTGGCCGCGGCTATGTCCCTGATGCTGACTCTGCCCATCTTTCTCCCAATCCTGCGCATCATGGCCAAAGTCGAGCCCGTAGCCGTCGACTGGTTAACGCAAGCGTCGTGTTTGTTTACTTGCATTAAGTATATGGCTCCCTTTCAGGGCTTTATTGAGCGTTTGCGTCTCCACAGCTAATTTACCTGCATCTTAGCAGTGAACAAATACGGAATTTGATAATGTGCAAAAGAGCAGGTAGGCACCGTTCGCTGCAAAATATAGACCATTTGGAATAAAACAATCTGTACTTAAATGTTTAATCCGTTTACAATGGCGGCGACAAGCGGGGAGAGACCTGCCACGTGCCCCGGGGGCGGGGCCGTGAGCGGGGCAACCGCACAAGGCTGACAAGAAAGGAAGCCATCCATGAAGAAGATCGTCGTCGCCTGCGGCTCGGGCATCGCCACGTCCACGGCCGTCGAGGCCAAGGTCAAGGACCTGCTCGACAACAACGGCCTGAGCGGCCAGTACACCATCACGAAGTGCGCCATAGGCGAGGCCCCCTCGAAGTGCGCCGATGCCGACCTGCTCGTTGCCACCACGGCTGCGCCCGCTGGCATCTCCTGCCCTTACGTGAGCGGCCTGCCGTTCCTCACCACGATCGGCAAGGCTGCGGCCGAGCAGCAGATCCTCGAGGCTCTCAAGAAGTAGTGACCGGCGTTCCGGCGACATCGCCGGTCGCTTGCGCGGCGGGAGCCTACGCCCGCCGCACTGTGGGCGAAACCCCTTCCGCCTGCAGCGGGGCGCTTCCATGTCCATAGTTTCATGGGGGAGACGTGGGAGTGCCCTGGTTCGTTTTCGGTAAGAGAAAGATAGGAAGGCATTACATGGACGCGATTATCTCGTTCTTCACGTTCCTGCAGGGCCTTGGCGTCTCAGTCATGATGCCGATCATCATTACGATCATCGGTTGCTGCCTGGGCGCTGGCTTTGGCAAGAGCCTGAAGGCCGGCCTCATGGTCGGTGTTGGCTTCATCGGCCTGAACCTCGTCATCAACCAGCTGTTCGGCACCTCCATCGGACCTGCCGTCCAGGAGATGATTCACCGCTTTGGCCTGCAGCTCTCCACGATCGACGTGGGCTGGCCCGCCGGCGCCGCAATTGCCCTGGGCACCACGGTTGGCCTCGTCATCATCCCGCTGGCGCTCATCGTTAACCTCATCCTGGTGCTTGCGAACCTCACGCAGACCGTGAACGTGGACATCTGGAACTACTGGCACTACGCCTTCGTGGGCTCGCTCGTCGCCAACATCACGGGCAACATCACGTTTGGCTTCGCCGCCGCCATCATCGACGAGACCATCCTGCTCGTTCTCGCCGATGCCACGGCCAAGGACTGCCAGAAGGCCCTGAACATGCCGGGCGTCTCCATCTCGCAGGGCTTCTCGCTTGCCTACGCCCCGGTTGCCTGGATCCTCAACTGGGTCATCGACCATATCCCGGGTGTGCGTGACATCGACATCGACGTCGAGTCCATGCAGAAGAAGTTCGGCATCTTTGGCGAGCCGCTGTTCATCGGCACCGTCATCGGCCTCATCATCGGCGCCATCGCCTACTTCGACGGCTCCGACATCGCCGGCTCCATCACGAGCATCCTCACCTGCGGCGTCACGCTCGGTGCCGTGCTCGTGCTCATCCCGCGTATGGCCTCCCTGCTCATGGAGGGCCTGCTGCCCATCTCAGAGGCTGCCTCCAACTTCATCCAGAACAAGGTGAAGAACCGCGGCCAGATGTACATCGGCCTCGACTCCGCCATCGCCGTCGGCCACCCCGTGACCCTGTCGCTGGCCCTCATTTGCATCCCGCTCATGGTGCTGTTCGCCGTCGTGCTGCAGCCGTTGGGCAACCAGACGCTGCCGTTCGTTGACCTCACCGCTGGCACCTACATGCTCGCCGTGGCCGTGCCCGTCTCCAAGGGCAACGGCTTCCGTGGCCTGGTCATCGGTCTCATCTCCGTCATCATGGCCCTGCTGATCTCCACCGCTCTCGCCCCGCTCATCACGCAGAGCGCCGCCCAGGCCGGCTTCGACATCAGCTCCGCCGTGGGCGCCACCGGCGTTGCTGGCTCCAGCCTCGTCACCGTGCTCTCCGACGGCGGCTCGCCGCTCTCCGGCATCTTCGTGCTGCTGTCCACGATCAACCCGATCGTCGGCCTCGTCGTGACGGCCGTCGTCGCGGTTCTCATGGTCGTCTGGAACCACAAGCGCATCGTCAAGGAGGCCGCCGAGCTCCACGCTGGCGACGCCTCTGCCCAGGCGTAGGCGATTCGCATGACCGAGAAGGAGCTGGGCGGCGTGGCTGCCGGGGGAAGTGCGCTCGCGGAGGGGGCGGTCACCTATACGTATGACCGACGCCGCTATCTCATCGACGTGCTGTTTCCCACCTACGTGTCCTGCGCAGGGTTGCCGTTGTCCGTCATCCTGTTCATTGCCGGCGTGCTGCCGCCGCTCATGCTCCTTCTCGCCGTCGTGTGCGGTTACTCGGTCCTCAACGCGTTCGTCGCCCACTCGTACCCGAGGAAGATCACGCTCGACGGCGAGTCGCTGCGCCTCGAGTCGTTCGGCCGCGTTGACGAGTATCCCGCGGGCTCCATCACGAGGCTGCGCCTTTCCCCCACGCCGGAGGGGATGCGCCTCTACGCCCGTGTGAACGACTCGTCCCCCACGCGCGGTCGCTACTTCCTCGTTTGCGGCGACATGTACGACGCGGACGGGAACAAGGCCAAGCCCGTGTACGACTATCTCCTCTCCCTCGCTGAAAGCCTGGCTGCTGCGGACTAGGCCTCGGGGAGGCAGGGGCCTTTCAGGCGCGGCGCCCAAGCGGCTGCCGCGCCTTCTTATTAGACGCGTGTCGGGCGAGAGCCCGCCGCGCCGTTGCGAGAAGGGAACAAACATGTCCCAAGCTGACGTAGAGCTGCTCCGTCCCGAGCTCGTGTTCTTTGACCTCGAGGCGAATGACGCCCAGGAGCTATTTGACGGCCTCGAGGACCGTCTCAAGCCGCTGGGCTACCTCAAGGACACGTGGCGTGCCGCCATTGGCGAGCGCGAGAAGAACTACCCCACGGGCCTTGCCTGCCCCACGGCGCAGATTGCCATCCCGCACACGGACCCGGTGAACCTGGAGAGGCCCTACATCGCCATCGTGAAGCCCAAGAGCCCCATCAAGTTCCAGCCGATGGGCGGCATGGGCGATGAGGTCGAGGCAAAGCTCGTCATCAACCTCGGCATCATGCGTGACGGCGGGCAGGTGGAGATGCTCCAAAAGCTCATGGGCATCTTCATGGACGAGGCCAAGTCTGCCAACGTCCTGTCACAAACGACGCCCGAGGGCATGGTGTCCGCGTTTGGCGGATACCTCGCCTAGCGCATTTCTTTGGGCGACAAGTGACGGGCGGGGCCGGTCTGCCGTGGTGGCAGCCAGCCCCGCCCGCCGCTTGTCTCTGCTGTCGGCGGTGTTATGGCCCAAAGGGCTACGTCCCCTTTGGGCCCGCTCCCCTTTGGGCCCGCGTCCCCTTGGGCCAGATTGTCTTTACAGCTGTCTTGTCACCTGACATGACACGTGCCATACTGTCCCCCAGTATTTCCCAACGAGAGGGGCCAGGTTGGCCAGCATCAACTCTTCTACCAGCGATTCTTCTGCCGAGGGGCTCGCGCAGCTCGTCGCAGACGGCGTGGGCTCGTGTACCACGGCCGCGGAGCGTGCCGCGCTCGTTCCCGCCGAGCTCTCCTCGGCCATTGAACGTCTCAAGGCCGAGCGCGACGCCGTGATTCTCGCGCACTATTATGTGGCTCCCGAGGTCCAGGCCGTCGCGGACTACGTGGGCGACTCGTTCTACCTTGCCAAGCTTGCCAAGTCGCTGCCGCAGCAGACGATCGTGCTGTGTGGCGTGGAGTTCATGGGCGAGAGTGCCAAGCTCCTCAACCCTGGTAAGCACGTGCTGCTCCCCGAGCCGGCGGCCGACTGCCCCATGGCCCACATGGTCAAGCGTGAGACGGTCGACGCTGCGCGCGAGCAGTACGGCGACGATCTGACCGTCGTGTGCTACGTGAACTCCACGGTTGAGATCAAGAGCTGGAGCGACGTGTGCGTCACGAGCTCAAACGCCGTGAAGATCGTCTCGGAGCTGCCGCAGCGCAACGTGCTGTTCATCCCAGACCAGAACCTGGGCCGTTACGTGGCCGAACAGGTCCCCGACAAGCACGTCATCCTCAACAAGGGCTACTGCCCGCGCCACCACGTCATCGCGGCCGAGCAGGTCGAGGCCGCCGTGCTTGCGCACCCCGACGCGCTCGTGCTCGCGCACCCCGAGTGCAAGGCCGAGGTGCTTGCCGAGGCAGACTACATCGGCTCCACGGCCGGCATCATCAAGTATGCCGAGGAGAGCGACGCCTCTGAGTTCATCATCGTGACGGTGGCGGGCGTGCTCTATGAGCTCGAGCGCCGCACGAAGGGCACCGGCAAGCGCTTCTACTTCCCGGCCACGCGTCCCACCTGCGTGAACATGGACATGGTCAGTCTGCGCAAGCTCGTGACCTGCCTCGCGACCGCCTCTGGCGAGGTTCAGATCGACGTGAGCCCCGAGGCAGCGGCCCAGGCCAAGCTCACGCTCGACCGCATGCTCGAGTACGCGGCGAAGTAAGGAATGAGACAAGGGGACTGTCCCCTTGTCTCATCGGGCGCAAGTAAGGAGATGGGCCGCATGGCCGAGAAGACATACGAGGATATGAGCTGTGACGTCGTGATCGCGGGCTGTGGCGTGGCCGGGCTGTACGCGGCGCTCAACCTGCCCACGAGCACCGACGTCGTCATGCTCTCGAAAGGCAACGTGGACGAGTGCGACTCCATGCTCGCCCAGGGCGGCATCTGCGTGCTCCCCGAGGCCGAGGACTACGAGGCGTTCTTCACTGATACCCTGCGCGCCGGTCATTACGAGAACCGCCGCGAGAGCGTGGACATCATGATCCGCTCGAGCCGCTCGGTCATCAACGACCTTATCGCGCTGGGCGTGGACTTCGAGCGACGCGAGGACGGGTCGCTCGACTTCACGCGCGAGGGTGCGCACAGCCGGCCACGCATCGCCTTCCACGCCGACATCACCGGGCGCGAGATCACGACGAGGCTGCTCGCGGCCGTGCGCCGCCTGCCCAACGTGCGCATCCTCGAGCACGTCGCCATGACGGACGTACTCGTCGAGGGCGAGGGCAAGTCCGCGCGCTGCGTGGGCGTGCGCTGCGCCGCGGTGGACGAGGATGAGTCCGTGACGCCGGCAGACGAGCTCAGCGGCGCCGAGACGTTTGCGATTCACGCGACGAGCACGCTGTGGGCCACGGGCGGCATTGGTGGCATGTACGACCACTCGACGAACTTCCCGCAGCTCACGGGTGACGCCTGCTACGTCGCCACGAAGCATGGTATCGCGTGCGAGCACCTCGACTACGTGCAGATCCACCCCACGGGGCTGTTCTCGCCCCAGCCCGGGCGGACGTTTCTCATCTCCGAGAGCTGCCGCGGTGAGGGCGCCGTTCTGCTCGACCGCGACAACCGTCGCTTTACCGACGAACTGCAGCCACGCGACGTCGTGGCCGCCGCCATCTCCGAGCGCATGCGCGAGGATGACATGGCCCACGAGTGGCTGAGCTTTGCGCCCGTCGAGCGCGACGTCATTCTCGGGCACTTTGCCAACATCCGCGAGCGCTGCCTCGAGGACGGGCGCGACATCCTGTGCGAGCCCATTCCCGTGGTGCCCACGCAGCACTACTTCATGGGTGGCGTGTGGGTGAACCGCGACTCCGCAACGAGCATGCCGGGGCTGTACGCCGCAGGCGAGACGTGCTGCAACGGCGTGCATGGCAGGAACCGGCTGGCCAGCAACAGTCTGCTGGAGTCGCTCGTGTTCGCGCGGCGTGCGGCGGCGCGCATGCGCGGGGACGCCTCGATACCGGTTGAGCTTGCGGGCTCGCCCGTGCTGGATGGGCACCACCGCGTGGCTGGCGACGGCACGCTCTCCATCGACGTGCTCTGCGAGCGTGACGGCACGGTAGCGCTCGATGGGGGCCTCGAGTTTGGCGAGGCACCCGTGAACGTGGACTCGATTGCTCGCGAGGCGTCTGGCGCCGCACGCGAGGGTGAGGAGTAGGCCATGGATCCCATCTCAATGAGGCTCGTTGCCGATGACATCATCATGGCGGCGCTTCGCGAGGACATCACGTTCGAGGACGTGAGCACGGCCTCCGTGTGCCCTGCGGCGCGTCCGGCCGAGGTCCAGCTCATCGCGAAGGGCGACGGCGTGATCGCTGGCCTCGACGTGTTCGCCCGCACGTTCGCGCTGCTCGACCCGCAGACGCGCATCGAGGCCACGGTGGCAGACGGCGACGAAGTCGTGGCTGGCCAGCGCCTCGCCATCGTGCGCGGCGACGCCCGCGTGCTGCTCTCCGGCGAGCGCGTGGCGCTCAACTTCCTGCAGCGCATGAGCGGCATCGCGACGTACACGCGCAGGATGACGCGTGCGCTCGAGGGTACGGGCACCGTACTCGTGGACACGCGCAAGACCACGCCGGGCCTGCGTGTCTTCGAGAAGGCGGCCGTGGCCATTGGTGGTGGTCGCAACCACCGCTACAACCTCTCGACGGCGGTCATGCTCAAGGACAACCACATCGATGCGGCCGGGGGTGTTGCCGCCGCCGTGTCCGCCGCCCGCGCGCACGCCTCGTTCACGTGCACCATTGAGGTCGAGTGCGAGAACCTCGACATGGTCCGGGAGGCCGCCGAGGCCGGGGCGGACATCATCATGCTCGACAACATGGACCACGATGCCATGCGCGAGGCCATCGAGCTCATCGCGGGTCGCGCGAAGACGGAGGCGTCCGGCAACGTGGACGCGAGCAACATCCGCGCGCTTGCGGACCTGGGCGTGGACTACGTCTCGTCTGGGGCCCTTACGCACTCGGCTCCGATTCTCGACCTGTCGCTCAAGCACCTGTGCATGCTGGACGCCGAGGCCGCGCGATGAAGGGCGGCGAGCGCAGGGACGCCATCATCCGCGAGCTGAGGGGGGCCGGGGCTCCGGTCTCAGGCAGCTCGCTTGCGAAGGCGGTGGGCGTGAGCCGACAGGTCGTGGTGCAGGACATCGCGCTGCTGCGCGCGGACGGTCACGATGTGGTGGCGACGAGCCGCGGCTACGTGCTGCTTGACGGACGCGGTGAGCCGCAGGTGCCCACGCGCCTCGTCAAGGTGCGCCACGGCATCGATGACCTTGCCGACGAACTCACGACGATCGTCGACCTGGGCGGCGCCGTGCTCAACGTGATGGTCAATCACCGCGTGTACGGCAAGATCACGGGTGACCTCGACATCCGCAACCGTCGTGACGTGGAGCGCTACCTGGACAACATCCGCAGTGGCAAGAGCTTCCCGCTGCTCACGGTGACGAGCGGCTATCACTTCCATCGCATCGCCGCCGAGAGCGAGGAGCAGCTTGACGAGATCGAGTCAGCGCTTCGCGAGAAGGGCTACCTGGCCGAGGTCATGCCCTATGAGGGTGACTTGCAGTAGGTGATGGAGTTCACGCGCCGTTCTCTGTCATAAAACCAGTCATGTGTGCGCTTGCGAATGGGATTGTGGCGGTTTTTGCCCTTGACAGTGCAATTGAGTGGCCCCGAAGTCAGCCAGGGCGAGGCTTCTTGAGGCCGTGCGGCCAGCATTTTGACGCCGAGGGGCCAGAATCTAGTCAATCCTGGCCCCTCGGCACTATCAATTCACTGAAATAAACGCTCGCATCGCACTCTTGATGACTTTTATGCCAAAAAGGCCGGCTTGAACCCCTTGGAAGCGCCGCTGCCCTACGCCAGCGCGGCGCCGAGCTCCTTGCAGGCGGCAAGTGCGCCGTCATCCGGCTCGAGGTTGGCGATTGCGGTGCCCACGACCTCGGCGCCGTCATCCTCGGCGCGCTCGCGCCAGGCGTCCATCCAGTCGCCCGTGCCCCAGTCATAGCTGCCGAACAGCGCAACCTTCTTTCCGGAGAGCGAGCCCTCCACGGCCTCGAACATCGGCTCGAACTCGTCCTCCTCGAGAGACTCGTCGCCCATTGCGGGGCAGCCGAACGCCAGCGCGTCATAGCCGGCGGCGGCATCCTCGCCAAAGTCGACGGCCTGGATCTCCTCGACCTCGGCGCCTGCCTCGCGGGCACCCTCGGCGACGGCGTCGGCCATGGTCTCGGTGTTGCCCGTGCCGCTCCAGTACACGACTGCGATCTTGCTCATGGTTTGTCCTTTCGTATGCCAACCCGCCTGTCGGGTGTGGTTTGCCGGTGTGGTCCCCGCCTATGCCGCGACGCGCGTGACGGCCAGCTGCGCGAGCGTGGCCCCGTGCCCAAGCATCTCCTCGCAGTCCCTGGTGCACCGCTTGTACCGCTCGAAGCACACTTCGGCCTGCTCCCTGTGCGAGTAGACCTTCCAGCATCCGCAGCACAGGTAGTCGCGCCCCTCGTGCTCGATGAAGGCCATGACGTCGTCGTAGGGATAGCCGAGGAACAGCCCAACCTCGTGGGGAAATCCCCCGTCCGGGTCATGCGTCTGCCGACACTCGAGCCTGTGGCCCAGACGCGTCAGCGATGCCTCGAGCCAACCGGGACCGGTCGTCTTGTAGCCCCAGTCGTTAAGCGCCACGGCGACGCGCGACGAGGAAAGCCCGCGAGCGAGCATCTGGGGCCGATAGACGAGCACGAGCGCACCGCAGCTCCTGCGGGCAAGCACACGAACATGGACGCCGGTGCCCGCAAGCAGCGCATTTGCCCGCCCGACGATCGCGTCGAGCCTCGAGGCCCTCTGCCCCGTGGCGGTCGAGGGCGCAAAGTCGCCGGGAACGTTGAACAGGCAGGCGGGCTTTATGCCCACGAGCGTGGGCGAGCAGTGCCTGACGATGGCTTGTTCGAGCCCGTCCCTGTCCAGTGTCATGCGCATCCCCTCAAGATTGTCAGCCATGGTTAACTTACTGTGCCAAGCGTAGCCATAAAGTTAACCGCGGTCAACTACTTGCAGGCGAGCGGTCGCTCCATATGAGAGGGGCCCGCCGGGAGTCCTTGCGCTCGGCGGCGAGCGTGGGATCGATGCGCACGGACAGCGCCACGAGCGCCATCGCGAGCGTGGCCTGGTCTCCGAGCGCCTCGGCGAGCAGGGCATTGAACATTCCGGCGACCTCGGGGTTCATCGTGCTGAAGTAGAGCGCAAGGCCAAGCAGGGCCCCAATGAACAGGAGCACGACCATATCGAGGATGCCCATGAGCATCATGAGCACGCCATAGACGCGCGGCGCGACGTTGACCTTCTTGGGCGCGTCGCCATCGGGTGCCGTGGCGCCGGCCTCCTGCTTCTGCATGTCCTGCTGGCTATCCGTCATGAGCTCTCCCACCAAATCAAAGGATGGGCGCGCGCCCCTGCATGCGTGTCGTCTCGGCTACCATTTTGCGATACGAAACCCCTGAAACCACGGGAGTCCCCTTGAGCAATTCCAAGAGTGACGCGAACGAGACAGGCGTCTGTCAGGGCGATGAGGGCCTGGCGTCCGAGCGCGGCGTGCGCCTCGAGATCGTGCGCTGTCACCGCAAGCGCAAGCTCGCCGTTCTCTTCGCGCTCGCGATCGTCGCCGCGACGGCGGTGGGTCTGTACAGCGTGGTGACCTGGCGCCTCACGATGGAGCGTCGCGGGGTGGGCGCGGTCGACGCGCCCACGACGCTCGAGCATATCGACGACACCACCAACCGCACGGGCCGCTTCACCGCGACCGTGGACTACACGAGCATGGCGGCGCCTGCGGACCAGAAGGTCTCGACCCAGATCCAGTGGGACGACGACTGGTTCTTCGCGGACCCCACGGCCTACAACCACGAGCTGGCCACGACCTGCTCGGTGCTCTCTGCCATTGCCAACTCGGAGAGCAACTACTACCAGGCCGGCACGGGGGCGCCCGCCTACATGGAGGAGGCGCTCGCGCAGCTTGGCTTCACGGACGTCTCCACTGCGTCGTACCGCTACCGCTCGGAGATCATCGACGAGATCGTGAACTTCATCACGAACACGAACGACGTCACGGCCTACTCCATCGCCACCAAGCGCGTGACCTCGAGCGAGACGGGCGCCACCAAGACGCTCATGCTCGTGAGCATTCGCGGCAGCTATGGCTCGGAGTGGGTCAGCGACGCCAACTTTGGCGGCGCCGCGGACGTGGCATCCGAGGAGGTGGACCACGAGGGCTTCCGCGTGGCGGCCGAGGAGGTCATCGCCCAGATCGGGCAGGGCGTCTCGGCCTACGAGGAGCGGGGAGGTTCGACCGATGACCTCGCCATCCTGTTCTGCGGCCACTCGCGCGGCGGAGCGGCGGCCAACCTCGCCGCGGCCTACGCCGACGAGGCGGCGGGTGGGGCGCACCCGCTGGCGCCTCTCGGCTCCATCTACTGCTACGCGTTCGCCACGCCGCGTACCACGACGGCGGCCCATGCCGGAGACGCTCGCTACGACAACATCTTCAACATCCTGAACCCCTCCGACCTCGTGCCGCGCCTGCCGCTCGCAAGCTGGGGCTATGACCGCTACGGGCGCGACGTGTGGCTGCCGGAGTATGGCTCTGCTGCGTTCGAGGCGGGCTATGACGAGATGCGCCGCCGCTTTCTCGCCAACGTGGGCGTCGAGTGCCCCTATGACCCCACGGACGCCACCGTGGTCAAGGCCGTGGAGAGCGGCCTGGCCGATAAGGTCCCCACGCAGGCGGACTTCCTCTCGCTCGGCGGCGTCGCGGCGCTCGCCGAGGCGCTCACGCAGAAGATGGACGTGGGCCGCGTGCTGTGCAGCCACTATCCCAACGTCTACATAGCCTGGATGCAGACGGTGGACACCGCCGCGCTCATGTCGTAGGCGCGGCCTCACGCGTGGCTCTGGGCGGATGCTAGAGCTGGCGGGCGGCTGTAGGCGTCTCGGATGCGGGGGTTGCCCGCTCGTCACGAACCGGAAACCCGGCTGCGTTACAATGGCACGCTAATCCATGGGAGACGTGTGGCGCCGCCGCCGGCGCGCGCCACGGATTGCGAGGAGCACATGAGCGACGAGACCAAGTCCACCGAGCGTGCCATCATCTCCGTCCTGGGCGCCGACCGCTCCGGCATCGTTGCCGCGGTCGCCAGCCTGCTCGCCGAGCGAGACGTCAACATCCTTGACATCTCGCAGACGATCCTGCAGGGCATGTTCACGATGACGATGCTCGTCGACCTCGCCGGTGCGGACTTCTCGCAGATCCACGATGGCTTCGACGTCCTCTCCAAGCAGCTTGGCGTGCAGATCGCAATCCAGCGCGAGGACGTCTTCAAGTTCATGTACCGCCTCTAAGGGGCGCGCATGGCAATTCTCAACTCTCGCCTGACGCCGCGCGAGGCTCGCGCGCGCGTGGCGCGCCGCATCCTGAGCTCGAGCGACACCTCGGCGCTGCTGCACGCCACCGACGTCACGCCCATGCCCTCCAGCGAGGGGGCGCTGGGTCGGCCCGCGGCGAGCGACGGCCTGTACGAGGGCTACGCGAGGGTGGACCGCCTGCCCGAGGAGCTCTATCGCGAGTACGACGTCAAGCGCGGCCTGCGCAACGCAGACGGCTCTGGCGTGCTCGTGGGCCTCACGACCATCTCGAACGTCCACGGCTACAACAAGGTGGGCGGCACCGTCGTGCCCGACGAGGGCGACCTCATCATCCGTGGCTATCGCATCGACGACCTCGTGGCGCAGACGCACGGGGCGGGCCGCTTTGGCTACGAGGAGGTCGCGTACCTGCTCGTCTCAGGCCGGCTGCCCAACGCCGCCGAGCTCGCGGACTTCAACGCGCGCATCGACTCGCGTCGCGAGCTGCCCACGGGCTACCTGAGCCTGTTCCCACGCACGACGGAGTCGAGCTCCATCATGAACGTGCTCGCCCGCTCGACGCTTCTGCTCTACGCCTTCGACGAGGACCCCGACAGCACCGCCGCCCAGCACGAGATTGACGTGGCGCTGTCGCTTCTCGCGCGGCTGCCGCGCATCGCGGCCATCGCGCACGAGGCGTCCGTCTCCGTGGCAAACGGCGACAAGCTCCTCGTGCCGCCCGTGCGCCAGGGCTACTCCATGGCCGAGACGCTGCTCGACGTCCTGCGCGGCGCCGAGGGCTTCACGCGCGAGGAGGCCATGATGCTCGACGTCATGCTCATGCTCCACGCCGAGCATGGCGGCGGCAACAACTCGACGTTCACGACGCGCGTGCTCTCGAGCTCGGGCACGGACGCCTACTCGACCTACGCCGCGGCCATGGGCTCGCTCAAGGGACCCAAGCACGGTGGGGCCAACGCCAAGGTGGGCGCCATGATCGAGGACGTGGCGGCCCACGTCTTACGCTGGGACGATGACGACGAGCTCGCGAGCTACCTCGAGCGCATTGCCGCTGGCGAGGCGTTCGACGGCACCGGGCTCGTCTACGGCATGGGCCATGCCGTCTACACGAAGAGCGACCCGCGCGCCCGCGTGGTCAAGCGCTACGCACGCCGCCTTGCCTCGCTCAAGGGCTGCGAGGAGAAGCTCGCGCTCATCGAGGGCATCGAGCGCCTGAGCCCCGACATCGTGCGCGCCGCCCGCGGCACGAGCAAGCCCATCTGCGCCAACATCGACCTGTACACGGGCTTCGTCTACTCGATGCTCGGCATCCCGGCAGGCCTCTACACGCCCATCTTCGCGATGGCACGTCTCGCCGGCTGGACGGCGCACCGCATGGAGGAGCTCTACGGCGCGGGCCGCATCATCCGTCCGGCGTACAACTCCGTGATAGAGAGCAAGCGCTATGTCCCCATCGAGGAACGCGGGGAGTAGCGCGGGGGGGGGCGATTGCTGTGCCCCCGAGGGCTCCATCCCCTTTGGGACAAGAAAGCGCCCGGCGGCCGAGTGGCTGCCGGGCGCTTTGCGTTGGCCGTGTGACGAGGGCTACTGCTCGTCGTCCTCGTCGCTCTCCTCGTTCAGGACGATGGGGTGGAACACGGCCGTGTCGCCACCGATGACGGAGTCCTCGACGGCGCGGGCCTCATCGTCATGGGCCTTGCGTACCGCGGCGTCGAACAGGTCGATGTCCTCGTCCTGGCCGGGCTTGTCGGCGGAGGCGCCGGAGGCGTGCTCCACGTAGGTGGCGTTGGCGCTCTCGATCTCATCGTGGACGAGGCGCACGCTCTCGGGCAGCTCCACGTACTGCAGCACGTGCTGGCGCTTGGAGCGGGCGAACAGGGGCACGTACTCGAAGATGACGCTCGAGTTCTCCAGGCCGTACCAGTGGGCCGGCGAGCCGCAGAACCTGCGGATGAGGTACTTGGCCATGATGATGTTGCGGTCGAACGCCGAGATGTCGGCCGAGCTCGAGGGCACCTTGCGGATGAGGCAGAAGCGGAAGTCTCCCACGGAGCTCTTCTTCTTGTAGATCGAGTACTTGTGGTGCTGCGGCGCGATCATGCTGTCGGCCACGAGCTTCTCGACGATCTGGTAGAGGTACTCGTTCACGCGCTGGTTCACGCGAAATCCCAGGCGGATCTGCACCTTGAACAGGAAGTTAGTCCCAAACGTGTTGATCGAGAACTCGTGGGTGTTGGGTTCGTCGGTCACCTGGATGTTCAGGAAGAAGTAGGCGCGGGCGCGCTTGGGGCGCTTGTCGAGGATGGAGTAGAGGATGTCTCGGTCGAGGTGGTCTGGGGAGGAGTCGTTGGTGAGAAACACCAGGTTGTCGGCGAGGTAGGGCAGCTCGTCGTCGGCGCGCAGCTCGGCAAGCTGGTCCACGTACTGGTCAACCGGCAGGTAGACGCTCTGCGTGCGCTCGATGGCCGTGCCACGGCGCCAGACGTACATCACGGCGAAGATGAGCGCCGCGAGGATGACGGTCACGTAGCCGCCGTGCATGAACTTGGTGAGGCTCGAGAAGAAGAACGCGAACTCGAGCAGCATGAAGAACGCGAGGAACGGGACGGCGAGGGCGTGCTTCCTGCGAATCTTCGAGAGGTAGGTGAACAGCAGCAGCGTGGTCATGAGCATCGTGACGGTGATGGCCAGGCCGTACGCCGCCTCCATGTGCGAGGAGGTCTGGAAGAACAGCACGACGCCGATGCAGCTCACCCACATGATGTTGTTGACGAGCGGGATGTAGATCTGGCCCTTCGTCTCAGACGGGTAGGCGATGCGCATGTGCGGCATGAGGTTGAGGCGGATCGCCTCGGAGATGATGGAGTAGGAGCCCGTGATGAGCGCCTGGGAGGCGATGATGGCGGCGAACGTTGACAGCACGACGGCGAAGACGCGCACGGCCTCGGGCAGCATCTGGAAGAACGGGTTGAGCTCGGGGGTGGCGGCGAGCGCGGCGTTGCCGTTGTTCGCGAGGATCCAGGCGCCCTGGCCCAGGTAGTTGAGAATGAGACAGACCTTCACGAACGGCCAGGAGGCGTAGATGTTGGCCTTGCCCACGTGGCCCATGTCCGAGTAGAGGGCCTCGGCGCCGGTGGTGCACAGGAACACGTTGCCCAGCACCATGAGGCCGGCGTGGTTGAGGTCGCCGTTGAACAGGAACATGATGCCGCGCAGCGGGTTGAGCGCACGGAAGACGTTGAGGTCGGCGCCCACGTTGACGAGGCCCGTGATGCCCAGGTAGAGGAACCACACGGTCATGATGGGGCCGAACGCCTTGCCGATCGTGGAGGTGCCGGCGCGCTGCATGGCGAACAGCGCGCACAGGATGACGATGGTGATGAGCACCACGATGCCCTGGTTGTCGCCGATGATCGCGTGGAAGAAGTCGATCGTGCGCAGGCCCTCGATGGCCGTGGTGACCGTGACGGCCGGCGTGAGGATGCCGTCTGCGAGCAGCGCGGCGCCGCCGATCATCGCCGGGATGATGAGCCACTTGCCGCAGCGCTTCACGAGGCTGTACAGGGCGAAGATGCCGCCCTCGTTGTGGTTGTCGGCCTTCATGGCCACGAGGACGTACTTGACCGTGGTGATGAGCGTCATCGTCCAGATGATGAGCGACAGCGCGCCGATGACGACGTCCTGGCTCATCGTGGTGAGGCCACCGTTGCCACTCATGATGGCCTTGAGCGTGTACATCGGGCTCGTGCCGATGTCTCCGTACACCACGCCGAGCGTGACGAGGATCATTGCGGCGGATAGCGGAATGCCGCCCTTGGGGGAGCGCTTCTTAGAAGCGGTCTTCTCTGCCGTTTGGGAAACTCCCATGTTCGTGTCTCTCCTTGAGACGGGGGCTTGCGCCCCGTGCCTGTGGAACCGGGTGGGCCCGGGCTTGCCTCGCGTGGCGGGGCGTTCGCTCCATTCTGAACGAGCGCCCGCGCGCATGCAAAGGCTGCTTGGGCCTGACTGAAAGCCGAGCCCAGGCAGCCTCAATTAGCATTATCGCGCCTACCGTGTGTGGGGTGGGCGGCGGTGGCGTGTACGCGTTGCGTTTGCTCCGTTACCGGTTGGTTCTGCCGCCTTCGGTGGGACCGTCGTTGCGGCCGCGGTGGCCGCCGCCAAACTGCGACGGGCGCGGGCCGTTGCCCTGAAGGCGCGGCCTGCCGGCGCCGCCGTGCTGCGAGGGCCTGGGGCCGTTGCCCATGAGCGGGCGCATGGGACCCTGCGAGCGCG
>OLNN01000907.1_pt1 | contig 27840 bp, 29 predicted proteins | sample 1672141 | NCBI WGS metagenome assembly OLNN01 (sample SAMEA3136652, study PRJEB25190) | human gut metagenome | biome: human gut; feature: human-associated habitat; material: faeces | place: Austria | collected 2013
GAGTCAACAGACTATCCCTTGGCGAGTATGACACGCAACAGGAGTAGGGGCAAGGCGAAATTCCTTGCTAGGTGAAAACCCTTTAAATCGAAGTGCGAATCTCTCAGAAATGAGATGAAGATATAGTCGAAACTTTACATACAAAAACCCAACTCCTGTATGTAAAGTTTGGCAATTCGGCGGTGTTGGGACGATTCATATTGATACGGATCTTGCTCCGTTTGTAAAAAATAGTTTTAAGAAACATTATGAAGATGGTAAGAAATATATTGAAGAACCGATTGTAAAAGGTTTTGCTGATATTGCAACTTTTGAAACAGAAGATTGGCATATTGATAACCCTGTTTTTCAGCAATACTATCCTAAAGCATATAAGTATGCTATGGATATGCTTGATAGAGAGGGAAAGCAGTCTGCTGAAGGGCTGTATCACAACTTAAATACGTTGGAGTCCCGTCAAGGCAGTCAGGTTCCTTTTACTTCGATCAACCTCGGACGTGATAAAACTATCGAAGGGCGGCTTGTGACGAAATGGATGTTAAATGCATCAATTAATGGCATCGGAAAATTCCACTTGACAAGCATATTTCCGATTTCAATTTTCCAGTATAAGGTTGGAGACAATGCTGATCTTGGTGATCCCAATTACGATCTGAAACAGCTCGCTATTGAATCAATGTCTAAGAGAATTTACCCTAATTTCGTTAACTGCGATTGGAGCCAGGCGCATGAGACAGAGGGCGACGACTCTACCCTATTTGGAACAATGGGGTGTAGAACCATGGTTGGTTATGATAAGCACGGACTTGGGTATACAAGAGTTGGTCGTGGTAATAATGTTCCGAATACTATTATCTTGCCAAAACTCGGCATTGAGTTTGGCATTTGCACTGGAAAGCGAAAGGAACCGGACCTTAATGGATTTTGGGCTGCGTTCGAAGAGACCTTGCGGTTGTGCGAACAAACATTGTTGGAACGCTTTGCAATCATGTGCAAGCAAAGTCCGAAGGCTGCTCCGTTTATGTATCAGAACGGAACTATTAACGATGCGGAGAAATGTGCGGTTAACGTATATGATGCGCTGAAACACAATACACTTGCGATTGGGTATATCGGAGTAGCAGAAATGTGCCAAGCTTTGTTCGGTGTTAATTTTGTATATGACGAAGAAGTACATAAGTTTGCCATCTCAGTAGTAAAGCGAATTAACGAGTTTGCAAAAGAAGCAAGCGAGAGAAATGACTTGAACTTCTCGTGTTATGCGACTCCGGCGGAATCTCTGTGCCGCACTGCTTGTCAGTCATTGAAGGAACAGTACGGTGAACTAGAAGGAATTACAGATCGTGAGTATATCACAAATTCACATCATGTCCCAGTATGGGAGAAAGTAAGCATTTATGATAAATTGAGGTTGGAAGCGCCGTTCTGTAAATATCCTACCGGAGGTTGCATTACCTACGTGGAACTTTCCAGTACATTTATGCAGAACACAAAGGCTGTAGAGGATATTATAGACTACGCTTTTAAAGAACTGGATATACCGTATCTTGCGTTCAACTTCCCGATTGACAGTTGTTTGGATTGCGGATATCAGGGAGAGTTCAATGATACTTGCCCGGAATGCGGAGGAAAAAACATTCAGCAGTTGAGACGGGTAACTGGGTATCTTACAACAGACTACCGTCATTTTAATGATGGCAAGCAGGCAGAAGTTAGAGACCGCGTGAAGCACAGTGAGTATGTAGATTTTGGCGGTGAATAATAATGCTGCATATTGCTGGAATTGACTACGAGTCTATCGCAGACGCGGAAGGTGTGTGCTGTACTTTATTTTTCTCTGGATGCAGGCATAGGTGTCGTGGGTGTCACTCACCTGATACATGGGATTTCGATTATGGCAAGCCACTAGATAAATATTTGATCGCGGAAATTAATAGACAAATAGATAAAAGACCATTTCTCAACGGAATCGTTTTGTCCGGAGGAGATCCTATGTATTCAGCAGGTGAAATATGTAGGCTGCTGCCTGAGATACATATCCCGAATAACAATATTTGGTGTTATTCAGGGTTTACAATTGAAGAAATACTGCTAGATGATGAAAAAAAGAAATTGCTTAATAAGTGTTCTGTGTTGATTGATGGCCCGTTTGAAATAGATAAGCGAGATGTAACGTTATTATTTCGAGGAAGCTCAAACCAGAGAATGTTTCGGAAAAATGGAGACGGAATATTTGTAGAAGTCCAAAATTGATAAAAGATAGGAGGAATTAAATGATCGGATGTCTAGGCCGATTTGAGAAAGTCCCATTCGATGTTTTTAAATGGGATATTGCACCATGCCCAGAAGTTCAATGTCTTTGTGAGGATGATGCGCAGTTCTCTAAGAGAATGAGAGGAGTATACGATACATTAAAACTCCCAATGCGAGCGACAGATGGATCCGCAGGATATGATTTTTACTCACCGTTTGACTTCTGTATTCAGCCAGGTGAGTCAGTTATTATACCTACTGGGGTTCGGGTTGTAATTCCTGAAAGTGCTGTTTTATTTTGCGTCCCACGCAGCGGAAGTGGATTTAAGTATGGAATTAAGCTAGCAAATAGTGTAGGTATTATCGATGCGGACTTCTATAATCCAGAAACCGGGAGCGAAGGGCACATATTATTGCGGCTGATGAACCACGATCACAACGAGCCGGTTTCGTTCAGTGCTGGTGATGGGTTCGCGCAAGGTATTATCGTGCCTTATGCCACAATGCCGGAATATGATAACGAGCAATGGGAAATACGTGGAGTTAAGAAACGTGCGGGCGGATTTGGAAGCACAGACGGAGCTGATCCAGAAATCTTTGAGCAAGATGACATAGTAAAAAAGAAACATAGATTCGGATTTAAACGAAAGAAATGATGTAAAAAATAGCCGGGGCTTTATCAGCCTCGGCTATCACAATAGGAAGGTTCTATGTATATGGGATTATCTTACACGTCAATGCCAAGTTTTTTGATGATGTCATCCACGGACATGCCCTTTTCTTTGGCTGCGGCGATGATCTTGTTTGCGGAGAGTTTAGGGGCAAGAAGATTCTTTTTCTTCTCTTCCAGCAGTGCGATCTTTTCTTTGTGGAAGTTAATCTTGCGGTCGAGTTCGGCAACTCTTTCTTCTACCGATCTGATTGTTCTTTCAGCCATATGAAACACCTTTCTTAGTGAGTTTTACTTATTATAGCACAGACCATCACAGATAAGCAACAATAATTTAAGATAATATGAGAGGATATATTATGTTTAATTTTAATGGAACGTTTAATTCTAATGGAATTGAAGATTTTACTTTTAACTATGCAAGCTATGCCAGTACAAATACAGCGTGTTCTACTCCTTTAGCATATCTGCATAATGCTACAGTAGTTCAACAAATTCCTTGCTCCCCCGAACAAATTGTATATACTTCGGATGATGGTGTGAGCACAGCAGTAATGCCAAAGATCACGGATGTGAAAGTAATCAAAGAGAAAGTTGTAATTGTTTCCTTTTCAGATGGGACTCAGGAGAAATCTGTTTGTGCGGAAGGAGATGTTTTCTCGGTAGAAAATGGTGTGACAATCTGCCTCATGAAGAAAATTCTTGCGGATAAGTGTCATGTAGAGTCTGGAACGAGCATTTATAATAAACTGGTAAAGATGGCTATGAAAGAAGTTGGAGCCAGCGAGAAGAAAAAGCAGGAAGAAAAGGAGAAGATCCGGGCAGAAAAGAGAGCACGCAAAGAAGCTCACGACAAAGAGAGTAAAAAGAAACGCGACAATCGAAAGTATCTGATTGATATCTGTGCCGAGGCATTAAAGAAAGCTATTGCTGATACGCAAGAGGACAAGATGGTTTAAGAGGAGTGTTTGAGTGAACAACTACAAAGAAGACTTTATTAGAATTTACAAGAGTAATATTCATCGTGAGGGAAGTGAAGATTTATTGTCGTATCTTGAACGGTCCGACTTTTTCGAAGCTCCAGCCAGTACAAGATTTCACCTTGCTTGCAGCGGCGGATTGTGCATACACAGCTTGAATGTTTATGACCGGTTGCTGGAACTTATGTCGAATGAAGCAAATCGGAACGTATGCTTCGGTCCGGATACCGAATATGCCCAGGTAGAGGAATCTGTTGCTATCACGGCGCTGCTGCACGACTTGTGCAAGGTGAATTTCTATGTTCCTGGCACACGTAATGTGAAGAATAAGGACACTGGAAAGTGGGAAACGGTTTCCGTATACGAGATCAACGAAAAGTTTCCAATGGGACACGGTGAAAAGACTTGTTACATTATTCAAAATTATATGAAGCTCACGCCGGCAGAGGGTATCGCGATCAGATGGCATATGGGCGGATTTGATAGTGCGGTTAAAGGTGGAGAACGGTCTCTGAATCGAGCCTGGGAAAAGTATCCGCTGGGAGTATTCCTTCATGTTGCAGACCTGCTGGCATCCAATATAGATGAGGTGATGGAGTGATGCGGTTCGTGTTAGTGAATATTTTGACTGTTATAGCCCTGACGTTGTTGGTCATCGGATGGTGTGTTATGTCTCAATGTTTTCACAAGCGTGACGCAAAAAGTAAGACGCAGTATGTTGCTCTTGCGCTGATTATCTGCGGACTTGTAGTTGATATTGTTTCTATGATAATAAAATACACACATTAAGGAGCTGATTGTTATAAAAGTTAATCTTATCGCGCATACCCCTGAACCTGAAAGAGTCGTTGCCTGTGCCGCGAAGCTCTGCTACTCCAACGCAGACAGCATCGACACCTTGATGAGTGGATTGACAGACGAAAAGGTGGCGAAATTTATTCGCCACCTTTCAAATATGGGACACCAATCTCCTGTGGAACATGTGAGCTTCACATTCGCTATTGAAGGAGTAAGCCGCGCATTGCTTGCACAGCTTACTCGGCACAGGATTGCGTCTTATTCGGTACAGAGCCAGCGCTATGTTTCAATGGAAGATTTTGAATACGTGATCCCGCCGGAAATTCAGACTGATCCAGAGAGTATGGTAGTGTTTGTCGAGAGCGTTGAGACGGCCGGGGCCGTTTATAATGAGGTAAGAGAAAGCCTCATCGAGAAGTATACAGCAAATGGAATGAGTAAGAGTGCTGCTGAAAAGAAGGCTAATGAGGACGCCCGTTATATTCTTCCCAATGCAGCAGCTACCAGATTGATTGTCACGATGAATGCCCGCAGCTTGATTCACTTCTTTAATCTCCGGTGCTGCAATAGGGCGCAGTGGGAAATTAGAGAGCTGGCAGATGAGATGTTGCGGTTGGTAAAGCCGATTGCCCCAAATTTATTTGCGAGTGCTGGCCCGAGCTGTGTGTCAGAAGGAGCTTGTCCGGAGGGGAGTATGAGTTGTGGTAAGTTTATGGAAATCGAGAAGAAATACAATGAAATTTAAATAAAAGCTCTTGCAAACCTGTAATATGTATTTAAGATGACTCCTGTCTATGGTATAATAAAGAAAAAATAGTAGAAAGAAGGAATTTTGATGCAATGCCCAAGATGTGGAACATATTTTGGAAGCAAATTCTGTCCGGAATGCGGGCTCGATTCATCCAGCATCAGCGACCTGGATACAGGAGTTCTAGCTACAGATCAACCGGATTTCGGTAACAGTAAAACTGAGCACAGCGCTGCTGATGAGAATGTGATACAAACTGACAATAGCAATGCGCTGTTGATACCAGATGCCGGATGTAACGATGCAACAACTAAGGTTAGGAATAAAAAAGTAAAAAGAAAGACAGTAATTATTATACTAGTAGTCGTTCTGATTATTGTAATAACTATAGGTGCTGCAATATATATTTTTATAAGAGAGCGTCCAGTCAAATCTGTAACACTTAGCACACATGACATTTCTATGACGGCAGGTGAATATACTACAATAACTTGTACAGTAGATCCACAAAATGCAAAGGATAGTACTGTGCAGTGGAGTTCTAGTAATTCGGATGTAGCAACTGTAAGGAACGGTAAGATAACATCAATACAAGATGGCAATTGTGTCATTACCGCAAGAACAGCCAACGGGAAAGAAGATCGTTGTACTGTAACCGTAGAAAGAGCTATGCCAGATTTTGGGGCATTATTTAATGAGTATTGCTATAGCCCGATGGCTACAGTTGCGGCAGATGGATCTTACCTGGAGATTGATACAGACCCAGATGATACCGGATATAGTACCTGTGAATCAGATGCGATTAATGCTATATTATGTGTAAATGCAGAACTTGGTATACCAGATTCCGTTGCAAAGAAAATGTCAAACACGAGAGCTATAGATGGAATGCAAAGCGAAGTGGTGGGAGATATTGAAGTAACCTGGTCTTACCACCCTGATAACGGGTTAGAAGTCGTTTACTCTATTGCAGAATGAGAAATTGACAAAAAGTACCGTCTTTTTCTATCGAAACCGGAACCTCATATAAGGTTCCGGTTTCCTGTCTACTGTCTTACCATATATAACCATAAAACGAATATTTGTATGAATCAAGGCGGGGCTAGATAGCCCCGCCTTGTTTAAGTTGCATTACATTACTTTTGATTATATTGATGCTATTATCGTTGTCGCTACTACACTACGGCTATGGTGCATTTTAGTCTATGTATTATTATCGTCCATTCCAACAAACCCTTCTTCTCCACTTACATTATAAATACCATAGAATCCTGATGGAAGTGTATCTTGTATATTGTCATCAAAGTAAACCCATGACAGAAAACCTTCTGGCAGTTCTGATATAGTCGCGCCGGGCAAATAAATGAAGAACTCGTCTGCATTATCAAAACCATATGGATCCGCAACAATATACTTGGTGTTATTTTCGTAATACACTGTACCAGAAGTCCCTTCAACATTAAGTGCTTCAATATTCATCGAGTAAGTATACTCATTGATTTTTTTGGGCATTGTAAATTTGCCGCTGAAATCACAGATATACACCGTACCATTGGGATATCCGTCACCTGAAACGCCAATATCAGAATCATGATATTGGCCATTAAATGTCCCATCGCTTTCAATGTTTAAAACTGTTTCCCAAGCACCTGCACCACTAGAAAATGTAAACTCAGAAGGCAACGTTTCAAAAAGAGTTTCAATATCTGCATTATATTTGAATGTAGATAAATCAAGCGGCAAACAATTATTGATTCCGTCATCCTGAATGGTTGTCAGTTGATACAGAGATACAGCTAACATGTCAATACGATCTTGGAATAAAGTAGTCCAATAATCACGATCTTTCCCAAATTCATCAACCATTGTAATCAAATTTTCATACATGGCAATGGAGGTTCGGCAATACAACTGTTGAGCATAGATATAATCCTGATATACGTTTACATCGTCCAAATTATTACATAGCCTTTCGTATTCATGGCAAAGAACCCAATAAACATTCTGCTGAAGTTCAGACAAATACAGTGCCAAGCGGTCAGCCTCATAAGCACCTACATCGACAAACAGGATGTCTCCCAGCGAATCAGGCTCCGCAAGCGAATCAATCCAAGAGAATAATTGAACCGCTCCACGTCCAACTTCAAGACCAATCTTCCACGAAGCCGCTTTAATGCCCTTGATACCCGTAACCTTTGATGCTGTACTTTCCAGGAAAGTATCTGCTCCAATTTTTCCTGCTGCTTCCGAAACTAGGTCCTTGATTGCCACGGTCTGCAAATCCTCCAATATGTTCACAAAGGAGTTTTGCAGTGATGTAATGGTGCTCTTGTAGACATTTGCTACTGTGTACCATTCGTTATCCTCTACATCTAACGATAGCTTCTTCATGTTTTCTTGCCCCATGACGCGATAGACAAGGTTATTCTCCTGATGCACATATTTGACTTGCTGCGCCGCTTCTACCGCAGAAGACAAAAGGAAGAACGCACCTTCAATGCTCTTGGCATTATTTTTTACCAAGCTTTTCTGGAATTCACCTTCCCGCCAAACGGATGCAATCTGATCTACATAATGACACACAGATGCGGTGTCACCAATTTCCATTGCATTGTAAGCCGAGTTGTAAAAATCTCTTGTCTGACCTGTGCAATGGAACAAGATATACAGGTCCATTGCTTCTTGGGTGATCTTATTCGTTGTATCGCCAGTTCCGCATATTTTCGAAAGTGATTCCAGAAGGCTCTGGGTTTCTTCCGCCACCAAATCATCGTACACTGCTTCATTTCTCTCGTTCACATACTGTTCGACAGTATCATATGCGTAAATGTCAACATCAAGCGCTTCATAATAAGCGGATTTCAAATACTTCTCTGTTGTGGGATTTTTGCCCATGATGAAATCCATCAAAATATCAAGGGTTAACGAGCACGCAACATTTCCCTCACCGCCATACAACGCATAGATATCAACCAAAGAATTACCGTAATCCAGATTGAGAGCTTCCCATGCGGTGCATTCAGGCAACTCACAATAAAGTATGTCATTCTCCATAAATGCCATTGCTTTGTAGTAGTTCAGGAACGGCAGCGCAGGAACAGCATAATTGCCATTAGAGATTTCCAAAATAGAGATATCCATCGTTTGATAGCCATCATTAAATGTTTGGCTTGCAGTATCAAATTCGGCAAGCCAAATTCCTTGCGTAACAGAAATCACATCACCGTCAACAGATTTCGTGGATCGAGTCAGCCGACACAAATCGTCAAGAGTAATATAATGCACCGCATCTAGCAAATACAGGTCGATAGTATCATCGTCGACAACATTACTGTTTAATGCAATTGTAACCTCTTCAAAATCGTTCTCTGCCGCATATGCAACTGTTCCAGAAATGCCAATATTGGAAAGTAACAGAGCCAGGGCAACGCCGATGGAGATTAAACGTTTCAAACTAAGATTGATTCGAGTTCTCATTTGGTAAGTCCCTCCATCAACGCTTGAATAAAGATTTCTTCCAGATTTCCTGAAATAATCTTTTCGAATTCTTCATTGCTGACAAGCATATACCCATCTTCTGTTTTTTCTGCATCCATTTCAATGGTGCTCTCAAGCGTGGGGTAATCCTCGGAATTCAAAACAGCTTGAATATTTTCCTCAACATTGTTAAGCAAAGCATCGTAATTCTCGGTTCCATACTCATCGATAGCTGCTTGGATAGTATCAGAGATAATTTGCCCTAAGTCAGGTGTTGTCACCTTAACTTTTGCGACACCGGAATTACCATTCCACGAAATATCCGATACATCATAAACTACACTTTCGCTGAATGATTTTGATAAAGTGCTGGAAGGCTCATAATCTTCCATTCCTTGGATCTGATCCGCTGTATCTACCAGTTTTACCGGATCACTTCCATAGTTGCAACCAGAGAGCGTTCCGACAATAAGTAGCAGAAATAATAGCGTAAAGATATTGTGTTTTAGCTTTTTCATAATTGACACCCCCGTTTTCTATATTTATTTATCATTATTATACTTGAGAAAGAATTGGAAATCAATGTAATTTTACGTTTTTTTGACTATTTGCGTACTACTTGCTTGTATTCTGCGTTATATGAGGCAAAGATGGATATGGATATTCTATAAGGAGACCCACATCTGCCGTTGAGTAGATTATACAGAGACGCGATTTTTCTGTGCCTTGGGGCGGTAGTAGTGGATTTCAAAAAATTCAGTGGATGTTCTCACAAAATAGCAGATGATCTGATAAAATTCGTTGAGTACTTTGATGTATATGGGGGCGGATTCCAGGATGGAATATTTTGCCGGCTATCTGGCGGATAGGTATGATGTGAATAGAATAATTTGGTGTGGAACCTAGATCTTCTGATATCTGATAAAAACAGAATAGCAGAATATGCTCATATTTCGTATAGGGTTTGGATACGGCGTGAACCGACCAGAAGTATACGATTGTAGTGAGTGGCCAGAGCAGAAAGTTGGTGTGGAAAATGCCGGTGGATCAACACCTGTATTTGAAATGGAAATTTAGTTATGTCTTAGTAGTCCAGACATGTAAAGTTTTAGGCGCGGCTTAATAGCCGCGCCTAAGATAATAGATACTATTTTTTGATTGTTACACTTTTACTACCACTCCAGTTAGAGTAGTATGCCTTGCCGTTGATTTTTTTGTAAGTGCGAATACGTACATAGTACTTTTTCTTTTTCTTCAGCTTTGAGATAGTTTTGCTAGTAGTTTTATAGGAGCTAACCGTAATAGTTTTAGCACTTTTAAATTTACTAGAGGTAGAATACTGGATTTGATACCCTGTAATTCCTGATTCTTTTTTCCAGGTAATAACAATTTTTTTGCTGGATTTATTTTTTACGCTGGAGATTTTAGGAGCGTCCATTTTGACAAAATGGATATCGTTTTTCTTAGCGTATGTGTTGGCAGAAGACCCGGAAAATCCCTTTATAATGAAATCGGCATCAATATATTCTTCTTCGTCATCTTCGTCATAAAAATAACCAAACGCTTTTTTGCCAATACTTGTTACACTCCTTGGGATCTCGATAATTGCTATATCGCAATCATAAAAGGCCGATGTACCAATGCTTTTAACTTTTGTGGGGATGTTGATACTATACAAGCTAAGGCAAGTATCAAACGCCCCTTCTCCAATCGTTGTTACTTTAGACGGTAGTTTTACTTTTTCTATATGATCACATGCATTAAATGAGTATTCTCCGATACTTGTTACGCTAGATGGAATACTGGCGCTATCAAGATACCAGCACCCGGCTAAAGCAGCGTTTCCGATGTTTGTGATTCCGTCTTTAAATACAACTTTTTCTAGTTCGAGTGAGTAAATATACCACGGTGTGTCATTGTAAATCTCAGTTGAGTCATCCCATCCGTAATCGTACATTTTGCCTGAACCGCTGATTGTCAGAGTATATGACGATTTGTTGTAACTCCACTGTGCTGATTCACCACATTTTCCTTTTGTTGGAGCGTCTCGTGTCCCAATAGAAACAAAATAGATATCGTTATCTTTAGCATAAGTTTCTGCTATAGAATAAGTATACCCATAGATTGTAAAATCAGGATCTAGCATAATCTCTTCGATATCGATGAAATAGCCGAATGCATATTCCCCGATATAGGAAATATCTTTTGGAAGCGTTACGTCTTCCATAGAACAATCTAAGAATGCGGCGTATCCAATTGTTTCCACCGTGTCCGCAATTTCTACATCGGAGATTTCATAGTATTCTTCAAAAGCATAATCGCCAATCCGGGTGACGCCATCTTCTATAACTACGTTTACAATATCAAACTGCCAAGCAGCATAAGGCTGATCGACCCAACTTCCGTCCTGTACTCCGTAGTCATACATCGGTCCAGCACCATAGATAGTTAATGTATCAACTCCGTCAAACTCCCAGAATACATTTTCGCCGCATTTACCAGAAAGCGTGTTAGATTCTTCCTCAAATGTAGTTGAAGCTTTGCTGTCTGGATCTACTTGAGCTACCAACTTCGATGTACCGCTTATGTTAGCAACGGAAGATCGTTTTTCTTTATGCTCTACAGATACTGTCTTCGTTTGATGTTGTGTTGATAGATTCTGAGATGCTAGTGAATCATCACACAACAATCCAGAAGCGAGCACTATGGTGAGCGCTAGTGCTATGACACGTTGCAGGTTCCTCTTCAAAGCGTTTCCTCCTTATAAGTATGAGTTTATTTAGGTTGAATATATTTATTCTATAGTAACACAATGACCGATCAAATTAAAGAAGAAATGGGAAATTTTACAGAAATACGCAAGCGACTAAGGAGCGCCGCCCTATGAGGCGGTGCTTATTCTTAGATAAAAACGCACCAGCAATCAAATAGGCGTTTTTATGAGGCATTCACATGCATACTATTATCTTAATATGCATAACATAGTTTTAACTTTAAATCTATTGGGATCGCTGGTGTGTATAATTAAAGGAGTGTTTAAATGATCGTAGCGGAAATTAAAAACACAAATTCAACTGTTCGAATCCATGACGAGTTCTGTAACGCTGTGTCTCAAAACTGTATTTCACAGCTCAACAAAATTGTTTCGGATTCTTACAAAAGAAGATTGTTATCTGCAAATGAAAATTTGAAATATATTGGCGGAAAAATGCCGAAGTCATAGCGACTTAGGCATTTTGCTTTTTGGAATATTTTATACAATTGATTTCTCAGTATTCATAATTTATACTTTATTCTGAAAGGAGGACACTGATGGAGCAATATGTTAAATATCTCCGCAAATCTCGCTTTGACCGTGACTATGCTGAACTAAGTATTGAGGAAACGCTAAAGAGACATGAAGCTATTTTGGACAAGCTTGCGAGAGACCGAGGTTATCATATTGCAAAAACGTATTATGAGGTTGTATCCGGGGAGTCGATTGCGGCGAGACCGGAGATACAGAAAATGTTGGAAGAGGTGAGTGCCGGGTTTTATACTGGCGTCCTGGTCATCGACTTGGAACGTCTGGCCAGAGGCAATGGCGCTGATCAAGCATATATCAGTCAGGTATTCCAATTTTCTGGAACAAAGATCATTACACCGCTCAAAGTGTATGACCCAAGTAATGAGTTTGATGAGGAGTACTTCGAGTTCGGGTTATTTATGAGTCGGAGGGAATACAAGACCATTAACCGGCGGTTGATACGAGGCAGGGACAGCTCCGCTTCGGAAGGAAAGTATATTGGCAGTATTCCGCCGTATGGCTATCGGCGCGTAAAGCTGGAACGCGAAAAAGGGTACACGTTGGAACCACATCCGGAAGAAGCTAAAGTCGTAAAGAAAATTTTTGAGCTATACACTAACTACTCCGGAACAAAAGTCATCGCGAACTATCTGAACGATAGAGAAGTACCAACGCGCCATGGCGGGCTATGGTCCTATGCCACTATATCCAATATTATTACTAACCCGGTCTATATGGGGAAAATCCGCCGCGGGTGGAGTCAGCAAGTCAAGAGCGTCGAAAACGGAGTTGTTAAACGACGTATTAAGCGCCACAAGAATATAGACGAATACAATGTCTATGATGGGTTGCATGATGCGCTAATCAGCGAGGAACAATTCCAACTGGCTCAGGAGATCCGGGGAAAAAGTACGACGTGCGTAAAAGTAAAAAAGCAGTTTGAGCTGAGAAATGCATTTGCTGGTTTGATTTTCTGTGGCGTTTGCGGAAGCCGGATTGGACGAACTACAACTACAAAGGCCAGAGGAGGAAAGGCTCGATTGCGATGTGTCAATGGACGTAACTGCCATAACGTAAGTGCAGATTATGAGCAGGTAGAGCAGGTGATCCTTTCGGCATTGCGGACCTGGCTCGATGGTTATAAGGTGAAAATTGATACGATCGGGTTTTCGGAAGAGATTGCGCAGTGTAAAGCGAAGATTACAAAAGGAAAGCGAGAGCAGGAAAAGCTGACGGCGCAGTTGGACCATGCGTTTGATCTGGTAGAGCAAGGTGTGTACTCGTTGGAGATATTCAAAGACCGGCGAGATAAGTTGGAAACGGCGCTGGAAGAGGTTCGGCAACAAATTATCAAGCAGGAAGAAGCCCTCAAAGAACTAGAGGAAAACAACCAAGTGCAGTCAGATTTTATTCCGCAGACCGAAGCTCTTTTGGAAAGCTATGACAGCATGACAAATCAGGAACGAAATGATCTGTTAAAAGCTGTTTTGTACAGAATTGAGTATAAAAAGGAAGCCAACGGCGAGATCATGATTGATCTGTACCCGAGGCTTCCGAAGTTTTAACCTATTGTAAGCATCATAGTTGCACACATGTGCTGGTCAATGATCCCACCCGGGGATACGGCATTCTGATCGAAAACATGCTGGATGTGGCAGGATAAAGAGGAGCCCATACCATACGGTGTGGGCTTCTGTCATAACTTGGTACTCTATATGTTTTAGATATTGGCAGTCAGTGTTTCCATCGTATATCGTTCAGCTACGGCAAAGCGGTTTGCTGGAGCAATGACGGAAAAAGAGGTGTCGTTTGTACGGCACTTCTTTTTTTGTTGCGCAGCAGGCGGACGTAAGACTGTGTGAAGACTGATAATCTGCGAAGAGATGGTGTCCTGAATTTCGCAGAGTAATATTTAGTGAAAGTGCTAGTTTGTATTACAAATGTATTTGGTGGTAAAATTACAATGCGAAATTTGATATAATACGTAATAAATGTGTAAACTTAGCTCGAACTTAGAGGATATTGTTCTGGATGCCATGTGATGTATGTAGAATTAGAGCTTTCATGGAGTGGGCAATATCTTCTGTTTTTTATAAAAATGGGGGCAATGGAATGCAAATTATTAAAAGAACGCAAGATGAGGTACAGGTGAATTTGCTGGGCGTAGTTGCGCTGCTGTGGAAGAAAGTGATTGTGATTCTGTTTGCTTGTCTTCTTGGCAGTGTTTTAGCCTTTGCAGGCACCTATTTTCTCGTTACACCGAAATATACAGCGAACATAATGCTCTACGTCAACAATACCTCTACATCAGATGCCACGACAACCATTACATCCAGTGACTTGACCGCTTCTGCCAAGTTGGTGGATACCTATGCGGCAATTATTTCCAGCAAAACCGGTCTGAACCAGGTGAGGGAGGAAGCTGGTGTGGATATCGAAGTAAGTACTTTGGCCTCCATGATTTCAACCTCTTCGATCAATGCCACGGAGGTATTCCGCGTCTCTGTTGAATCAAGCGACCCGAAGGAGGCGGCGCGTATCGCAAATGCGATTGCAGAAATTGCACCCGAGCAGATTTCCGAGATCGTAGATGGCAGTTCTGTTAAGGTAGTAGACCGAGCTGATATTCCGACGGCTATTTCTTCTCCTGATTATGCGAAATACGCCATTGCCGGTGCGGTAATCGGGTTTATCATCAGTGTTGCAGTCATTTTGATTCGAGAATTGTTGGACACCACCATCAAAACGGAAGCGGATCTGGAGGGCTGGGGACTGCCGATTCTGGGCGTAGTGCCGGAGTTTTCATCGGCGGCAAAACGGAACAGCTATGGATACCAGCATGGAAAAAGGGTAAGAACATGAAATTCAGGAATCGTAAAAAGAGTGAAAGCGCATTTCAAGTGAAAAACCAGGATGAGAGCCTGTTGACGAAAAAATCGCCGTTTGCAGTTCGGGAGGCCTATAAGGCCATGCGGACAAACCTGATGTTTTCCATTCCCGGCGAAAAATGTCGGAAAATTTTGATTACCAGCTCTAAGCAGCATGAGGGTAAGAGCATCACAGCGGTAAATTTGGGAATTGCCTTTGCGGAAAACCAGGCGAAAGTCCTGCTGGTTGACTGTGATCTTAGGATGCCCACGGATGCGCAGAAATTGCAACTGAAACAGTCTCCCGGACTGACCAATCTGCTCATTGGACTCTGTGCGCTGGAGGATGCGGTGCATCACCTGCCAAATGGGCTGGATGTACTTCCGGCGGGCGATATTCCGCCGAACCCGTCTGAACTGCTGGGCTCTGAAGAAATGCAGGTGCTGATTGAGCAGCTGGAGCAGGAATATGAGTACATTATTTTTGATACGCCACCGGTCTGCACCGTTACGGATGCGGCAATCCTGTCCAAATGGATGTCCGGCGTTGTTATGGTAGTGCGCCGGAATATAGCCGATCAGGAGAGTGTTGCAGCTGCGTTGAGCCAATTGAACTTTGCCGAGGCAAAGCTTTTGGGGTTCGTATTTAACGATGCGGTAAATGAACAGCAGAAGACCTACAAAAAATATGGGTACGGATACGGATATGGTTACGGCTATAGCTACGCGCAGGCACATTCGGAACAGCGGGGCTAGAGCATGGCAGTTATCGATTTTCATTCGCACATTCTGCCCGGAATCGACGATGGCAGCAGAGACGTCGCAACGTCTCTGCAAATGCTGCACGCGGCGGCAGAACAGGGGATTGACGTGATGGTGGCGACGCCCCATTTCTATGCGGGCTCCATTACGCCGGAGCAGTTCCTGTGTCGGCGGGAGACTGCGTTTCTGTCTCTTCCGGAACAGGAGTTATCTGGTCTTCCCAAAATCATCTGTGGTGCAGAGGTTGCCTATTTTTCTGGGATCAGCAAAGCAGATGATATCGAATCCCTTTGCATTGAGGGGACCAATCTGCTGCTGCTGGAAATGCCTTTTGCCGCCTGGACAGAGCGGAATATTTGGGAGATAGAGCTTTTGCTCAACCGGGGTATGCAGCCGGTTATCGCCCACTTGGAGCGCTTTTTTTCGTTCCAGAAAGACAAGCATATGATATCCAAGCTGCTGGATCTGCCGGTCTGTGTTCAGATGAATGCGGAATGTCTGCTTTCGTGGAGAAAGCGCCGACAGGTACTGTCGATGTTTCAGCGGCGGCAGGCACATCTGCTGGGATCCGATTGCCATAATACCGGAAGCCGTCCGCAGAATCTCGGCGAGGGCCGTGCTGTGTTAGAGCGTAAACTGGGCCAGCCAGTTTTGGAAGAAATGGACGAGCTTGGAGCAAAACTGTTACATTTGTGAGGGCGAAACATGTGGAAGAAAGTGATGGCAGTTTTCTGCCTGATTCTGGCAGTTTCCTTGGTTGGGTTGTCCGCTGTACAACGGCAGCAGGCGATGGAACAGGCGCAGGAATTGAAAGAGCTGAATGCTACTATTCAGCAGCTGCAGGCAGAAAAAAGCAAACTGGAACAGGAACTGCACGCGCTGACCGGTCAGGAAGAGGTCAAAGGAGCAGGGCAGACAAATGGTATTGTCTGTTTCACTTCCATTGACCGGAGGCTTTTCACCGAGGTGTATCCGAAACTGAAGGCCAGAGGATATGGCGGCGTCTTTATCCTGGGAAACGGGAGACTGCCGGGTGATTACAATACGATTACAGTAGAGGAATGTCAGGAGCTGTTAGATGCTGACTGGAGCTTTGGGATATCCCTGACCGGCGATTTTGATTCGGCGGAGAGCTGGCAGACGGCAGTTCTGGAATACCTGAACCAGATTCGGGAACGAATGGGCATCTTACCCACGATCTACTGCTTTGCGGAGGGAAAATACAGCGCGGATTCTGTCGCATTTCTAGCCAGAAACGGGCTTTCCACTGTGCTATATCGTGAAGAGACACCAGTGGAAGCAGTGGACGGTGTCATGCAAATACCGCTGTATGGCTATTTAGGGAATAGACCTGACCTGGAAGCAAATACTTCAACAGGGCTAGAGGTTCAAATTATTTGGGATCAGGATACAGATGCCGGTCTGCGTTATACGGTTGACGATTTATCTGACGTGCTGGAGCACAGCGGCGTTACGATTGGCAGTTTCTCCTCACTGGAGGCACTGACCCAGAAACGGGAAGAACAGAAAGAAAAAATCCAGTCGGCGGCATCAGAGATCAGTGCATTGCAGGAACAAATTTCTGCGATTGATGATGAAATCGAACGGCTCTACCATTGACAGAGATAGGTTATGAGAGGTTGATAGGTGTGATTTCTCCCGCATACAATAATAAAGCGGCGGTTCTGGATGAAAGTGACGCGGAGCATGCTACTTCTGTACTGGACTTCGACCAGCTGCATGAACAGCTGGTACGGCTGTCTGGCAGAGAGCGGCAGGTTTATTGGCTTGTGAAGCGGATCTTTGACATTGTCTTCAGCATCATCGCATTGATTTGCCTCAGCCCGGTATTTCTGATCCTGGCCATTCTGATCTACGTGGATGATCCACACGGAAGCCCGATTTATCCACAGACTCGCGTTGGCCGCAAGGGAAAGCTGTTCCGATTTTACAAGTTTCGCACCATGGTGGTTGGTGCCGACCAGATGTTAGCGGATTTGCAGGGCTATAATGAAAAAGACGGTCCGGTATTCAAAATAAAAAACGATCCTCGCATTACGCGGGTCGGAAAATTCCTGCGCCGGACAAGCCTGGATGAATTGCCTCAATTCTGGAATGTGCTCAAAGGCGATATGTCCCTGGTGGGACCACGGCCCGCTTTGCCCGAGGAGGTGGAGCAGTATTCCAGGTACCAGAAGGAACGGCTGCTGGTGACACCGGGACTGACCTGTTATTGGCAGACCAAGCACAATCGGGACCAGATCAGCTTTGACGACTGGGTGGATATGGATATTCAATACATCCTGAACCGCAGTTTTTTACTGGATCTCAAGTTGATCCTGCTGACTGTCAAAGTGGTGTTGACCGGAGAAGGCGAATGAAAGAATTGCTTGCAGGAGGAAGGGGAAAGTCATCATGAATGCAGAAAATCGTTTTCCCCTGATCAGCGTGATTATTCCCACTTTTGAGCGAAGTGATTTGCTGCTGCGGGCTTTGGAATCTGTTTTCCAACAGACTTGGACCAATGTTGAAGTTGTTGTAGTGGATGATAACATCCCCGGCAGTGACTGGCAGCGGAGGACACAGGATGTGCTGGAACCTTATAACAGGAGAGAGAACTTTCTCTACCTGACCACAACTGGGAAAAACGGAGGCGGTGCGGCCCGTAATCTGGCTATCCGCCAGTGCCATGGTGAGTATGTAGCGTTTCTGGATGATGACGACCGCTATCTGCCGGACAAACTGGAAAAGCAGGTTGTCTTTATGATGGAGCATCAGCTGGATGCCAGTTATCAGGATGTAAAGTGGGTGGATTCCAACGAGAAGCTGGTGGAATTCCGAAAGATGGATTACACCACTGACTTTTCTACCAATGGTTTGCTGAAGGCACACATTCTCCACTCCATAGCACCGACGGCAATCTATATGATACGCCGGGAAAAGTTGCTGGAGACGGAGGGATTTGGAGAGGTCTGTTCCGGTCAGGACTTTATCCTCATGCTACGCTGTATTGAAAACGGCATGAAAATCGGATATATGCCGGGAGCTTATGTGATTCAGTATCTCCACAACGGAAAGCGGATTTCGCTGGGAGATAATAAGATCCGAGGCGAAAACAACCTGTATCAATTAAAGCACCGGTATTTTGGTCTGCTAAGCCGGCGGGAGCAGGGCTATGTTAAGTTTCGCCATTATGCCGTGCTGGCCTTTGCCAGTTTGCGCAGTCACCGCCTGCTACGGGCAGTGGGATATGCGTTTATCACGGTTTTAGCTTCTCCGGTAGACTGCGTAAAGGAAGCAATACGATACTTCGGAGGAAGAACAGCGTGAAAAAGAGGGGAATTGCTGTCATCGGTCGTGTGGCGGAGGGAGTACCACTGCTGGATGGTCAGACGGTAAAAACAAACATTTTGCGGGATGAGCTGCGCCGATCCTTTCCGGATCGTAAGCTGATCTGTGTCGATACCTATCAATATCGCAGACGGGTGATTCCTGTGCTTTGGAATACCCTGCGTGCCTTCTTTGAATGTGAACACATTTTTGTTCTGCTCTCGAAAAATGGGCGAAGGTTTTTCTTTCCCATTTTGACCGGCCTGAATACTGTTTTCCACCGATGGCTGTACCACGATGTCATAGGCGGGGCGCTGCCGGATGAGGTGCGGGCACGGCCTGCGCTCGGAAAGCAGCTGAATCGCTTTGAGGTAAACTGGGTGGAGTTTTCCGCAATGAAGGAGGCGCTTGCGCAGTTAGGTGTAAGCAATGCAGAGGTATTGCCCAACTTCAAGCGACTGAAGATCCTTTCAGAGGACCAACTGCCGGAAACAGACAGGAATCCGTTTGTCTTTACCATGTTCAGTCGTGTGACAAAGGAAAAAGGAGTGGAGGAAGCTGCCGCTGCCATTGCCGAAGTGAACCGGCAATACGGCGAAAAACGGGCGGTACTCCACATTTATGGTCCAGTAGAATCAGTCTATCAGGCAGAGTTTGAGAAGCTCTTGGAAAAGCATTCCGACGCCGTTTTCTATCAAGGATGTGTTCCCTATGAAAAAAGTGTGCAGACGCTCTGCAACAGTTTTTTGTTGCTGTTTCCCAGTACCTACTATGGGGAAGGTCTGCCTGGAACAATCATCGATGCTTTTTCTGCCGGTTTGCCCGTAATTGCGACCGATTGGCATTTCAATGCCGAACTGGTCCGCAGTGGCGAAACCGGCTATTGTTATTCCTGGAAGGAGCCGAGGCAGCTGGTGAAGTGGATGTGCTATGCCATGGAGCATCCCGACGAGGTGGAAGCCATGCGGCCTGCTTGCCTGAGAGAGGCGAAAAAATACACACCGGAGGCCGTCATGCCACAGATTTGCGGAAAGATGGAGACCGTAAAATGAAACAGCAGGAGAACCGCCTGGTCAGCGTGATCATTACGACCTACAAAAATGAAGCGCTTCTCCCCAGAGCGATAGAGAGTGTTCTGCATCAAACGTATCCGTACATTGAACTGATTGTTGTAGATGATAATGATCCGGAAAGTCCTTCGCGCAGGGCGACTGAGGCGGTTATGGAGCACTATCCCTCTGTCTGTTACCTGCGCCATCCGGAGAATCGAAATGGTGCGGCGGCCCGCAATACAGGGATTCGAGCCGCGAAAGGGACGTATATTGCTTTTTTGGACAACGATGACCTCTATCTCAGCGATCACGTTGCACAGTGTGTGGAAGCCCTACAGAAGCGGCCTGACTGCGATTGTGTCCTCTGTGATGTGTTAAAAATCTGCTCCGGTCTGTGCTGGGATGTCATTCCAGCCGCAAGCGGTAATTTGTACAGAAAGCTGTTTTTTTCAGAAACCGCGCTGGGCACTGGGAGCAACCTGTTTGTATCTGCCGACGCTGTGTGGGAGCTGAACGGCTTTGACGAGAGCTTTCTGCGTCACCAGGATGTGGAATTTGGACTGCGGCTGTCCGCCAGGTACCGGACGTGCAGTCTGAGCGGAATACAGATCATCAAGGAAATGGATGGGTTTTCCAATGCGCAGCCCTTTGAGAAATTTCGCAGTACCAAGCGGCATCTCTGGTCGAAATTCCAGCGTGAAATTGACGCGATGACGCCGGAGGAGCAGAACCGCTATTTTGCCGGGCAGTACAGCGCGCTGCTCTATGTCGCCTGTAAGGAGGGCGTCCGGGAACAGATCCGATGGACAGAGGAGCAGTTAAAAGGCTGCCGGCCACTCAATGGAAAAGAGCGGTTGATTGTTACCTTGACCCGTCTGAATCTGTTCTCCACCTATGAAGCATTGAAGTTGGCAGTCAAAAAGAGCCGATCCCGAAAGCTCTATCACAGAGTGATTTCCAGGCTTGCGGAGTGTGACCGTAAACTGTTAGATTCAGCGCTGAAAAAGCCAGCGCAAACCGAGGGGAGGGAGAACTGATGCAGGTTAACCAGACAATGCAAGCGCCAGAGAGGGAACGTGGATATATGCCGCTGTCCGGGCTGTTGTTCATGGCTCTGTTCTCTGTGCTGCTGATCATTCATTGTATTGAGAACACATCTCTGATTTATTCTGACGTTTCCTGGATGAACTGGGTGTACTTCCTGAAAAAGGGGGTGTATCTGGTGCTCATCGTCAAGATTCTGTTTTTTTCTTCCTATAGCAGGAATGAGCTTATTGCTCTGGGCGTCATTCTGGTGATAGCGTTTGCCAGCTTTGTGGGAAGTGGAGATTTTGGCCTGTTTGAGCTGTTCCTGCTGGCGATTGCGGCGAAAAAAGTGGAACCCCGCACCATTGTCTCCTGTTTTTTGGTCATAAAAGGGTTGGCTATTGTATTCACGCTGTTGTTCTGGAAAATTGGTCTGATCCCGATGCTGTATTACCGAAATGGAAGCGGCTTTTACAATACATTCGGGTTCTGTCACCGCAATGTGCTGGGAGCCAATATTGCCATCCTCTGTCTGGCCTGGTTCTTCCTGCGCTATCAAAAGCTGAAATTAGCCGATGTTGTGCTCTGGGTCGCCATCGGGTTTGGAATGTATCGTCTGATATACAGCCGGAGCAGTCTGGCGGTTGTGCTCCTGGTCAGTGTTTGCGTTTACCTGTTCCGCAGGATGGAGCGCATGCTGTTGAATATTCGCAATATACGCCCCATTGTGTTGTGTGCGTTCCTGGCGTTGCTGATTTTGAGCCTGATATGTATGGTGTGCTATTCGAAGTCCAGTACCTTCTGGACTGCCCTGGACCGACTGTTTACCACCAGACTGAGTTCCGCAAATTACTGTTATCGGGAATTTGGCCTTACTTTGTTTGGACAGACGATTCCCTTTGTCAGTTCCTTGCAGGCACAAATCCTTCAGATCAGTAAACTGATTTTAGATAACGCCTATTGCCGAGCGATTCTCTATTACGGCATGATTCCGGCGGCGATGTTCTTTTTCCTGTATGGAAAACTGCTAAAACACTCCTTTGAAAAAAAGGATGGGGCGCTTTTGATCAGTTTGCTGCTTCTGGCGGTCTATGGTCTGTCGGAACGCTATATGATGGACGCTTATTATCAGTTCCCCTTTGTTGCTGCGTTTCAGTATTTGGGGTCTGTACAAATGGAAAGAACGGAGAAGAAGCGTAGTCGGATATCGTTTCAGTTGAGGAAAACAGAGTGAATTCGATTGGCAAAAATTTTCTCTACAATGCGGCCTATCAGATTTTGCTGATTCTGCTTCCGCTGATCACAACGCCTTATATTTCCAGAATTCTCGGTGCAGATGGCATTGGTACCTATTCCTACACCTACACAATTGCGAACTATTTCATGCTGCTGGCCATGCTGGGGGTTAAAAATTACGGCAACCGCAGCATTGCCGCCGTACGGGAGGACCGGTTGCGTCTCAGCAGCACCTTTTGGCAGATCTACGGGCTGCAATTCTGGTGTGCGCTGGCGGCACTGGTGCTTTATTTCGGCTATGTTTTGCTGTTTGAGCGGGAATATACGCTGATCGCTTTGGTGCAAGGCATCTATGTTCTCGCCGGATTGTTGGACATCAGTTGGTTCTTCTTTGGAATGGAAGAGTTCAAGATTACCGTTTTGCGGAACATTGCGATACGGTTGATCAATCTGGTCTGCATTTTCCTGTTGGTCCGCACGAGAGAAGACCTCTGGAAATACACGCTTATCATGACGCTGGGTGCGTTGGTATCCCAGGGCTATCTGTGGTTTTATCTGCGTCGCTTTGTTGACTGGTGCCGTCCCAAAGTGCGGGAGATGGCCCGGCATATGCGGGCAGAACTGTTGCTGTTCATCCCCGTGATTGCAGTCAGCCTTTACAAAATGATGGATAAGGTCATGCTGGGGCAAATGAGTGCCATTACTCAGGTAGGGTACTATGAAAGCGTGGAAAAGATCATCAACATCCCGTTGGGGGTTATCACGGCGCTGGGAACCGTTATGCTGCCCAGAATGTCGAATTTAGTTGCAAAAGGGAAACGAAAAGAGAGTAGGCAGTATATTTATCACTCGATGCTGTTCGCCGTCTTTCTGGCTTCCGCTATGTGTTTTGGGATGATAGGGATTGCACGAGATCTGGTTCCGATCTTTCTGGGCGATGCGTACCTTCCCTGTATTCCGCTGTTGCAGGCAATGGCTCCTACGGTGCTGTTTATCGCGTGGGCCAATGTCATCCGCACGCAGTACCTCATTCCCAACAAGATGGACTGGAGCTACATCGTTTCCGTGATGATAGGTGCTGGAGTGAATCTGGTTATCAACGGGCTGCTGATTCCGAGGCTGGATGCGATGGGAGCGGTCATCGGAACCATTTGCGCTGAGGGCAGTGTCTGCCTGTGTCAGACGATTATGGTGCGAAAGCAGCTGGAAATCAAACGCTACGTAAGGGATACATTTCCGCTATTCTTGGTGGGTTTCGCGATGCTGATCCTGATTGAGATAATCAGCCAATTGACAGACAATCCGGCAGTGCTTTTGCTGGAGATTGCCGCAGGTGGAATATTCTATGTGCTGGCAGCGGCCCTTTATCTGATTGTGCTGAAACCGCCATACATAGCAGAGATCATTCAGAGAGTAAAAAGGAGGAAAGAGTAAAAATGAGGATTGCCGTTGCCGGAACGGGATATGTAGGACTTTCCAACTCTGTTTTGCTGGCTCAGCATAATGAAGTCACTGCAGTGGATGTGATAGCGGAAAAAGTACACCTCATCAATAATAGACAGTCGACTATAGCAGATCGAGAAATTGAAGACTATCTGGCCCATCGGCCGCTTCAGCTGACTGCTACGTTAGATGGTGATACTGCCTATCGGGAGGCGGAGTTTGTCATCATTGCGACCCCCACGAATTATGATCCAGAGAAGGACTTTTTTGATACTTCGCTGGTGGAGTCGGTGATTGAGCAGGTCCTCGCGGTGAATCCTGACGCCTTTATGGTGATTAAATCTACGGTGCCGATTGGCTATACAGCTTCTGTCTGCCAGAAATACAGGACGAAAAAGATCCTCTTTTCGCCGGAATTCCTGCGGGAGGGACAGGCGCTCTATGATAATCTGCATCCCTCTCGTATCATAGTAGGTGTGGCCGATGATACTCCGGAAATTCGGGATAAAGCGAGCCAATTTGCAGGGCTGCTGATGCAGGGTGCCGTGAAAGAGGAGATTCCCTGTTTGATCCTGGGGTCCACAGAGGCAGAGGCAGTCAAACTGTTTGCCAATGCCTATTTGGCTCTCCGGGTGGCTTATTTTAATGAAATCGATACTTATGCGGAAGTGAATGGGCTCAACACCCGTCAGATTATCGAAGGAATTTGCCTGGATCCGCGTATTGGCAGTCATTATAATAATCCTTCCTTTGGCTACGGCGGCTACTGCCTGCCCAAAGATGCCAAGCAGCTTCTGGCGAACTTTAACCAGGTTCCGGAAAATATCATTGCCGCTATTGTGGACGCCAACCGTACCCGAAAAGACTTCATCACCCAACGGGTTTTGGAACAGAACCCTAATGTAGTGGGTGTCTACCGGCTGACAATGAAGGCGAATTCCGACAACTTCCGGCAATCCTCGATTCTGGATGTGATGGAACGTCTGCAGGAGGCTGGCGTGACAATGGTGATTTACGAGCCGATTTTGCAGGCAGAGGAATTCTGCGGGTGCAGGGTGGTCCATAATCTCCAGGAATTCAAAGAACAGGCGGATCTGATTATCGCCAACCGCTTTCAGGAGGAACTCTGTGATGTAAAAGAAAAGGTGTACACCAGAGATTTGTATCAGCGGGATTAAACAACTACTTTCTATTATGAAAATGCGCGCAGGGAAGATCGTATTGATCCTCTCTGCGCGCGTTTTTGTTGATGTAGGGAATGTGTGCGTTGGAAATTCATTCCTTTGATTTGGGGATGTGTATATTCTGTTGGCGAAATAGAAATTACTGTGATAAACGATAGAATTGGTTTCGGGAGGTGATGAGGTGATTGCGGCAGAAATGAAGAATACAGGTTCGATTGTCCGAATCCATGACGAATTCTGCAAAGATGTTTCCCAGGAATGTATACTGGAACTCAACCGGATTGTCTCAAATGCCTACAAAAGGAGAATGTTATTGGCAGGCGAGAAAGGCAAACGGATCCATAGAGAGATGCCGAAGTCGTTATGATGGAGGCGGTTTTACTGTTTGGAATATTTTGTGTAATTGATTTCCCGGTACTCGTATTTTATACTTGACCTGGAAAGGAGGACACAGATGGAGCAATATGTGAAATATCTCCGTAAATCTCGTTTTGACCGTGACTATGCTGAATTGAGTATCGAGGAAACACTGAAGCGGCATGAGGCTATCTTGGATAAACTTGCGAGAGACCGAGGATATCATATTGCAAAGACGTATTACGAGGTTGTCTCTGGGGAGTCCATTGTGGCCAGACCGGAGATACAGAAAATGCTGGAAGAGGTGAGCGCCGGATGTTACACTGGTGTATTGGTCAATGATCCCACCCGGGGATACGGCATTCTGATCGAAAACATGCTGGACACAGTAAGCTGAAGCAGAAAGCGGCAGAAGATTCCTGCCGCTTTCTCGTATCCTGAAACCCACCGGCTTGGCCAGTAGCTCCCAAAAGCCTGAGGCGCGGCCGGAATTCGACTCCATTCCGGCCAAAAGATGATGGAACGTCCTGCGTTTATTTAGAGAGAGCTTGCTGCTCTGTCTTGGAGGACTGCTTCAGATTGTAGAGACAGCCGATCAAAATCAGCAGTGTGCCTGCGATTACATTCCACGTGATGGGCTCGGAGAGGATCAGCGCGGACAGCGCGATGGCCACAATGGGCTTGATGAAAAATGCGATGGAGGCAGTGGAAGGGTTGGACAGTTCGATGGCCTTCATGTAGCACACGTAGCCGAAGCCGGTGACGACGACACCCACATAGAGCAGGACCCAAACGCTGTGTACCGTGATGCCGGAGAGGATGGGTTCGCCGCGGAACAGCAGGATCAGAAACTCCACTACAGAGCCCAGCAGAAAGCTGAAACTGTTCTGGGCGAGGCCGCCGATTTGATTGACCCGCTTTTTGCCCAGGGCGGTATAGAATCCGAAGCCGATAGAGGCCGCCAGCACGATAAGTACACCCTGCACGCCGTTTCCGTGGAGCAGATTTTCCGGATTGGCCACAATCACCAGCCCGATCAGGCTTAAAATCAGGACCACGGCCTTTTTGCGGGTGAAGTAGTCGTGGACGATAAAGTGGGCGAAGAGCATGGTGAACACCGGGTTGATGGAGATGATGACGGCGGCCAGACTGGCGTTGGTCATCATAACGCCAATTTGGAACAGGGTCATGCTGAAACAGATATTGACCACGCCCAGAGCCAGCAGATAGACCCAGTCGCCCGGCGTCAGATGGTAGGCCCGCCGCTTCAAATCCTTCAGGGCGAAGGGCAGCAGGATGAGACCGCCGATGAGAAAGCGGAGAAAGGTGAGCTGGAGTGCGGTAAAAGCGTTTCCGGCGATTTTCAGCGCGATTTCCATGGTGCCAAAGGCGAAGGCGGTCAGCAGGACAAATAGGTAGCTTTGTTTATGCTTCATGGTATAAAACCTCTTTTCAGCGGAAAATAGCAATGCTATTGTAGTCCTTTTTTGAAAAAAAGTAAAACCGAAATCAGGGCGAGGCTCATTTGCAGAGTGCAGAGGGTTGTGCTATCATAGTGCTTATTGATGGGAAAAAGGAGACGAGAACATGATACCAGATTCTGTCCTGGCACTGCGCCATGCCCTCCATGGGATACCGGAGCGGTCGAATCAGGAGCGACAGACCATGCAGCTGTTGATTCGCTTTCTCCAGGAGCATACCACCCTGGAGATCCACCCGAAGAACGGTTGGTTTTACGCCATGCACCGGGAGCCGGACGCTGAGCAAACCATCGGCGTGCGCGCAGACATGGACGCCATTGAGAGCAGTCAGGGAACCCTGTTCCACGGCTGCGGACACGATGGACACAGCACCATTCTGGCCGGACTGGGCCTTGCGCTGGAAAGCGCAGTGTGCGGGAAAAATATCTGCCTGATCTTCCAGCCCGGCGAGGAGACCGGTACCGGCGGGGCACGGGTCTGCGAGGAACTGCTGCAGGAGCAGCGGCTGGACCGGATCCTGGGGTACCATAACATTCCCGGTGTGCCACTGGGGACGGTACTGCTGCGCCCGGGGACCTTTGCCTGCGCGTCCCTGGGGCTGAGCATCGAGATTGCGGGACAACAGTCCCACGCGGCCTATCCGGAGCAGGGAAAGAATCCCGCTTACTTTATCAGTGAACTCGTTTTGCAGCTGCCGAAACTGATTGAGCAAATCATCCACAACCAGCCGGATCGGCTGCTGATGGCGACTGTGGTCCAGGTAAAGGTGGGAGAGCGCAACTTCGGTATCTCCGCCGGGACCGGCACGCAGGTCGGCGACGGACGATTCGGCCAGGTAAAAAAGCCGCAGGTCGTCGTCGCCCCACGCCCGCGCGATGCCTGCGAGGCCG
>OLNN01000908.1_pt1 | contig 27763 bp, 28 predicted proteins | sample 1672141 | NCBI WGS metagenome assembly OLNN01 (sample SAMEA3136652, study PRJEB25190) | human gut metagenome | biome: human gut; feature: human-associated habitat; material: faeces | place: Austria | collected 2013
TGTTAGGCGCGCCGCCAGCGTTCGTCCTGAGCCAGGATCAAACTCTTTATAAATGGTATTTAATCGCCATTCAAAAGCGTTAAATCGCTGTAATCACTCAGACACAATCGCTTGCGTCCTGTATGAATTACTTGTAAATTTGGAATTGATTATCGTGGGTTTCCAAACCCACGTTCAAGGTTCCACAAGTTTCAGTTTTGTTCAATTTTCAAGGTCCTGCGCCGTCTCTCGCGAGACAGCTTAGTTACTATACCACGCCCATAAGGAAATGTCAACACCTTTTTTCAGATTTTTTGACAAATTTTCCGAAGTCAATCTCCGCGCAAAACATTTCTCCAGAAAGCTTACAAAAGAAACTGGCGCCGCAGGTCTGTGCCGTGGGCTTACGCGGGGGTCAGTACCTGCGGGCGGTAGGTTTTGCCGTTGATCGTACACCCGGCACGGCGCAGGTGCCCTCGGCCACAACGCTGACCGTCACCCCCGGCTTGTTGGTCAGCCCCCACAGCAGATAGGAGCCAACAGCACCGACTCCTGGAATCGCAACAGAACGAACTTACCCTCTCCCCTGCTTTCATGGCTTGATGATGCGGATCAGCGTTTTATCCAGCTGCAGTGTACAGTGCCACGGATTCAGGATGATGCCCTGAATCTCCTCCGCAGCCAGCGCGGCGGCAAACAGGCTGTTTATGTCAGCCCAGAATGTAGATTTCACGGCATCGGGGCTTTTCATCTGCTCGTCAAACGAGGTGAAGGCATACCACCAGCGCCCGCCGTCGGCGGTCTGCACGATTTTGGGGCGCAGCGCTGCGGACGCGCCGGGCGTTGTCTCCACGGCGGCGATCCACTGCCCGCCTGCCTGCATGACGCGGCGCACAACGGTCAGGGTATGGGCAAGTTGCTCCTGCGTGGGGGCCTTCTGCAGGCCCTGCACGGCATCCTCAAGCGCCTGGTTGAGCCGCCGGTTCTCATCTTCTTTCATCTTCATGGAAATTCCTCGCTATTCATAGTGTATAGCGCCATTATAGAAGAATTCGCCGCGCTTGTAAAGAAAAGCCGTAAAAGCCGTTATTCAGTGTCCCAGTGTTTTCAGCACACCTGCCACGTCACCGATCTGCGTGGCAAACTCTGCCTTTAAATCGGCAGGCGCAATGCTCATCAGGTAGGGGTGCGCCGCCGCACGGAGCATGGGGGCATCGTTGTAGCTGTCACCGAAGGCGTATGTATTTTCCTGCGGGATACCGAAATGCGCGCACAGCAGGTGCAGCCCCTTATCCTTGCCCGCTGCGGTAAAATCCAGCCAGTGCTCGCCCGTGATGGCTGCACCGATGCGATCTTGCCAGGCTGCTGTCCATATTGTAGTAGCTGGGGCAATACAGCACGGCAGGCACACGGTTTGCCAGTTCCTTCTGCGTTTCCAGCGCACCGCCCAGATGCAGCGCGATGTAGGCGATCTCATCCTCATCGAGCGTGATGCCTGTCTTTTCGCGGATGATGCCCGAAAGCTGCACGGACACATCGTAAATCAGCGGGCAGCTCTGGCGTATCTCACTGACCAGCGGATTCTTGCAGAAGCTCCTGTTCTGCGCGCGCACCAGTAGATTGTGCGTATGCAGCGCAAAGCGGATGAAAAATTCCGGCTCGTCCAGATTGATGTCGTAAAAGTCCTTTACGGTGTTGATGAGCTGGCGTACAAGGTCGGTGCAGGCGTTCCCTACTCCGCCCTGCTCTTATTTTCTTGTAAGCTCTTGATGGCAAAGACCAGCAGCGCGTAATCGCAAAATTCCGGTCGCCCTCACAGCTAGTGATGCCACATTTTGTTGCGGGCTACGTTGCCCCACTGGTGGTCGCGGTAAACGCTCTGACTTCCACTCCTGCAGCGGGCAGGGCGGTGGAGATTTTCTGTACGAAGGCAAGAGCTTTCGGCCCGTCGCCGTGGATGCAGATGGAATCTGCCTGCAAAGTTACCGTGCTGCCATCGTTGGCCTGTACGGTGCCCTGCTTTGCCATCTGCAAGACCCGCACTATGGCAGTGTCCTCGTCCTCAACCATCGCACCAGGCGTACCGCGGGGCACTAAGGTTCCGTCCGGCTGGTAGCCGCGGTCGGCAAATACCTCGCTGGCGACCGGCAGGCCGATGGCGTGGGCGGCCTTGATCATTTCGCTGCCGGACAGGGCCAGCAACACCGCACCGGGGGCCGCAGCCTGCACGGCGCGGCAGATGGCCGCCGCCAGCGCCGGGTCTTTGGCAGCCATGTTGTAGAGTGCGCCGTGGGGCTTGACGTGGTGCAGCGGCACACCCGCCGCATCGCAGAAGGCTTTCAGTGCGCCAATTTGATACACTACATCGGCCTCAGCTTCGGCGGGGCTGATTGCCATTTTGCGGCGGCCAAAGCCCTGCAAGTCGGGCAGGCCGGGGTGTGCGCCCACCTGCGCGCCGTATTTTTTGCACAGCAATACGCTCTTTTTCATTACGGACGGGTCTCCCGCGTGGAACCCGCAGGCAATGTTCGCGCTGGTCACGTAGGGTAGAATTTCATCGTCCATCCCGATGGTGTACGCGCCGAAACTCTCTCCCAAATCGCAGTTCAAATCAATGGTTGGCATTACAAAGCCCCCTCTTAAAATTTCAGCGCCGTGTTTTTCACATCGGTCACAAACATATGTCCCGGCGCGTGGGTGATGCAAAACTCGGGTTTTGAGTGCATGACCACGGCCTGCGGCGTGACCCCGCAGGGCCAGAACACAGGCGTTTCGCCCGGGCGTATCGTCACGGCGTCGCCGTAGTCGGGGTGGGCCAGGTCAGTAATGCCGATAGCCTCCGGTGTGCCGATCTGCACCGGTGCTCCGTGTACGCGGGGCATGCCCGCCGTGATGGCTACCGCCGCGGGCACCTGCGCATACGGGATGGGCCGCATACTGACGACCATGTTGCCGCTGAACACCCCCGCAGGCGTGCAGGGAATGTTGGTGTTGTACATCGGCACGTTGACGCCCTCCTCGATCTGGCGCACTGGGATGTCGGCGTCCAGCAGGGCCGACTCAAACGAGAAGCTGCACCCGATAAGGAAGCTGACCAAATCGTCCCGTTCTTCAAAATACCGCGTCACATCGGTAGTTTCTTCGATTAGTTCGCCATTTTTGTAAATGCGGTAGCGCGGGATGTCCTGCGCGATATCGCTGCCCGGCGCAAATTGGGAGAAGCTGCGCTCCCCGGAATCGGCCACTTCCAGCAGGGGGCAGGCCTTGGGGTTGCGCTGGCAGAATAGCAGAAAGTCCCATGCCAGCGCTTTGGGCAGCACAACCAGGTTGCCTTGGGCATAGCCGTCGCAATAGCCGGTAGTGGGGGCATCCAGCTTACCTGCCCGGATCAGCGCACGGACCTCAGCCGGGGGAAATGCGGAATATTTCATACAACACACCTTCTTTTACAAACGATTTCGTACCTGCTGCCACAGGGCGGTCTGCTGCCGGGCGGCCTGTACGGCCTGGGCGGGGGTCACAAAGGTGAAGCATACTCGCTGACCGGGACGCAGCTGCGCCAGCGCGGGCAGGTCAGCGGAGATGACCGTTGCAATTTTGGCGTAGCCGCCGGTGGTCTGGTGGTCGGCCAGCATCACGATGGGCTGACCGTCGGCGGAGACCTGCACCGAACCGGGCACAATGCCATCGGAGAGGATGTCCGCGCCATGGTGCATTGCCAGCGGCGGGCCCGCCAGCTTGCAGGCCATGCGGTCACAGTTGGGTGTCAATGTGTAGATGCCGTGGGTAAAATCATGTAACCCCTGCGCGGTGAACGCGGCATCCTGCGGGCCGGGTACGGTGCGCAGCAGCGGAAAAGTCTGTGCCCCCTGCACGCGCACAGGATGGGTGCCCCGGCACACGGCCTTGTCCCGCAGTGGGCGGTCCAGATGTTTGGCCGTAATGATCCGCCAGAGCGCGGCGGTATCGCATACCCCGGTGGGGAGCGTGTCGCCTTTTGCCAGCTTGCGGCCTTTCAAGCCGCCGATGCCGCACTTCACATCGGTGGCGCGACTACCCAGCACGGGCGGGGTGGCAATGCCACCGCCCACAGCCAAGTAATTGCGCAAACCAGACGCAACCACGCCGATTTTCAGTGTACTGCCTGCCTTCGCCAGCAGCGGCGCGTAATAGGGCACGGGTACGCCATCCAGCGCGGCAGGGCTTTCCGCCCCGGTCAGCGAAAAAACGGTGTCCGCCTCAAATCGCAGTGCCGGGCCGCGCAGGGTAGATTCCAGCACCGCCGCGCCCGGGTCATTGCCGACCAGAGCGTTGGCAAGGTGGTAGGCGTAGCTGTCTGCCGCGCCGCAGCTGCGGTAGCCTTGCGCTGCATACCCCACCCGGCCCGCGTCCTGCACAGTGGTCAGGGGGACGGGGTCCAGTACTGTGATGCTCATACTGTGCCCTCCTTGGCCGCCAAGGCCGCAAATTCTGCTGCCGTGATGGGGGTAAAGCGTATCCTGTCCCCCGCCGCGTAAGGCAGCGTACCTGAGGCTTGGTCAAACAGTTTGAGCGGCGTGCGGCCAATCAGCTGCCAGCCACCCGGGCTGGCAATGGGATAAATACCGGTCTGCTCGCCGCCGATGCCCACCGCCCCGGCCGGGATGGCCGTGCGGGGCGTTCCCAGCCGCGGGGTGAACAGCCGTTCATCCAGACCGCCGAGATATGGAAACCCCGGTAGAAAGCCCAGCATATAGATCTGATATTCCCGCCCGGCGTGCAGGGCAATGACTTCTTCCTCGGTCAACCCGGCGTGCTGCGCCACAAAGGGCAGGTCTGGGCCGAAATCGCCGCCATAGCAGACAGGAATTGTAACGAGCCTCCCCTCCCCTGCCGCAGCGTCCGCACCGTCGGCGTCAGCCAGCTTTTTCACGGCGTCGGCTATGGTATCGTATTCCGTTACAAGTGGGTCATACGTGATGAGCAGCGAGGCAAAGGCGGGTACTGTTTCCACCACGCCGGGGAGCTTTGCGGCCAGCACACGGCTTTTTAGTGCCGCCACCGCCGCGCCGATGTCCGGCGCAATGCGCTGTGCAAACTCTGCCAGCAGGGCGCAGTCCCCCACCGGATGCAGCTGAAACGACAGCATGGCCGCCGCCTCCTTCCATATTATATAGTCAGTCAAAGAAATGCTTTGCCAGCACCGGGCCGAACCAGTGATCCGATTTGTGGGAGTACCGCACCGCGTAGGCCGTACACTGGCGCATCAGGCTGACGATGCCCACATTCATCCGAGTGCTGAAGCCATCGATGCCCGGCAGCAGTGAGCCGGTCATATCGATAAACCCATTGCGTGCCGCCACCCGCATGACCTCGGATTCCATCTCCTCATGGTGGAGAATCTCCATATCTTTCTTGAGATACGCCAGCGCCGCCATCAGGCCGTAACAGCCCCAGTCGGAGCAGGTCGCCGTGATGATGTTGTCGGCCTTGGTGGCGCTCAAAATGCCACCGCCGCAGCCGCATTGGCACTCGCCCTCCGCGGTGAAGGGCACGTACTTTTTGATATGCTCGGCAATTGTGCCCATGCCGATCTCATTGCCCAAGTCGCCGATGGCGATGTTCGGCACGCCGTTGGCACGCAGGGTATCCCACAAAACATCGCTGCGGGCCTGCAGGGCGGTCACATCCAGACCAACGGCATTGTGGCAGACGCCCACCGTATTCGCGCCGCAGGCTTCCACCGAGACGACCGCCGCAGGCTTGCGGGCGGCCAGCTCGGTGGTCTGGGCCGGGGCGGCGGCGATGTCCTTCGTAAAGGCGACGACGCCCATACTCAATGGCAAGGCCTGCACAGTGTCTAAATCCTCGTAGATATGCAGCCCCACGACGGCGGCACACTTTTCAATGGCCTGCACGCTGTCGTCCGGGCAGACGATGACTGGTTTCGCACCGAAGGCCATCACCAGCGCCCGGGCCAGCAGCATGGCACTGACTGTGCCGTCCATCTCGGGCACTTTATGCGGCAGCAGCACAAACCCGGTGATAATGTACACAAGGTCGTTCTCTTTTACTGTATCGCACAGCACCTGCGCCGCGTGCATCGTCAGCGGCTCACCGGTGTAGGCGCGGCTGCCCGCGTAGAGAATACGGCAGACGCCGTAGCCGCGCGGATCCAGATTCATCAAAGCATCGAGGTTTTCGCCCACGTTGCGTTTTTCCAGTTCATCGCGGGTCATCTTGCACACCCCCTGTTCAGTCCACGACGGTCGTTTTGCCGGTGTAGGCGTAGTATTCGCGCAGCACCTCATCCTGGATGGCCTTGAGAGTGGCCGGGTCTTTGCCGCCCGCGGGCTTTCCGTCCACCTCACAGGCATGCAGGCAGAAGTTGGAGGACGATGTCACGATGATCTCGTCGGCGTTCATCAGATCGTCCAGCGTGAAGCACTTTTCCATGACCGTGATGCCAAGGCGGTAGCAGGCCTGGATCATGTGGGTCTTGGCGATGCCACGCAGGATAAATTCATCGTTTGGATGCGAATAAAATACGCCATCCTTGAGGATGGACACGTTGGAGTGGGCACACTCAGTCACGATATCGCCGCGGTGGAGCACAGTCTCCTGCACACCGATACGCTTGGCGTGCTGCGCCGCCACAACACTGGGCAGCAGGTTCAATGTTTTGATGTTACAGTGATAGAAACGCGTATCTTCCTCGGTGTTGAGTTTGATGGGCACGTCGGGGTCGTTCAGGTGGTTCTGGCGGATGGATACCCACAGTTTGCCGGGGAGATTTTCGGCGTAGACATGGTTGCGGGTCTCGACACCGCGCGTAACCTGCCAGTAGACAAAGTGCGTTGTACCGTCCACTTTGGCAAGCAAGTCGGTCAGCAGCTTGCCCAGTTCCTCTTTCGGCATCGGGATGTTGATATCCAATGCCTTGGCGCTGGTGTAAAAGCGGTCGAGGTGGTCCTGCATCAGATACACCTTGCCGTTGGCACCGACTGTCGCGTCATACACGCCGTCGCCGAAGAAGTGTACCCGGTCATTGAAAGGGACCATCAATTCTTCCGGCGTGCCGATTTTACCGTCATAGTATGCAAGTGCTTCCATCGTTCTTTCCTCCCTGATTTTGTTGTTTATCGCGGGCACTTTACCCCGAATTTTAATTCGATGACCCGCTTGATGACCTCGACACAGTTGTCCAGGCCAATGGCGGCGCTGTCCAGGCAGAGGTCATAGTTTTCGACCCTCTTCCACTGGCGGCCGGTGTGGTACTTATAATAGCTCTCCCGGTAGTGGTCCAGCTTATCAATGTAGTGCATCGCCTGGCTGCGGCCGATGCCCTGGCGCTTCATCTCCCGCTCGATGCGATCCTCATAAGGGGCATCGATGTAGACAGTCAGCACATTGGGCTTATCTTTCAGCACAAAGTCCGCCGCGCGGCCTACGCAGACATAGCTTTCCTCGTCCAGCAATTCCCGCAGGACCTTGGCCTGATAGTTGAAGAGGTTCTGGTCGCTGATGAAGTTGCCGCTCTCCGGCGGGATGAAGCTGCCGTCGTAGACATGCTGCGATACGCGGTAGAGCAGCGTTTTCTTGGTATTCTCATCGGCGGCGGCAAAAATTTTCTCGTTGATGCCGCTGTCCTCGGCTGCCAGACGCAACAGTTTCCGGTCGTACAGGTCGATGTCAAAATCCTGTGCCAGCTTTTTGCCGATGTAACTGCCGCCGCCCGACCCGCAGGTGCGGGTGATGGCCACGGCGAAGTAGGGATAGTTCGGATACATAGTGGCCCCCTTACTGCCCCAGATAGGCTTTCTTCACGCGGGCGTCGTTCAGCAATTCCTTGGCGTCACCCTCAATTGTAATCGTGCCGGTTTCCAGCACATAGGCGCGGTCAGAGATTGCCAACGCCATTTTCGCATTCTGTTCCACCAGCAAAATCGTAATGCCCTGCTTGTTGACTTCCCGAATAATGGCAAAAATCTCCTTGACCAGCAACGGAGACAGGCCCATCGACGGCTCATCCATCAAAATCATCTTGGGTCTGCCCATCAGGGCGCGGCCAACGGCCAGCATCTGCTGCTCGCCGCCGGAGAGCGTACCCGCCAGCTGGCGTTTGCGCTCTTTTAAGCGGGGGAACCGCTCGTAGACGTCGGCCATCGTTTTCGCCATGTCGGTTGGGTCGGTGAACGCCCCCATCTCAAGATTTTCTTCCACCGTCATCTGGGGAAAAATGTGCCGCCCTTCCGGCACATGCGCCAATTTCAACGTAATAATTTTGCTGGGCTCGGTTTTGCGCAGGTCGTGCCCGTCAAAGGTGATGGAGCCGCCAGCCGCTTTTTCCAGCCCGGTAATCGTGCGCAGGGTCGTGGTTTTGCCCGCGCCGTTTGCGCCAATCAGGGAAACGATCTCGCCGTCCTTCACCGTCATGGACACCCCGTTCAGCGCATGAACTGCGCCGTAGTTGACGTGCAGGTCCTTGATCTCAAGCATCGGCGGCCTCCTTCGCTTCGTCCTTGCCCAGATACGCCTCGATGACGTGCGGGTCGTTGGCAATCTGCTCCGGCGTACCGGAGGCGATCGTCGTACCGAAATCCAACACCTGGATACGCTCGCAGATCTTCATGACAAGGCTCATATCGTGCTCGATGAGCAGGACGGACACTTTAAATTCATTGCGGATATAGTTGATGATTTCCAGCAGTTCCTCGGTCTCGGTGGGGTTCATACCCGCCGCCGGTTCGTCAAGGAGCAGCAGCTTCATGTCAGTGGCCAGCGCGCGGGCAATTTCCAGGCGGCGCTGCTCACCGTAGGGCAGGTTGTCGGCCTCCAAGTCCTCCTTGCCGGAAAGGTGAACAACTTCTAGCAGTTCTTTGGCGCGGGCGGTGATTTCTGCCTCCTGCTGCCAGTATTTCTTGGTGCGGAAGATGGCATCCGCCATACCGTAGGTAGTGTGGGCCTGCATAGCGGTCTTGACGTTCTCTATGACCGACATTTTTTTGAACAGGCGGATGTTCTGGAACGTCCGGGCAATGCCCGCGTGGACGATTTGATGCGTCTTTTTTCCGTTCATCCGCTCACCGCAGAGATAGAACGAGCCCTCGGTCGGCTTGTAAACGCCGGTAATCAGGTTAAAGACCGTTGTCTTGCCTGCGCCGTTGGGGCCGATGAGGCCGACCAGTTCGGACTCGCCGATCTCCATGTTGAAGTCATCCACGGCTTTCAGGCCGCCGAACTGGATACCCAGATGTTGGGCTTTCAATACGGGTACCGCCATATCGCTCACGCTCCTTTCTTGGCTTTCGCCTTGGGATGGGCCAAGCGGCCCAGCAGGCGGGTCAGGCTGAACTCCCACCGGCCGAAGATGCCGCCCGGGCGGAACAGCATGACCAGCACCAGCACGACCGAGTAGGCCAGCATACGGTAGGTGGAGAAGTCGCGCATCAACTCCGGCAGGCTGGACAGGAACGCCGCGCCGATGATGGAGCCGGTCAGCGAGCCGGTTCCGCCGATAATGACCTCGGAAAGCAGCTCGGCAGAATAGTTGAAGTTGAAGTTGGTGGGAATCATGGCGGTCATATAGTGGGCGTAAACGCCGCCGCCGATGCCCGCAAAGAACGCCGAGATGGCAAAGGTCAGCACCTTGTAATAGGTCACGTTGATGCCGGAGGCCGCCGCCGCGATGTAATCCTCGCGGATAGCCTGCACCGTGCGGCCGAAGCGGCTGCGCACAAACAGGAACATGATCGTCACGCAGACGACCATGATCCAGAACGCGCGGTCAAACGTCGAAAGTTTGAGGATACCGCTCATCGTCTTGCCGCCCCCGGTGATGGAAAAGTTGCAGAAACACACGCGGATGATTTCGGCAAAGGCCATGGTGACAATAGCCAGATAGTCGCCCCGCAGCCGCAGCGCCGGGATGCCGACCGCAACGCCCATAAGCCCCGCAGCCAGGCCGCCCGCCAGAATGGCGACAAGCAGCAGCCCTAAATCAGAAAGCCCATGCCCGGCCAGTGCGCCGGAGACGATGGCGGAGACATATGCGCCCACCGAGACAAAGCCCGCGTGGCCCATGGAAAACTCACCCATAAAGCCAACGACCAGGTTCAACGATGTGACCATGATGATGGTATAGCAGGCGGTGGTACAAATGCCCTGGATGTAGGTCGTGCTTTTGCCAAAAGCATTGAAGGTAAAGGTCAGCGTAATGGCCGCATACAGCAGCGTGACACCGACCAGATTCAGCCCATAGGAGGCCAGCCGTCGTTTCGTCATCTTGTTCACGCTCCCTTACACTTTTTCGCCGACATTCTTGCCCAGAATACCGGAAGGCTTGACCAGCAGAATCACGATCAGGGTGCCGTAGGTCACGGCCTCGTACCAGCCGGGGGCAAACAGCTTGACGAAGATTTCGATAAGACCAATCAGAATACCGCCCAGCATCGCGCCGGGGATGATGCCGATGCCGCCGAGCACAGCAGCGATAAACGCCTTCATGCCCATCATCGAGCCCATGTCATTCGTAACACGGGGGTAGGTTGCACAGTACATCATCGCGGCCACGGCAGCCAGACCGGAGCCGATGGCAAAGGTCGTCGTGATGATTTTGTTGACATTGATGCCCACCAAAGTGGACGCATCCTTGTCCTGCGGCACAGCACGCATCGCCTTGCCGAGTTTTGTTTTCTTGACAAAGAGCTGCAAAGCAATCATCATGCCCAGCCCGATAGCAATGGTCAGCAGCACATTCAGCGGCAGCGCCACACCGCCCACGGTGACGGTCGGCAGGCTGAAGATAGCCTGCACATTGTGCGGCTTGGCACCGAACAGCACCATGGCCAGGTTCTCAAGGAAGATGCTCATTGCCAGCGCCGTGATCAGTGCCGACATCGGCCCGGCCTTGCGCACGGGGCGGTAGGCGAACGTTTCCACCAGCACGCCCACGACCGCGCAGACAGCGATGGCGACAATGACCGCCAGCCAGGCCGGCATACCGGCGTTGACCATCAGCGGAATCGTGTAGAACAGCGTGTATGCGCCAATCATGATAAAATCACCATGCGCGAAGTTGATCATACGGATGATGCCATAGACCATTGTGTAGCCAAGGGCAATCAGTGCGTAAATCGCGCCCTGGTTCAATCCATTGATCAGGCTTTGGAAAAACAATGAGAAGCTCATTTGTGGTCCATTCCCCTTTCCTACGGTGTTTCAAAAAAGAAATGTACACGGCAGGCGTTCCTTGCGGGTTGCAGCACCACCGTGTACATCTCCCATCCGTCTTTGGACTTTACTTTTTATTCAGCCTTGGAAACGACCTTGCCGTCAGAGCCGAGCGTTTCCGTCCACTTGACTGCGCCGTCCACATAGGTGTTGATGGCAATGCTCTTGATAGCGTCGCCGTTCTCGTCCAGCGTGATGTCGCCACCGACACCGGTGAAGCTCATGCCGGTCATGCCCTTGACAAGGCTGGCCGTATCAGTGCCGCCTGCATTCTCGGCGGCCTGCACCAGCATGTACATAGCGTCATAATACAGGGCTGCGCAGGCGTTCAGGCTTTCGGTGCCGTACTTTTCCGTGTACTTCTGCACGAAGTTCTGGACAGCCGGGGCTGTATCTTCGCTGGAGTAGTGGTTCGTAAAGTAGCAATCCTCAAACTGTGCGGAAAGGCCGGTCGTGTCGGAGCCATCCCAGCCGTCACCACCCATGATAGCACCGGTAAAGCCTGCATTGCGGGCTGCACCAACCAGCAGCGGAACGGTGTCGAGGAAGCAGGGATAATACAAAAGCTCTGCACCACTGGCCACGGCCTGCGCTGCCTGCGAGGAATAATCGGTGTCGGTGGTCATGCACTCACCGGTGTAGGCAACCTCGATACCGTTGGCCTCGCAGTTTTCAATAAAGGCATCCTTCAGACCGTTGGAGTAGTCATCGTCCTTGGCGTAGATGACCGCGGCCTTGGTAAAGCCCTTGTCCTTGGCGAACAGAGCTGCCATCTTGCCCTGATACGGATCAATGAAGCAGTTGCGGAAGATCGTAGAGCCCTTCAGGGTGACATCGGCGTTGGTTGCACCGGTCGCCAGCAGCAGCATACCGTCCTTGGAGGCCTGCTCTGCCATGGGCAGTGTGACCGAAGAGAAGAAACTGCCGACGATGGCCTCCGGCGAATCCGCCATGACCTTGTTGTAGGCGTTCATGGCCTGCTTGGCGTCCTTGGCATCGTCTGCGACCTTGCCGCCGTTGACGATTTCGATCTTGTAGCCGGAGTCCCCGGCGTTGATTTCCTCGACAGCCATATCAATGGCATTCTGAGCGCCCTCACCGTAGATGGCGGAGCCGCCGGTCATTGAGCAGACAACACCAACGCGAATGATATTATCCTCGCCGCCGTCGGATGCCGCAGCGGCAGTGCTGGTGGTTGTCTCACTGGATGCGGCCCCGCCCTGCTGGGCACTGGACCCGCAGCCTGCCAGTAGGCTCGCGGACATAGCGGCTGCAACGGTAAGTGCAAAAACTCGATTACGCTTTTTCATGGTGTGCCCCCTCTTTCTGGATGCTTGCCATTTTACAATAGTCCCTCTTTCACCCAAAACAAAAGGCGCACGGCACCGCAAATCCGGTGCTGCACGCCTTTGTGCGAATACGAAAAGGGCCGCGGCTTTTGCAAGTCCGCGACCCCTTTGTCCCGTTCGTGTTCTGTGATGATGCTGTTATTATAGCAGACTGCTCAAAAAACGCAAGTCTATTTTGGTAGTTCCTTCAAAATCATTGTGTATAGGGCTTTTTGGCCGGAGATTGCAAAGTTTTCTCTGTATCTGGCAGAAGATTGTTAATTGTGGCGCGTACATCTGTGTTTTACGCGCGGGCAGTTGTTCGTTACTTATAGGATAGGGATCCATGTACTGATCAAACCGGCCGGGGTTCAGCAGGCAGCCGCGCAAGGAATGCTTCTTCCAGCGACTTGCCTTTCCAGTAAGGGAAGATTTTTTCCCGCACAAAACGGCGCTGGTCGTCCGTCATGATATAAGGGTCCTGCGGGCGGGTGGCAAAGTGGTCCATCTCACGGTCTACCCATTGCCACGAAAATTCTGGCGACATGATACCGCACTTGCGGTATTCGCCGATGGCCCCGACGATGAGTTCCCCCTCAAAAATATGCACCCCCAGCCCGGCGCAGCAGTCATAAAACGCCTGTGCGCTGCGGATGCAGGCGGGCTTTTCCTCGCTCGTTTTATAGGATTCCGTCCAGAGCGTAGCACGCTCGCAGGAAATCTGCGGCTTTGCATTCACATAATTTTGTCGTATCTTTTCAATTCGTGCGGTAAGCATATTTCATTCCCTCCATTCGGCCAATGCCGATTGAGGATACAGTAACACACCTATTTGTACCGCGCCAATGGCCTTCGGAATTGAGCGCAAAACACAAAAGATTTTTATGAATTTTGTACGCAATGCCGAAAAGTCGAAAGGCTTTGCCCAACAGAATCGGGCAAAGCCTTTCGCGTTTCTTCTATTTTTTCTCTTTTTGCCCCAGCCGATATTTGAAATCGCTATATCCAAACGTCACGATTTCCCGCGCTGTGCCGTCAGGCTTGCGGGCATAGATGCCGGGCAACGGCATACCGTTGAAGGTGTTGTTTTTGCAGGTGGTGTAAATCGCCATATCACCGAATACCAGCAAATCTCCCACTTCGGGTATGGCGTCAAAGCCGTAATCACCGATGACATCCCCGGCCAAGCAAGTCGGTCCGGCCAAGCGCACGGCGCAGGGCTTCTCGCCGGGTTCGCCCGCGCCCAGCAGCGGCGGTCGGTAAGGCATCTCGATCACGTCCGGCATATGGCAGGCGGCGCTGGCGTCCAAAATCGCAATCGTCGTATCGCCGTTTTGCACCACATCCAGCACACGGGTCAAGAGATACCCCGCGTTCAGGGCGCAGGCTTCGCCGGGTTCGAGATAGACCGTCACGCCCCAATCGTGCTGGGCGCGACGGATGCAGCGTTCCAGTGTGGCCATGTCGTAGCCGGGGCGGGTGATGTGATGCCCGCCGCCAAAGTTCAGCCACTTTATTTTGGGCAGCAAATCGCCGAATTTCTCCGCTACTGCGTCCAGCGTCACGGCCAGCGCGTCAGCGTCCTGCTCACATAAGGTGTGGAAATGCAGACCATCCAACAGCTGCGGCAGCGCTGGGTTCGCCGCCACCGCGGCATCCCACTGGGCGCGGGTCGTGCCCAGGCGGCTGCCGGGGGCGCAGGGGTCGTAAATCGCGTGGCCGTCCTGGGTCGAGCACTCGGGGTTGATGCGCAGCCCCACGCTCTTCCCTGCCGCCTTGGCCGCAGGGCCGAACTTTGCCAGCTGTGCCGGTGAGTTGAACACGATATGGTCGGCGAACCGCAGCAGCTCGTTCATCTCGTCCGCGCGGTAGGCTGCACAGAAAACATGCACTTCCCTATCGGGCATTTTCTCCGCACCCAAGTGCGCCTCAAACAGGCCGCTGGCCTCGGTGCCCGCCAGGTGCGGTGCCAACAGTGGATACAAATCGTAGTTGCTGAACGCCTTTTGCGCCAACAGTACCCTGCACCCGGTGCGCCGGGAAAGACTGCCCAGAATCTCCGCGTTGCGGGTCAGGGCGGCTTCGTCCAGCAGGTAGCAGGGCGTGGGCAGAGCGGCAAATTCCGGCGGCATTGTGCCGCCGATGGCCGCAAACGGCGGCCGTGCATCGTACAGTGCCATCAGTCCACCAGAACCGGGTCATGGTTCTCGCTGCGGGGCAGGCCGTACTTGTCCAGTGCATCGAGGAATGGATCGGGGTTGAACTCCTCCACCGTGTAGACGCCCGGCTTGACCCACTCGCCGGTCAGCATCATCAGGGCGCCACACATGGCAGGCACACCGGTCGTGTAGCTGATAGCCTGGCTGCCGACCTCGCGGTAGCACTCCTGATGGTCGCAGATGTTATAGATGTAGTAGGTCTTGTCCTTGCCGTCCTTTTTGCCGGTGAAGATGCAGCCGATGTTCGTCTTGCCCTTCGTGCGGGGGCCGAGGCTGGCGGGGTCTGGCAGCAGCGCCTTCAGGAACTGAATCGGTACGATTTCCTGACCGTTGTAGTTGATGGGCGTGGTGGAGAGCATACCCACGTCCTCCAGGCAGCGCATATGGTCAAGGTAGCTCTGGCCGAAGGTCATGAAGAAGCGGATGCGCTTGACATCGGGCAGATTCTTACCCAAGGACTCAATTTCCTCGTGATGCAGCAGGTACATATCCTTCTGGCCGACCTGATCAAAGTTGTACTCGCGCTTGATGCTCATGGGTGGGATCTCGACCCACTTGCCGTTCTCCATGTAGCTGCCGGGGGCAGAGACCTCGCGCAGGTTGATCTCGGGGTTGAAGTTGGTGGCAAAGGCATAGCCGTGGTCGCCGCCGTTGCAGTCCAGAATGTCGATCGTGTCGATGGAATCGAATTCATGCTTGACAGCGTAGGCACAGTAGGCCTGGGTCACGCCCGGGTCAAAGCCGCAGCCCAGCAGGGCGGTCAGGCCGGCGTCCTCAAACTTTTTCTTGTAGGCCCACTGCCAGCTGTAGTCAAAGTAGGCGGAGAAGCCGGCCTCCTTGCAGCGCTTCTCGTAGATGGCGCGCCAGGCGGGGTCGTCGGTGTTTTCCGGCTCGTAGTTGGCGGTGTCCATGTAGTTGACACCGCAGGCGAGGCAAGCGTCCATGATGGTGAGGTCCTGATACGGCAGGGCAATGTTCATGACGAGGTCGGGTTTATAGCTGTTGATGAGGTCACACAGCTGCTGCACATCGTCGGCATCGACCTGTGCGGTGGTGATTTTGGTTTTGGTGTTGGGGGTCAGCTTGGCAGCCAGCGCGTCGCACTTGGACTTCGTGCGGCTGGCAATGCACAGTTCGGTGAAAACATCGCTGACTTGGCAGCACTTGGAGATGGCGACGCTTGCCACGCCGCCGCAGCCGATAACAAGAACTTTGCTCATGATGGAACTCCTTTATGTTTGAATTTATAATAAGGCAATACCGCATAATTCTAAGTGCCGATACGGCGAGCGAGGTGCGGCAGCTGCGTTGCCAAAATGCTCGATAAGACATCCAGTATTATCTGCGCTTTTGGCTTAGCAGCTGCCGTGCCGCAGCCGCCGGAGCGGTGCTTAAGCCGTCAGGCGGGAATTGTGCGGTATTGCCTTAGATTTTTACTTTTCCAACGCCAGCAGCAACTCTCTTAACACCTTGCAGGCTGTGGCGGTGGAAACACCGCTCTGGTCAAGCATGGGGGCCAGTTCGTTGACGTCCGCGCCAACGATGTTCGCTTTCGTCACGGTGCGGATGGCCTGCAAAAGCTGCACAAAGCTGACGCCGCCCGCTTCGGGCGTGCCTGTGCCGGGGAAGGCCGACGGATCCAGGCAATCCAAGTCGATCGTCAGATACACTGGCACATCGGCCTGGCACAGCCAGTCGGTCAACTCAGCCAGCCCGGTGAAGTCGAACTTGTGCATATCGGTGTGCCGTGCGGCAAACTGAAACTCTTCCCTATCGCCGCTGCGGATGCAGAACTGGTGGATGCGCCCGTCGCCAATCAAATCGTGGCAGCGGCGTAGCACGCAGGCGTGGCTGAGCTGTGCGCCGAGGTAATCGTCCCGCAGATCGGCGTGGGCGTCAAAATGCACAATGTGCAGATCCGGGTACTTGCGCACTGCCGCACGCACCGCGCCTAAGGTGACAAGGTGTTCCCCGCCCAGCAGCAGCGGCAGCTTGCCGTCGCGCAAAATCTCCGCCGCACGGGATTCAATATCCACGAGTGCGCTCTCCGACGAGCCGAAGCACAGCTCCAAGTCTCCGCTGTCAAACACATTGCCGTCAGTCAGATCCTTGTCCTGATAGGGGCTGTACGTTTCCAGGCCATAGCTTTCGTGCCGCATGGCCGCGGGGCCAAAGCGTGCGCCGGGGCGGTAGCTGGTGGTAGAGTCAAACGGCGCACCGTATAAAACAATGCTGGCCGTGCGGTAGCTGCTGTCGCAGCCGATGAAATTTTCTACATTGCGATGCAGCATTAACGCACCTCCACTTCCCGCAGCATTTCTTCCAGAAAGGCGGGTAGATAAAATGCCCCGACGTGTAGCCGAGAGGTGTAATAGCGGGTACGCATATTCAGCGCGTTCCACGCGGCGGCGTCCATATCATTGATGGGATGATATTTTTTGCTGGCAAAACCGAACAGCCAGTACCCCGCCGCAAAGGTCGGGATGTGCGCCTGATACACCTTGCTGATGGGAAAGGTGCTGGCAATGCGCTGGTGGCTGCGCTGCATGGCGGTGGCATCCTCGGCATAGAATGGGCTGCCCTGCTGGTTGACCATGATGCCGTCCGCCCGCAGAGCGTTATAGCAGCTGCCGTAAAATTCGCGGGTGAACAGACCCTCCGATGGGCCGAACGGGTCAGAGGAATCCACGATAATCAAGTCATACTCGTCCTCGCACTTGCGGATGAATTTCAGCGCGTTCTCGTAGTAGATATGTACGCGGCGGTCATCCATGCGGCAGGCGTTGCCGGGCAGATAGGCACGGCAGGCCTCGATGACCTGGGGGTCCATCTCGACAAGGTCGATGCTCTCGACGCGGTCATAGCGGGTCAGCTCCCGCACTACGCCGCCGTCACCCGCGCCGATGACAAGAATGTCCTTGGCGTTTTTGTGCACCGACATCGGCACATGGGTAATCATCTCGTCGTAGATGAACTCGTCGCGCTCGGTCAGCATGACGTTACCGTCCAGCGTCAGCACGCGGCCAAACTCCGGCGTCTCAAAAATATCGATGCGTTGAAAATCGCTCTGCTTGGAGTAAAGCTGGCGGTTGACCCGGATGCTGTGCTTGACATCGGGGGTGTGAAATTCCGAAAACCACATTTCCATTGTAAAACCTCCCTGTCAGGCCAGCACGTTCAGGCGCAGAATGTCGGGGTCTTCCGGCCCGGTCATGCTGCAGCCTTTGGCCTTGGCGTACTCGATATAATCCAAAATTTCGGCGGTGATGCGCTCCCCCGGTGCCAGAATCGGAATGCCGGGCGGGTAGCACATAACGAACTCGCTGCAGACCATACCCTCGGTCTCGCGCAGGGGCAGGCTCTTTTTGGGGGCGTAAAATGCTTCCTGCGGGCTGGCGGCGACCTCGGGGTCTATGTATTCTTGGCTCAAAAGGCCCGCGCCGTCAGTGTGGTAGCGGCGCTTGATTTCAGCCAGCGCACTGACAAGACGCTCGACCTCCTGCGGGCGGTCACCGATGGAAAGATAGGCAAGGATGTTGCCGATATCGCCGAACTCGATCTGAATGTCGTACTCGTCGCGCAGGATGTCGTAGACCTCGATGCCCGCCAGGCCGATATCCAGCGTGTGCACGCTGAGTTTTGTCGTATCAAAATCAAAAACGGAGTTGCCGTTGCAAAGCTCCTTGCCAAAGGCGTAGTACCCGCCCACAGCGTTGATCTCCTCTCGGGCGTACTCGGCCATATCGGCGACTTGGTGGAACACCTGCCGCCCGCGCAGCGCCAAGTTGCGGCGGGAAATATCAAGGCTCGACATCAGCAGGTAGCTGCCGGAGGTCGTCTGGGTCAGGTTGATGATCTGCCGCACATAGCCCGCGTGGACGTTGGGGCCAATCAGCAGCAGACTTGACTGGGTCAAGCTGCCGCCGCTCTTGTGCATCGAGACCGACGCCATATCCGCGCCCGCCGCCATAGCGGAAACCGGCAGCCCGCCGCCAAAGTAAAAGTGCGTGCCGTGGGCTTCGTCCGCCAGGCAGAGCATCCCTGCATCGTGGGCCATCCGCACAATGGCGCGTAAATCGCTGCAAATGCCGTAGTAGGTGGGGTTGTTCACCAGCACGGCCACAGCGTTGGGGTGCTCGGCAATGGCCTTGGCCACCTGCTCTCGCTTCATGCCCAAGCTGATGCCCAGGCGGTTGTCGACCTCCGGGTTGACGTAGACCGGCACCGCGCCGCAGAGCACCAGTGCGTTCAGCACACTGCGGTGGACGTTGCGCGGCAGGATGATTTCATCCCCGCGCTTGCAGGCCGTCAACACCATGCTCTGTACCGAACTCGTCGTGCCGCCCACCATCAGAAACGCGTGGGCCGCGCCGAACGCATCGGCGGCCAACTCCTCGGCTTCGCGGATGACCGAAACCGGGTGGCAAAGATTGTCCAGCGGCTTCATGCTGTTGACATCCACGCCGACGCACTGCTGGCCCAAAAAGGCGGTCAGCTCCGGGTTGCCGCGGCCGCGCTTGTGGCCCGGCACATCAAAGGGCACAACGCGCATCCGGCGGAAGTTTTCAAGCGCTTCATGGATAGGGGCGCGGCGCTGGTCCAGCCGGGTGCGCTTTGCTTCTCCGTTCATTTTTACCTCCGTTCGCGGTCCCTTTACAAAACAAAAAACGCAGGCCATGCACAGATGTGCAGACTTGCGTTTAAATTCAGCATATTTGGGCGCAGACCGAATCTCCCGGCGCTGTACCGTGAGATTTTCCTGCGTGATTCAAAAAGGCTGAGCGTGTCAGAGTCTATATAGCAATCTTACTTTTACTACTCTTTATTGACCGTTTCACAAGTCTGCACGCCAAAACGTGCAATTTCATGGTTGTAAAGGAACCAACTTATAAAATTTGAGCTTTTAACTCAATCAATAAGGCAATCTAAATTGCCGATCGGCAGTGGACCCGGCTGTCCGTATGGCCATAGGCCGGAAGACCGACATCTCAAATGTCTGTATCCCGGCCCGCCCCTGTCGGGCGGTCCGTAGGTAAATTGCTTTGAAAAACTCTTACAAACTCGATTCGTCTTTCAAAATCGAGACACAGTATAACATGATATAATTGCTGTGTCAACATTTTGACGCAAAAATATTTTTTGCGAGAATACCGGGGCGGAGTTTTGCTTTACCCGGATTTTCCGTGTTGCGATGACCTCCATTCCTGCGGGGTCATGCCATAGTCAAACAGACATACCCCCGTGCGGCGGCCGATGGAGTTCAAATCACTGCCGTTGTAATGCAGTAATTTTGCCAGCTTACTGTGGAGGAACCGCCTGTCCGTGTTCCTGTTCACTGTCATGCATAGATACACGCCCTTCTCTGTCAGGGGGCTTCATCTGCCTCTTTTGCCTTAATGCTGAACCGCCGCGATTCCGACATCGTGACGTACTCCCCCATTGCCATGCAGCTGATGTTGAGTTTGGCAACGATTCGTCCTTTCAGCCGCTGCATTTCTGCATCCAGCGTTTTGACCCGCGTTTCTACCAGCTGCTTTTGCTCCTGTAAGCGGAGGTATCGCAGCACAGTGGCTGATAAGTCGTTGCCGAGCTGAATAGTGGGAATGGTTTTGCCGACGGCACCTATATAAAATGTATTTCTCAAAGCCGATTGGCTCTGAAGCAAAATAAAAAGCACGAATAATCGCAGGCCATGCCTGATGTTCACGGCAAACCCTGAACTGCGATCGTTCTTGCTATGGTTGGCTGTTTTCACCCGGTATAAAAAGAAAAGCGCCGGCAGCGTCCACCCAGAACGGGCAGAGCAAGACTATTGGCACGAATTACAAACTTAAACAACGTGTGCACAAGACACAAAAATCATTTACGGGTGGAATATAGCATATTTTTGTTTGCACTGTCAATCATGGGCACTTTTTAGCTCAATCAATTTTCTATTCTTGATTTTAATTCTAAAGTTTATGTTGCCATACCATGCTTTTTCATTTTATGTAAGGAATTCATTTCAGCATACTCAATCATGCCAATAATCTCTATTCGTTCATGCACCCAAACAAGCATTTCAGACTTCTCGCAGTTCATCGTTTTGTATATAACGTTAGTTTTATACTATTTGTATAGATTCTCGTATAGCTTAATTTGCTTTTTTTGCGCGAAACAATCTTCTTTATAATTTGCTTTTTTTACTTGTTCCTTCCTTATTTTATACCTATCAACGTTTATTTTGCTTTTTTTACTCTCGTGTGAAGAAAACTACTGTTTCTGGTATGGCGCTTTTATTCCATCAAAGACCATCTCTACAATAACAAACGCCGTAATGTCCCTTACAATCATACAATAGATTCTTTCGCACAAAAATCAGTTTCTTTTTCCCAGCGTTTTCCTACCACAGTGCCCCCACTCTCGGTTTTTCTTTTGTAAAAGAAGTTTTTTTCGCGCAAAAAATCTCCGTCAATCCTATTCATCATTTACAAAGGCTTCTGCTTTTCGAACAAAAAGGAGCTTCTTTCGTACAAAATCGCGGTTTTCTTTTTGTTCTTCTCTGCCTTTTGAAACACACCGGATATACAGTCACCTTCTACAAACGAAGTTTCTTTCATGCAAAAAATAATTGAAATCGTTTGGCTTTCTCTTCATCCTTCTCTCCCCTTCTTCACCGTAAAAGAAGATTTCTTCGCGCAAAATTTCCTGCCTATTTCGCAGCCCTCCTCTCCTCTATCTTATGATCCTAAACATAGCAAGAATAGATTCTTTCGCGCAAAAAAGCAACAAGTCTCACAAAAAGAAGTTTTTTTCTGCAGTAAGTGAAGATTCTTTCAGGCAAAAATAGCGAAAGAATCTATTTTCCCGCATGAAAAAAACTGTTTCCTCGGGTGAAAGAATCTTCTTTATCCGACGAAAGGAACTGCTTTGTCCCATGAAAAAAACTGTTTTTCTACATATATAAATAAAAGTAAAAAATAAAAGATAAATCTGTAACTAGAAAAAACCGATTTGATTTTAAAACCCAAATTATTGACACCTAAATGAAAGAAGCGTATTATTATAACTATATTTGTGGAAGTATACCTATAAACCGTTGTTTTCAATCAGTACTCGTAATACAGTACGATACAACGGCAATAAACTATTTTGCGGAAAGGAATAGGGCTGTACATTCTGAAATTCCGCTGCTGCCCTTTTAGTAACATGAAGAAAAACAGCGACAATATCAAAGATAACGATACTATCGAGGCTATCGTTGGGGAAGTTCTCACGGAACAAGAGGCGGAAGAGAAAAAAGCTGCCATCGCCAAGAGAAACGACAGAAACCTAATCTTTGGTTCCTATATTACGAAGAGCAATGACTTGATACAAAAGACAAAGTACTCCCTCCCCCGCAATGAGCAAAAGATTCTTTTTATGCTTTTGTCCAAAATCGATCAAAAAAGGGATACGGATGCCTCTAAGTACTATACAATTACCTTCAGTGAGTTCTCGAAGCTGACGGGCGTGAACGCGATGGACTCCAGCTATATAAAGTATCTGCAGGAAACTGTAAACAGTCTGGCCAGCAGATTCTTTTGGGTACCGAATCCAAATGGGACGGGGTACAACCAAATGGCGTGGATACTACCGACGGTTGAGGTGAACACCAAAGACAAGACCATAAAAATGCAGTTTCACCCCAAGATCTGGAAAGATATTGCACAACTTACCAGTAACTACACATCGTATTCAATCGAGTATTTGCTCATGATGCAATCCACGTATTCGATGCGTGTGTACGAAATCATACTGTCGTATGACAATGGGGATCGGGATTACGGCTACAACAACGGGCTAGTGTTTGAGCCTGTTACAGAAAAAATACTGAGCAAATTTCCTGAAAAGCGTGAAGAGTTAAAAGGATTCAAATACAAGAGATTCGAGACTGATGAATTTAAAAGCATCCTCTCTGTTCCTCCACTGGATGAACAGAACCGAAGCAAAAGCAAGAAAAAGGACGATCCTGAACCCAAATATAGCCGCGAGAGAACGCTGGCTGAAAAGTATCCCACATTTACAGCGTTTGAAAATAATGTCTTAAAAATAGTCAAAAAAGAAATCAATGAACTAACGGATTTGTGGTTTGACTATGTTCCGGTAAGAATAAAGGGAGAACGGAAGTACAAGTATCTCTATATTTTTATTAAGTATAAGACGAAAGAAGAAATGCGCAAAGTTCGGGCTTTCCACGACAGCAAAGACCCGGATTTGGAGGTGCCTAGAAGACCGAGACGGCGCAATAAGATGGCGGAAAGTCAGGCAACGCCGGAGATGCTTTCTGCGCCGATTCCTGATTCTATTCTTGATATGACCTTCCGTAATGCGCGAAATATTATCAGGGCAAAAGCAGAATATAGCGAGTTGGAAAAACTGCTATCAGCAGAAGAAAGAAATATCCTTGAAGATATCTTCACTTACACATCAAAGATTTTGACAAACCAGAAAAAGAGGGAACAGGCAGAGGAAACGATTGAGGCGCTGAACCGAATCATAAAAGATAATAACGGATTGAAAACATGGGCTCTTGGAATGTGCAGTAAGTTCAAGACTATGTTTGCATCGTCTACAGAACGAAAATCGGCACAATATTATAGAACAGTGGTTTATAATGAAATTGCTGAAAACACGGCAGTGACGATTGAAAATGGAAAGCAATGGTTGAATTGGAATGGAACGAAAAAGACGTTCAAGTTGGATATGTTTGATGAAGGCGATTAAATAAGAGTAATTGTCAAAAACCAATATCAGAATGAGCAGATGGGGCAGGCCTTATTTTCCAGATGAGGGCTGCCCTATCTGTTTGCCAAGAGCAACATGGATTTTAGAATTATGAAAAAAATAGGGATACGTTTTGCATGGTGAACACAAATAATGCAGCAAAGCACACGGACAAATATAGCAACATGAACTTTAGAAATGCGATATGCAGAGGGAGTACGGTAAGAAGAGAATACAGGCTTGATTATCTGACAAAAACGGTTGACAAACAGATTGAACATGATATAATAAAACTACAAACAGCAACATGAACTTTAGAATCTGACGACACATACCATTATATCTTACGGGGGATATTTTAGATGGCAACGACGATTACAGTAGCAATTGAGAAGGGCGGCTGCGGAAAGACGACCACGGTACTAAATTTGGCTGATTTGGCTGGTAATGAGGCAAGAGTACTGTGCATTGATACAGACCCGCAGGGTAATTTGACCTATAGTCTGGAAGGCACACGCATAACAGATGAAGAATTTACAGGACACGCCCTGTACGATCTTTATAATGACTTTGAGAAAGTTCATGCCGGTGAAAAATCTGTGCGGGACTATGTCGTTGAAACAAACTTAGATAATGTGGATTTGATTCCGGCAAGTCTGGAAACGCCAAAAATCAATACAAAAGCAAAAGAACTGATTGATGCAATGAAACAAGGTGAAATGGATAGCGTGGAGAACCTGGAATACGAAACGCAAATCCTTAAATATTTCGTAAGCCTTGTGCAGGATGATTACGATTACATATTTATCGATACGCAGCCTAGCAGGGATAGTTTGCTGGTTACCAGCTCGCTGCTGGCCGCGGATTACATTTTGATACCTGCCAAAAGTGGCAGCTACGCGGTGGATTCGGCGTTCCGCACCTATACATACTGTAACCAGCTGCGGGAGCAGGGGATTGCGGCCCAAAAAGGTGTTGGCCTGATTCAGACAATGGTTCAACAGAGTCAGGCATTCAATATTACGAGGGAAAATTATCTTCGCGTTTTAGGCAATGCGGTTTTCCGTGCGCAGATTCGTTTTGGTAAAGCAGTCGAAGCAAGCGAAATGGCCGGTATGCCGGTTGTTGAATATGCAAAGACGCAGCCCACCGCAAAGTCTTATGTTGCTGCGTGGAAAGAATTGAAGCAAATCTTGGCGGAAAGTGAGGAAAAGTAAAATGGCTATGAAAACGGCTCCAAAAAGAAAACTCGTGTCTATGGATGCCCCCTCGCGAGAAGCTGTGCGAAAAGGAAACGACAATGATGCTGCAGGAAAGACCGGCTTGCTGGAAAATGGTGTTGATTCCAAAATTATGGACATCTGCATTGATGATATCCGCTTGAACCCCGATAATGCAATCTTTGTTGAAAATGACACGGAAGAGGATATTAACAACCTGGCCTATGATATTGAAAAGAATGGCTTGCTGCACAATCTCGTGGTCTTTGAAGTAATGGAAAAAAATGCCGAGGGTAGGGGAGAAAAGCGAGCCTATATGCTCCTTTCCGGCGAACGCAGATATAAGGCCATCAAGAAGCTGTATGAAAGAGGAAAGTTTACCTATAAAACAATTAAGGGCTGCCGTGTTATCACAACGCGGATGAATGAAACTCAGAAAAAAGCTCTTCTTTACAGTGCCAATCTGCAAGTGCGTGGAGGTTTTTCCGACGAAAGCATCCGCCGAAAAGTAGTAGGGGAGTTTGTTAAATGTTTACAGCAAGCACCCTATAATATGACGGAGGCAGAAGCTAAGCGTTTTACGAAAGAAATTGCGCCCGATAAAACCAAGACCTTGAATAAAGATCTGCGCATCGAAAACGATTTAAATAGAGATTTACTCCAAATGCTTGACCAGAGGCTGCTGGGGCGCAGTGAATGCGAAATTTATGTTCGCTTTACACCAGAGCAACAGCAGAAAATTGCGGAACAGTATAAAAAGTTGTTGACAATCGACTGCCATGGCGAGGAAAGAGCCAATACGCCGAAATCGCACTTGGAAGAAAAACGCGATGACATCCATAATGCCTTCCTAGAAGATTTGAAAGATTCGCTTCTGGAAAAGTATATGCGTGATACGGATGCAAAAATTGATGCGGCCTGCGCAAAGTTTGAAAAAGGCTACGCCGAGCTGTTGGCTATGAGCGAAGCCTATGAGGCGGCCTTAATCTCCGGCAATGAGGCTGTTGCCGAGATAAAAAAAGAGGAAACTCTGAAACGGAAAGAAACCAACACAAGTGCAGAAGGCAAGACTTTTGTACAGAAGAATGTGAAAGCAGTAGCGGAAAAAATCGGCCGCAAAATCGAAAGCCGCAGCTACCAAAAGGGGCTGAAAGATATGACGCGAGAGGCTCGTCTGCAGGATATTGAAGCGCTGGATGATCTGATTGAAAAAGCAACCAGACTGCGCCAGATGATTGAAGAACAGCATTAAGAGCGGTAAAGACCAAGTATTATGAAAGATGAAAAAGTAAAAATCAATATGCGGGTGGGCCAACGCTTGCGGGAGGTCTTGGAAGGCCGCGCGGCTGTGGAAGATATTCGAGTCGGAACCCTTACCAACCGCTTGCTTCAAGAGGAACTAGGCAAAGTTCTTGCAGTAGGCGCAGAACATTGTGTGGTAGAGGGCGAGGATGAATACGAACAGCACCGTGAGGAGATAGCCAAAAGTCGAGATCAATATTATATTTTCCCTTCCGATGCTGCAGTTGATGACAATATGTCCACCAAAGAGGACAACACCGTGTTCCCGCAAATCTCGCTCTACTTTACGAAGGAGCAGCACGAGGTGATGAATGAGATCGTGTTGCGGCGGGGTGCATGGAAAACCGTGCAAAATGGTCATGTAAAGTCATATCGGTATGTTATTGTAGGGATGCTGCTCAATAATCCTGCGTGCCGCAAGCTGGGTGCAGCAGGGAAGTAGCCATAAAGAAGATTCTTTCGCGCAAAAAAGCCGGGTGAAATAACCCGGCTTTTTTGTAAAAGTAAACCAAAACGTAATATATACAAATAAAAATACATATTGTATATGATGCGGCGCAAATTGGGTACTTATTTACAGCAAAAACTTCCGTTTTATAAAGTCGCTGCGCTTAAAGTCGCTGCGCTATCGCAGTAGAGATATTTTCGCTGATGGCAGGAATCGGTATAGCGTCCATGTCGCTGGTACCTGTAAAATAGTCCTTCAGCGCTTCTACGGTGCTGTCGCCGGTAATGCTGCCGCCGGTTTGCCCACTGATAGAACTTGCCGCGCTTTGCTGCACATGGCAGCTTACCATGCCTGAAAGCCCGCTTGCAAAGATATTGCCGGGCGTGGTTTTCGTATTAGTAGTGGCAGCGGCGGCTTTTGCAACGCCCAGCCCCATAAAGGCTTAGCCGATTTCAAAACCACGAAAAGCCAGCAGTACCTCGGACAGCATCGAGCCGGGCGAGCGTGAAACACCGATGCCCAGAGAGTGCAGGATACCGTCCAACTTTGTGACGACTTTCAGAAAGGCAATCGCGCACAGAAGCCACAGGAATAGATTGCCGGAGACTGCATCCTTACCTTGCGCGCCCACGGCCGCAGCAGTTTCATCCTTGATCAAGGCAAAGACAGCCACAGCTGGGCAGTACAAAAATACAAGATTAATAGCAGTTAATAGAGTAAACAGAGTTTTTTTCATGCAAAAAATTTCCTATAAGGATATCACAGCATATTTCGCTACCAAGGACGAGAAGAAGGAATGAGCCCCGGAGGTGTACACAGCTGCTTATGGCCTTTGCATAGAACTTGGTACAAATACGGCCGAAGTTCTACGCAAAATATAATCTTTGTAAGAAGAAGTTGACCGGTTCAGTTCAGTTCAACCCCGGCAAAAAGTAGGTGCGCAGTTTCTTCATGTTGGGTACGTCAAGGGGGGATTGGTTCACGTCCTGCATGACAAGAGAGCAGTGGTTCAGACGGTCTTTGGCGGTAAGCATCTGGCCGTGCAGTGCGGTCGGCCTCCGTCATGGAGGCAAAGGGACTACACCTGTCCGCCGCCGAGATCGCCGCGCAGGTAGGCTATGCAAACTAGAGCAAATTCGCAAAGGTGTTCCGTGAAAAAGACGGCGTAACGCCGCTAGAATACCGCCGCACCGTGCATCTGGGGGCTTTTCATTTGCCGCACGGTGCATTATAATAGGGCTGTAAAAGCAAAAATTTCAAGGAGTCCTGCAAATAAAAGTCAATAGGTTTCCATAAAAAATCGCAAAAAAA
>OLNN01000909.1_pt1 | contig 27758 bp, 19 predicted proteins | sample 1672141 | NCBI WGS metagenome assembly OLNN01 (sample SAMEA3136652, study PRJEB25190) | human gut metagenome | biome: human gut; feature: human-associated habitat; material: faeces | place: Austria | collected 2013
AAATCGATCGCTCGTGGCGAGCTTGCTCGTTGGGAGGGAGTCGTGATTCAGCTCTAATCGACTCAAGCTGACTTCATGTTCACGCTCGACCTTACCCTGGTTGAGTGTGGACATGAAGTCAATGTCAGGGGCGTGTCTATCTCCCAGAGTGGCGTCTCTTAATGGAGAAGTCGATGTCCGTCAAATGTGAATTGGAGAACACTGGCTGGTGCAGGGCCATCTAATTTACTTAGCTACTAACCTAACGGCAAATCTTAAAAGGCGCAGCCTCGCATGATTCTGGTGAGAGGTTTTTCGTTGTTCCGTGCTGCGGATAAGCGTCATGTTGTTGTTTACCGTAATCGTGCTCGTCGTAGCGTTGATTTACTTCCTGTTCCTGATCTACTGGGCTATCATCGCATCCACCAAAACCCCATCGCAGCTGACTAGCAGCAACGGATTGTGGTTTGCCGTCGGACTTGACCAGATTCCCGACGCCATCGCCATCGGCGTGGTCATGGGATGCATACTCACCATTCCGCAGTACTCGATTTTCCATGCACTGCACCTGACCAACACCATGCTGGCGATCATCATCCCGTGTTGCGTTTCGCCATTCGGGTTCTTCCTAGGTCGCGTATACGCGCAAACCTCCGTGCCGAACGAACTACTGGAACATTCTGGACGTTTTTGGCCTGTCAGCGGGAGGATTCCTCCACTGACTGGCGGAATTGGGACTCTGAGGCGGCTGTTAGCGGGAGAATTTCTCCACTGACTGGAAGAATTGGATGCTAATTGAGGAATATGGCTGTGAGTGAGTCGGAAGGTTTGAATATGGAACAGTCTCGGGAGCGGTTTGCGAATGAGGTGGACGTTGCGTTAGCGCAGTCGGCCCGTCCGTTTGCGATTCACAATGCGCGCAAAGTCGATGCGCGAGGTGTTGCGGAACATTATTGGCTGGTTTCCGATGGTAGTGCGATTATTGCGACTGGGAATCGGGACGATGATTTTGCTGCGGCATGCGCAAGCGTCGGTTTGGATGCCGATGCTGATTCCGATTCGGTCAGTTCGGTTGGTTCCGGCGATTCCATGACCGGTTCGGCCGGTTTCGTGACCAACGCTGCAGGCCGCATGATGTCTCCCGGTTACGTCGACATTCATGCGCACGGTTCGTGGGGGAGTTCCTTCGATGATGGTGTGCAAGGCATACGCATGGCCCGCGCAGGTCATATGATGCACGGCACCACCCGTCAGGTGCTCAGTTTGATCACCAACCCGCTCGACGTGATGTGCGCCAATCTTCAAACCGTGCGTGGCATGATGGGTGCTCGCCCTGACATTCTTGGAGCGCATTTGGAAGGTCCGTTCCTTGCGTTGTCTCGCAAAGGTGCGCATGATCCGGAATGCTTGAAAGATCCGGTTCCTGAATATGTTGATCGGCTTTTGCATGCTGCGAACGGCTGTTTGCGACAGATCACCATCGCCCCCGAACTACCGCATGGCATTGATGCGATTCGTCGTTTTGCTGCGGCTGGAGTGGTTCCTGCGGTGGGACATTGCGATGCCGATTATGCAACCGCCTGCAGAGGTTTTGATGCGGGTGCTGGCATTATGACGCACATGTTCAATGCGATGAATGGTTTGCATCATCGTGAGCCTGGTCCGATTCCGGCTGCTGTTGAGGATCCGTGCGTCACTGTTGAGTTGATTAATGATGGTTTTCATGTGCAGGATCCGATGGTGCGTTTGGGATTCGGCTTCGCCCCGCATCGCATTGCGTTTGTGACCGACGCTATGGCTGCCACCGATTGCCCGGATGGTCATTATTTGCTGGGTGCGTTGGATGTGAATGTGATTGACGGTCATGCTCGTCTTGCATCGAATGGTGCGATAGCCGGTTCCACGTTGACGTTGGAAAAGGCTGTTCAGCGTGCGGTGCTCGAATTAGGATTCACGCCTACCGACGCGGTGGAAGCCGCCACGTTGATTCCGGCTAAAGCATTCGGTTTCGATCGTGCGAACCCGGTCACCAAGCAGCCGCTCGGTCTGCTTGCCCCCGGCTATGCTGCCGACGTGCTTCTGCTCAACCCCGCCACCTGGGCCGTCGAACACGTCTGGTGCGACGCCCACCTTCTTCGTTAAGGCGCGATTGCTGAAACGTAATTGCAGGACCGGCTTCGTAACAGGATGCCGGTCCTTGCTGTATCTCGAGTTTTTGTTTTCAGTCTTGCGGGATGAAGCTGTCGCGGGCGACGAGACTGGTGGAGATTCGCATATGCTGGCTGATTTTACGGTTGGCGGTCAGTGCTTCGGCAAGCATGAGTACTGCGGCTTTCGCAAGTTCGTCCTGGCTGATGTCGTACGACGATAATGCGGGAGACGTGTATTTCGCGATCTCCTGATTGTTGATGCTGATTACTTTGATATCTCGCGGTACCATCACATTTTCGGTGGCAAACGCCTGCAGCACGCCGACCGCCAACGGATCGGCGGCAACGATCACTGCATCGGGCAAATCATCAGCATGATCCTGCACCAACTGACGCCCCTGCAAACGGCCGTTTTCCACGGTGAACGGGCCATCTGCATACACCAATTCCTGCACATCCAAACCCAAACGCAGCGCCCAATTGCGAAATGCGAACGTACGAACGTCTTCCGGATATTCATGCTCGCCCATAATGTTGCCCAAGCCGCCAATAAAGCCGATTCGTGAGCAGCCGGACGCCATAAGCGCGTCAATCGCATCCAAAATCGTCTGTTCCAAATCGGGTTGCACCGAATCGAACAATGCCGGCGCAGGATTGATGTCGATGAAGACGCCGTGGGGAAGTTTCTTATGCAGACGGTGCAACGTCTTACGATCCAACGGCGACGGGCCAATCGAAATGAAGCCCGCGTATTTGTCGGCGTTGGCGATCAGCGAATCCACGTCCTCCTGCATGGTTACGTTCATGAGCTGCTCTTCGGCATGCTTGACGAGCACTTCGCGCAACTCGTCGAAATACGCGTCCTGCAAACCCTCGTCGGGAACGGCATTGTCGAGAATCGCAACATCTTGCGGAATGGTGATGCGTTGGTATTGCGGTACGTTCTTGTACCCCATTTCCAGACTGGCGTTTAGGATTTTCTCGCGGGTGGAATCCTTCACCGAAAAGGTGGGATCGTCCTTCAAAACCCTCGAAACAGTGGCTTGGGAGAAACCTACCCGTTTTGCTATCTCTCTGATAGTGGCCATTCGAATCCTCCTCAAAGCCATCATTGGCTAAACAGGTTTACTAATTAATTTAGCACATATGATTCCATCCTGCTATATTTCCTTCAAGCATTTCACGAAATAAAGCAGTCGTGCGAAATCCAACGGCAGATGCGCGAACGCAGCAACCTCCGAATACGTGGTGCCAGCATTGGTCAAACCCAACTTGACGTTCGGCAAAGCGGCAAGATCGGCAACCTCATCATCAACTTCATCATGCGCCACATGAATGGCATGCGATCCCAACTGCAAACCGAAACGCAGCTGTGGCTGCTCATGAGTCAACTGCTCCAAGCGCTCGTGGAAGATGGACGCGCCTAATTCCGAACCATTCATGCAAATGTCCACAATATCCAATTCGGGCGCCACCTGGCGGAATGCGGCCGTGACGTTCTGGGCGTTAACCGCGTATATCGGCATCTGGCATTCCGTACAAGACATGGTGGTCGGTTTGATTCGCTGGTTCTTCGTACCGATCAAGGAGCCGCAGCAGGAGGCGGCCCGCAAGAAGTACTCCTGGCGTGACGCCCTCTACTTCGGCGACTGCCAAATAATCTACGAGTCCCGCCCGTTATAGAGTGCTTCCCGTGTCTGTCTGCACTTTCTTGGGGTTTAAAAAGCCGTGTAGCAGAAAATCTTGTCACGTGTTTGGATCGAATCTCTGTGAGGCACTGTTGTGGGTGCCGTAAAATAGCAGGAAAAGGGGCGCTGATGACTCAACATAACGATTGGAGCGCTATGCAGCAAAGTTCGTATCATGATATGCAGGTCGATTCATTGGGTGCGTTCTCCGCGCGCAATCCGCTGGACTCGCTTGCGGTTACAGCGCCGGGACGCACGCGTTGTGTGAACGCCGAGAATCCCACAGGCGGCAAGGGCACTGCGGCCACTGCGGCCAGTGCGCTTGGCCCGTCGCGCAAAGGCAGCCCCTGCATCCAAACCGTGAAAGCGGGGGAGAGCGTCACTTTGATGAATGTGGACGGTCCGGGCGTGATCCGCCATATTTGGATGACCGTCACCGATCGCACGTCGCCTACCGGCCCGAACGTGCTTCGTAACCTGATCCTGGAATTCTATTGGGATGGCGAGGAAACCCCGTCAGTGCAATGTCCGATCGGCGACTTCTTTTGCTGCGGCCACGCGCAGGCCTGCCGAGTCAATTCGATGCCGGTGGTGGTCGTACCCAATCGCGGTTTCAACTGCTATTTCTCCATGCCGTTCGAACATGCGCGCATCGTGCTCCGCAACGATCACAATGAAGACGTTCCTGCGTTCTTCTACCAGATCGACTACACCGAATATGACTCGCTTCTGGCCGGCACCATGCGCTTCCATGCACAGTGGCGTCGCGAACGTGTCACCGAACTGGCTCGCGATTATGTGGTGCTTGACGGCGTGCAGGGGCGTGGCGCGTATATCGGCACATATCTGGCGCTCACCGCGTTGGAAAGCCGCTGGTGGGGCGAGGGTGAAGTCAAAATGTACATCGATGGAGACGACCAGTACCCTACATGGTGCAGTACTGGTGCCGAGGATTATTTCGGTGGTGCGTGGAGTTTCGCTGATTTTGACGAGCATGGGCGCATGCATGAGCAGACGTTCTGCGCGCCGTACGTCGGATTCCCGTTCTACTCACAGCGTCTCGCCTCGCATCGCGAAAGCGCGTATTGGGATGTGAATACGCCTGTGACCCGCGGACTGTATCGCTGGCACATTCCCGATCCGATTTATTTCGAGCACGATCTGCGTGTGGAATGGCAGCAGATCGGCACTGAAGAGGGTGGCAATTTCGAGCGTCAGGATGACGTTGCTTCCGTCGCGTACTGGTATCAGCTTGAGCCGCACACACCGTTCACGCCGATTGGCGATCGCCACTTCCGTCAGCCCCGCTGATTTTCGCCCCCGAACCTGCGATTTCCGGTCTATCCGGTCGGTTCGGGGGGTGTTGTGCTGTCTGTGCAACTTGCGTTCTGTGCCTGTATGACTTGGGGGAGTCCTCCATATGTGAGATACCGGTCGAACAGCGCATTGTCATTTGCTGTTGATTGCAATGCATTTCGGTATTCCGAGAAAGACAGTGGCAGCATCTTAAGTTCGACATATCGTCCAGTGAAATGGATGATTTTGCGATTATTGCAGAATTGTCCATTTCACTGGACGATTTTGCAGAGTGGGTGAGTGATATGGACGTGCGATTGGACAAATCGGAAGTAATGTTGCAATCATTCGACGGAATTCACGAATGTGTATGTTCCGCTTACATGTCCGATACATTTTTCCCAGCGAATTGACAGGAACACGCATCATTCTTCCAAGACTTGGGCGGTTATATAGAACATGTCAGCGGTTACGGCAGCTGGCGAGGTTCCTGAAGAACCCCATAACTGAACCCTTCTTCTCTCTTCTCTCTCTCAGCCGGCGGCCTTTCTCTCCGCCGGCTTTTTCTTTTCTGAATAGGATGCATGCGGTTGCGATTGGTGTTTTCGGTTGCGTAAAAGGCGCATGAAAAGAAACGGTCGGCCACGCGCCTGTTTGCGTATGGCCGACCGTTGGCGGTCTGTGATTATGTGTGGTTGCGTGTTAGCGTTTGTGATTCAGCAGCGGTCGTATGAGAAATCACGGATGCGTTCGAGGCAATCCACGCTGGCCGTCAGCCATGGCATGCCGATCACGAATACGTGCCCCAATGCTTCGTGACGGCCCGTTTTCGGGTCGAAAAGTTCGAAATCGGCACTCTTGCGCGATAGGGCCGTGGCAAGCGCCAGATTATCTGCCTCCAAAAAATCGTCGCTGCAGGTGGTAATGAACAGCGGCGGCAGATCAACGTTGTTGACGAGTCCTTCTGCGGTGAGGAATCGCGGATCAGCCGCTTCGAGGCCGGCGAAGAATTCCGTGCCAAGAGCTTCGTCGAGCGCGATTCGCGTGTCTGGGGAGAATGCGGTAGAGCCCAAGCCGGCTTCGTCGGCGGTCTGCTTGGAAGCCAGGCTGTACACGCCGCAAACTGGAGCCGCGCCGGCGAAACCGATGCCCGAAGGCTCGTCAATGCCGAACGCGGCCGCAGCTTCGGCGCTGTTTTCAATGGCCAATGTCAGCATGGTCAATGCGCCGCCGGCCGAATCGCCGGTGAGGAATACGGCGTTTGGATTGACTGGATAATCGGCCAGATGCGCCTTGATCCAACGTAATGCCGCTTGCACATCCGCCAGCTGACCCCTCAAGTCGGTCTGCGGGGCCGGGCGATAATTCAGTGAGAACACGGCGAATCCCATATCGGCCAGATGCACGTTGAAATTACGGTTCAGTTCCTTATATCCGTAGGTGAAACCGCCGCCATGTATATCGATGTACACCGGTGTCGTGTGCCCGGCGCGCAGCACAGCATCATGTGGCAGATACAGATCAAGCAAGTGTCCGCGGCACTGCCCGGCTTCCGTATCGTAACCGCCGTCAGACAGGTATGGAAGGTCTTCGATCACATCGATCGTGTCCGGAGTATGCCACAGTTCGGAACGTGGAGTGTCAACTGCGATCGCGCTGAAACGCAGGTCAAGAATTCCGCGGACTCGCTTTTCGGAAAGTCCCGCAAGATCGCCGTCGGTTTCCGTCCAACGTTCCGCATGCTTGATCATCTCGTCGGTAAGACCATATTTTTCCGCATATTGTGCGATGAGTGCCTGTTCGTCCGACATCATTGCCGTCCTTTCGTGTTTTTCATACGATTGCGGTCGTTGCCGTCATCAGAATGCCGCGCCTCGATATATCGTATCGGTTCGATACGGAAAGCGCTACCGCAATCATCCATATTTTCGTTGCGCTCACAGCGAGTTTATGTAACGGTGCCTGCGTTGCTTTTATTGCGATTGCGACACGCCGGAATCACCTACGTTGCATCGAAAAACGATTCGCATAGAATAAGTCGCGTTTACGAGTCCGAACAGGGGTTTCGACCGAGAGAGACGGCAACGGGACGCTCGACAAACGACGGACGTGAATCGTAACGGCAACGAATAGCCGAAAAGCAACGAATCAACGTAACAACAGCCCACGAAACCCCAAATACCCAAGCAAACAATCTGAAGGAACGCTACGTATGTACGTCGATCCGAATCGTAACAAAGAAGCAGGCAACCTCAAATGGATCCTGCCATACTGCAAACCCGACCTGCCACGGGTGGTCGGCGCGATAGTGCTGTTCTGCGTCAACAACACCATGGCTCTCATCATTCCGCTATTGTCGGGTCTCATCGTGGACCGTGTGATCGTGCAAGGACACGTCAGCGAACTGACGCGACTGTGCATCATGATGATCGTGTTCACCATCGTGCGCGTCACCTCACGCTACGGCTACCAAATGTGGATGGAACGTTTCGGGCAGAACTCCGTATTTCGTCTCGTCAGCGACGAATACGAGAAACTGCACGAACTTGACTTCACGTATTTCAACCACACACGCACCGGCGACATTATGAGCCGCATGACCTCCGACACCGACGCCATCCGCCACGCGTTGAGCTGGGTGAGCTACCAGGCGCTCGACTGCGTGGTCATGTTCGTCGGCGCGCTCGCCATGATGTTCACCATCGACTGGCGTCTCGCGCTCGCGCTCGCATGCATTACGCCGTTCATTTTCATTCTTACACGCGGACTCTCTACGCACGCGAGGCCGCTGTTCTTCGCCATCCGCAATTCGCTCGCCGAAATGAATTCGATGGTTGAAGAAAACATCGAAGGCAACCGTGTGGTCAAAGCGTTCGTACGCGAACCGTATGAAACCGAAAAATTCGATGAACGCAACGACGACTACATGCAACGCAACATGGCTCAGGCCTACAACAGCCGCAAATACATGCCGTGGCTTGACGGCCTCGGCTTCTCGCTGCAGCTGATCACGCTCGGCCTCGGCGGATTCCTGGTGATCACCGGGCACATGACGCTCGGCAATCTCGTGGCGTTCAACTCCTACCTGTGGATGATCGACGGACCGGTGCGCCAATCCGGATGGCTGATCAACGACTGGCAGCGTTTCAACGCATCTTGCATCAAAATCCGCAAACTGCTCACCTCTCAGTCGCATATCACGGAAAAGCCGGGAGTCGGCGCAAACGTAAATACCGCAACTCCGAATGCGAACAATGCCAACGGTGTAAACGATGCAACTGGCAACGCCTCGCAATCGCAGGCGACGTTTATAACATCGGCAACACAAGCTGCGCAGGCAACACAGGTAACGACTAGCACGACCCGCATCGCCGGCAGCATCGACTTCCAGCATGTCAGCTTCGCTTTCCCCGACGAACCGAACACCCCCGTGCTTGAAGATGTGGATTTCCATGTTCCGGCAGGCGCCAAACTCGGCATTCTCGGCGAAACGGGCGCAGGCAAATCCACCCTCGTCAACCTCATCTCCCGCTTCTACGACCCCACCGAAGGCAGCGTGCTCATCGACGGCGTCGACGCGCGGGACTGGCCGCTCGCCACACTTCGCTCGCAAGTCTGCGTCGTCGCGCAAGACACGTTCCTGTTTTCCGACACCATCGGCGGCAACATCAGCTTCGGCGTGGGCGAACAGCGCGAATACGATGAACAGTACATTCGCCGCATGGCCACCATCGCCGGTGCGGACGGCTTCATCCGCAGCATGCCGGAAGGCTACGATACCGTGGTTGGAGAGCGTGGCGTCGGCCTTTCCGGCGGCCAAAAACAGCGCCTGAGCCTCGCCCGCGCGCTTGCCGACAATCCATCGATCCTCATCATGGACGACACGACCAGCGCCGTCGATATGGAAACGGAAGCGGAAATCCAACGTCACCTGCGCGAGCTGGACGAGCAGAAAACCATCGTCACCATCGCACACCGTATTTCATCAGTGAAAGATTCCGATCTGATTCTCGTGCTCGAACACGGCCGCATTGTGGAGCGCGGCACGCATGACGAACTCGTGGCCGCACATGGCCGCTACTGGGAGATCTACTACAAGCAGCTCGGCCTGCAGGCTGGTCGTTCCCATGGTTTCGAAGCGTAACGCAACCAAGGCAAGAAAGGAGGAAACCCCATGGCAAAACGTAATACATTCCGTGAAGACGAGGAACTGGAAGAGCAGATTAATCTGCACGATATTCTGCGTATCGGCGTCTATTTAAAACCATATATGTCGCGTATCGCACGCATTCTTGCCGTCGTCGTAATGATGAGCTGCATCGCGGTAGTCGTGCCATATTTGACGAAAATCATGATCGATAGTGCGATTCCGTCGAAAAATCTCACCTTACTTGGTGAATTAACGGGATTGATGGCAGTGCTTATCGTGATGTACGAGTTCGGATTGCGCTATCGTACCGTTGAAATTACTCGAGTTGGTCAGCTCATGTTGAAAGATATGCGTCGCGATATTTTCACGCATATTCAAACGCTGCCGTTCAGCTATTTCGATTCGCGTCCGCACGGCAAAATCCTGATTCGCGTGGTCAATTATGTGAACACCCTTTCCGACACGTTGAGTTCCGGCTTGATCAATGTGATTTCCGACGCGTTCACGTTCCTGATCACTCTGGTGGTCATGTTTGTGGTCGATTGGCGGCTCGCGCTGTTCAGCCTTGCGCTTTTCCCGTTCCTGATCGCATGGGTGCTGATATTGCAACATTTCCAGCGCCGCGCGTACCAGGTGCTGTCGAACAAGCAGAGCAATCTCAACGCATTCATCCACGAGTCGATCGCCGGCGTGAAAACCACGCAGACCTTCGCTCAGGAGACTGCGCAGTTCAAAACCTTCCAGGAGCAGCAGAACGACGTGCGCACCTCGTGGATGAAGGCTGTGCACATTCAGTTCCTCATGTGGCCGGGCATCCAGACCATTTCCGTCATGACGATCGCGTTCATCTACTATGTGGGCGTTACGGGCTTCGGCGCGGTAAACGTTTCCACCGGCGTGCTGATCGCGTTCGTCGGGTATGCGAATAATTTCTGGAATCCGGTGATCAGCATCGGCAATTTCTACAATCAGCTGATTACCTGTTCCGCGTATCTTGAGCGTATTTTCGAAACGCTTGATGTGCAGCCGGAGATCCGCAATGCGTCTGACGCGACCGAACTGCCGCCAATCGAAGGTCGCGTCGATTTCAACGATGTCATCTTCCGTTACGAGCCTGACGGTCGCAATATTCTCAATCTGGTTGATCTGCATGTTAAGCCAGGCAGTACTGTCGCGTTGGTCGGTCCGACTGGCGCCGGCAAAACCACGATCATCAACCTGCTGTCGCGTTTTTACGACGTTGCAGAAGGGTCGGTGACGATTGACGGGCATGACGTGCGTTCGGTCACATTGGAATCGTTACGTCGGCAGATGGGCGTCATGCTGCAAGATACGTTCATTTTCTCTGGCAATGTGCGCGAGAATATTCGTTACGGCAAGTTGGATGCGACCGATGCCGAGATCGAAGCGGCTGCGAAGGCGGTGCATGCGCACGAGTTCATCATGGATTTGCCGAACGGATACGACACGGTGGTGGAGGAGCGTGGTTCCACGCTTTCCGCAGGTCAGCGCCAGTTGATTGCGTTCGCGCGAGTGCTGCTAGCCGATCCTCGCATTCTGATTCTCGACGAAGCCACGTCGAATATCGATACTCGTACCGAAGAGGCGCTTCAGGCCGGATTGAACCACCTGCTGAAGGGACGTACGAGCTTCATCATCGCGCACCGATTGTCCACCATCGAGAACGCGGACATGATCTGCTACATCGACCATGGGCAGATCGTAGAGCAAGGCAACCACGCCGAGCTGCTTGCCAAGCGTGGCGCCTACTATCGCCTCTACGATTCCCAATACGCCATGATCAAGGTCTGAGCGGGGTAAATCCGCCAGGGATTGGAGGAATCACCCCGCTGAAGGCCTCTCTGGCGGGGTGATTCCTCCGGCTACTGGGTGAATTCGACCGCTCAGGTTGTACCAGCCGTAGTAGCGGTTGATGCACACCACATCCATGGTTCGTTCGGCGATGTCGGTCGTGTAGTCGTTTTGGCAGCATACCAGTGTGACCGGCCTGTTCTGCGGGTCGCTGGCGTGCGCCAGCTCATACAGCGGACGAAAGTAGTCATACGCCTGCTGTGGACGTTCCCCGTCACCATCCAATCCTGGCTCATTGGCGATCGACCACATTACTACGCACGGGTGGTTCTTGTCGCGCGCAATCATGCCTCGAATCGCCTCGTATGGAGTCTACTACTGGTTCGGCTCGCAACTGACCGGCTGGGACTGCAGCGACAACATGGTCGTCACAGCCACCAACCTGCACGGTCCCTGGAGCGATTTCAGGCCATTCACGCCGGAGGGATCGCATACCTATCAGTCCCAGTGCCGGAATGAATTTTCCATCTTTACGCACGTCGTGCAGTTGGGATGGCATATGATTATGACGATAGAAATATTGGGATTTCAACGAAACTGCGATACAACGAGGTAGTGCCATGAAACGATTCGCCGTTGGCTACGAATCCCTCTGCCGCATCATCATGATGATCGTCGTCGTCAACGTCGCCTTCGTGGCGCATACGCTGCCCGGCCTGATGATGGTATTCGGTGTGGCCGTGCTCATCTTCGCCACCATGATGGCCGTCTACTCGTGGGGCCGACTGCCCGGCATGGACGTACATGTGCTCGAACCCATCGGACAAGACCAGAACGCCGGCCCTGCCGGTACGACAACCCCCGCATGGAAGGACAATCTCTCGTGACCGACATCCATAACCGCCACAGCCATCCAATAGAGCTGCGCGACGCCACCGTCACCGACCCGTTCTGGGCCGCCGAGCAGGAGCTCGTACGCACCGCGGTGATTCCATATCAGTGGAATGCGTTGAACGACAACGTTCCCGGTGCCGCCCCCAGCTACTGCATGCACAACTTCAAGGCCGCGGCCGCGCAGAATGCCGAGCGTCACGAGCAGGGCAAGGCCTTCGTGCCGCCGAAATACACCTTCCGCGGCTTCGAGGCGCTGCCGGAAGACCCGGCCAATCCCGACCCGGACAAATTCTATGGATTTGTGTTCCAAGACACCGACTTCTCCAAGTGGATCGAAGCGGTCGGCTACTCGCTGACCCATCATCCCGACGCCGAACTCGAGGCCACAGCCGACGCGGCCATCGACATCGTGTGCGCGGCGCAGCTGGACAACGGCTACCTTGACACCTACTACATTCTCAACGGCATGGACCGCCACTTCACCAATCTGAAGGACCATCACGAACTGTACTGTTTCGGGCATCTGGTCGAAGGTGCGGTCGCCTACTACGAGGCCACGGGCAAACGCAAGCTACTTGATGCGGCCTGCCGTTTCGCCGATTACATCGATTCCCGATTTGGTACGGAAGAAGGCAGGCTGCACGGCTATCCGGGCCATGAGATCGCTGAGATGGCGCTGGTGAAGCTGGCTGCGGTAACCGGCGAGACCCGTTACGCCGACCTGGCCGAATACTTCGTGTGGCAGCGTGGACAGCAACCACTGTACTTTGCACTCGAAGATCGCCGCCGTGCCGAAGAGGACGGTCGCAACTACGAGCCACGTGAACAGAACTACACCTACTATCAAGCCGACAAGCCGGTCACGGAACAAACGGAGGCGCTCGGTCATGCCGTGCGCGCCGCCTACTTCTACTCAGGCGTGGCCGACGTGGCGAGAATCACCGGGGAAGCAACACTGCTGGAATCCTGCGAGACGCTCTGGCGCAACATCGTCGACAGGAAACTGTATATCACCGGCGGCATCGGTGCCACGCATATGGGCGAGGCGTTCTCCTTCGACTACGATCTGCCGAACGACACCGCCTACTCGGAAAGCTGCGCGGCCATCGCACTCGCGTTCTTTGCGCGCCGTATGCTTGAGATTCAGCCAAAATCCGAATATGCGGACGTCATGGAATCGGCCTTGTACAACACCACGCTGGCCGGCATGGCGCTCGATGGCAAAAGCTTCTTCTATGTGAATCCGTTGGAGGTCGTGCCCGAAGCCTGCCATCGCGACGAACGCAAGTTCCACGTCAAGCCGGTCCGTCAGAAGTGGTTCGGCTGCGCGTGCTGCCCGCCGAACATCGCCCGCATAGTCGAAAGCGTGCAACAGTACGCCTACACGGTGGCCGACGATGCCTCCACGCTGTATGTGCACCTGTATATGGGTGGCGTGGTGTCCGCGAAACTCGGCGGTTCCGATGTCTCCCTCGAAGTGCGGGCCGGTATGCCGTGGAATGGCGCTGGCGCCATCACCGTGACCCTTCCTTCCTCCGATGAGGGGCAGGTTCCGGAGTCCTTTGCCTTGGCCCTTCGCCTGCCTGCCTGGGCCGGTGGCGAGTCGGCCGCCGACTCCATCCATGCCACGGGTGAGAAGGATTCTCGCATCACACGCACCACCCGTGACGGCTACCTCTACCTCACCGGTACTTGGCGTGACGGTGACGTCATCGATTTCGACTTCCCCATGCCGGTCAGGATGATTGCGGCCAATCCTCTCGTACGCGAAGACGCAGGCAAGGTCGCCTTCATCCGCGGCCCGCTGGCCTACTGCGCAGAAGGCACCGACAATGGCGACAATCTGCATCTGCTACATGCTGATGTCGAGACGATCGCCGCCGATCCGGACTCCGTCAAAGTCAACGAAATCACTTTCCATGCGCAGGCCGCCGCGCAGGACGAACGAGGCTTGGGCGAAGTGGAACCGGTCGATCTGCCAATGGTCACGCTGACCATTCCCGCTTGGCGGGAGTCCTCGCAGGGCGCCGCCGACAAGTCGCTGTACGCACTGTGGCAGCCGGCACAACGTCAACCGACGGAAGTCACACTGATTCCGTATTTCGCATGGGCCAATCGTGGCGAAACCGAGATGACGGTGTTCCTGCGCAGCTGACGTTTGACGGCCAACATCCCGTTGGACGGCATGAGATGACTATGCACTTTCCGACGAGCAGAAGGCGGCCGTAGCCGAGTTTTCCTGATCCAACGTGTACGCGAAGCAGTCGAAATGGAAGACGCTACATGAGTTGCCGATGGCTGCGTTTTTGCTTTGCCGAAAAATGTATTTGCTGAAATCCTGTTGCTGAACGTTTCTTGAATGCCTATAGACACGCATGCACGGCATGCCTCGTTTTCCCGTTTAAGCTAGTGAAGGTACGTCAAACGATACACGTCAATAAACAGGCGGTATTCGAAGCACGAAGGAGATGGCAATGGCAGCCGGCATGTTGAACCCTCTACTTCCTCGTCAGGATGGACGTCTCGAATGGGGCAATGGTGTGGTGTCTATGCTGTTCGACATCGCGGGGGATTCTCCCGTCCGCCTATGCAACGTTGTAGGGCGAGGCATGATCCCCATTGACGGTCGCCTGTCCGATGATGGAACGCCTGTAGTGGAAAAGGATCCCCGCCCGATCGTGGAGGTGCTCGCCGCGAACACCGGTTCGCAAGACAACCGCCTCGCGCTGATCGCCACGGTCGCCGGTAGCAAACTACGCTTCGTTTCCGCGCTCGCGTCCGAACCGGGGCAGGGTTCCGCCGATCCGTTCCGTTTGGAGATCACGCAGTTCGCGTCGTATGCCGATCTTGAGCCGAAAGGCCGCGAATTCGAGTCGACCGCCAGTGAGCGCGATGCGGCTGCCTCTGCTGCGAATCCCGCGCCTGTAACGGTTTGTGCCGACCCGCATGAGGGACTGGTGGTCACCTCCGTGTTCGAAGCGTTCCCTAATCTTTCCGCAGTGCGCACGCACACGCGCCTGCAGTCCGCCAAACAACTGCCGATTGAAGCGGTGTCGTCGCTGAACCTGACCGTTCCCATGCGCGTCAACTGCGGCAAAGTCCATCGTTCGAATATTTTCTGGGGCGACGCTGCCTGGGCCGTGGAAAACGATTGGCGCGTCCGCCCGCTGCGAGACACCCAGGTGCGCAACCGCAACCAGAAAATCAATCCAGGCCAGTCCAGCTCGCGATTCGCCATGAGCTCCACCTCCACATGGAGCACAGGGGTGCATGAGCCGGCCGGTATCGTACAGGTCGAAGGTTCCATGCGCCGCGCCCGTGACTTCTCCGTAATGTGGCAGATTGAGCATAATGGCCCGTGGGAGTGGGAGGTCGGTGAGGATGATCCCGGTCTGCACATCAGTGCATTCGGCCCGGAATATCAGAATCACGGCTGGTTCACCAACCTTGGTGAAGGCAATGATTTCGAGTCGGTTCCCGTGTCGTTCGCCATCGCGGCCGGCGATTGGCAGCAGGCCGTCGCCGAAATGACGTTGCAGCGTCGCGCATTGCGCGTTGCCAAAGCCCGCGAACTGGGTCGTGCCGAGCAGTTCAAGCGTACGCAAGGTCTTGTGGTCTATAACGATTACATGAACACGCTGTTCGGTGACCCACGTATTGAGAAGGAACTGCCGCTGATCGAAGGCGCGGCAAGCGTTGGCGCGGATATTTTCTGTATCGATGCCGGCTGGTACGACAGCACGGACGGCGGCTGGTGGGATATGGTCGGCGAATGGCAGGCTTCCACCAACCGTTTCGGCGACGCCGGTTTGCGCGGTCTTGCCGAAAACATCCGTGCGCACGGCATGGGCTTGGGCCTGTGGCTCGAACCTGAAGTGATCGGTGCGAAATCGCCGTTGGCAAGCACGCTGCCGGATTCTGCGTTCTTCCAACGCCATGGCGTGCGTGTGTGTGATTCGGGTCGATATTTGCTTGATTTCCGTTCCCCCGAAGCGCGTGAGCATGTTACGCGTACCGTTGATCGTCTGATCGACGATTTCGGCGCGGTATTCTTCAAGTTCGACTACAACACCATTCCCGGCGTCGGCACTGATTTGAATACCGAATCCGTTGGCGATGGCTTGCTTGAGCATTGCCGCGCATATTTGGATTGGCTCGACGATTTGCGTCGCCGTCACCCGGATGTGATGATCGAAAATTGCGGCTCCGGCGCCATGCGTGCCGATTATGCGCAGTTGTCCCGCTTGGATCTGCAATCCACTTCCGACCAGTGCGATCCGCTGATTTACGCGGCTATCGCGGCCGGAGCGGGCATGACGATTCTGCCGGAACAGCAGGGGAATTGGGGCTACGCCCAGCAGGAGATGGACGATGAGACGGCTGTTTTCACGCTCGCCACGGGCGTGCTCGGCAGACTGTATCTGTCTGGTTTCATCGACCGCATGACCGAGCCGCGTCTTTCGCTCGTTCGCGACGCCATCGCCTTACATCGTTGTGTACTTGCCGACCAGCAGCATATGGTGCCGTTCTGGCCGTCTGGACTTCCTGATTTTGACGGCGATTGGCTTACCGTCGGTTTGCGCCACGTCGAAACGGATATGTGCGACGAGCATGTGCTCGGTTGTGACGCCTCGAACGGGCAGAACGCCGATCCGTCCAATCGGCAGAACGACCAGCAGATTCAGCAGGAAGACAAGCCCGATTACATCATCGTATGGCGTCGCGGAGGCACCCCCTCGGTGAACATACCGCTGGAAGCCGGCAGGACCATCGAGCAGGTCTTCCCGAATCCGGACGAACCCGATCATGCTCCGGACGCCGAACCGTGGACCATCGAACGCATGGATCCGGAAACGGTGCGCCTGAACGCAACCACTTCCAAGCGTCCATCCGCCCGAATTTTCGCGATTCGCCGCCGCGGTTGATTGGCCGTCCGTTTGATTGGCTGGCCGTTCGGTTCGCTCGACAATCATGTCGACTGCAACCGCAAGACTGCCATCGAGCGTAGGCTGGAGGTATGAGCAAACACCATCGTGACCGCAGCTGGGCGCCAGCACCGCAACCACTTCCCGAGAACGCGCACGTCATCGACAACCACACGCATGTGGCGTCCGTCGTGCCGTTCTCGCAGGCCATGAGCCATGAAGCGCAAGAAAAAGGACAGCCGGAAGTCCCCGTATACAGCGTTGACGAACTGCTGAACCAAGCGCAACAAGTCGGCGTCGAAGGCGTCATTGACTGCGGATGCGAACTGCCGAACCTCATGACAGCCATCGACATGGCACGCGAACACCCCCAAACCGTTCACGCGGCCATCGCCATACACCCCAACGAATCCGTGCTCCACGGCCATCGTGGAGTGCCCGGACCAGACGGACTTCCGCTCAAATACAAACCCTGGCATGACACCAGCTTCGAAGACGCCATGGCCGAAGTACACCGTCTCGCTATCACCTACCCCAATCAGGTTGTGGCCATAGGCGAAACCGGCATGGATCTCTTCCGTACCGGCGAAGCCGCCAAAGAACTTCAGCGGGAAGCTTTCCGCGCGCACATCGCGCTCGCCAAGGAATTGAACCTGCCCATGCAGATTCATGATCGCGATTCACACAAGGAAGTCATCGAAACGCTGCTGGCGGACGGCGCTCCCGAACGGACTGTGTTCCACAGCTATTCCGGTGATGCCGAAATGGGTGAGATCGCGCGTGAAAACGGTTGGTATCTCAGCCTTTCGGGCACATCCAGCTATAAGGGCAACGATGGTATACGCGAGTCGGCGCGCATTGTCGGATTGAGCCATGTCATGGTCGAAACCGATGCCCCCTACCTAAGTCCGATGCCGTATCGTGGCCGCACCAACGCGCCGTACATGATCCCCTACACCCTGCAGTCGTTGGCGAATTATCTCGATAAACCGCTGACGGAAGTCGCGCAGGCAACGCGAAAGACTACGCGCGAAGTGTACGGAATCTGAACAAATTCCGAAAATCGACAGGATGGAAACGATTTATCCGAAAATAAGAGAAAAACAAGAGGAAAAATAAGAAAAAGAAACCCACAGGAAGTCTACTTCGTGCGAGATCAGGAATCGCAAGAAACAATGTGAAGATTTGACAAGACTTCGTAAGGCTCCTAACGTGCCTTTTTGCGTTTATTTTGGGGAGTGGGTTGGAAGGCCCGCCACTTGGAGGTAGCGTTATGGCTAACGAGCCGAACGAGGATGAGCCGCTGTTTCACGCAGCCACATACACGCAGGCGCCGAAGGTCTCGCACAAGGTGCTGACCAAGGAAGAGCGACAAGTGCTGATCAAGCAGCACGAGGAGAAGCAGCAGGAGGCTGCTCACCTTGACCAGGTGGCTAGCAAGGGTCCCATCGGCCGCTGGTGGAGCCGTCTGCAATCCGGGCCAAACAGAATCACGCCCGCCATGGCGATTGTGGCGTTGGGCGTTGTGTATGGCGATATCGGCACCTCGCCTCTGTACACCATGCAGACGTTCCTCAACGGGCAGGGCGGACTTGCGCATGCCAACCGCGAAGCCGTGCTCGGCGTGCTTTCGTTGGTGTTCTGGTCAATCACGCTTATCACCACCGTCAAATACGTGTTGATCGCCATGCGCATCGACAACAAGGGCGAAGGTGGCATTTTCGCGCTGTACTCGTTGGTTCGGAAGTACGGTGCATGGCTTGCGATTCCTGCCATGCTCGGCGGAGCCGCGTTCCTCGCCGATTCCGTGCTTACCCCGGCCGTGTCCATCAGCTCGGCAGTGGAAGGCTTGGAAACGCTACCGGCTTTTGAAAAACTTTTTACTGAAAACAAGCAGCTGACTCTGATGATCACCGCGGCTATCATTCTGATGTTGTTCTCTGTGCAGTCGCGTGGCACTGAGCGTATCGGCAAGGCGTTCGGTTCGGTCGTGCTTGTCTGGTTCTCGTTCTTGGCGGTTGTCGGCTTGGCGAACCTCAGTCAGTATTGGAGCGTGTTCGCGGCGCTCAACCCCGTGTACGGTGTTAGATTCCTGTTCAGCGGTCATAATGCCGCTGGCCTTGCCATCATGGGTACGGTGTTCCTGTCAACTACCGGTGCCGAAGCGCTTTATTCCGATATGGGTCACGTTGGCCGTGGCAACATCTATTTCACGTGGCCGTTCATCAAAGTCGCGCTTGTGCTCTGTTATTTCGGCCAAGGCGCATGGATGCTCAATCATTGGGATGATTCGGCTTATATCCGCACGCACGGTTTGAATCCGTTCTTCGAAATGATGACGCCTAGCGTGCGTTACGTGGCTGTCGTGCTTTCTGTGGTCGCGGGCGTTATCGCCTCGCAGGCGTTGATCACCGGCGCATTCACGATGGTGTCTGAAGCCACCCATCTGAACTGGATGCCGCATCTTCAGGTCCGTTACCCGGCCCGTACCCGCGGTCAGCTGTACATTCCTGTGGTCAATGTGGTGCTTTGCGTTTCCACGCTGTTGGTTTTGGCGCTATTCCGCGATTCCGAGCATATTTCCGCGGCGTATGGCCTGGCGTTGACCATCACCATGATCACCACCACCATTCTGCTCGCCGTCTACATCTGGCATTCGGGGCGTCGTCTCGGAGCGATCGTATTCACCGTGTTGTTCCTTGCAATCCAATTCATGTTCTTCTTCGCTTCCATGGCGAAGTTCCTGCATGGTGGTTGGTTCACGATGTTGCTTACCTTCGCGATTCTGCTGGTTATGTACACGTGGAACGAAGGCACGAAGCTGGAACGTGCGCAGCGTCGTCATATGCAGCCCGCCGAATGTCTACCGGTGCTGAAGCGGCTGCATGATGACGATACGATTCCATATTTTGCAGACAATATCGTCTACCTCACGTCGGATCCGGAAACGAAGCGTATCGATACTGATATCTTCTTCTCGATTTTCGCCGACCATCCAAAACGTGCCCGCGCTTGGTGGGCGGTTTCCGTCGAGACCGCCGATGAGCCGTTCACCCGCGAGTATTCGGTTGAGAATTTCGGCACGGATTACATGTTCCGTGTTCGCATTCGGCTTGGTTTCAAGGTTTCTCAGTCGATTCCAGCTTACATTCATCAGATCATGAACGATTTGTCGAAGTCTGGGGATCTGCCGAGGCAGGAAAGCCGCTATCCGAAGCTTGATGCTGATCCGAATATCGGTCCGATTCGATATGTGCTGATTCACAAGGCGCTTATGCCTGAGTCGAAGGTGTCGCAGCGTGGCGCGATTTCTTTGGAAGTCAAGTATGCGATTCGTCGTCTTGCGGGATCTCCGGTCAAATGGTTCGGCCTTGCGCCTTACAATCCGCTGATTGAGATACAGCCGCTGTTCCTCGCGACTCAGCGTCCTCCGCGGCTAAAGCGCGTGTGAAACAAGCCGTGAAACGGGCTGCGTGATGATGGTGATCGTATCCGCCATCATCGCGCAGCCCGTTTTTGTAGGGCATTTTGTAGGTTTTGCATGGTCTTATCGCGAAGAATCGTTGGAATCCCGCTGTTTTTCGCACGCTATAAGCAATGTCGATAGCCATATGCGCGCGTTGCATCACGAGCCCTGTAGAGTAATCAACCATGTGCAGATTACTTGGATTCGCGGCAGCAGGAAGCAACACCAGTCTCAATGGAGTGCTCGGCATGCAGACCGTACGCGATTTCCGCGATCTGAGCGAAATCCACAACGATGGCTGGGGCTCCGCGCTGGTCACCGTGCCGAGCGAGTCGCCGTATCTGCGTGACGGTGGCGCTCCCACTCCGGAAACCGGCACCGCCATCTACAAGAACACGATCGCAGCCCGACATGATCCGATTTTCGACGAGCTTGCGAACACTCCGGCTCGTGGAGGCCTGTGGCACTTGCGTTTGGCCAGCTCGAACCTGCCGCTGATTCTCGAGAACCAGCAGCCGTTCTACGCCAACGGATTGAGCTTCATCCACAATGGCGATATCTCCGACGATCAGGGGCGCAATATCATCACCAACCGTGCGTTCCCGGTCGATCCGAGCATCGTGCAGTCTACCGGCGGCCGTTCCGATTCCGCCATTTTCTTCGCAGTGATTCTGCAGTACATCGGTTTTGGTTTCGCACTCGACGAGGCGGTCGCGCAGGCTGTGCGCGAACTGCGCAAAAGCTATCCGAAGTCCAGCTACAACTGCATGATCCAGAGCCAAGACCAGTTCATCGCTCTGTGCGCGGCCGGTCGTGAGGTCACGTCCAAGCGCATCGTGGAAATCTACGACCAGTACGGCCGTGGCAACCAGGCGCATGATTATCGTGTGATGCGCTATCGTACGCTCGGTGAATCCGAAGCGGATCAGGCTGCAGGCCAGCTGAAGGGCGTGGTTGTGGCCAGCTCCGGTTTCGATCAGTGTGCCGAAGATGGCTGGACTCGTTTGGAAAACGATCAGATGATTATCGCTTCCAACCGTACCGGCGCATTTCGTGTGCGTTCCATCTGAAATCCGTAATCTGAAATCCGTATTTCGGCATTTCCGACTGGAATTTTCATCTGGGATTTCCAGACATTTTTTTTGACCGGATTCAGCATGTGGCAATCGTCATACAGCGCCTAAGATAGGCGGTATGACAACCGGATATATTCCTACACTCGCCCAAGTTGACGAACTGCATCGAAAAATCGCGCAATCGCAAGCCGCATACGATTTGATTCACGGACATTGCGTAGTCGTTGCCGACATCGCACGTCGCATGGCACGCAGGCAGAACGCACTGTTCACTCGCCGCTGCACGCTACCGGACGATGCCCCTGAAAAAGCGGGCGATTTCGGCCTTAGGCTTACGCAAGACGGTAATGGAAGCGAATCGTTCGGCATGCTTCGCATTCCTTCCGTTCTATCATCGGACGGGCTTACGGGCGGAACCGTTCCGCCGAGGCTGATCGACGAGCATTTGGTGGTGATCGGTGGTCTGCTGCATGATATCGGCACGTATTTTCTGCTCAAACAAGACGGTTCCGACGGTGGGCCGCTGAAATTCGACGGTCCGAATTACGTACGGCATGGGCTTAAAGGCTACGAATATTTGTTGAACGAGGGTGTTGACGAATCGATCGCGCAGTTCGCGCGCAACCACACCGGTGTGGGACTCACCAAAGAAGCGGTGGAATCGCAAGGGTTGCCGCTGCCTCCGGCCGACTATGTGCCCATGAATCTTGAGCAGGAAGTGGTGATGGTGGCCGACAAGTACAACAGCAAGTCGATTCCGCCGAAGTTCCTGACGGCCGAAGCCTATGCGCGCAAGGCGGCCCGTTTCGGCGAAAGCAACAGACGCGAATGGCTGCGGCTGCTCGAACGATACGGAGTGCTTGACGTTACGCCGCTCGCCGAGCAGTACCACATGCGTATCGCGGAGTAAGGCAGACCGTTTTCAGAACACGTAAGCCCTTTGGAATTTGGCTAAAACCAGAATTCCAAAGGGCTTACCTATGGGCGCGCGAAAGAGTCTATGTTCGTGCGCCCGTTGCACTAGGCGGCTAGTCGAGTTCCACGCTGTGATCCATCGCATCGGCGACTTCCGGATTGGTGGTCACCACGATGATGGCGCGTTTGCGATCGGCATCGCGCTTGAACTTCTTCAACAGATCCAACACCACGGCCGCATCGTCGGCATCCAATCCAGCGGTCGGCTCGTCGGCGATGATCACTTCAGCCTCGCAGCTCAGCGCACGAGCGATGGCCACGCGACGCTGGTTCAGTTCGCTTACTTCGCCGACTGCCAGTCCGGACGTCACTTCATCGAAGCCCACGCGCTTGAGCAGTTCGCGGGCGATCACAGGCTTCGGCTTGAGGAAGTTGCGGTTCGACGCATCCATGGCGTACAGCACATTGCTTTCCGCGTCGAGATCGGGGCGGAAAGCAAAACGTTGCGGAATGAATCCGATGCGGTGCCCCAACATTTCGACCGGTTCGACGTCGCTCAGGTTGGCGCTTTTGTGCATCACATTGCCGCGGTCCGGGCGCACCATGCCGACCATGGTGGCCAGCAATGCCTGATGCTGTTCGCGATCCTCCGCGTCCACGAGCACCGCATGCGTGGCGCCCGCATGGAACGACAACGACAGGTCATCAAGAATATTGCGGCCGGTCTTGCGATTGGTCACGGTCACATGGTCGAGTGCGAACGTCGGATTCGCCTTGAAGAAGAACGCATCCTTTTTGCGATTGCGCTTGATTTCGTTGTCAAGCTGTGACGAAACGCTGGTTGCGGAATCGGCTTTCACCGCTTCATGCGTTTCCAGTGCGGTCGGTGCGTCGGAAGAACGCAAAGCGAGCGTTTCCTTCACTTGATTCGCGTTATTCACAGCCACGTCCGAATCGTCATTCGTGTCATCCGCAGCGTTATTTGCAGCATCGGCGGTTTCGGCGGCATCTGCAGTATCGTTGCCTGCAACCGCTGCGTTGTCATCGTCGTACACCACCGTAAAATCGATGGATTCAATGGAATCTGCGGAAGATTCATCAGCTGCAATATCTCCGATCGCAGCATCATCGACGGTTTCGCTTGCCTCGGCTTCAACGGTCTTGTCAACCACAGCTTCGTCAACCATGGTCTCGTCGATGTTCTCGTTCTTATCGTTCATATTGTCGCTCATGCCGTCACCTCCGAGCGTTCCTCAAACAGTTGGTTCAGGTTGAAGCAGGCCACGCGCGCGAACGTCACGATGCCAAGCACCAGGCATGCACCCAAGCCGTACCAGATCACATTCCACACCGAAGCGGACGTGATCGTCACAGCCTGCCCGCCAGCCCACGCGGTACCGATCGGTTTCGCCAACAGCGCGCCGGCACCCAAGCCGATGATCCAACCCGGAACCGTCATCATGAACGTTTCCAGCATGAACTGCCATCCCAAACGGCCCTTGGTTACGCCGGTGATCATCGCCATGCCGATCTCATCGCGACGGCCGCCGACCGCCGCCCACACAATCAATGCCAGCAACGCGATTCCGCCGACGATCGTCATGGCCAACAGTACGATGCGCGCGGACGAAGCGGCGGAATCAAGCGGCTCGATCGACTTCTTATAAGCGGTAAGCGACGGCGAGGTGATTTCGTACGTCTTCGTGTCTAACTTGGCCTTCTTCACCAAGCGCACGAACTTGTTATACGTGGAAGGATTCGCCAGAGAGAACACAATATTGAGATTCGGAACGCCCCATCCCGTGGCCTCCGTCGTGTCAAGCCCGTTCTTGGCGAAGTTGATATACGTCGTGTAGATCACGTTCTCACGATTGTCCTTCGCGTATTTCGCGTCGGAACCGTTGCCCTCAGGCACGTCGCTGTCGTAGTCGTAAATGCCGCGCACGGTGAACGTGTACGTTTCGGAAGCCTTCGACGGATTGCCGACCGTCACCTTGTCGCCGACCTTGAGATTGTTCTTATCGGCCAGCGCCTGCGAAATGAGTACGCCGTCGCTCTGCGTCTTATAGCTCAAATGCTTGCCCTTGACCACTTTGTAGTAGCCGTAATCGTTGATTTTCGCGGCGTCCAACGTGTAGAACGCCTGCAGGGTCAGATTGCCGCCGGTCTTGTCTTCGCTAGTATCGCTTTTCGCAGCGATCGCCTGCAATGACTTGCTTTCACGCACCGGCACTGACGTTGCCAACGTGTAATCGAAGGTCACGCTGTTGCTCTGCGCGGCCGTTGCGTACGTGCTGTACTTTTCCCACGTCAAGTACTTGTCGGTATAGCTGGAATCGGCGCCGTCGCGCTTGGCTTTGGTCTGCGCGGTCGGCCGAATCACCGCAGTGGCTTTCTGCGACTGGTATGTCTCATTATTGGCGGTGTCGTCTGCTCGTATGACTGCCAGATCCACGGCAGCCGAAAAAGACACCAGTAATGCGAGTAGGGCGATTAGCGCGGTGCGCCATTTGACGCGGCCGAGCGCCGCCCCTGCGTTCTTGAGAACGAACATGCGGTACTTCTCCAGTTCTCTGTTATTGCGCGCCGGCGCATGCCGACGTCAGCGTTGGCCGGGACGCGCGCTCCGCAGCAAGGCAGGCCCGTAGCGTATGGTGCGTCCCGTGAAATCATCTTGGGCTTCCAACGTGATTGTTTTCTTGCGCAACACTGTTATACCCCTGCATGAAGTCTGAATGATTCCTGAAAATCGACCGTTGAGCATGGTTGCGGCACTCGCTACGATGGAATCGATGACTTCCGAACAGATTACGAATACCGGTTCCGTAATGGCTAATCATGGCTCGATTCAGACGCCTGCGCAGACTCAACTTCGGCAGGACGGCTCGTCCAATGGCGGCCCGTCCGAACGGAAACGTGACCTGCGATGGCGTCCCGCGATGCTGCATCCGGCGTCGCTCCGCGTGTTATTGCCGTGGCTTACGTCGATTATCGGCATCGCATCCGCACTATGCCTGGTGATTGCGTGGTTCCCCTCCACGGTGTGGAATACGCCGATTGTCAGCAGCGATGCCCCTGCGCATTACTATTTCATTCGCCGCTTGCTTGACGAAGGTTTGGGGGCGGCACTGCATTTGTGGCCGCATAATTCGTTCTATCCGCCGTTATTCCATGTTTGCGCTTATTTCGTAATCAAAATCGCGGCGCTGTTCGGCGTGCAATGCTCTATTTACGCGGCATTCAATATCACATGGATCATCGCTTCGGGCGTGATTTTCCCTTCTGGAATGCTGGTATTGTGCAGGTATTTCCTACAACGTTGGAATCGCGGTAATCCAATTTCATGTATTTCGCAAGCATCGTCTACGCCTGAATCGTCGTCCGTATCTGAATCGTCGAATGTTTCAAATCAGCAGGTATCGTCAGCTGTGAATCGGCAATATAACGCCACTTTCGACGCTACTTTCGTTCTGCAGAATCTGATTGGACTGTTCGTGCCCGTGCTTGCCGTCAGCTCGGTGTGCCACCCGTACGGACTGCTGAATGCCGGTCCGCTGATCGCATTCGGTTTCGCTACGTCGCTGCTGCCGTTTCTTATCGCTGCCACGTTGCGCTTGTTCGATGCGATCGCCGCACGCGAGCATATAGTGAAATGGCTTGTGATCACTGCTGTCGCAGGTGTGGTTTGCCTCGTTGCACACCCGCGTATCGCATTCACGTATGCTCTGATTCTGGTGCCGTTCATTGTGTTGCGTTTGCCGTGGAAGCTGATTCTGGGTGCGTTTATCGCCATGTGTGTCGGCGCGGTTGCGTTTGTGGCCCTGATGCTTACGTCGTTCAAATCGGATCGTTGGGCGAATCCTGCTTCCTGGTTCCATAGCCATCAGCCGTCCAAGAATTTGTGGGAGTCGATTTCGTTCTGCTTCACGGATGGCCTTGACGGTTTTCCTGCGATTTTGTTCGCATTATTGCTGATTGCGGGAACCGTTGCCGCTTTCGTTTGCGCCTTCCGCCGCGCTGCTGTGCGCTCTTCGGATTCGCTTTCGGCTGCTGTTTCCACTGTGGCTCCCGCTTTTTCCGATGATGCTGATGCTTTGGTTTCCGATGCTGCGGTCTCCTTGGTTTCCGCTTCCGACCTGCCGACTGCTTCGTGTTCCGATGCTGCTGATGTCTCCTTATCCGCACCGTCCGAACCATCTCGACCTCGCCGCAACGATCGTCTGCGTGACGTGATCGCGTTGACGGCCGCGTTTCTGCTGGTCACGCTGGTATATGTGTGCACGGTCACGTTGGTTGGCGCGCTGCCGAATATCATCAGCTCTCCTTGGTATCGCGATGAAAACCGCATTATGACCATGCTTCCGCTGGTTGCGTTGCCGCTGCTTGTCATTGGCGTCAACGCGCTTTCCGAATGCGTTTCCGCGTGTGCCGCATCCGCTTCTTTCGTTCCTTCTGCATCTTCCTTCTCTGCGAAGAATAGTGCTTCTTCCGTTCCCTCCCTTTCTTCTGCGTCTGCTGTTTCTTCCGTGAAGAACGTTTCTTTCGCTTCCAATTGGATCGGCCCAATCGCCGCATTCCTTGTGATTGCGATACTTGCGGTTTCCGCTCAGATCGTATGCCCGTCTCGTACTGCGGCTCGCGATGCGATCATCGCGCATTCCAGCCTGAACCAAAGCGACCCCAACGAGCAGCTCACCGAGCAGAAGATTACTGTGCTGCGCAAGGTCATGGAACGTACTGGCACTCAGGCCACCATCATTTCCGACCCGTTGAACGGCTCAATGTATGCGGAGACGCTGTTCAATGCGAGCATGCTGTATCCGATCATCAATGCGCGCACCGATGTGCCATCCGTTCCGTTCGGCAGGGTGGAGACCGCGTTTGCTTCCGGCGATGGGCAGCAGGTGCTTGGCACGGTATGTCCGCTGACTGACGCTCCGGAGTACTTCCTTACGATGGGCGACCAAGCGCAAAGCTTGCAGTCGTTCCCGTATCGCGCTCAATACGATTCCTTCCATAATGAGGAATTGATTGATGCGTATGTGGATGGCGGCACGCTGGTGAAGGTTGCCGATTATTCGCAATACGGCCAGGGTTGGGCCCTCTACCGTTTCGTTTGCGCTGATTAATCGATTTTTGGCTGCGCTGCCTTGTTCTGTCGTTGCTTGCGCGCGCATATGCAAAACCGCACTTTCGATTAGTTGAGATTTGAATTTGTTCAGGACAACGATCGGTGGTGCGGTTTCGTTTATCTGCTTTCTTCTGTTTTCTCCTATTTCTGCTTTCAGTTGGGAGGTTTTCTCGGATGGGTTGGCTTAGGAGATTGGACGTAAATGAGATAGTTCGGTGTGTGACACGCCCGGGTGTTGGTTTGCGGTGGGGTTTTTCCGGCGGTCCTGTGCCGTGC
>OLNN01000911.1_pt1 | contig 27673 bp, 28 predicted proteins | sample 1672141 | NCBI WGS metagenome assembly OLNN01 (sample SAMEA3136652, study PRJEB25190) | human gut metagenome | biome: human gut; feature: human-associated habitat; material: faeces | place: Austria | collected 2013
TCTAAGCCTGCTGATATCTGAATTATTAACTTTCAAACTTATTATACGAGGAGGTAGAGAAACATGAACCGCATGAACTGTAATCGTGAATTTGGCAAGCGCTATCATGTTGTCGACATCCGCACGAGGCAGCCCAAACTCAAGTGCCCACCCCCCTTCTTCGCTTACATACAGGGATTTGTAAACGGTCGGACCGGCACCGCAGCATTAGACCCCAAGACGGGTGTTGTACAGTCCGGTTACATCCGTGCCAGTCATGCCCTTTACCACTGCTACTGTTCCCAGATGTGGCAATCCCTTTCCGTTACTGTGACTTCCTGCTATTCAGATCTTGCTGAACTGTTGCATGCCTACCGCCAGGCAGAAAACACCCCAAAAGCTACTGCATCAGGCAGCCCTGAAACGCTCCGGGCTGAGATGACGGCTCGCGATCAAGAAAGTACAGCAGTTTCCGACATGATTCGCCTGTACGCCCTGCTTTGTCAAGCTGTAGACCGCTATAACGCCACCGTCGCATCAGCAGCAAGTCGTATTTCCCGTAGTCTCGCCCACTATTGTAAAGGCGTAATGTTCCGCAAGCCGCTCCATACCGAAAACCTGCCGTCCCTGGAGGCCATTCCCTGTGACCTTACGCACGATTTCCCTGAGATGCTGGCTATCATCGATGAACTCCGCGACGTTATCATCTATGTAGCTGCAAAGGAGGCCGAAAATGACCAATCTGCTGTATAAGATCTCATCCAGTGAGTCCGTCCCCAAGGTAGGAGCCTTCCACCTGCATCACCCGGACGCCTGCTCCAGGGCTGTCCGCTACTATGTACCCGCAGTCCTCCGCGATTACGCCAAGCAATTCCCTGCCCGCGTAGTTGCTTTCCTCAGCGGGACCCAGCCCGACCGCTTTAACGAGGATGCATTGGATGGGGAGATACGCTCTTTCCAGCGCTCCGCACAGATTGCCCTTCAGCAGCAGCGTCACCGCAACTTGGACACCCTAACCTGCATCAAGCAGCGGATGGAGTCTGAACTTAGTATCGTGAACGCCAAGATTGACCAAATCGACCGCCAACTGCAGGATCTCGAAAAAGGACTCGCAAAACTTATGACTGAGGAGGAGACCAATCATGGATAACAAATTTGAAAAGTTAAACAAAAAAGTGGAGCAAACTCTGGCCTTCGGCGGCGTGGACCTGCTCGAGAAGCCTGTGTTGGTCAATGCTGTTGTTGTGATAGCCATCGCTACGGACTTCTCCGTTTTCTACACCATCTTTTCCGGAATCAACGACTTTTTTTCTGGCTTGATCATGGCCGCCAGCTGTGCTGGAATCATTGACACGGTACCGTTGGTCACGGCACGCTGCATTAACAACCTGTGCAGTTCAAATCTAAGCAGAGGACAACGCGGTTGGAATCAATTTGTACTGATAGCATCGATCGTAGCGTTCCTAATGTTCTTTGGTTTTACTGTCATGGTTCGTTGGCAAAGCGGAGCCTCTATGTTCGAACTCGGCATTTCCACAAGCGGTCAGGCTACGGGAGTGACTCTAGAAAACCTGAAGTCAAGCGAAAAAGCGATGCTCCTTTTTACTTGTGTATTACCGCTTTTTACCTCTATTGGAGTGCTGCTGGTCGGCCTATTCGTAGACGGCAAGGCTCAAAGGCGCAAAATGCTTAGAAGCCAGCGAAATGCGCTGTTAGCAAACCGCGCTGCCTTGGCTGCTGCCAAGATGGATTTAGAAAGTGCTCTCCAGTTGGATCTTAATGCAAGCGACGAGTCCTTGTATCAGGACATGAATGACTACGTCGACGAATTATGTCTGGCCCTGCGTGTATATTTCCGCACCGCATTGGCGGAGAGGCTGAAGACCCCGGATGATTTGACCCACCTTTCGCGCAGCGCCCTGGCAACGGCAGAGGCAAGAATCGTCCACTTAGCTGAAGCTGGGCTGCAGGAGCTGGCTGTTGTCGGTGAAACGACCAAGTTGTGACCAGGGAGGTAAATGCTATGTCTGAGAACATCATGAACATAAATTTGAAAAGGATCGTAAGCCTGTTCCTTGCGGCTGCGCTGCTTTGTTTTGTACTGTCTGGGTGCAGCACCCCGGAAATGAATTCCGAGGGAAAAAATAATTGCGTGGTGATTTCCAGTATATCCTCAAACAAACCTAGCCCAAACATCTCAATGATCAAGGAGGATCTGGTGCAAACGGCCCGCACTCATGGACAAATACAGGTTATAAGGCTGGATGGAAAACCTGTCCTTGCCGACACGCTTTCCATCGGCCAGCGATCCGGCTTTTATACCGAAGCGCAGCTTGAGGAACGCGCAAAAAGCCAGACGGATTTTATTGAAACTTCCATTGCAGCGGTTCAGGCAGAGGCACCAGAGTGTGATCTGCTGGCGGCGTTGCGGCTTAGTGCAGACACTGTGGAAGCAAGGGAAGGAGAGACCAATACTCTATTGATTTTTTCCAACGGCCTGAATACGGTTTCGCCCCTCAATATGTCCGAGACCATTTTGAAAACGATAGACACTGCGGCTACGGTGGAAGCACTCCAGGATCAGGCAGCCATCCCGGATCTAAGCGGCTTTGATCAAGTTAGGTTTTTCATGTTAGGAGAAACGGCGCTCCCTCAGGAACCTCTTACTCCGCAAGATAAGGCCGCACTCAAGGATCTCTGGACAAAAATCTTCTGTGCGGCCGGGCTGGAGGAGTCGCAGCTTTCGTTTATAAGCACCCCAACGCCTGAGAGCGAGCCGGTGGAAGGCTTGCCGCCTGTCAGCACTGTCACTGTGTTGCAAGAGGACAACGCGATCGCATCTGGCGAAGTGCAAGGTAACGGAATCAATGTGACCCTCTCGCAAAATAGTGTCACGTTCATCCCGGATACAGCAGAGTTGGTATCTCCTTCCGCGGCCGTAGAAGCTTTACGTACGACAGCAGAAACACTGACGCAGCGTTCTGATATCCAGGTCCTTATCGTAGGGCAAACCGCAACCGTTGGCCAGGCAGACTCCTGCCGGCAGCTGTCGTTGGAACGCGCCCAATGTGTGGCTGGTATCCTGCAACAGCTCGGTGTGGATGCCGCGCAGCTAAACTGCATCGGTCTTGGCTACGATCCGTCCCCGCTGCGCGTCCAGGACATTGCGCCCGATGGTAGTACATTGGTTGAGGAGCAAGCCATGCAAAACAGGGTCGTCCACATCCTGGATGCCAATACCCCCTTGGCCCAGGAGATTTTAGAACAATGTCAATAAGTTGCAAACCGCGCCGGGAACCTTTTCGCCCCGGCGCGTTCGCTTTTTTATTGAAGATGATCGTACAGTTGCATCAATAACCCCTTAATTGTTGCCTGGTGCCGGAAAGCATCGACCCGCCCTATGACAGAAGCGCAACAAGCCCCTGCCTGTTCTTTACTCATAACGGCAACATGCGCCGCCTTATTACGGTAGTTTCGTCGGACAACGTCACAGCGATTGACAAAACATTCCGGATCCGATGGAATGTAAAACGTTTCCACTGGTTTTTTCCGACAATTCTTTTTCACAATGCTACGCAGGTATTTCGTCAATTTTTCCAACAACAAAGCCCGCCCCGCATTTTTCTGCTTTCCAAACACATAGGAAAGTTTGCCGATTGAAAACTGATAGGCCCTATGGACGGCAGGGAAACGTCCCTCTCTTTTCTGTCGCGCATAATCGTTGTATTTTGTATCCAGCAATTCCTCTGGCCAGACCTGATATACTTGGAATCCTGAGAACTTTTCTGGTACGCCGTAATGTTCGACCATGTAATTGAGAAAGCCCTGTAAAGAATATGCGCCGCAATTCTGCCTCTAAAGCTGTGGTGAAAGCGATGCATACGCCGCTGAAGTCGAATATATCCACGGTGATATCGGCGCAACGATGCCACAACACTTCTCCAGAAACCAGCGCTGTACGCGTTTCAGGCAAAAAGCGTTCCCAGTGCGCCCCAAATAGCAATTGCAGGTGTTCCGTTTCCCGGGCAACCAGTTCATCTGCCGTTTGCACATGGCTTTCTACATACCCGTACAATTTATCGGCAAAATGATTAATGGTTTCTTCATTGGAGTCGTCATCGGGTAAAAGCTTTGGCGCAAGGTCGGCCTTTTCCCGGTGGAGCCAATCCTGGAGGTCGTTGCGTGCAAAGGAAACCAAAAAGTCTAATTCTTCGGCCATCTTCTGCGTAGTTTTGTGGATAGCCTCGGTCGTTATGACCACGCTATCCATTTGTTTAGAAATATCCTGTACCATATCCCCAACTTTTTGCATCGAACTTTCGAGATTTTACCCCAAGCCTAGAAACTTGTCTACATGAACAGAGACAAATCCGTTCATCCTTATCCCTTTCGGGGATTTTATAGGTGTTTTTTGGAAAAACGAAATCGTGTTGTAGATATAATTCATTGACCATAAGAACCATTCTCCTTGTAGGAAATTGATATAAAAAGCTCATTTGAGAAAATCGCCAGCGCAAAATCTTTTGTGGATAGTTGAAAAGCGCATTCTACAGAAAAGGCACTGCCGTCAATTTCCCAGCAACATCGTTCGTCTCCTGGCCGTATCTTCGCCGACATCCTTCTGCTGAGTCAGGTGCTCCTTCCAGCAAGCCAGCGCGGCAGTGTCATCGGCTTCCACCCAGATCTGCAGGCGCGGGCAGCACCGTTGGCAAAAACTGTACATCCGGCTTATGGCGATGCGCTGGCTGATGACTGTATAAGGTCCCGCCATCGTGGCGGTGGGTTTCGTTGCGCTGTTGTGCTGGTTATAGTCACTAGCCTGGGGAAACTCCAGCACGAACCAGGTCACCGGCTGGCCGTCCTGCTCTATCACAAAGCATTGCCGGGCATCCAGCCAGCGGACCAGGTTTTCAGTGAGGGAGCCTAATTGCGGTTCGTCTTCGCTTTTCTGGATCGCCGCCCATTGCTTGTAAATGCGCAGCAGTGCGGGGAAGTCCGCCGCCTGGGCCGGACGGGTAACTTCCATAGGATACGCCGGCTGTTGGGCTTGCTGAAAATAGTCATCGTCCAGGATCACGCCGTGCCCGGCCGCGTGTTTGCGGAAGCCCTCGCAGTATTCTTCGTAGGTGAGACGCGGGGTGAGCCCCCAGTCATGGGCCAGCTGCTGCACCTGCGCCTCCCACGCTTCTTTGGGCAATGGCTGCTGCAGGTCGGGCTCGCTTTCCTCGTTGCGCAGGTAATCCAGCGGCACATCCAGCAGTTGGGCCAGCACTTGGTAGGTCGAGCGTTTCTGCGGATAGGTCTCGCCTTTTTCGTAGGCGATGATCGTCCGCAGACTTAGCCCGGCCTGTTCTGCAAGCGCAGCCTGCGTCAGCTTTTTGGCTTTGCGCGCCATGCGAAGTTTATCACCGAATTTCATAGGAGCCTCAAAATGTGAGAAAATATTGCGCAAAATGTATGCGTATATATTGACGTGTGAAAATTATACGCATATAATACAAGTATAAAGATGAAGGATTTCTTCATGTTTCATTGTAGACAAAATCTCAGAAAAAGTCAAATCGGTAGAATGTGCAGAAAGGAGCAGCATGGCAAGAGCACATTATCACTTGAATTTAAATCTGAACGAGCACAACGAACGGGAGGCGTGGCGCATTTTGCAAAGCAAGCGCCACGGTTCCCGCACTGCGTTCCTGGTAGAGGCGATTTTGCAACAGGATAGGCAAAAGCAGCTTGAAGAACGGCTGCGGGCTATTATCCGGGAGGAGTTGGCGCAGGCACATTGGGCACCGTCTGTTGGGGCGAGTGCCGTGGCAGCATCTAAGGAGGAACAAGAGGTGAAGAAAGTTCCCCGAAAGACGATTGATTTCCTGCAAAGTTTAGCAAACGGCAAGTGAGGAAACATAAACATACCGCACATGGTACAAATTCCCCCTAAAAGTACCACAGTTGGTACGGTGGTTTGGAGGCGAATGGTGTGGTGAAGCGTGAAAAGTACTCAGGTGGTACAAAGATGGTATGTCGGTGGTACAAATCGAGAAGATGTTCGTCTATGACTGTAAAAACACAGGATATACTTTGAAAAAGGAATACACAAAATCACTTTTCCGGCCCAGTAAGTTTTGCAAGCATAGCGTTTGGACGTCCAAACGCAAACTTTTGGGAGGCCCCAAACCCCTTGTTACCTGACTGGGAAGAAAGCACAACAAGTAAGGCCGCGAGGCAGAAAGGAAAATGCGATGACGAATGAAACCAACAAACTGAAAACCTACACCATGCAGGAATTGTACAAACAACCGCTAGAACCGATGGAATATCTGGTGGACGGACTGTTGGCGCCGGGGTTGTACATCCTGGGGGGCTCACCCAAAGTGGGCAAGAGCTGGATGGCGCTGCAGCTGTGCCTCGCTGTGTGCGGCGGAACGGCCTTTCTGGGGCGCACAACGCGGAAAAGCGAGGTACTCTATCTGTCGCTGGAGGATGGCCCACAGCGGATGCACAGCCGGGCTTTGCGGCTGGCGGATACCGCGCCGGAGGGGCTGCACCTCTGCCACCGGGCAGCGCCCATAGGCCAGGGACTGGAACAGCAGATCGAAGCGCAGCTTGCGGAACATCCGCATATCCGGCTGGTGGTACTGGACACGCTGCAAAAGGTGCGGTGCGTAAGCGGCAGTGGGATGTCCTATAGCAACGACTATGAGGATGCAGGCTTACTCAAGACATTGGCCGACCGTAATGGGATTTGCTTGCTGGTGATCCACCACCTGCGCAAGTTGGCGGACGATGATCCGTTCAACCGGTTGTCCGGCACCAACGGGTTGGCGGGTGCGGCAGATGGAACCCTCATCCTGATGCGCAACAAACGCCAGGATGGCACCGCCACCCTCTATGCCACCGGGCGGGACATTGAGGACGTGGAGGAAGAACTGGAATTTGCCGACTGCCGATGAGCCGCGCCGTGCCGCAGGAGCAGTTGCGACTGACTTTGGTGGTGAATGAGCTGAAAAAGCTGCTGGCGGCGGGGGCGTTCCGGGGAACAGCCACCGAGCTGGCAGCGCAACTGGAAACACAGGGGAGCTACTGGAGTCCGGCAATCCTTTCCAAATACCTGCAAAGCCACGATGACGCGCTGGCCCGATGTGGAATCTTGTTTGAGACCAAGCGAACCAACAGCAAGCGGCTGCTGTGCCTGCGATATGAGGCGCAGGCCGGTGACGCCTGTGACACGAGTGACGGCAGTGACGGGTGTGACAGACACAGCTATACCGAGGGTGTCCCGTCACTGCCGTCACCAGCGTCACGCCCGTCACTGGCGTCATGAGATTCAATGAGTAAGGGAGGTGCCTGTATGGCATGCATTCAACAACGAGGAGAAAGAAAATATAAAATTACAGTTTGTAATGGATACAAACCCAACGGCCGGAAACGGATGCAGGCACGAACTGTTGATGTTCCCAAGGAGGCGTCGAAACGGGGGATCCAACAATACGTCATGGCAGAGGCTGAGCGCCTGGAAAAACGGTTCCGCACCGGCATCGACCAGAGCGAGAACACCCGGTTCGAGGACTACGCCAACCGCTGGTTAACACGCATGGAACGGCGCTACAAGGCCAGCACACTGGAAGGCTACCGCCGTATGCTGGAAGCAGTGTACCCCACCATTGGCGGCTTGCCGCTGTGCGAGATCCGGCCAATGGTGTTGGAAGAACTGTGCGAAGATTTGCGGCACCGTCCTAGCCGCAATGGCAAAATGATGTCGGAGAATACTGTACATAAATACTTGGACACCATTTCCACTGTCTTGCAAGATGCCGTAAAAAACGACATCCTGCTGTACAACCCGGCTCACCGTGTGGACAAACTGCGTGTGAAGAAGCCGCAGCAACGCATACCCCAGGCATGGGAGATGCAGAAGTTGCTGCAATGTATTTTGCAGGAACCGCTGCTCTACCGGGTGTACTATCTGCTGGCGCTGTCCACCGGCCTGCGCCGTGGGGAGCTGTGTGCCTTACGGTGGCAGGACCTGCACGGTGGGAACCAGCTGCTGATCCAACATTCCCGCAGCACAGTTGTGGGTAAGGGCGTGGTGGAAAGCGACACCAAAAGCCACCGCACCCGCGTGGTGGTGCTGCCCCAGCTGGTATTTGATTATCTGGGCGAGCTTCTTTTTGATCAGATTGTGGAAAACAATGGCATCTGCCCCGATGATTTGATTTTCGCCAAAAACGGAAAACCCATCCACCCGGATACTTTTAGCAGGCATTTACGCTGCCTATATGACCGTAACGGCTTCCCCAAAGACTACCACCTGCACACGATGCGCCACTTCTTCGCCACCTACCTGCTGGAGAATGGTACAAGCAAGCAGGTGACCGCCGACCTGCTGGGCCATGCCGACACAGCCTTCCTGGAGCGCACCTACTGCCACCCACAGGACACCTGCAAGGAGCAGGCGGCGGGGGTGTTGGATGCCATGCTGCAACCAGCGGATGCCGTTGCCTGGGAGCAGGAGCGACAGTTGGTGACAGCGGGGCAAGGACACCAGTAAGCAACACATACCACAACATACAAGGCAAAAAGCACCGGGAAACCCCATAATCAGGGGCTTCCCGGTTGCTTTATCTGTGAAAGTGACGGTTATGACGATGATGACGCTGATTTTGATATACCCCCACGCCAGGGGTATCCCAACGGTATCGTCATCACCGTCATTATCGTCACTGAAAATGCGGATATTATTGCTTCTGATGGATTGTTGGACATTCTTGCCGCCAAAGTCTGTCGGGTTTGGTGATGGCTATATTCGTCTCGTTGTGATAGTGTTGACCTAAGAAAAAATGGTAAGAAAGGCTACAATCACCCTTGTACACAAACAGGAGGCAACCATGAAAAGAAACGACATCCGCATTATGAAGATGGACCGCAATAACCGCAGCATCCTGATGCGGGCATTGTATGCGGATTTCTGCGCTAACAGGAAGACGGGGCGACCGAATGAGCACTACGCAGCTCTCATCATAAAAGTACATAATACCCCGGCCGGGCAAACTTCCGCTGAACGGTGCCGAGTTCCGCCTGGCCCGCAACTCGCTCAACAACCTGCGCAATGCACGAATCGCTGCGGGCGGATACACCGATGCGGCAGATGCAGCCCTGATCAAGCTGGTGAAGGCAAAGCCGCCGTTCTGGCCGTTTTGGTAAACGGCTCCCCAAAATCCGTACAGCAACAGCCCGGATGTAACGTCCGGGCTGTTGTTGGTTCTGGTGGTTTGCTAAGCAGTTTTCCCCTGAAAGTCTGTTGGCTTTGGTGATAGCTATATGCCACAGAGGTTGGTATGCTTTGTGGTGTGGATGGTCAAAACAATGACCAGACGTACAAAAGCAAACATGAAGCAGAACAGAAAGGACGTGGCAGTATGGCATCCATTCGCAAACGGGGAGAGAATAGCTATTTGATTGTGGTCTCCCGCGGGTATGACTATGAGGGCAACCGGCTGAAATCGGTGCAGAAAACCGTGCATCCACCGGTGGAACTGAAACCGAAGCAAAAAGAGAAATGGTTACAGGAACAGGCGATGCTGTTCGAGCGGGAAGTTCACCACACGCCGGAACCGGTGAACAAAAGCATTACACTGGCCAAGTACATAGACCACTGGCTGGCGGAGGTGGCACCGAAAAAACTGGCGAAAACCACCTATTTCCGTGACCGGCAGGATGTGCGGCGTATCTTGCCTGCGCTGGGGCACTACAAGCTGACCGACCTGCGCAAAGAGGTCATCCGGGATTTTTACGAGGAGATGCGCAAGGCCCCAAAGCTGACCGACGGCAAGCCCCTTGCCGAAAAATCCATAGAGGGCATTCACAATACCCTGTGCAGTATCTTGAGCGATGCGGTGGAGGAAGGGTACCTGATCCATAACCCTGCCTGGAAAATGTACAAACCCCAGGGAGAAAAGAAGGAGCGCCCGGTGGCAGACGAGGAACTGGTGCAGCGTTTGATTGCCGCCCTCGAGGGGCAAAGCCTAAAATACGAAACCTACTTCAAACTTGTTCTGGCCACCGGGATGCGCCGTGGCGAAGCCTGCGGGCTGCGGTGGTCGGACATCAACTGGAAGAAGCGGTCAATCCACATCCAGCGCAATGTGGTAAAATTGAGCCACGAACCCATCTTTGTGAAACCGCCCAAAACGTCCAGCGGCGACAGGGTGGTGTACGTCAGCAAGGAGATGGCGAAGCTACTCAAATCCTGGAAACAGCAATGCGCCTGGGAGCGGCAGCAAGAGGGTGAAGTATTGCAGGAAGATGACTACCTGTTCCGCCAGCCCAGCGGTGACCCGATGGTGCCGACCACGTTCACGTTCCGTTTTAAGAAAATCCTCAAGCAGAACGGTTTGCCGGAAAATCTGAACGTACACAGTTTACGGCACACAAACGCAAGCCTGTTAATTGCCCAAGGTGTGGATGTCCGAACCGTGGCCAGCCTGCTGGGCCATTCCCAGGCCAGTACGACGATGGACATCTACGCTCATGCGTTCGACAAGAAGAAGCGGGAGGCGCAGGAAAAGTTGGGGGAGGTGATGGGGCTGTAACAAGTTTGCCCAGATGCTTTATGGGCCGTTTTGACGGGCTGATCTCCGGCACAGCTGACCCGGTTGTCCGAAGAAACACCGCTGAAGAGGCATTCCGAAACACAGCCTGCAGGCCAGTTTCCGACCTAAGAGCCGGACCTAGCGGTCTTTGGCCTCCGAAACGTGCCTGCGAGCACAGTCCGAAACGCTCCTGCGGGTCGATACGAGCATCGGCTCCTACAAATTAGACGAAGCGGCAGGTCAACGCTCTGTTGCCGCCGCAAAATTCCCAGCAAAACAAAAACTGATAAAATAGTCCCTGCGCCAACTGCTAGCTAAATAAATCGGCACAGAAGGGAGGTCCCCTATGGACTATCTTATCAGTTTTGTTGTATCTGTCATGGCCGATATCGCAGCGTACATTGTCACAAAGTGGATCGACAAGCACGAACCATGACAAAACAAAAATGTCGCTGTACGACAATACAGCGACATTTTTTGGTGCGGCTGACAGGATTCGAACCTGCGGCCTTTCGGGTCGGAGAACTGTGACATCCAGCAGAATATAAGGATACAGCGCGGGGATTTGTGCATACCGCACAAATTCTCGCGCTGGTTGTTGAGAGAAGAAAAGAATGTGGGAGCGTTAAAATTGATGCGGTGGAACAACTCCGAAAGATAAGTGGTCAAATAGTGGTCAGATGCCTGCTATCAACACGCAGGCTCCACGAAAAAAGGCTTTACAGATTCGAGCGGTGCCCCGTTCCGGCGAGCTTTATCCTGCTCATAGGCAACGTGAGTGGCTTCTTCCGCGAATGCTTTGACCTCCGGGGAGGCCGCCGACCACGTCACATGAAAGCGTCGGCAGGTCTGATAGAAAATGCGGCAAAAAGTCTCCCGCTCGGGGTCGCGCTCAAAATAATTTTTGGCAGTCAAGGAGAGCACCTCACTTTAGATAGGTAACAAATACATTCATCGCAACCTCGCCGGAAAGTTCAAATCTTGGGGTGCCGCCAAAACTTGGCAAAAGGATAGCCCCGAAATTGCGGACATAGTGCTCGGCCAATTCGGGAACTTTTGCCGCAAAGGTGACAGTGTCGCCGCAACCGTGATCGATCGACAGTCTGATGCCATACGCAATCAAGATACAGCCAAGGCCAAAATACTTTTTGGAACGCCCTACAATGGGCAGGTTACTTTGCTTTTTACTGTGAGGACACCTGCCTGCATAGGTATTCTTCTATGCGGCCATAGTAATCCAGTACCGCATCGGCGGCATAGGCCCTGGCATCGCTTTCGCAGGCCTGGTTGTAATAGCTGCCAAAATCATCCTCGCCGTCCGAATAATTTTGAAATTCTTCCTGGTAAGTTTCTGCCTTCTGGAACAGCCGCAAATCTTTGCTTTCCGCATCCAACGTGTCATAAATATCGACCAGGCAGTGCTGGTAGCTGTGGTAGGCCTCGTGGCAAACTGTGTCGAGAACCTCCTCCGGCGGGTCATTCAGCAGGCTTGCCATGCTGATGACGATCTCGTAGGTGGAATCCACATAAAAGCCATAGGTATCTTCATCGGTGGGCACAGCGCCCACATTCAATTCATGCGGTATCCCCAAGTACCGGCATTCGATATTGGCAACAGTTTGCAGTACGTCCAGCTGCTGGTCTACTGTCAGCTGCCGCCACTGTTCTTCCTGCAAAAGCAGGATGGTGTCCATATGATTTGCGATGGTTTGCTCCTGCACATCGGCGGCTGACGGGGAAGCATCCGCGGACAAAACCGCGTTGCCGATAATCAGGGGGCTGGCAATGACGGTCAAGATCACCGTGAACCCCATGGCGAACAGCACCTGGGCCACCGCCGCAACGCGGCGGATGCGCCGTGAGAAAATTCTGCGCCTGGTGCTGGCAGGGGCGGGCTTGTACTTCTGCGTCAGGGCAAGCAGGGCATATACGGCCGACAAAACCGTGGCCGCAATCAAAACCACGCGGATCAGGAGCGGGCGGACAGACCCGTACGCCAGGACGGTATAGAGCCCAAGCCCGGTCATCAGGTTAAAGAAAATGCGGTACCCGTTGCGCTGCCGCTTTATCTGAAAGACGATCCCCAAAAGGGAACAGGACGCCACCAGCAGCACAAGGACCAACTGGGACTGGCGCGCCGTGCTGCGGCCCAGCGGGCAGAACAAAAGGCATTTGTACAGGTACAGGGCCACTGCGCCCCAAATTACATGGTCCAGTATAAACCCAAACGGTGTTGAGGTGTTGTTGGTTTTCATAAGATCCCCCCCGGCAAAAGCCCTGTCCATATTTTGTCAAAACCCGGTTTCTATGGTAGAGATAGGGCAGAAAATGCCGGGGAATTAAATAAACAGCGTGCAAACTGGCGCATTGCCATGAAACGGACATACAAAGGAACAAAAAAGCCGGACGGCGCTTTCCTCAACAGGAAAGCGCCGCCCGGCTTTTTGATTGCGGTGCAGGAGCGTCCCCTTGCGGGGCAAAAGTTGTTTCGGCAAATCTGACCAAACTGCACCGGCGCCCGGCCAGAAATCCTGTCAACTTGCCAGCAGTATAGCACGCAGCAGGCAAAAAGTAAAGGAGACGGGGCGAACATTGTGCAAAACATACAAACGGAAGGGCAAATAATTGTCTGCCAACAAGTGTGAACCCCCTTTGCCGCCGCGCGAAAAAGTACAGGCGGCAGGAGGGTTCGCACCATGATTTGCGGTACCATAAAGGCATGTCTGTCGGATGCGGAAACGATGCCATGGCTGGGTAGGGAAGCGGCGCGCAGGCAGCGCGGGCACAGGGCGCAGGCATAACCCGGCACGATTTTAATCGGATTGTTTTAACCGGGGGGAAAACGGCGGCTATTTATCAGTTGGGGCAAGCCCCTGCAAAACCAGAGGCGGAACCATACGGCAGCGCCGGCTGGCTGTTGAAATAAAAAAATGATAAAAGCCGGGCAATGTTAACCTGTGTTATTGCAATGAATGGCAAAATAGCTATAATTATAATAAAAATCTATTTGATGATTTTTTGGGCATATTGCGCATTTTGCCTGCGGGAAGCGGGATGGATGGCAAAAGGATGTGATACGATGAGAGAAACAATTTGGCGGACATCCGCCGGCGGCCTGCTGCGGGCGGCCGGCGTACTGCAGCAGCGGTGCGGCGTGCCTATGCCAAGGATAGCGGAAAAAATGCCCGAAGCCGGCAGCTGCCTGGATGCGGCGGAAGCGCTGGTTGGGCGCGGAAAAGCCCCCGGGATGGGGCTGCAGGCGCTGGCGCCGGCGTTCAGCCATTTGGAGGGCAGGCCGCTGGCTGCGTCCATACGCTGCCCCTGGGACGCCGCGCAGGGAAACTGGAAAGGCGCCTGCCCAAACGGTACCTTTGGGGCGGGGCTGGTCCCGGAAAAACTGCGGGAGATGGCGGCCGGCCTGTCCGGGCAGCTGGAAAAAGCCCTGGCGGACCGCAACTTTGCCGCGCTGGAGTCTGCCTGTGAAAATGTGCTGGCCTTTTTGCCGCTTTACCCTGGCGATGCCGAGGACGGGGATGTCTCGCTGTACGAGTACGGCCGCCTGACCGCTGCCCTGGCAAGCTGCTATGCACAGCTTGCCCCCCAGGCGGCAGAACCGGATTGCGGGCACCTGCAGGCACAGCCCTGCCTGTTGCTGTTCAGCTGCGATTTTTCCGGCATCCAGAATTTTATTTACCTGATCTCCACAAAATCGGCGCTCAAGATGCTGCGTAGCCGTTCTTTTTATCTTGAGCTGATGATGGAACACCTGCTGGATGAACTGCTGGACGCCTGCGGCCTGGCCCACTGCAACTGCCTGTATGCTGGCGGCGGCCATGCCTACGCACTGCTGCCGCGCACAGAACAGGCGGAGCAGACGGCAGAAGCTTTCTCTGCTTCTGTCAACCGGTGGCTGCGGGAACAGTTCGGCATCTCGCTCTATCTGGCCTGCGGCGTCCAGCCTTGCAGCCCGGCAGACCTGTTTGGCTTGAACGGGCAGCAGGCTTACGGCAATGTGTTCCGCGGCCTGTCTGCCCGGTTGGGCCACGCGAAACTGACCCGCTGTGATGCCGCCGCCCTGAAGGCGTTGAACCACTCGCTTCAAGACGCGCGTGAGTGCCGGATCTGCGGCCGGCCGGCGGAGAAGGACGGCCTGTGCGGCTGGTGCGACCGTTTTGCGCGCCTGGGCGGCCGGCTGACAGAACCCAACCGGGTTTTTGCTATCGCCAAAGAACCGCTTGCGCTGAGCAAGCTTTGCCTGCCAATGCCCGGCATCGCGGAAAGCAGGTATGCCTGCCTGTTGTCCGCAGAGCAGGCGAAATCGCTGGCAGGGGTTCCGCAGGTCCTGCGCTGGTACAGCAAAAACGGGGCTGTCCCGCTTTCAGGCTGCAGGCGGCTGTGGATGGGCGACCACTGCCCCACCCCCCTGCTGGAGGAACTGAGCCGGCAGGCGGAAGGCATTGTGCGGATGGGTGTTTTCCGCGCAGATGTGGACAACCTGGGAAAAGCGTTTATCTCCGGCTTTGCAAGCCCGGATGGCAAACGGAACCGCGTATCGCTGGTGCGCACAATGGCGTTTTCCCGCTGTATTTCAATTTTTTTCAAGCGTTACATCAACCAGATCCTAAAACCGTTTGAAGGGGTGCTGGTCGTTTACTCCGGCGGAGACGACCTGTTTTTGGTGGGCGGATGGAGCGAGCTGCTGCAGGCGGCCCGATGCCTGCGCCAGACTTTTGCCCGGTTTACCGGCGGGGCATTGACGTTCTCCGGCGGGTTTGGCCTGTACACCGACCACTATCCCGTTGCCCGCGCTGCACAGGAAACTGCGGGCCTGGAGGATTTTGCCAAGGAGAGCCCCGGCAAAGATGCCATCACCCTGTTTGCCGCGATGCCCGATCTTCGATTTACCTGGCAAGTTTTTGGCGCCGCCGTGATGGATGAAAAATACCGCTTGTTGGATTCTTTTTTCGGGAATGACGAGAATGGCCGCGGCAACAGCTTCTTGTACCAGCTGCTGGAATATTTGCGCGCGGCCGGCGACCGGCTGAACCTTGCCCGCTGCGCCTATCTGCTTGCCAGGCTGAGGCCAGGGCGCAGCAGCAGCGCGGCGCAAAAAAGTGCATATGAAACCTTTGCGCACAACTTTTACACCTGGGCACTGCAGCCGGAAGACCGGCGGCAGCTGGTGGCCGCCATTTACCTGTATGTGTATCTGAACCGCAGCCAGAACGCGGAGTGAGGAGGAACGCACCATGCCAGATTATTACAACAATCGCAGCAATTATCGGCCGAACCATGGCGGCCCTGCCGATGGCGGCAACAGAAGAAACTATACAGTGGCCAACACTACGCCGCTGGAACTTCCGGATGACTATGTGGACCAGGCAGAGCGCGTCATGCAGCAGCTGGTACAGAACAGGGTCCAGTTGACAACCAGCAAGCTGCGGAATATCCTGTCCCGCATCAGTAATATCTACAACGCCGAGGTGGACCGCACGGATGACGAACTTCTTCCGGAAAGCGAAAACAGCCTGCAGATGGTCCGAATCCGCATTGCATACGAGTGCGGCCGTGAAAATGCAGTCAAACAGTTTGTGGAGGAAGCCAAACTGCTGCGCTACATCAAGTCTGTGAAAAGCTCAAGGATTAAGTTTATCCATTTTGCCCGGTATATGGAAGCCCTGGTGGCATATCACCGCTTCTTCGGCGGCAAGGATTAATCGTGAGGTGAAATGCAATGTATGGTAAGCTGATTGTCAAAACCAACATCAAGGTATTGACGGGACTGCACATCGGAGGTTCCAGCGTATTCTCGGCCATTGGCGCGGTGGACCAGGTGGTGGCGCGTGACCCCTACACCCACCTGCCAATTATCCCGGGCAGTTCCCTTAAAGGCAAACTGCGTACGCTGCTGTCCCGCAGTTTGAACGGGGGCGCCCGGTGCGAGATCACGGATGCCCCGGCCATTGTCAAGCGGCTGTTTGGGTGCCATACCCCGGATATTATTCTTTCCCGCCTGCAATTTGCGGATTGTACTGTCACCGAAGAATCCGTGACAAAGTTCCGCAACGTGGGCCTGACTGAGATCAAGTGGGAAAATGCCATCAATCGCCTTACGGCGGTGGCGAACCCCCGCCAAATTGAGCGTGTGCTGCCAGGGGTCTGCTTTGAATGCCGCATTGCCTATACGGTGGAGGATGAACTGGCTATCGAGGAAGATTTGCAAGCATTGGCCCACGCCATGAAACTGCTGCAGATGGACTATCTTGGCGGCCATGGCACGCGCGGCAGCGGACGTATCAGTTTTGAAGAAATCATGGTCACTGACCCGGATCATCTTTTGGCAGAAGAACAGTTGGCGGCCCTTACACCTGTTTTTAAGGATGTGGAGAACTATGACCTGTTATCTGTTTAAGCTCCGGTTTACGGCGGCAGTCCACTTCGGCGACAGCGTATCTGCCGTATCGCTGGCGTTCAGCCAAATGACCTTTCATGCGGACAGGCTGTTTTCAGCTTTGTGCCAAACGGCTGCCTTGCAGGACCCTGAGGGGCCCGCAAGGCTTGCCAAGCAGGTCAAATCGGGGAAACTGAAACTCAGTGATGCATTTCCGTGGAGGGAAAATGAATTGTACCTGCCGCGCCCCTGCCTGGAAGCAACGACCGTCCGGGACAGCGATGCCTCCGACCGAAAGGTCATGAAAAAAGTCGCTTACCTGCCGTTGCGGCAGTATCCGGCATTTTTGCGCTCATTAGACGGTGGAGAACCCATTGATCCGAGAACCCTCCTGGCCCGCTTTGGAGAGGACAGCACAATGACGCGGGCCGCTGTGGCAGACGGGCAGGATACGCTGCCCTATGCGGTAGGGCAGTTTGCCTTTGCGGATGGCTGCGGGCTGTACTTCCTGGCAGCCATGGACGAAAGCGAGTTCGGGCTTTTTTGCACGCTGGTCCGGCAAACGGGATATGGAGGCATTGGAGGAAAGGTCAGCAGTGGATGCGGCAGCTTTGTATTGGAACAGGCTAGCCCGGTTGGCGAACTGGAAGCCCCGCAGGGAAACTTGCTTACACAGGCACTGGAGGAACCGGATGCGGCACTGTGGGTCAGCCTGACCACCAGCCTGCCGCGGGAGGAGGAACTGGAAAGCGCATTAGACGGCGCTTTGTACCAGCTGGTGCGCCGCGCGGGGTTTGTGCAGTCTGCCGCCCTGAAGGGACCGCAAAAAAAGCGGGAACAGTTTTTCCTGGCGGCGGGTTCCACTTTCCGCAATACTTATACAGGGGATCTTTATGAGGTGGCTCCGTCCGGTTGCTCGCACCCGGTATACCGGTATTCGGTGCCGATCTTTTTGGGGGTGAATGCTGCGTGGCTGACAGCAGACTGAGCAAAACTTATACGCTTCAGCTTACATTGGAAGGACCTGTATACGCAGGCTCCGGGGAAAAAATCGGCAAAAAAGAATATTTCTATAATTCCAGGCAAAAGACGGTTTCTTTCTACGACCAAAACAGGCTGATGGACTGTATCGTACAGCAAAATTTGATGGACGCTTATGAGGCGTATATGCTGGGGCCGGGCCGTTCTCTATACGACTTTTTCCGCAACACAGCTGGCGGGGCGAGGTCATTTGCCAGCGCACTGAAGTATGAGGTAAGCTGTGTGGATGCAATTGGCGAAAACAGCGGCCAGCCGGCGGATATCCACACCCATATCCGCAATGGGGCAGGGCAGGTGTATCTGCCGGGCAGCTCTGTTAAGGGGATGCTGCGTACTGCCATCACGGTGGGATGCCTGTTGAAAAGTGAACCGCAGGCAAGCCGGCCAACGGTACCTGAAGGGAACCCAAGAGATTACGCTTTCAAAAAAAAGATGGACAAACAGGCCAAAGACTTTATGCGGCAATTGGATAATGAGCTGTTCCATCTGCTGGACGCAAAGCCCCAGGATGTTGCCAATGCTGTCAATGATATTTTTCGGGGTGTGAGTATTGCAGACAGCGGCCCGATCCCGGATGAAGATTTGATCCTGTGCCGCAAGTCGGACTTGTATCCCGGCGGTTTTGAAAAAGGGCTGAACGTTATCCGGGAATGTGTCCGGCCGGGTGTTACAGTAAAAATGGCTGTGGCGATCGACCCCACACTGGCCCGGTTCCTGACAGCGGACTTTATCCGTGAATGCATTTCTCTGTTTGACAGGTGGTATACCGGGTATGTCCTCTCGCACTATCAGAATGTGCCCGGGCCGGCCTTGACCAGCCACTTGTTCCTGGGCGGTGGAAGCGGTTATTTCTCTAAAACAGTGACCGTCCCCTGGCTGAAGGAGGATGCGCTGCACTATATTGCCTCTTGGCTGACAGCACAGTTTGGCAGCAAAAACAGCAATGACGAGACCCGTTATGGCATCTCTCCGCACCTGTTAAAATATACCCAGGTCGGGGGCAGGCAGCTGCCGTTCGGCCTTTGCAAGGTTGAATTGCTATGATCACACATTTGGAGTTGGAGCTGAAGCTTCCGGAAAACGAGAAATTTCGTGCGAATTTGGCTTATGCGCTGTATGGGGAACTGTGCAGCCGGATGCCGCCGCCGCTTGCGAACACATTACATGAACAAAGCATCACGCCGGTGCGCCAGCACCTCCGCCGCGGGGAGGCCCCTGACCGGTGTGCCTGGGTGCTAGATCTTTTTGGCGATGCTGCAGAATTGGCGGATTTGCTCTGCAAATGGAAACAAATCGAGCTGTCCTGTTGTGAGGCCCCGCTGGCCGTGGAACGGTGCCGGGTAGGAGAAGTGTCCATGCCCGATCTGCTGCAGTGCGGACGGAACTGGCCGGGCAACGCACCGGCTGAGATCACTTTTGAAAGCCCCTGCACGTTCAAAACTGCGGGGGAATATGTCCTTTTTCCAACGGGCGACTTTATCGTGCGAAGCCTTTTTGCCCGCTGGAACGCGCTGATCCCCGATTATTCCCTGGATGATGCGGATGCTCTGCAAATGTTGGCGTCTGGGCTGCGCTTTCACCGTTATCGGCTTTCAAGCCGTGATTACTGGATGAAAGGGCAGCGGATCCCTGGGTTTGTGGGAACTGTCCAAATCGCCGCTCATCTTCCCGCGGCAATGCTGGAATTGTGGCATCTTTTGCTGGCCTTTGCCCCATACAGCGGGGTCGGCGTCAAACCCGCGCTGGGCATGGGGGCAGTACAGATCCGGCCGCACCTTCGCATTTCGGCAAATTCTGCCATGGATATGGAGGATGATCGATGAATTACGTCTTGTTCAGCCCGGTTTCGGACCGGGACCCCTGCAGTGCGGACCGTACCTTCCGCGATGTATATCGGGATGGTGCATTGCTGCATATCGTGCGGCACTATCGCCCGCATAAAGTGTATCTTTTCCTGACAAAGCGGTTCCGGGAATTTGAGGAAAAAGACCACCGGTATAGCTGTATGCTGCGGCATATCATGCCGGAGGTGGACATCCATTTTTTGTACTGCCCGGAAACCATCCAAAACGCCGCCCTGTTTGACCAGTTTGACGCGCCGTTCGGCGAATACTTGAAAACGATCCACGAGCAGAACCCGGAGGACCACCTGCTGGTCAATGTGTCCTCCGGCACGCCGCAGATGCAGGCTTCTCTGTATTTGCTGGTTGCAACGCTTCCGTTTCAGCTGAAAGCAGTCCAGGTGTTGTCGCCAAACCGCGATTCTAATGCTGGGCGGGATTTTTACAACCCGGAATTGGCTGGGCAGAATTTGGGTGAGGATGGCGGCGTGGTGCGCTGCACCGAGGATGGCCAGGCCGTTGATTTTACCGAAAAGCGGTGCCGTGATGTCAGCTGCAAAAATGCATTGCGGGCGCTTTTGGTAAAAAGTATTTCCCGGCTTGTGGACGGGGACGATTACACCGCTGCACAGGAACTGTATAAAACCTCGAAAGAACATTTCACGCCAAAACTCTCCCAACTGCTCCGCCTTGCTTACGCGCATTTGAACCTGAACGAACCGGAAGCGGAAAAACTGAAAAATGAGGGCGTAGACTGGCTGGGTTTTTACGGGCCTGTTTTGCAGCAAAGGCCGGAAATCGTGCGGCGCTGCTATGATTATCTGCTGTATCTGGATTCGCTTGTACGGCGCAAAGCGTTGAACGACTACTCCCGCGCCCTGTCCCCGGCGCTGACGGTGATCATGCGGATGTGCCTGGAAAATGCAGGGTACAATATCATGCGGTTTTGCGAGAAAGACAAAAATGGCGTTATAAAGCTAAAAAATTATCTGATCCGCAGGCAAGATCCGCAATTTATGGATTACCTGAATATGCAATATTATGGCAGCTTCAAAGACGGACCGCTTTCCGCCATCCAGATGCTGCACTATATGATGTATCTGAAAGAGAAAAAAGGCATAGATTTGGACGCGGATGTTTTTGAAGGGCTGCGCACGGCCGAGATGACCATCCGAAACTTCGCTGCGCATGAAATGCAGGGGGTCACAGCGGATGATATTAACCGTGCAACGCATTCCTCTGCCAAAAATATATTGGAAACGCTGAAGCGGCAGTATGAAAAAGCAAACCGTTTTTCCGTGCCACTGAAATGGGATTCGCTGAGCAAGCTCAAAGAGCAGATCAAGGCGGAACTGGATATTCTGCCTGAGTAAACCCGAGTAAAACAGAACGGGGGAATTTTTAATGAAGATCCGCGCTTATGTGGGCGGGCATGACATTGCTATTTTTGAGGGGGCCGTGTACGACCCGGCCTGCCGGAAATACCGGGGCGGAACCTGCATTGCCAGGATCCCCTATGCCGGCCGGATGCTGTCCGCCCAGGCGGCGCCCCAGCGGGAGCTGCCCCCCCTGGAGTGGGAAGGGCGGCAGATCCCGGTGCGCAGCGCACTTTGCTGGGTTTCTGCTGACCCGATACCGCCGCGGGCAGAATGCGACTATGCGGTGGTATCGGCGCCGTATGTCACGGCGTGTAAGGCGATGGGGCTGGACACTTCCCGGCTGCTTACCATAGGCGGGAGCGTTGTGGACGAGAAGGGCCAGATGATTGGCGCCTGTTGGCTGAACCAAAACTAGCCCCTTCCGCATGGTGGGAAGGCAGGCCCGCACCGTACCCGATCCGGTGGTGCGAACCGGTGAAAACGCGGGTGTCTCTGCCAGACCAAACGAAGGGCTTCGCACCTGCGCGGCGCCAAAATTCTGGCCGGGATTTTGTAGAAAGTGTGCAAAAAGCATAGAGGCTGTTGACAATCTTGGCCGAGAGATTGTATAATCTAACCAATTGGTCGGTGATTTTGCCACTTTGACTGTGCAGGATTGCCGAAGCAATTTACACCCCGCAAGGGGACGGAAACTCATCCTGTAACTAAGTTTTATAAAAGCGATGCACCGAAGCAATTTACACCCCGCAAGGGGACGGAAACCTTTCCAGAACTTCATCTCGAATCGATCTTCCATAAGAAGCAATTTACACCCCGCAAGGGGACGGAAACCCTTTATACTGCTCAAAGATCTCGACCAGTTTATCAGAAGCAATTTACACCCCGCAAGGGGACGGAAACTCGGCGATGTATCTTGCAAATCGCTTCACTTCCTCAGAAGCAATTTACACCCCGCAAGGGGACGGAAACCAAGTCATTTTGTACCTCCCTTTCACAATAAGAAAGAAGCAATTTACACCCCGCAAGGGGACGGAAACCATATTTGGAAGACACTCCTTTTGAATTTCCGCGAAGCAATTTACACCCCGCAAGGGGACGGAAACGGCATCATGATACGGAACTCATCTTTGAGCCAGAAACAATTTATACCCCGCCAGGGGACGGACTCATTTACATTTGTTAGAGACTCAACAGAAAACAGGACATTCCCACGCAAGGGGACGGTGTACAAAACAAAAGGCAGGCAGCCTTTTCCTGCCGGGAGATGCTGCCTGCCTTTTGCTTTTTCAGTGCGAAGCAAGAAGAGACCGTATCCGCTATGGATACACTGTATATTGGTCCATAGGAAGTAAATTCCTTTTTTGCGAATGGAGATGTGTTTTATGAAAAAGATCTATATCACGGCTGTCCCGCTGGACAGTAACTTTATCCTCAAGCCGCAGACGGTCGAATGCGTCCATATCGATTTGCGCGCGGACGACCAGCTGACCTTCCCGATCTCCCGCCTGCTGCATGCCACCATGCAGCCCGGCGATGAGGCGTTGGTGATCACCGTCCGTCAAGTGAATGAGTACGGCGAGAAAAATATGGACAGCTTGAAGCAAGACCTGGCAGCCCTGCAGGCCCCATACCGGCTGAAGGACATTACCACCCCAGAGAACCAGAACAAAAGCGACCTGATGGAGCTGTTTAAACGCCTGGCAAATGCTATCGAGCCCCAAACGTGCATCTATGCGGACAGCACCTTTGGCACAAAAAGTTATCCGATCATTTTGCTGGCAGCCTTAAACTATGCGGAAAAGATCAAAGAGTGTGAGCTGAAAAAGCTGATCTATCAGGAACAGCGCCGGGAACCCCTGACCCATAAACCGATCGGCACCTATCTTTACGATGTCACATCGCTGTACTATCTGAACGGCATTGTCGATGCACTGCATCAGTCGGATGCCGGCGTAGAAGAAAAGGAAAGCCTTTTGGATACACTGCTGAACCTGTGATGGGGGCGGAGGATGTACAAAATGGAATACAACAAGGATTACCAGGTCACGGCCGGAAACGATGATCCGCCGGTCGGTGCGGACACCGAACAGAAGAGCGACCGGGACATGACCGAATGGGAACAGATGGACGCCCGGATCAGCGGCCATCCGTTCTTGCAAACGTACACCCTTGCAGAGCGCAAAGCCCTGCAAGATCAGGCAAAGGGGGCAGACGCCGACCCACAGTACAAGGAAGAGCGTACAGCGTTTATGGAGTTTGTGACAGAGCTTCTTAAAGTTGCGCCACTGATCATAAAGGAGACTTATAAAAACACTTCCGGGGCCGCAAATGAAGTTGAGGAGGGCCGCTCCTTTTTCCACCGAGTCGTGGACCTTGAAGAGGACCATTTGCCAAAACGGGAAAAATTGATGTATTACTTTGATGGATGCGCCTATGTTGAGGCCATCAACAACTGCATTAGCAGGTACAATGAAGCGTACATCAACCCGAAAACAAAACGTCCTTCTTCGTTTTTAGGACTGTTCACGTTTGAATATCGGAATTGTCTGAACGATCTGCGAAACAAGACCAAATACAAGAGGACCATTAGTTTTTCGGAAGACTCGTGGAAAAAAGTCAAAAAGATCATTCGTTTTTTTGAGCAGAATTATCCGGACTATAAAAGTTATGATCTTCCAACATCGGTATATCAAACGATCGCAAAAGCCTATCATTGGCCAATGGAGCTAACCGTCCGTGTGGTGAAGTTGATCCGCGAATGTAACACAGTCCCGATTGATGCAGAGACAGATGATTCGGGCAAAAGCCTGATCGATATATTGCCAGACCCAAACAGCACAGTGGAAAAAACGGATCTGACAACGGAAACGCTGATTTATTCCGTGATTGATGCCATCAGCGGTCTGGAGCTGAAAGATTACCTCAAACTGCTGATGAACAATCTGCTTTTGTACCCGATCCACCAGGAGATCTACCCACCAGCCGACAAAAATATCTCTTTGAAAAATGAAGATCTGGATTACAAGGATTCTCTGAGGCAGAACCAGGAAAGGCTGAAGCAAAATGTCTGGGACTTTGGCTACTTGAGTTTTGTGGCTTGGAAGGATGCCGAAGGGAAGGACGGCAATGCAGAAGACATTGAGGTGCTTTGCAATTATTACCCGCTCCAGCCTCTGCTGAACCAGACCATTGCCCAGTATAAAGAGTGCACACCGGCAAATATTACTTATTACAGTAAAAAGTTTGCAAAGATCCGAAAACAGGTCGCAGATATGGTTCGCGACAACTGGTAATGGGGTTGCCGGCAAACCGATGTATATATAAATAAAATAATGTGCCCCGGCGCTTTCCTGCAAATGGCAGGAGAGTGCCGGGGCACATTTTATATCACCTGGCCGTAACGGCTCTACTTCAACAGGGAGGTTTCATACAAATGATCGACCAGGCCGTATTGGATGGCCTCTTCAGCAGTCAGATAGTGGTCGCGCTCGCAATCGCGGCTGATTTGTTCTACCGGTTTTCCGCTGACATCCGCCAAGATCTGGTTCAGCAGCTTTTTACGGGCCAGCAAATGCCCGGCGGCGATCTCGATGTCGCTGGCCTGCCCCTGCATACCGCCCAGCACCTGGTGGATCATCAACTCGCCGTGGGGTGTACAGTACCGCTTGCCAGGGGCGCCCGAAGCCGCCAAAACCGCCGCCATGCTGGCCGCCGTGCCCAGGCAGACGGTGGCAATGTCACAGCGGGAACGCCGCATGGCATCGTAAAGCGCCAGCCCTGCGGCAACGCTGCCGCCCGGGCTGTCTATGTAGAGGATGATATCCTCGCTGCTTTCGGCGGATAAATATTCAATCTGCAAGATCAGGTCGCAGGCGAGTTCCGGCGTAATTTTGCCACAAAGCAGAAGAACGCGATAGCGGTTGGCAAAGTGGCTGAGCAAATCGCTGCTGTGGACGCCTTGACGGTTGGCAGATAATGTCTGGATCATCGTACAATTCTCCCCTTTGGCAAATTGGCATTGATGGTGTTGAAGATGTAATCTTCTTGCAGCAAATTCGGAGAGAAGGTGCGAATGGGCTGCTCAGGCAGTCTGCAAGGAATCGGATAACGCTTGTCGGGATATTGCAGGCTGGCATACTGGCTGATATCCGGCAGACGCGTCACAAACTGGACACCAGGCGCACTGAAATAGGTTTCTGTATAAGCAGTGGTCCTTTTCAGGCTTTGCAGGTCCTGCACCCGCAAAAACGGCCGCACAACGCCATTGGCTTCCACCAGTTCCCCCGAACGCTCCGAAAGATATTTCAGCATTGAAAAATCCGGGCTGTTCATAAAATACAGGTTGACACAGTTTTCCAAAATGACTGAGGCATCCTTTGGATAGGCAGCCCGCAGCTGTTCCAATCCCTGGCACCAAAGATACCACCGGATATTACGGGAGCGGTGTGCGCTGATATTACGGCCCATGTTGGGAATGGTATACTGGGTAAATTCATCGCAAATAAAGTTGGTCCGAATGGGCAGGCTGCCGCCGTTTTTATAGGCCAGATGCACCAGGTCTGCGCACATCTGGCTGATCAGGATCCCCACAAACGTATCGTAACTGTCCACTTCGTCCGGGACAATAATAAAGACCGCGCACTTTCGATGCAGCATTTCTTCAACGGAGAACGTTGTGCAGCTGCTCATGCGCATCAGCGGCTCGCTGACCACAAACGGCTGGATCATGCTGTAGGCCGTTGCCACGACAGACATCCGGGTTTTGCTTGACATGGAGAGGATGGAGTTTAGCGAAGAGTTTACAATATTGGGCAGGCAGAGTGCCCGTTTGATACGGTCGATCACTTCGCAGCCGTCATCATTCAGCAGCATCGCCAGCGACAGCATGTGGACAAGAGCCTCCTCTTTTACGGCGGCAAACAGCACACAGGTAAAGGCGACCAGGCACAAAACGGCTTCAGAAGCCCAAAACGGGTCGGCATTGCTGGAGAAGAAATCATGTGCCATGCCATTAAAAATTTCGTGCAGCATCCGCATCGCCTCACCGACATTCCCCTGGCGGTAATGCCGGTAAGGGGCAAGGAGGGGGTTGAACCCATCGCCCCGAAAGCCGCGAAGGTCAAAAAATACGGTTTTGTAGTGGTTTTCCTCCAACACACCGCGAACATGCCGTGCCAGAGCCCCAGTCGACAGTTCCCCTTTCACATCGATGGCCACGATGTTTTCGCCCGCTTTTGCCAGCATGGCGATCGTAGGGGCAACGCCCCGGCGGCTTTTGCCTGCGCCAGTAAAACCGATCCCCAGGGTCATTTCGTCCCGGGTGTTCAGGCAGGCGGAATGCCCGTCCGTCCAGACAGGCATTCCGCCTGCCTCCAGTTTGCGCCGGGAAAGGTCAACGCATGGGTACCTCTGCTGGATATCTTCCAGCGCGGCCAGTTTTGCGGAGGATTCCGGAAAAACGTAGGGACGCCAGTCGGCTTCGTAGTCGTATGTATGCATGGTTCATACCTCCCTGCTATCGGGCAGGCAACGTCCGGCCTCTGTCCGGCCCGGCGCCTGACCATGGATCAGCGATAGTAAAGCGTCGTCATCGGCCAGATAGGCGGTCACATCCTGAGACGTGACCTTGCCGTTTGCGGCTTTTGAGATAAGTTCGCCCAAAACCTGTTCCAAAATCGCACAGTTCTGCGCGCCGGGTATATCCTGAAGGGACTTTGCCAGCATCGAGCAGGCCTTCGGCGTGATGTTTATGCTGGCCTGGATGTATTGCGCAAGAAGCGGCATATCGCGGAACAGGCAAAAGCGCTGTACCCCGGGCTGGAGATACTGCGCAGCCGCCTGCAGAAGCGGAGTGATCTGCGGCAGGTCCCGATTTCCGGCAAGGAAGATGCACTTCCAAAGGTGCCTGTGGTCGTGGAGATATTTCAGGGTGATGTGAAGATACTCCTCCTGCTCATGGCCGACCCACTCGGAAAGGTCGAGGGCTACAATGCCGCGATAACAAGCGCGCAGCCCAGTGGCGTTCCGCAGCTGCAGTTCCAGCTGGCGCAGCCCCTGAAATGGTTCAAAGGGCGCGCAGTACAGCAGCTTTTGGTATACGGCCGGCGCAAGGCCGTCAAACAGGGCTGGCTCCTGGTGCGACAGGGCGCGGGCCAGGTCCCTGGTCAGGCGCTCGTTTTCCTTCATTGCGGTGATCAGAAAGACAGCGTCCTTCCCTTTCCAAAAATCTTTGATCCAGTGATCCATGGCCGTTCCCCCCTTTTTTTGCGCGGTGTGCACCGCCCTCCATTTGCCTTTCATGGATAGAATAGGGGCGGTTTGGCCCGCAGGTTAAAATTGTACGAGGACTTTTTGCCTCTTGCGGCGGAGGATATGGATGCGGTAAGCCCGATGCCTGGGGGATACGGCCAAAAGTAACAAAAAACGCCAACCGGCAGCCACCAAAAAGGTGGC
>OLNN01000925.1_pt1 | contig 27417 bp, 27 predicted proteins | sample 1672141 | NCBI WGS metagenome assembly OLNN01 (sample SAMEA3136652, study PRJEB25190) | human gut metagenome | biome: human gut; feature: human-associated habitat; material: faeces | place: Austria | collected 2013
TTTTCAAGCTTTATTCCGGTTCGGGTATCCACAGCCTTCCTGAATTAAATCCCAACTAATCTAATTTCAACCCTTTGAATAAATCTCCGAGACTTGTACCAATATCCTCAGCTTTAGGAATCTCTACATGGATTTCCTCTTCTTCTTTTTTCTCTTCTTCAAGAGCTTTCATGCTGAGACTGATCTTACCGTCTTTTACGCCGATGATCTTTACATTTACCTCATCTCCGACATTTAACACATCAGAAGGTGATTTGATCCGTTTTAAACTGATCTGAGAGATGTGTACCAGTCCGGAGAGTCCGTCGCCGAGATCTACAAATGCGCCGTAGTTCTGAAGACTTTCTACCGTACCAGTTACTATGCTGCCGACTTTAACAGCTGCAATTCGAGCTTCTCTTTCCTTTCTTGCTTTTTCCTGTAGGATCTCACGTGCAGAGAGCACAAGGCGGTTATTGGCTTCATCTACATCAATGACCCTGACTTCAATATCTTTTAACAGATATGTTTCCAGATCTTCGATATAAGAAAGAGATAATCTGGATGCAGGAATGAATCCGCGGATTCCCTCGATCATGGCAATGGCTCCGCCGTTCACGATTCCTTCTACTTTTACAGGCAGGATCGTGCCTTTTTCCATATAAGATTTTACTACGTTCCATGGATTTGCATCATCGAAATGTTCCTCAAGGTCAGCCATTGTAACAGCTGCTTCTGTCTGTGTTTGTTCGTGTAATAATTCTTCGCTCATAGTGTAATAATTCCCTTCTTAGTAATAGTAAGAACATGCAAATAATATGTTCTCCAGTATTAATTTCAGTATAGCATAGAACCATAATATTGTTCAAAGAAAAATACGAAATACATGGAAATAAAGGTTGACGAAACTTCAAAAAGATGGCAAGCTTAATACTTGAAGGATATAAGCAAAAGGATGTGAAAGATAAAAGATGGCTAAAAAAGAAGAAAAAATATATGTTGTGGGACATAAGAATCCAGATACGGATTCCATCTGTTCGGCAATTGCCTATGCGAATTTAAAAAGAGAAATAACCGGTAATGATTATGTAGCCAAAAGAGCCGGTCAGATAAATGAAGAGACACATTATGTATTACAGAAGTTTGGGGTAAAAGTACCGACACTTCTTGAAAATGTAAAACTGCAGGTAAAGGATATGGATATCCATCAGATTGATGGTATCGGTCCGAATGTGTCTATGAAAGATACATGGATAAAGATGAAGGAGAATAATATCAAGACCATTCCTATATTAAGAGACGAAGAACTTCTTGGTGTGATTTCCACAGGAGATATTGCAACATCTTATATGGAAGTATATGATAACATGATCCTTTCCAAAGCAAAAACACAGTACCGTAACATTATGAATACACTGGATGGAGAGATGGTAACCGGTAATGAACACGGATATTTTACCAAAGGGAAAGCGGCAATCGGTGCGTCCAGTCCGGAACTGATGCAGGAATTTATTGAAAAGGATGATCTGGTGATTCTTGGAAACCGTGTAGAGTCACAGATGTGTGCCCTGGATATTGATGTAAGCTGCATGGTTGTCTGCCAGAATGCGGAGGTTTCAAAAGAAGTGATCAAGCGTGCAGATGAACAGAGTACGGTGATCATCAGTACGCCACACGATACATTTACCGCGGCAAGACTGATCAACCAGAGTGTCCCGGTTAAGCGCTTTATGACGAAGGCACCTCTGATTTCTTTCCATATGAGTGATTATGTGGAAGATATCAAGGAAGTGATGGCAAAGAAGAAGTACCGTGATTTCCCGATCATTGACAGACATGGAAAGTTCAGGGGATTCATATCCAGACGTCGTTTTTTAAATGTAAGTAAGAAGAAAGTAATTCTGGTAGATCATAACGAGAAGAATCAGGCTGTAGACGGTATCGAAGAAGCAGAGATTGTGGAGATCATCGATCATCACAGACTGGGAAATATAGAGACAATGGGACCAGTGTTTTTCCGTAACCAGCCAGTAGGATGTACCGCAACGATTGTATATCAGATGTACAAAGAAAATGATGTGGAGATCAAGCCGACAATTGCAGGACTTCTGTGTTCGGCAATTATTTCAGATACACTTTTATTCCGTTCACCGACCTGCACACCGCTGGATGAAAAGATTGCCAAAAAACTGGCGAAGATTGCGGGTATCAATCTGGAAGAACAGGCACAGGCGATGTTCAAGGCAGGAAGCAGCCTTGCCGGAAAGACAGCAGAAGATATTTGCTTCCAGGATTTTAAGCAGTTTACAGTCAATGATATGGTATTTGGCGTAGGACAGTTGAATTCCATGAGTAAAGAGGAACTGCAGGAAGTAAAAGAGATGCTGACACCATATCTTCCGAAAGTACTGGAGAAGAATGGAGTGCAGATGGTGTTCTTTATGCTGACAGACATTCTGGATGAGTCGACAGAACTGTTATGCTGTGGGGCAAGGGCAAAAGAGTATATCATTGATGCATTTGACCTGAAAGAAAACACGGAGAAGATGATCTTAAAGGGTGTGGTATCCAGAAAGAAACAGTTGATACCGACTTTGGTAAGTGAATTACAGCAGTAAAGGAAGCGGGGGAGAAGACATGGCAAAGCAGATCTGGAAACCGGGGAATATGCTGTATCCGCTTCCGGCTGTGATGGTAAGTACTGCAGATAAATCCGGCAGATCGAATATCATAACAGTTGCGTGGACAGGAACAGTATGTACGAATCCGGCGATGCTGTATATATCTGTAAGACCGGAACGATATTCGTACAATCTTTTGAAAGACAGCGGAGAGTTTGTAGTAAATCTGACGACCGAGAAGCTGAAAAAGGCAACAGACTGGTGCGGTGTACGTTCCGGTCGTGATGTCGACAAATGGAAAGAGATGCATCTGACGGCCGGCAAAGCGTCAAAGCTTGATCATGCACCGATCATAGAAGAATGTCCGGTGAACATTGAGTGTAAAGTAACAGAGATAAAAGAACTTGGTTCGCATCATATGTTTCTGGCAAAAGTAGAGGCTGTTCAGGTAGGAGAAGAATATCTGGATAAAAAGGGAAGACTACAGCTGGGAAAGGCCGGACTTCTGGCATATTCTCACGGAGAATACCTGACATTGGGAAAGACTCTCGGAACATTTGGATGGAGTGTCAGAAAGCTTTCTGCGTCGGGAAGAAAAGCGGCATCACGAAAACGAAAGAAATAAAAACAAAATAAATGTAGGGCGTCAGAATGCTGACGCTTTTTTTAATTCCATGCGTTCGAAATAAGGGTATGAGCATGGAATTTTCTGTCTTTGCATATAGTAAAATGAAATGGTGGTATGTGGGGACAGCATGGAATTAAATCGGGATTATGAATCTGCTGCAATATATAAATGGCGGAAGAAGAGAAAGAAAGCATTTGTTTTGTTCATTTGCATAGTTGGAATCTGTTTTCTTGTGACAAGGATGGTGCGGGTGGAAGATAAGACAACAGTGAAAGTTCATAACATGCATACGGAACAGAATGAAAAAGCCATTCGGTATGTTGCATCAAATATGATAAAAGAGGATCCAAAGATTGCAATTACCTTTGATGACGGACCAAGTCCGGTATGGACTCCGCAGCTTCTGGATGGATTGAAAGAGCGGAATGTAAAAGCAACATTTTTTCTGATCGGAGAAAACGCAAAAAATAATCCGGAACTGGTAAAGAGGGAAGCGGAAGAAGGACATCTGATAGGCAATCATACCTATCATCATGTGGAAATCACACGGGTGCCGGATGAGACGGCACAGGAAGAAATACTGATGACAAATGAAGTAATCACCGGAATTACCGGAGAGGAAGTCTCTTATATGAGACCGCCGTTTGGAGTCTGGCAGAAGAATCTGGAGAGGAAACTGGATGTCATGCCTGTGTTGTGGACCATAGATCCGCTGGACTGGACAACGGACAATGAAGACGAAATTATCAATAAAGTAGTGACGCAGGCGGGGGAAAATGATATTATTTTATTACATGACTGTTATGAATCTAGCGTGAATGCAGCACTACGTATAGTGGATATTTTGCAGAAAGAAGGGTTTGAATTTGTAACAGTCGATGAACTGATAATGAATTAGAGTTGTACTCTTGTGGTTCAACTAAATGGAGATGAAAGAATGGATTTATTTGATTACATGCGGGAGCAAAACATGGAAAAGGAAGCTCCGCTTGCATCCAGACTGCGGCCGACAACATTGGAAGAAGTAGTGGGACAACAGCATATTATAGGAAAAGACAAATTGCTTTACAGGGCGATCAAGGCGGACAAATTAAGCTCAGTCATTTTTTATGGCCCTCCGGGAACTGGGAAGACCACGCTTGCCAAAGTAATTGCCAACACGACCAGTGCGGAATTTACCCAGATCAATGCAACGACTGCGGGTAAAAAAGATATGGAAGAAGTGATTGCCAAAGCAAAAGAGATGCAGGGAATGTACCGTAAGAAGACCATCCTGTTCGTAGATGAGATCCACAGATTTAATAAAGGACAGCAGGATTATCTGCTTCCGTTTGTGGAGGATGGTACGATCATCCTGATCGGTGCAACGACGGAAAATCCGTATTTTGAAGTAAATGGGGCGCTGCTTTCCAGATCGAGCATTTTTGAGTTGCAGCCGCTTGCAAAAGAAGATATTAAGACGCTGATCACGAGAGCGGTCTATGACACGATAAAAGGTATGGGAAGTTATCAGGCAGTGATAGAGGAAGATGCATTGGAATTTCTTGCAGATATTTCCGGCGGGGATGCCAGAAGTGCATTGAATGCGGTTGAACTTGGTATCCTGACAACAGAACGGGGAGCAGACGGAAAGATTCATATAACACTGGATGTTGCGTCCGAATGTATTCAGAAACGGGTAGTCAAATACGATAAGACCGGGGATAATCATTACGATACGATCTCTGCATTTATCAAAAGTATGCGGGGTTCTGATCCGGATGCGGCAGTGTATTATCTTGCAAAAATGCTGTATGCAGGAGAAGATATCAAGTTCATAGCCAGGCGTATTATGATCTGTGCATCGGAAGACGTCGGAAATGCAGATCCGATGGCACTTACGGTAGCAGTATCTGCGTCCCAGGCAGTTGAAAGAATCGGTATGCCGGAAGCACAGATCATCCTTTCACAGGCAGTCACTTATGTGGCAACTGCCCCAAAGAGTAATGCCTCATATATCGCAATCGCTGATGCAATGGCAAGTGTGAAGAGGACAAAGACGACTGTTCCGTCACATCTGCAGGATGCTCACTATAAAGGAGCACTGAAACTGGGACACGGAACCGGATATAAATATGCTCATGATTATCCGCACCATTACGTAGAACAACAATATCTTCCGGACGAGATCGCAGGAGAAAAATTCTATGTGCCGTGTGAGAATGGACATGAGAGAAAGATTAAAGAGTGGATGCAGTATATTCGGCAGAATCAGTAATTCCGGAATGTCATTTATTAACCGGAACGGCCTCTTTCTAAAAAATATCTAAACAGTGTTGACAAAAATATGCGGGAGTGCTATCTTAATAGTCGAAAGGTGTTAGCACTCAGATATAAAGAGTGCTAATAACCTAAAAACCTAAAAACCGAAAGGAGGAGGTACCGGTGATAAATTATGAAGAACTGAGTGAAAGAAAATTGAAAATACTTCACGCAGTCATTCAGAATTATCTGGAGACAGGAGAACCGGTTGGTTCCAGAACAATTTCCAAATATACGGATCTGAATTTAAGTTCAGCAACGATTCGTAATGAGATGGCTGATCTGGAAGAGATGGGATATATCATCCAGCCTCATACGTCGGCAGGACGTATTCCTTCGGACAAAGGATACAGGCTCTATGTAGACATGCTGATGGAGGAGAAAGAGCAGGAATTAAATGAGATGCAGGAGCAGATGCTTGATAAGGCTGACAAGATGGATCAGCTTCTGAAGCAGGCGGCAAGGGTTCTTGCAACGAATACAAATTATGCAACGATGGTTTCCACTCCGATGAACAATTCGAATAAGATTAAGTTCATTCAGTTGTCTATGGTAGATGAGGAACAGGTGATTGCAGTCATTGTACTGGGCGGCAATGTGATCAAGAATAAGATCATCAACATTGACGAACCAATCAGTAATGAGAATCTGCTGAAGTTAAACATGCTGTTGAATACAACACTCAATGGCATGGCAATCGAAGAGATCAACCTGGGGCTGATCGCCAGATTGAAAGAGCAGGCAGGAATCCACAGTCAGGTGGTCGGATATGTTCTGGATGCAGTTGCGGATGCCATTCATCTGGATGATGACATGCAGATTTATACAAGCGGTGCAACGAATATTTTTAAATATCCGGAGCTGAGTGATAACCAGAGTGCACAGGAGATCATCAGTGCATTTGAAGAAAAACAGCAGTTATCCGAGCTGGTAACCCAGACCCTGGCAAAGAAAGACAATACAGGAATTCAGGTATATATCGGTGATGAGACGCCGGTACAGACCATGCGGGACTGCAGTGTGGTAACCGCAACGTATGAACTGGGGGATGGTATGAAAGGAACGATAGGAATTATCGGACCGAAACGTATGGATTATGAACATGTTTTAAAATCTATGAAGCGTCTCCAGACAGAACTGGATCAGATGTTTCATAAGAATGATAGAAAGGTGGAATAACCCTTGGAGAATAAGCAGGAAAAAAGTCAGGAAGATATGGTAAAAGAAGCTGTGGAAGAAGCCAAAAAGTCTGCAGCTGAGACTGAATCTGCAGAAGCTGAGGCGGAAGAGACAGAAGAAACTTCCGAAGAAGCCGGAAGTGAAGAAGCCAAAGAGGATGCAGAAAAGAAAACTGGCAAAAAATTATTTGGTAAAAAGAAAGATAAAAAGGACGAGAAGATAGAAGAACTGACAGATAAGCTTACTCGTCAGATGGCAGAGTTTGATAACTTCCGCAAACGTACAGAAAAGGAAAAGTCCCAGATGTATGAAGTTGGAGCGAAAGATATCATAGAAAAGATTCTTCCGGTTGTAGATAACTTCGAAAGAGGATTAGATGCGGTAAAGGAAGAAGAAAAAGAAGATCCGTTCGTTCAGGGAATGGAAAAGGTATACAAACACCTGGTTACCACACTTGAAGGAATAGAGGTGAAGCCTATTGAAGCAGTAGGTCAGCCGTTTGATCCGAATTTCCACAATGCAGTGATGCATGTGGAAGACGAAAATTTTGGTGAAAATATTGTTGCCGAAGAATTTCAGAAAGGTTACACATACCGTGATTCGGTCGTAAGACACAGCATGGTAAAAGTAGCAAACTAGAAACAAGCATATTCACAATTATCAGAATAAAGAATAATACAGGAGGAAATTTATCATGGGTAAAATTATAGGTATTGACTTAGGAACAACAAACAGTTGCGTAGCCGTAATGGAAGGTGGACAGCCAACAGTTATCGCCAACACAGAAGGCGCAAGAACAACACCATCTGTAGTTGCATTTACAAAGACTGGTGAGCGTCTTGTCGGAGAACCTGCAAAACGTCAGGCAGTAACAAACGCAGAGAGAACAATCTCTTCTATCAAGAGAGAGATGGGAACCGACTATAAGGTAACAATTGAAGATAAGAAATATTCTCCACAGGAGATTTCAGCAATGATCCTTCAGAAATTGAAAGCAGATGCAGAAGGATACCTCGGAGAGAAAGTAACAGAGGCTGTTATCACAGTACCTGCTTACTTCAACGATGCTCAGCGTCAGGCAACAAAGGATGCTGGTAAGATCGCCGGTCTTGATGTAAAACGTATCATCAACGAGCCGACAGCAGCAGCACTTGCATATGGACTTGACAACGAGAAAGAACAGAAGATCATGGTATATGACCTTGGTGGTGGTACATTCGATGTATCAGTTATCGAGATTGGTGACGGAGTTATCGAAGTATTATCTACAGCCGGTAACAACAGACTTGGTGGAGATGACTTCGACCAGAAGATCACAGATTACATGATCGCTGAATTCAAGAAACAGGAGGGTGTTGACTTATCTACAGATAAGATGGCACTTCAGAGATTAAAAGAAGCAGCTGAGAAAGCTAAGAAAGAACTTTCATCTGCAACAACAACAAATATCAACCTTCCATTCATCACAGCTACAGCTGAAGGTCCAAAACATTTTGATATGAACCTTACAAGAGCAAAATTCGATGAACTGACACATGATCTTGTACTGAAGACATCTGAGCCGGTACAGAGAGCATTATCAGACGCTGGCATCACAGCTTCTGAACTTGGTCAGGTATTGTTAGTTGGTGGATCTACACGTATCCCGGCAGTACAGGAAGAAGTAAAACGTCTGACAGGTAAAGAGCCAAGCAAATCTCTGAACCCGGATGAGTGTGTAGCACTCGGAGCATCTGTTCAGGGTGGTAAACTTGCAGGAGATACAGGCGCCGGCGACATCCTTCTTCTGGATGTAACTCCACTGTCACTGTCTATCGAGACAATGGGTGGCGTAGCTACTCGTCTGATCGAGAGAAATACAACAATTCCTACAAAGAAGAGCCAGATCTTCTCTACAGCTGCTGATAACCAGACAGCCGTTGATATCAATGTAGTACAGGGCGAGAGACAGTTCGCAAGAGATAACAAATCCCTCGGACAGTTCAGACTGGACGGAATCGCACCGGCTCCACGTGGAATTCCACAGATCGAAGTTACATTCGATATCGATGCAAATGGTATCGTAAATGTATCTGCAAAAGATCTTGGAACCGGAAAAGAACAGCACATCACAATTACAGCAGGATCTAACATGTCTGATGAAGATATCGACAAAGCTGTAAAAGAAGCTGCTGAATTCGAAGCTCAGGATAAGAAACGTAAAGAAGGAATTGATGCTAAGAATGAAGCTGACGCCATGGTATTCCAGACAGAGAAAGCTCTGCAGGAAGTTGGCGATAAGCTTGACGGTGCAGATAAAGCAGCAGTAGAAGCTGACTGCAAAGCCCTGAAAGAGTTACTGGAAAAAGCAAATACAGATACTCTTACAGACGAGCAGGTTGCTGAGATTAAAGCAGGTAAAGAAAAACTGACAGAAAGTGCTCAGAAGCTTTTCACAAAGATGTATGAGCAGGCTGGTGCAGCAGCAGGAGCTCAGGGAGCAGGTCCTCAGACAGATGCTTCAGCAGGAGCAGGTCCGGCACCAGAAGGATTCCAGGGCGACGATGTCGTAGACGGAGATTATAAAGAAGTCTAAGAACATTAAGTGAGGAATAGGAAATGGCAGAGTCAAAAAGAGATTACTATGAGGTGCTTGGGGTCAGTAAAGATGCTGACGAAGCAACTTTGAAAAAAGCATACAGACAGGTTGCCAAGAAGTATCACCCGGATATGAATCCGGGTGATGCTGAAGCTGAAAAGAAGTTCAAAGAAGCTTCTGAGGCATATGCAGTCTTGAGCGATCCGGAAAAACGTCGTCAGTATGATCAGTTTGGACATGCTGCTTTTGACGGAAGTGCAGGAGCAGGCGGCGGATATGGCGGATTCGATTTTAACGGTGCTGATTTTGGAGATATTTTCGGAGATATCTTCGGAGATCTGTTCGGCGGCGGACGCAGAGGCGGACGTGCGAACCAGGGACCAATGAAAGGTATGAATATCCGAAAGAGTGTCAGGATCACATTTGAAGAGGCTGTATTCGGATGCGAGAAAGAATTGGATGTTGTATTAAAAGACCCATGTCCGAAATGTAACGGAACAGGTGCCAAACCGGGAACATCTCCGGAGACTTGTCCGAAATGCGGCGGTAAAGGTCAGGTTGTATATACACAGCAGTCTTTCTTTGGAACCGTACAGAATGTACAGACCTGTCCAGATTGCCAGGGAACTGGTAAGATTATTAAGGAAAAATGTCCGGATTGCGGCGGTACAGGTTATGTAGCCAGCAAGAAGAAGATATCCGTATCCATTCCGGCAGGTATTGATAATGGTCAGAGTGTGCGTATCCGTGAAAAAGGTGAGCCAGGTGTAAACGGCGGACCAAGAGGAGATCTTCTGGTAGAGGTCGTGGTATCAAGACATCCGATCTTCCAGCGTCAGGATATGCATATTTTCTCAACGGTACCGATTACATTTGCACAGGCGGCGCTTGGTGCGGATATCCGTATCAAGACGGTAGATGGAGAAGTAATCTATACTGTAAAACCGGGAACCAAGACCGATACAAAAGTACGTCTGAAAGGAAAGGGAGTTCCATCTCTTAGAAATGCACAGGTTCGCGGCGATCATTATGTAACGCTTGTTATCCAGACACCGGAACACTTAAGTGCCGAAGCAAAAGAAGCACTTCGTAAATTCGATGAACTGACAGGTAATTCTCTTGGAAAAGAAAAGAGTGACAAGACGGAAGAGCATAAAGGTAAAAAGAAAAAAGGATTTATGGATAAATTAAAGGAAACCTTTGATGATTAATTTCATCAGGGGTTTCCTCTTTGTGTCTAGAAGTATCTATGGAAAACCGGTGACGGCAGGTTCTGTAAATCTGACAGGTATTGAAAAATATACAAAAAAATGCTGGTATTCACCGTGGTAAAGTGCTATCATATTAAACAAATCAAATTTTTAACAAACCAGGAGGACTCAAGTATGTACGCATTTGATGAAATTAAAAAAGCAGACAGTGAAATTGCAGATGCCATTCAGGCCGAGATGGAGAGACAGAATTCGCATCTGGAACTGATCGCATCGGAGAACTGGGTAAGTAAAGCGGTCATGGCAGCAATGGGAAGTCCGCTTACAAATAAATACGCAGAAGGCTATCCGGGCAAACGTTATTATGGTGGATGTCAGTGTGTGGATGTAGTGGAAGATCTTGCAAGAGAAAGAGCAAAGAAGTTATTCGGCTGTGATTATGCCAATGTACAGCCGCATTCCGGCGCACAGGCAAACCTGGCAGTATTCTTTGCGATGCTGGAGCCCGGAGACAAAGTTATGGGCATGAACCTGGATCACGGCGGACATCTGACACATGGTTCTCCGGTTAATATTTCCGGTAAATATTTCAACGTCGTATCATATGGAGTGAACGACGAAGGCGTGATCGATTATGATAAAGTCCGTGAGATCGCAGTGAAAGAAAAACCAAAGATGATCATTGCGGGAGCCAGTGCTTATGCAAGAATCATTGATTTCAAAAAGTTCCGTGAGATTGCAGATGAAGTAGGAGCATACCTTATGGTTGATATGGCACATATCGCGGGACTTGTTGCAGCAGGACTTCATCCAAGTCCGATCCCGTATGCAGATGTAACTACAACTACTACACATAAGACACTGCGCGGACCAAGAGGAGGTCTGATTCTTTGCAATCAGGAAGCAGCAGATAAGTTCAACTTTAATAAAGCTGTATTCCCGGGAATTCAGGGAGGTCCACTGGAACATGTGATCGCGGGAAAGGCTGTGTGCTTTAAAGAGGCACTGGAGCCTGAATTCGCAGAATATCAGAAGCAGATCATCAAAAATGCACAGGCACTCAGCAAAGGTCTGATGGGTCGTGGTGTAAAGATCATATCCGGCGGAACAGATAATCACCTGATGTTGATTGACTTAAGAGGCGAAGAGGTAACCGGTAAAGAACTGGAAAAACGTCTGGATGCCGCACACATCACATGTAACAAGAATACGGTACCGAACGATCCAAGATCTCCGTTCGTGACAAGTGGTGTCAGACTTGGAACACCTGCAGTTACAACAAGAGGATTAAAAGAAGAAGATATGGATGTGATCGCAGAGTGCATAGCACTGGTACTTCAAAGTGAAGACAATATTGAAAAAGTCAAAGGAATGGTTGCAGAGCTGACTGCAAAATATCCTCTGGATATGTAATATTCGAGAATAACGAAAGAAAATAAGAAAATCAAGGATGCGTCGGAGTATGGTTTTTAAACTTATTCAGACGCATTTTTGCTGTGCAGATACCAAAAATTTTAGTAATAAGACAGCGTATTTTTATGAGTTTTTATGAAAATGATAAAAACAAAGCAATAACAGGGTGGAAATTTAAAAGCAGGAAGCGTATAATTAAAAATAATGTATATTAATCTATACAAGAAGAAAAAGGAAGACCTGGTATAATATAGAAATCCGGGAAGGAGCTAGATTTTGAGACTGAGAAATAATAAAGTAGCAAAGAGATTGGGAACAAAAGCACTTGCAGGAGTGCTTGCAATAGGACTTATCATCAGTACTCCGGCTGCAGCGCTGGCAGATGGAGGGGCAGAGACAGCCGGGACGCAGAGCACAGCCTCTCAGACACCGGCCGCATAGGCAGAGAAGCTGCAGGCAAAATCAGTAGATGGCAAGGATACACTTACAGATGTATCAGATGCAGTGAAAGAGATGATCCAAAGAGGTGAGGTAAAGCTGGATGAAAGTACAGGATATCTGATAGATACAACAACCGGACAAAAGACGAATCCGGTTACAGGAGAACGTGTAGATCAGATTCCGGCGATACCGGAGACACCGGCAGAACCGGAGGCACCAGCAGAGCCGGAACAGCCGGCAACACCAGCGACACCGGAGACACCGGCGACACCAGCAGAACCGGAGGCACCAGCAGAGCCGGAACAGCCGGCAACACCAGCGACACCAGCAGAACCGGCGGAACCGGCGACACCGGCAGAACCGGAGGCACCAGCAGAGCCGGAACAGCCGGCAGATACAGTTACAAGTGCAAAAAGCAATCAAGCACTTGTTGCAAAGCAGCAGATTATAAAATTACCACAGATCGTGGAAGATTTCCGGTTCTGGACAGTTGCCAGAAAATATGCATTTGCAAAATCGAAGATCAATATCCGCGAGGCAATTCCGGAGAATATTGATGGCAGTAATACACAGGATGTAAAGACGGGTCTGGAAAATGCAAAAGCAGATACAAAAAAGCTACAGAAGAAAAAAAAGAAAATAACAAAGAAACAGACAAAAACAATTAAAAATAAAATATTCAAGAAAGCAAAGAGTAAAGCGGTCAGAAATCTTCAGAAGACGATGGAAGAAAGAAAGAACCTGAAACAGAAAGGTCTGGACGCAGCACTTGCAAATCAGCAGCTGGAAGAAAAAGTCCGTACAGTAGGAACTTTATCACAGGATGGTCTGTTATATATCCTGAAAGAAGAAGAGAAGGGCTGGCTTTACGTCGAATCTGGAAATGTCAGAGGGTTTGTAAAAGCATCAGAAGTATATACAGGGGATGCGGCACAGGAAATCCTGGATGTTTATCAGACCAAGGCTCAGAAGAAGGCAGAGAAAGCCGGAATGGAATATACCGGTATTGAGGGAACTGCAAAGACAGCGGAAGCGACTGTCGATGCAAAAGAAAATCAGGCATACACATATCTGCGTGCGACGGTGAACCCGACGGTAGCAGAGAAGGATTATGCGCTGGTTAATGATCAGATCGGGACAGGAATACTGAATATAAAAGAAGAGAATAATCCAGATGCGAGAACTGTCGGAACACTGAAACAGGGACAGCTCTGTTATATCCTTGCCGATAAAGATGCCGACTGGGTATATATAGAGTCCGGTGATGTCAGAGGGTTTGTTGAAAAGAAATATCTCGATAACAGCGATGAGACAAAACAGCAGATCACGACAACAGGGGAAGAACAATATAAAACGGCGGAAGAAACAGTAAAACCAGAAGAAAATGCTGCTTTATATTATACATTGGCTTCTGTGAAAGAAGGAACGCCAAGCGGTGAGATCAGAGAGTCCATCCTGCAATTTGCTTCCCAGTTTATCGGTAATCCATATGTATGGGGAGGTACAAGTCTGACAGACGGGGCAGACTGCTCCGGATTTGTACAGCAGATCTACAAACAATATGGATATGATCTCCCAAGAGTGGCAGAGGACCAGAGCCAGTGTGGAACGAAGATTCCTGTAGAGGATGCACAGCCGGGTGACCTGATCTTTTATGCAAAAGAAGGCCATATATACCACGTAGTGATGTATGCAGGTGATGGAAAGACTATTGAAGCAGCCAGCACGAAACTTGGGATTATTGAAAGCAAAGTAAATACTAAAAATGCAGTATGGGCAACACGTATTATCAATGATAATTGTACACTTGCCGGAGGCGGAATCAGTAATGTCAATGCGACGAACGAAATGTATGGACAGAATCTTGGTAATTTCCAGATTACATATTACTGTGCATGTGAAATCTGCTGTAATAAAGCAGACGGAATTACAGCAACAGGAACGCCGGTGGTAGAAGGTCAGACGATTGCGGTTGATCCAAGAGTTATTCCTTACGGAACGAAAGTGATCATCGGAGGTCATATATTTACAGCTGAGGATTGCGGCGGTGCAATTCAGGGAAACCACATTGACATCTATGTAAATAATCACGCAGAGGCAGAGGCGCTCGGGGTGACAAATGCAGATGTATTTCTTGTGAAATAAGAATAAAATAAAAATGAGAAAAGACAGCTTTTTCAGATTTGAAAGTTTGAAAAGCTGTCTTTTAATATTACGTTGCATTCATAAAAAACGCTGGATAGATATGGATTATTTACAGATTTTTAAAAGTTCTTTCAGATAATCCCACATACGCTTTGTAGATTCGATATGTACGCGTTCATTATAAGTATGTACACCTGTCAGTTCCGGTCCGAAAGAAATGATATCAAGATCATTCTTCTTTCCAAATAAGATTCCACATTCCAATCCTCCGTGAGTTGTCTCAACGGTAGGCTCTTTGCCGAACATTTCTTTATAAAGTTCAATTGCTTTCGGACGGATCACGGAATCTGCATTGTAGCTCCATGCCGGATATTCACCGGAGATTTCGCGGGAAGCACCTGCAAGATCTGTTGCAAGATCCAGTTTATTTCGCATATCATCTAACTTGGTAGCAACGGAGCTGCGAACCTGGAATTTGATCTTTACCGTATCTTCTGTGGTTTCAACGATACCTGTATTCAGGGAAGATTCTACAGCTGTAGGGAACGCACGGTCATAGCATTGTACACCATCGATTGCTCCATACAGGAATCCGATTACATGTGCGGTAGTATCTGCGTCAAATGCTTTTAAGGCAGTCTCGCCTTCGGAAACAGCGTTCAGAGATAAAGTTGGTTCCTGTCCGGCAAACTCAGCGGAGATCGTCTGTTCCAGTTCGGTAACAGCATCTGCGATAGCCTGAGCCTGTGCAGGGTCAGCAATAATCTCAGTCGTATTATATTGTGCGATTACGTTTGCTGCATTTCCGCCGTTTGTGCTTACAATGTTGAAGTCGTAATCTTTTGCAAGAGCATACAGGACGCGTCCCATGATCTTGTGTGCATTTCCAAGCTGGTTCTGGATTTCTGCGCCAGAATGTCCACCCTGCAGACCGGAAATGGAGATCGTCATCTTTGTTCCGTTTTCTTCACTCCATTCGATCGGGATGAAGGTATCGTAAATGTAGCCGCCGGCACATCCGACAGTCATAACACCTTCAATTTCAGAATCAATGTTCAGACAGATCTTTCCTTTTAATACAGATGTATCCAGGTGATGTGCACCGCCCATACCGATCTCTTCATCAATTGTGAATACAGCTTCGATCGGTGGGTGTGGAATGTCTGTGCTGGCAAGGATTGCCATAGCGTAAGCAACGGCGATGCCATCATCGCCACCGAGAGTGGTGTTCTTTGCCCCAATCAGATCACCATCTACAAAAAGGTCTAAAGGATCATTTTCAAAATCATGATCACTGTCGGTTGTCTTTGTAGCGACCATGTCCAGATGTCCCTGGATGATAACCGGATCACTGTTCTCGTATCCGGCAGTACCAGGTTTTTTGATGATTACGTTGTTCACTTCATCCTGGATATATTCCAGATTGTGAGCTTTCGCAAATTCCACACAAAAATCACTGATTTTTTTTGTGTGGAAGGTACTTCTAGGTACCATACTTAATTCTTCGAAGTAATGGAATACTTCTTTTGGTTCAATATTAGACAAAATTCCCATTGTTCATTCCTCCGTTTGTCTTTAGTCTCTATCTGTCATTGTACCATGAAATTCAGTACTTTACCATGATAAAATTTAATGTGTACATAACGGAATGTAATAGCTATAATAACTGTAGCTTATAAGATTTTATTAAAACATTCAATAACTGCAGGACTACACAAAAAAGAAGAAAAAATATATAATATTTAAGTTAAAAATAATATGAATCGCCATGCGTTCGAAAGAAATTTACAGGAGGATATATATGAGTACAAAAGAAGCAAAACAGATGGACAAAGCATTATTTGATTTTTATGGAAAACCATCTATCGGACAGGCTTTGCCACTTGCAATCCAGCATGTACTTGCGATGATCGTCGGATGTGTAACACCATCGATCATTGTTGCGGGAGTGGCCGGAATTTCACAGGAAGATTCCGTGATCTTAATACAGGCAGCACTGGTGATGTCGGCACTGACGACATTACTGCAATTGTTTCCATTTATAAAAACAAAGAATTTCCGGATCGGTTCGGCACTTCCGGTTATGATGGGAATCAGCTTTGCGTATGTTCCAAGTATGCAGGCAATTGCGTCTGATTTTGACATTGCAACAATTCTGGGTGCACAGATTATCGGAGGTGTGGTTGCACTTCTGGTGGGATTGAATATTAAGAGAATCCGCAAATTCTTCCCGCCGCTGATTACAGGAACGGTCGTATTTTCTATCGGTCTTTCTCTGTATCCGACAGCAATTAACTATATGGCCGGAGGTGCGGGCAGCAAGACTTATGGATCATGGCAGAATTGGGTGGTTGCGATTATTACATTGATCATTGTAACAGCATTGAATCATTACGGAAAAGGGGTATGGAAACTGGCATCCATTCTGATCGGAATTATTGCAGGATATATCGTAGCGTTGTTCTTTGGAATGGTAGATTTTTCATCTGTGTCATCGGCAGCGTTCTTCCAGCTTCCGAAGCCAATGCATTTTGGAATCAAGTTTGAACCATCTGCATGTGTTGCGATCGGAATTCTGTTTGCGATCAATGCAGTACAGGCAATTGGTGATTTTTCGGCAACAACAACAGGATCTATGGACCGTATGCCGACAGATGAAGAACTGACAGGTGGAATTGTAGGCTATGGAATCAGTAACATTTTCTGCGCATTCTTTGGAGGACTTCCGACTGCGACATACAGCCAGAATGTAGGTATTGTATCAACAACAAAGGTCGTCAGCCGTGTGGTAATGGGGCTGGCAGCAGCGATATTACTGGCAGCAGGATTGATTCCGAAGTTTTCTTCTCTGCTTACAACAATTCCGTATTGTGTACTCGGCGGTGCGACAATCTCTGTATTTGCTTCGATTACAATGACGGGAATCAAACTGATCACGACAGAGCCAATGGATTTCCGTAATACAACAGTTGTAGGACTTGCAGTAGCAGTAGGAATGGGTGTGACACAGGCAAATGCTTCACTGGCACAGTTCCCGGAATGGGTGACAACAATTTTCGGAAAATCTCCGGTTGTTCTTGCAACGATCGTAGCAATTGTGTTAAATTCAACCCTTCCAAAAGCAAAGAAAAAAGAGGAGAAATAATCCTTATATGATAATAAGTTATATAAATGGTGAATGGAAAGAGCCTGGCAGTTTATGCCAGGCTATTGGAATTTTTAAAGAAAATTTTCATAAGACGGTATCCGTTGTCGGCGGAGGCGGAAAGACGACAGTGATCCGCAGGCTTATGGATGAATGCCGGAATGCCGAAATTCCATGTGCGGTTTCTACAACAACTCATATACAAAAATGTGATGCCGGATATTTTCTGGGAAAACCTTCGGTGGAAATGTTCCGTCAGATTATGATAAAATATGGTGTTGTATGGATGGGAAGAGAGACAACGGATGGGAAGCTTGCATCTTTTCAAGAAGAATATCTAAAAGAGATCAGCCGTGAACCAGGTGTACTGCTTCTAGAGGCAGACGGAGCGAAGCGTCTGCCGGTTAAAACCCCTGCGGAACATGAGCCGGAGATCTGTGAGCAGACAGATATTGTTTTGAATGTATATGGGATGAGTGCGGTTGGAAAGAAGCTGAAAGAAGGTTGTTTCCGGGTGAAAGAGACCGGGAAGATTCTCGGAAAGACAGAAGAAGATATTCTGTGTCCGGAAGATATTGTCACACTTGCGGTAAGTCAGAGTGCGGGACGAAAATACGTGACGGATGATATGGAATATCAGGTGATACTGAATCAGGCAGATACTAAGGAGCAGAAAAAAATAGCAGTGGAACTTGCGGAAGAGATCGTAAAGCAGTTGTCAGACAGGCATGCAGATAGTATGGAATGCCCGGGGCAGATCCACAGAGTGCATGTGGTATCGGACCTGATTCCGTTGAAAGAAAGATGGTAACTATGTCAGAAATGTATAAAAACAGAAAAAAAGTATTAATCAGAGGAGCCGGAGATCTGGCTACGGGTGTAGGAGTGGCACTTCACAGGGCAGGATTCCGGGTGATCATGACGGAGATTGCAGTGCCGCTTACCGTCAGACGTGAAGTTGCAATGTCACGGGCGGTATACGAAGGCAGGATAGAAGTAGAAGGAATAGAAGGAATTCTTGTGGAAAATTATCAGGAAGCCAGGAGGGTACTGGCAGCGGATAAGATTGCCGTAATCGTAGACCCGGAGGCAGAGATCCGGAGAGAATTCAGACCGGATGTACTTGTGGATGCAATTCTTGCAAAAAGAAATACGGGAACCAGCCGGGCAGATGCACCATATGTGATCGGTCTCGGACCGGGGTTTATAGCGGGAAAAGATGTCCATGCTGTCATAGAGACAATGCGTGGATTAACACTTGCGGATATCATCTATGACGGACAGCCGATTCCCAATACCGGCATTCCGGGATATGTGGGCGGCTATGCGCTGGAACGTCTGATCAGGGCATCAGCACCCGGACGGATGGAGCCGAAAGTACAGATCGGGGATGTCGTCCGAAAAGGACAACTTCTGGCTCTGACCGGAGGAAAACCGGTCTATTCTCAGTTGGACGGTGTGATCCGGGGGATGTTACAGGAAGGCGTGCAGGTAAAAAAGGGTCTGAAGATTGGAGATGTGGATCCGAGAAAGAACAAGAAATTGTGTTATCTGATCTCGGATAAGGCAAATGAGATTGGCAGTTCCGTGGTAAAGACAGTAGAAGCACGTCTGTCAGATAAAGATTATGCGATGATTCTCCTGGCAGCCGGAAAGTCAAGCCGGTACGGGAACAATAAGCTGCTGGAGAAACTGGATGGAGGGCAGATGTTCGAACATACCCTTCGTAAAATGCGTGCATTTTCATTGTGTACACAGGTAGTGGTAACAAGATTTGAAGAGATAGAGAATGCGGCAAAAACACAGGGGATGCTGGTGGTACAGAATACGGAGCCGGATCTTGGAATCGCACATTCGCTGAAGTTAGGATTAAAGAGAGCATTAGATGAGAATCCGGGGTTAAAGGGGGCTATGTTCATCGTATGTGACCAGCCGGGATTGACAGCCGGGACATTTGCCCGTATGCTTGAGATGGGGAAGATGCATCCGGGAAAGATTGTATGTGCCGGATGGAAAGGAAGAACCGGGAATCCCGTATTATGGGATTCGTGCTTTTTCCGGGAGTTGTGCAGACTTTCCGGTGATAAAGGCGGAAAACAGATCATCTGTGCACATAAAGAAGATGTGGTGCTCTGTGAGACAGAAGAAGCAGAACTCCGGGATGTAGATGTACCGGAACAACTGATAAAATGGGAGAGAGATTATGGAGAATCAGGAAAATCAAGAGAAGAAACATAAACGGAGAGTCCGATATTCCGGAACACATCCGAGAAATTATAAAGAAAAATATAAAGAACTGAATCCGGAAAAGTATGCAGATACTATTTCAAAGGTGATCCAAAAAGGCGGAACACCGGCAGGAATGCACATTTCCATCTGTGTACAGGAGATCCTGGACTTCTTTGATATCCAGCCGGGACAGCAGGGATTGGATGCAACGCTTGGATATGGAGGACATACCTCAAAGATGCTGGAAAAACTGCAGGGAGAGGGCCATATCTACGGACTGGATGTAGATCCGATCGAATCAGCAAAGACAAAGAAACGTCTGGAGGAAAAAGGATTTGGATCAGACATCCTGACAGTAAAGCTTGAGAACTTTGCCAATATTGACAAAGTAGCAAAAGAAGCCGGAAAATTTGATTTTGTACTGGCAGATCTTGGTGTGTCATCCATGCAGATCGATAACCCGGACCGGGGATTCACATTTAAAGCAGAAGGTCCTCTGGATCTGCGGATGAATCCGGAGAAAGGAATCAGTGCGGCAGAACGGCTGCATGACATTTCAAGAGAAGAACTTGCAGGGATGCTGGTTGAAAATGCAGATGAACCTTATGCAGAAGAGATTGCAGAAGCAGTTACGGAAAAGATCCGAAAAGGCGGAAAGATTGAAACAACAACGGGATTGCACCAGGTGATCGGAGAGGCACTTGCATTTATTCCGGAAAAAGAAAGAAAAGAAGCAATACGTAAGTCGAGCCAGCGGGTATTCCAGGCACTTCGTATTGATGTGAATCATGAATTTGAAGTATTGTATGATTTCCTGGATAAGCTGCCGAGTGTGCTAAAACCGGGAGGAAAAGTGGCAATCCTTACCTTCCATTCGGGGGAAGACCGTCTGGTAAAGAAATCATTCAAACAATGGAAAAAGGAGGGCCTGTACAGTGAGATCGCAAAAGACGTCATCCGACCGTCCAAAGAAGAATGCTTCCGCAACAGCCGTGCGAAATGCACGAAAATGCGCTGGGCAATCAGGTCAGAAGAGTAAAGTACAGAAAAATAAAAAGCAGACACGGAGTCAGACTTCTGCATGTAAAATCGATAAAAAATGTGGCGGCTGCCAGTTCCAGAAGATGCCATACAAAGAACAGCTGAAAAGAAAACAGAAGCAGGAAGAACAATTATTGGGCGGCTTTTGCAAAGTCAGTCCGATCATCGGTATGGAGCATCCATATTTTTATAGAAATAAAGTACATGCGGTATTCGATCATGACAGAAAAGGAAATGTGATATCCGGCATCTATGCAGAAGGAACGCACCGTGTGATCGCAGTGGAAGAATGTCTGATCGAAGATAAGAAAAGTCAGGAGATCATCCGTACAATCCGTGAACTTCTGCCGTCTTTTAAGATTAAGACATATAATGAAGATACAGGATATGGACTTTTGAGACATGTATTGATCCGCAGAGGCTTTGAGACTGGTGAGATTATGGTCGTTCTGGTGTTGGGGTCGCCAATTCTTCCATCAAAGAATAACTTTGTGAAGGCTTTGAGAAAAGTACATCCTGAGATTACGACCGTAGTACTGAATGTGAATAACAAGCAGACCAGTATGGTGCTGGGAGAAAAGGAAAAGCCGATCTACGGACCGGGATTTATTAAAGACAGATTATGTGGATGTACGTTCCGTATTTCTCCAAAATCGTTCTATCAGGTGAATCCTGTACAGACGGAGATCCTTTATAATACAGCCATGGACTATGCGGAACTGACCGGAAAAGAGACGGTGATCGATGCGTACTGCGGAACTGGTACAATTGGTCTGATCGCAGCCAGGAATGCAAAGAGAGTCATTGGAGTAGAGCTGAACAAAGATGCGGTGAAAGATGCGAGAATCAACGCAAAAGAAAATGGCATCAAGAATGCCGAGATCTATGCAGGTGATGCGGGAAGATTCATGGTAGATATGGCTTCGAAGAACCAAAAAGCAGATGTGGTATTCATGGATCCGCCGAGAGCTGGAAGTGATGAGAAGTTCCTTTCTTCTGTAATAAAGCTCGGGCCCAAGCGGGTTGTCTATGTGTCCTGTAATCCGGAGACACTGGCAAGAGATCTGAAATATCTGACGGGAAACGGATATCAGACAGTGAATATCCAGCCGGTGGATAACTTCCCGTTCTGCGATCATATCGAGACGGTAGTAAAGCTTGTGAAAAAGAGATAGATAAAGGAGGAAAAATATATGGGACTTATCAAAGCAGCAACAGGCGCAGCAGGTGGAACACTGGCAGACCAGTGGAAAGAATTCTTCTACTGCGATTCATTAGACAATGACACATTGATGGTACGCGGAAAGAAACGTACAGACAGGCGTTCATCGAACACAAAAGGACACGATAATGTGATCACGAACGGATCCGGAATTGCCGTGGCGGACGGGCAGTGTATGATGATCGTGGATCAGGGGAAGATTGTGGAAGTATGTGCGGAACCGGGAGAATACACATATGATATGTCTTCGGAACCAAGTGTTTTCTGCGGCAGTCTTGGAGAAGGGATCAAGGCGACATTTCTGACGATCGGGAAACGTTTCACGTTCGGCGGAGATACGGCGAAAGATCAGAGAGTGTATTATTTTAATACCAAAGAAATTACGGACAATAAATTCGGCACGGCGAATCCGGTATGGTTCCGTGTGGTAGACAAAAGAATCAATCTTGATAAAGATATCGAGATCCGCTGTAACGGAATCTATTCGTTCCGTATCACAGATCCACTGTTATTCTATACAAGTCTCGGCGGAAATGTGACGGACTGCTATGAGAAAGACCAGATTGCTCCACAGTTAAAGACGGAATTCGTGAATGCCCTGCAGCCGGCATTTGCGAAGATTGCAGAGCTGGAGATCCGCCCAAGTCAGATCCCGGCACATTCGATGGAAATCAGTGATGCGATGAATGAGATCCTGACGAAGAAATGGTCAGAACTCAGGGGAATCTCAGTTGTATCGGTTGCATTCAATCCGGTCACGATCAAGGATGAGGATGCAGAAGCGATCAAGCAGGCACAGAATACTGCTATGTATACAGATCCGAGTATGATGGCTGCAACGCTTGGCATGGCGCAGGCAGAGGCAATGAAGAGTGCGGCAGGTAATCCGAATGGAGCAATGATGGGCTTCATGGGTATGAATATGGCGTCCGGTATGAATGGCGGGGCGAATCTGCAGGGTCTTTATAACCAGGGGGCAGAGAAACGTCAGCAGGAAGAACAGGTAAGACAGATGGCTGCGCAGGAACAGTCTGCACAGCAGCAGACCGGAAGCTGGACTTGCAGATGTGGCACTTTGAATGAAGGAAAGTTCTGTATGAACTGCGGAAGTCCGAAGCCACAGGCACCGGAGAACTGGATCTGCAGCTGTGGAGCCGTAAATCATGGGAAATTCTGTACAAACTGCGGCAAACCATTTGCTTAAGAATTACGATTGGATGAGATTCAGATAAGGAGTATATATGTCTGAAATAAAAGAATATAAATGTCCGGCCTGTGAAGGAACGATGGAATTCGACAGTACTTCGCAGAAGATGAAATGTCCTTACTGTGATACAGAGATTTCGGTAGAAGAATATGAAGCACTGAATGAATCGCAGACGAGTGAGGACAAAAAAAGCGGACAGACGGAAAAGAACACGAAAGAAAGCACTTTTGTTACATATATCTGTGAATCCTGCGGAGGAGAGATTACGGCCGATAAGACGACCGGGGCAACAACCTGTCCGTTCTGCGGGAACCGTGTTGTATTAAAAGGGCAGTTTGAAGGTGGATTAAAACCGGACTATGTCATTCCGTTTAAGCTGGATAAGAAAGCGGCAAAGGCGGCTTACCAGAAACATCTGGAAGGAAAAGCTTTTGTACCGTCTGTTTTTAAAGAGGAAAATCATATTGATGAGATTGTAGGAATTTATGTACCGTTCTGGCTGTTTGATATGGAGACAAATGCACGGGTTACTTATGATGCAGAACGATCAAGAGTATGGATGAGCGGTGATGTAGAATACACAGAACATGAATTCTTCAAGATTGAGCGTGGAGGAACGATGGCATTCGAGCATATTCCGGAAGACGGATCAAGGAAGATGGAAGATGATCTGATGGAATCTCTGGAACCATACGATTTCAAAGATGCGGTGCCGTTCAAAGATCCGTATCTGGCAGGTTATGTGGCAGAACGGTATGATGTGGAAGCAGATGAGTGCAAGAAACGGGCAAAAAAACGTGCAAAGGCAAGCATAAAGCGGGAACTTCGGGACACAGTGAAAGGCTATTCGATCGTAAAACCGGTTTCAGACAATGTGAAGATCCAAAAGGCATCTCAGAAATATGCACTGTATCCGGTGTGGATATTAAATACAACCTGGAGGGATCAAAAGTATGTATTTGCCATGAACGGACAGACGGGAAAGATGGTAGGAGATCTGCCGGCAGATAAAGGCGCATTCTGGAAGTATGTTGTATCCAGAGGACTGGTGATCGGAGTCATACTTTATGCACTGATGTGGCTGACGGTTTTGATATAAGAAAAGGAGAAAAGACATGAAACGAAAGAAAACAAGACGGTATATATCCGGTATGCTCGTGGCAGTTCTCCTGTTTCTACTATGCGTAGTTCAGAATGTAAATGCAGAAGATGTACCGGCTGGCAGCGAACTGCCAAGGCTGGTAGATGATGCAGATATCCTAACAGACAGTGAAGAAAAAGAACTGAATCAGCAGCTGGATACAGTCAGCGAGGAGCAGGAGTGTGACGTGATCATAGTGACTGTGGATTCTCTGAATGGAAAGACCGTGGAAGAATATGCGGATGATTATTATGATGACAACAGCTATGGATATGGAGAAAATAACAGCGGGATTCTGTTTCTGGTGGTAATGGATGACCGGGAATGGAATATATCTACAAGTGGAGATGCGATCACGGCGTTTACAGATGCGGGGCTTGCGTATATGGAAGACCAGTTTGTATCAGATCTGAGTGACGGAGCATATATGGACGCATTTTCAAAATATGCATCGTTGTGTGATGATTTTCTGACGCAGGCGGAGAATGGAGAGCCATATGATACGGGGCACCTTCCGAAAAAGAAGGTATCACCGTGGTGGATAGCGGGAGATCTACTGATCGGCGTCATTATCGCATTTGTAATGGCATTGATCAAAAAAACAAAACTCAAATCCGTAAAATCGCAGGTAACGGCAGGCGTATATGAAAAAGCAGGAAGCCTGGATCTGACGGTCAGGACGGATTATTTTGTGAATCGTGTTGTAACAACAAGAAAGATTGAACGGAAGCAGGAAAGTGGTGGAAGTTCTGTGCATACCGGCTCTTCCGGTAAGAGTCACGGAAGACGCAGCGGAAAGTTTTAATCATGAACTTCCGGTACAGAACGCCGGACGGATAAGACGATGCTCAATGGGAGAATTTTTGAGTGAATAAAATGGATATAAATAGACATTTTCTCTGGATTGTTGGTTTTATGATCTGAAAAAAAGAGCTATAGTTAAAGTATACAAGACGGAATATGCTTGCAAAAAGGAGGAAGCGTTATGATTATTTGTATCGGAAGAGAATTTGGAAGCGGCGGTCATGAAATCGGAAGAATACTTGCAAAAAAACTGGGACTGGAATTATATGACCGGGATCTAATCGACAAGGCAGCAGAAAAGATTGTTGCAATGCCAAAAGAAGTTCTGAAAAAGGCGGATGAAAAAAAACATAATCCATGGCTGCACCAGGTGTGGTATGATGTGCCGAATCAGGAACTTAACGGAATGACAGCCAATGACACACTGCACCAGGCATACAGTTCTATTATCCGGGAACTGGCAGGAAAAGAAAACTGTGTGTTTGTCGGACGCTGTGCAGATTACATATTGGAACAGGCAGAACTTGATCATATCAGCCTGTTTATAGCGGCACCGTTTGAGTGGCGTGTGCAGAGAAAGATGGAACAGCTTTCGATAGATGAGAAAGAGGCGACTTCGATGGTCAGAAAGAAAGACAAAGACAGGAAAGCATATTATGATTATTACACCGGCAGAAGCTGGGGCAGACCGCATAATTATGATCTGTGTATTAATAGTTCCAGGCTAGGAATCGAAGTGACAGCAGAAAAGCTGGCAGAGATGGTCCTGCAACTGGAAAAAGGTACGTCTTCTGTTGATTTTGATCTATAAAAAACTGCAATTGATAATATTGTTATAACGGTATTATCAATTGCAATTTTTGGGTTTTATTTGCAGTTTTTTCCGTGAAGATAGAAAAATAAGCCGCCAATGATAAATCCACCGCCTATAATGTTGCCGATTGTAACAGGCAGAAGATTGACAAGGAAGAAATTTCCCCAGTTCAGGGAAGCAATCTGACTTTCGGTGATGCCGTACAATTCCTTTGCTTTGGCAACATAATCCGCATTCATGGAAGCAAAGATTCCGGCCGGGATATAATACATGTTTGCAACGCAGTGTTCGAAGCCGGATATAACGAATGCCATGATCGGGAAGAAGATGGCGAGGGATTTTCCGGCAATATCTTTTGCAGTAGAAGCCATCAATACTGCAGCGCACACCAGGATGTTACATAAAATTCCGGAGATCAGAGCGGGCAGAAAAGACAGGCTGACTTTTCCGAGAGCTACTTTTATTGTAAATGCACCGAGAGCACCACTGGTGTAATTATACTGTCCGGACAGATATACCAGATACGCGAGAGCAACTGCACCGACCATATTTCCGAAATATACAATTACCAGAGTACGGATGAGAGAAGCAACGCTGATCTTTCTCTTAATACATGCCATCGTCATCATACAATCTCCGGTGAACAATTCTCCTCCGATAAATACAATCATCATCAGACCTACCGGGAAGACGCATCCTGCAACCAGACGCGCAAGCCCTACATTTGAAATATCATGCATGGCAACATTACTGGACTGAGCACCGAGCGCGATGCAGACACCAGCCATGATTCCCATAAAGAATACTTTCTTTTTAGAAGTCGCAGCTTTTTTTACAGCACCGTTCATATTGGCCTGTACAACTTCCTGCGGAGTGTTAAACATTGAATCCATAATAACCCTTTCCTTTAGTAATAGTTTGATAAAAATATCACATAAAATATAACATGGATAACAAAGCAGGGGCAACCTGTAATCGCAATGTTTATGCTCTTTTTTACATACAGTATCGGAAAAATATGTTATAATCGATGAAAAACAGAGAAATTCAATTATCAAATCAGAAAAAGGAGAATTACGATGGCTCAGAATAGCTGTGAAAGCTGTACTTATTATACATACGATGAAGATTATGAAAGTTATATGTGCGATATCAATATGGATGAAGATGAATATATGCGTCTTATATCTGACCAGCATTATCAGTGTCCTTATTATCGGAATGGGGATGAGTATATGGTGGTGAGGAAGCAGATGTGATTGGGATTTAATTTATTAACGTAGTTGGCCTCTCGATCCTTGAAGAAAACAGTATAAAG
>OLNN01000944.1_pt1 | contig 27060 bp, 30 predicted proteins | sample 1672141 | NCBI WGS metagenome assembly OLNN01 (sample SAMEA3136652, study PRJEB25190) | human gut metagenome | biome: human gut; feature: human-associated habitat; material: faeces | place: Austria | collected 2013
ATGGGCCATCGTCAGCCCTTCACCAAGGTTGAGATCACTGCGATCAACGGCTAAGTAGGAGGTATATTACAATGGCACATAAAAAGGGCGTAGGCAGCACCAAGAATGGCCGTGATTCTGCGGCTCAGCGTCTGGGCACCAAGCGTGCAGATGGTCAGTTCGTTCTGGCCGGCAACATCCTCGTTCGTCAGCGCGGCACTCACATCCAGCCGGGTGAGAATGTCGGCAAGGGCAGCGATGATACCCTGTTTGCTCTGGTCGATGGCACCGTTCGTTTCGAGCGCGTGGGCAAGAGCGGCAAGAAGTGCAGCGTCAAGCAGTAACTTCTTTCTAAAATCTGCAACACAGAGAGCCGGACCCTCGTGGCCCGGCTCTTTTTGATGAATTTCTTCTTCCTCGATCAGGCTCCCCTCGCTAAGGGAGCTGGACGCGCCAAAGCGCGGGCTGAGAGGTTATTTTCAAATAAAAGCGCAGAGAATAAGCGCTGAGAAGAATTTTTTCTGAGAACAGGAGGGCCTGTATGGCAGCACAAACCAATTTTATCGACATCGCCACCATCTGGCTCCATGCCGGCAAGGGCGGCGACGGCGCAGTGAGCTTCCATCGTGAGAAGTTCGTGGCCGCTGGCGGCCCGGACGGCGGCGACGGCGGCCGGGGCGGCGACATCATCTTCGTCGTGGACGACCACCTCACCACTCTGATGGACTTCCGTTATAAGCGCAAGTACACCGCCGACGAGGGCGGCAAGGGCGGCGCAAGCCTCTGCCACGGCAAGAACGCCGAGAATCTCGTCATCAAGGTGCCTCTGGGGACGGTCATCAAGGACGCCGAGAGCGGCCTTGTCATCGCCGACCTGTCCGACCACACCCCCGTCACTATCGCCAAGGGAGGACGCGGCGGCTACGGCAATGCACACTTTGCTACCCCCACCCGCCAGATCCCCAAGTTTGCAAAGCCAGGTATGCCCGGCGAGGATATTCAGGTGACTCTCGAGCTGAAGCTCATCGCGGATGTGGGCCTCATCGGCTTCCCCAACGTGGGCAAGTCCACCCTCATCTCTACCATCAGCGCCGCAAAGCCGAAAATTGCAAACTACCACTTTACCACGCTGGTGCCGACGCTGGGCGTCGTGTCGGTGGGTGAGGGCGCAAGCTTCGTCTGCGCCGACATCCCCGGCCTCATCGAGGGTGCCAGCGAGGGCATCGGCCTGGGCCACGACTTCCTCCGCCATGTGGAGCGCTGCCGTCTGCTGCTGCACGTCGTGGACGTCTCCGGCAGCGAGTGCCGCGACCCCATCGAGGACTTCGAACAGATCAACGAGGAGCTGGCAAAGTTCAGCCCAGCTCTGGCCGAGCGTCCCCAGATCGTGGTGGGCAACAAGTGTGACCTTGCCACCGAGGAGCAGATCGACACCTTCCGCAAGTATGTGGAAGAGAAGGGCCTGACTTTCGTCCCCATCTCCGCCGCCACCATGCAGGGCGTCAGGGAGCTTCCGGGTCTGGTCTACAACCGCCTGAAGGACATTCCCGCCGTCCCCGTGTTTGCCCCCGAGTACAAGAAGCCCGAGGCAAAGGCCGGTGGCCGCGAATTCACCATCAAGCGGATGGAGGCTCATGTCTGGAGCGTGGATGCACCCTGGCTGGAGTATATCCTGGCCGGCAGCAACGTGGACGACTACGAGAGCCTGCAGTATTTCCAGCGCCAGCTGGGCGAGAGCGGCATTCTGGACGCTCTGGTGCAGAAGGGCGTGCAGGAGAACGATACCATCCTCATCGGCGAGTATCAGTTCGATTATATCTTCTAAGAGGTCAACGGGCTTGCCCTCTCAGCCTCACGCGGTTCGGCAGCTCTTCCAAAGGGAGAGCCGGAACGCAACGGTCAGGCTTCTGCCTCTCCCTTTGGGAGAGGTGGCATTGCGCAGCAATGACGGAGAGGGCAAGGACGCTGATGAAAGGAAAACCGTTCTATGAACGAACCCGAAAAGATCGACCCCCGGGAGCTGAGCCCGCTGGCACTAGCCTTCGTGGGCGACAGTGTGCTGGAACTTCTGGTGCGGCAGCGGCTGGTGGAGCACCACCGTCTGTCGGCGGGAAAGCTCAACGCCGAAAAGGTCAAATACGTCTCGGCCCGGGCGCAGTTCCGGGAAGAGCAGCTGTTGGAGCCGCTTTTCACCGAGGACGAGCTGGCTGTCTTCAAGCGGGGCCGCAACGCCAGCAAGGCCAGTGTGGCCAAACACGCCTCCCCGGAGGAGTACCGCGCGTCCACCGGCTTCGAGTGCCTGCTGGGCTGGCTGTATCTGAACGGCCAGCTGAGCCGGGTGCATGAGCTGTTCGAGACGCTGTGGCAGTCGTTCGACCCCAACGAAAAATAACCGGAACACGCGAAAGCCCACTGCTTTCCGCACTGGGAAACAGTGCAAAGAGAGCAGTGGGCTTTTTGTTGTCCCGCCAGATGGTCCGTTCGGGCGGGGCGGCGCTCAGCGCAGAGGCTTAGCGGCTGTTGCGGGCGGAGTTGTGAGCCGAGTTCTTGCCGCCCTCGTCGTCGGCACCCTTGGTGTACTGGTTGGGGTGCTTGTGCTCGTTGGTAGCAGAGTTCTGGCTGGAATTGGTGTTGCGGTTGGTGCTCTGATTGCTGGTGCGGTTCTGAGTCTGGTTCTTGCAGTTGGTGCTGCGGTTCTCGCTGCGATTTTCCATCGTATCGTCGCTCCTTTCGATTTCGGGAGGTGTTCTGTGCTCCCTGCCCATAGTTTGACCGGCTGCGGCGGCTTTATGCACCGCAGCCCGAAGGAGGTCTCATAAAAATGTCTGCCGAATATTTTGAAGCCCGGGAACGTGCCCTTCTGGGTGAGCGATACGATACGCTCTACGCTGCCCCGCAGGAGACAGCGGCCCGCGGCGTGACCGTCTCTGCCCTCCGCACTACGCCGGAAGAATTTGCGGCCCGGGCAGACTTCCCGCTGCGGCCCTCGCCCTTCTGCAAGGCGGCGTTCGTGGTGGAACAGCCCGACTTCAAGCCGGGCCGCCATCCCTACCATCACGCAGGCGTCTTCTACTCGCAGGAGCCATCGGCCTCGTCGGCAGCTCCGCTGCTGGGCGTCAAGCCCGGGATGCGGGTGCTGGATCTATGTGCTGCCCCCGGCGGTAAGAGCAGCCAGCTCGCCGCCGCTCTGCAGGGGCAGGGCCTGCTGGTGAGCAACGAATATGTCGCGGCCCGTGCAGAGATTTTGAAGAGCAACCTCGAGCGGATGGGCGTGTCCAACGCCGTCGTGCTAAACGAGACGCCCGCCCGCATCGCGGTGGCACTGCCGGAGTTCTTCGACCGCGTTCTGGTGGATGCGCCCTGCTCCGGTGAGGGGATGTTCCGCAAAGAGCCTGCCGCGCTGGCCCAGCACTGCGAAGCGCTGGTGAAGCAGTGCGCAGAGCTGGGCGCGGACATCCTCGACAGCGCCGCTGCGGCCCTCGCGCCGGGCGGCGAACTGGTCTACTCCACCTGCACCTTCGCGCCGGAAGAGGACGAGGGACAGGTGGCCGCATTTCTGCAGCGCCACCCGGAGTTCACGCTGGCCGATGTGCTGGGCAATGTGGATTATCCCTTCGGCAGTGAGGGTGAGGCCAACCGCACCGGTGGTCTGCCGCTGGATGTGAGCAAGGTGCGCCGCATCTGGCCCTGTCAGGGCGGTGAGGGCCACTTTATGGCCCGGCTCGTCAAAGCCGGTACGCCCCGGACTCTGCCGGCCCTCGGCGAGTACACCCCCGAAGAGCAGCTCTGGCTGGCCGCTGCCGCCGAAGCAAGCAAAAAGGCCAAGGGCAGCAAACCACAGAAGGCTGCAAAGCCTGCGGATGCCCGCAGCGCCCGGCGGGAGAACAGCCGGGCTTGCCGAGAGGCTGTGCAGGGCCGCAGTTCCCGCAGCCGGGACGCTGGGGCAGGGGATGCATCGCCCGCCCAGAGCCTCGCTGCATGGCGGGAATTTGCGGAGGAATATTTCCCGGAGCTGGCAAAGCGCCCTGCCGTGGTGCATGGCGGCGGCGTTCTGCTGCCGACGGCTTTCCCGCAGACGAATCTTCACGTTTTGCGTGCAGGCGTCTTCGTGGGCAGTGTACAAAAGGGGCGCTTCGTGCCGGAACATCATCTGTTCACGGCTTTCGGCGCGCTCTGCCAGAACCGTGAGGAATTGACCCTCGCCGACTCCCGAACCGTGGAATATCTCTCTGGCCGGGAGATAGAAGCTCATACCGCTGCCGATGGATGGTGCTGTGTGACGGTGGATGGCTGGCCGCTGGGAGGCGGCAAAGTGTCCGGCGGCAGGGTCAAAAACCATTATCCCAAGGCACTTCGTCTGCTGTAAAACGTAGTTTTTGGCAGAATAAACCGGAAAACCATCGGTACAAGGCTTGAACGCCGGTGGCTGTTGTGATAAAATAATAGAGTTAGATTTTGTGTGCTGCCACAATGCGGGCGACCACAGCCCGTCTGCCCGCAGGCGGAGATCACTGATAAAATACAGGAGGCTCTTTCCCATGTCTGGACATAGCAAATGGAACAATATCAAGCGCAAGAAGGAGAAGACTGACGGCGCAAAGGCAAAGGTCTTTACCAAGATCGGCCGCGAGATCAGCGTTGCCGTCCGTACCGGCGGCCCCAACCCCGCTTCCAACAGCAAGCTGGCTGACCTGATCGCCAAGGCAAAGCGTATGAGCGTGCCGAACGATAACATCCAGCGTATCATCAAGAAGGCCGAGGGCGGCGATAAGACCGAGTACGAGGCAATCACCTACGAGGGTTACGGCCCCGGCGGCGTTGCGGTCATGGTCGAGACTCTGACCGACAACCGCAACCGTACCGCTGCTGACCTGCGCCACTACTTTGATAAGAACGGCGGCAACCTGGGCGCTATGGGCTGCGTGGGCTTCCTGTTCAGCCAGAAGGGCGTCATCGACATTTCTCTGGAAGACAAGGATGCCGACGAGGCTATGATGGACGCCCTGGATGCCGGTGCTGAGGACTTCGATGCAGGCGAAGATGCCGCTGAGATCACCACCGATCCCGAGAACTACTCCGCTGTCGTCAAGGCAATGGAGGAGAAGGGCTACGAGATCCTCTCCGACGATCTGGCCATGGTCCCCATGACCACCACCCGTCTGACCGACCCCGATCAGCTCAAGCTGATGGGCAAGCTGCTGGATGCTCTCGAGGATAACGATGACGTCCAGAATGTCTGGCACTCTCTCGAGAACGAAGAGGACCTGCCGGAATAATGCTCTATAAGTCTGAATAAGGACGTAACAAAGCCGCTTTTTGTGCTGCGAGGCACAGAAAGCGGCTTTGTTGTTTGATAGTGGCTTCTAATATTGGGAGCGTCTGTAAAAGATAAAAACGCTTTTTGCCGCTTATTTATAATTCTGGATCTATTGCAAGCTTAGATGGTGGCTGTTCGACAAAAGCTGTTCAAAAAATCATTTATAGTAATTCAACTTTGTAGAACAAAAATAGAACAAGGCAAAGAGGGTGACAAATCGGCGGCTATAGAAAGGGTATATGTTTGAGGGGGAAAACTATTGAAGTAATGGTAAAATTATGATAAAATTGGTCGAGGAATAAATCATAATATGAAAATAGGCAGGGGTTATGGCTCTGAAAGAAAAAAGCTCAGAAAAACGATAAAAACAGAATGAAATCTCAAAGTAAAAGGGTTTGACTTTTGCAGAGTGCGTGCAGGAGTCTATTGAAGTTGTGCGAAACTGAAAGATGAAAAAAGAAATCGCGATTTCAAAAGTGTTGATGGAATGCCACATTGAATCTGAAATGCCTTTGGTCAAAATACCGGAGAAAAGGTATTTCAGATGTGTCCATAAAAGCTCTGGTGGTCGTCATGCTCGAAAAGCTCCGTTTATGCGGTAGTCGAGCGATTTTAGCGGGCAGAGATGAGCGGTGAGGCAGAGCAAAACATCGAATCGTAAGTGAGGTATGCGGAATGTCAGCAAGTGTGGTTGAAATTGAGAAGCCGGTCGTCATCGACCGAAAGCAGAATCTGCGGGAACATCGGTTATATTGGGTCGGACGCCGGACGCAGGATGTGGTCTTATCAGCACTGGCGCTGGTGGTGTTGTCGCCAGTGATGCTGGCAACAGCTATCGCTATCGTGGTAGATGACCCTTCTGCCGGGCCCATTTTTTCGCAGGAACGCATTGGACGAGATGGCAAACCGTTCAAGTTCTACAAGTTCCGCTCCATGTGCCCCAATGCAGAGGCAAAACTGGACGACCTGCTGGATCAGAACGAGATGGATGGTCCTGTGTTCAAAATCAAGGACGACCCGCGAATTACCCGCGTGGGCAAGTTTATCCGCAAAACCAGTATTGATGAGCTGCCGCAGCTGTGGAACATCCTGAAGGGTGATATGAGTATCGTTGGCCCTCGCCCGGCACTTCCCCGCGAGGTCGAGCAGTACGGTGACTACGAAAAGCAGCGTCTGTATGTAACCCCCGGCCTGAGCTGCTATTGGCAGATCGCGCCGCACCGCAATGACCTCTCTTTTGAGGAGTGGATGGATCTGGACATTAAATATGTGAAGGAGCGCAGCTTCTGGGTGGATTGGAAAATCATTTTCAAGACATTCAAGGTGTGCCTGCTGGGGCATGGGGAGTAAAAATCTCCGTAAAACGTACAAAGCCGCGAGACGGCGGGTGCAGAATACTAGTAGATTAAGCGCTAGTCGAAAATATACATGAACAACAATTTGTAAGAGGAATATAGCAGAATGTCAAATAAGAAGAATCTCCTGATTTACGCTCATTACTATATTCCAGATACTGCGTCAACGGGGCAGATTCTCCGTGAACTGGCGGAGGGTATGCTGGATGAGTTCAACATTACGGTCATCTGCGTGGTGCCGAGTTACTTAGGAACTATCGAAAAAAATACAAGACGCAGAAATATTACGAAGAAGAAATTAACGGCATAAAAGTTTTAAGGATAAGAGTACCGGAGTTCAGCAAGACCAATAAGAAGAGCCGTGTGAAGAATATTGTCTCCTATTTCTTTGGAGCAATGGGTGCGACCTTCAAGGTCGGCAAGATGGACTATGTGTTCTCCATCTCACAGCCTCCAATCCTCGGCGGGGAGTGTGAAATAATACGCAGCTGTCATAATAGGGACAAGGGTACGGCAGAGAATGAAAGGCTCCGCACCCCGAAGTTCATATTTTCTTACCCGAAGAATGAACGAATGATCTTTCTGAGCGGCAGAAATGCCGCACAGGAAGAAATCTCGACCATGAGGGTGGGGTGACAGCCAGCGGACAGGCGAGCGAGCCTATCCGCTCTTTGTGTTGGCCGAGATGTTGATGAAGAAATTGAGTGGGATTGTGGGAAAGATTTATGAGTAAGAAACTTGCGATTGCGATGTTCGGACAGAAGCGATTATCGAGAGAAGGCGGAGTAGAGATCGTTGCCAAAGAACTCTGCACCCGAATGGCACAGAATGGTTGTGACGTGACCTGCTACAACAGAGCAGGCCATCATGTGAGTGGTGCAGAATATGACGATGCTGGTAAAACGGAGTACGAGGGAATCCGTCAGAAGTCTGTTCCGACCATTGAACGACGTGGGGCTAGAGATATAATAGGGTCAACCAAGAAAAACTACGATAACTAAAGGGTTTTGACGGCTTGAGTTGTCCTTCAAAAGTTTTATTTGTTGAAAAGACTGCAAGAAGCGGGAAATCCTGGGGTTATATGTAGGCGGTTTTTGGAAGCTCTGTTTTGACCCACAAAAGGAGCAACAAATAAAGAATGAAGGAGAGTTCAAGCCTACGGTGGATTGCCTTTATGCGACCCGCCGTGGGTTTGTTTTTATCCATAAAGGAATGAATGCAACATTAGCGATAAAAATGTGAGGATGAAATAGAGGAATAAACCGATGATTTATTATCCGATGTCCGTTCTGATGAACGCCGGCATCCGTGACATTTTGATTATTTCCACACCGCAGGATACTCCTCGCTTTGAGAATCTGCTTGGTGATTAAAAACGAGTAAAAATATATAGATAAGTGTAGAGGGAAATTAAAATCATGAATATTATTGTTACCGGTGGCGCTGGGTTTATTGGTAGTAACTTTGTGTTTCATATGCTGAAGAAGTATCCGGATTACCGGATCATCTGTCTGGACAAGCTGACCTATGCGGGCAACCTGTCTACATTGGCACCTGTTATGGACAACCCGAATTTCCGCTTTGTGAAGGCCGACATCTGTGACCGTGAAGCTGTAGACAAGCTGTTTGAAGAAGAACATCCGGATATTGTGGTTAACTTTGCGGCAGAGTCTCATGTTGACCGTTCTATCGAAGATCCTGGCATCTTCCTCCAGACCAATATCATCGGTACCAGTGTGCTGATGGATGCTTGCCGCAAGTACGACATCCAGCGTTATCATCAGGTTTCTACCGATGAGGTTTATGGTGACTTGCCGCTGGATCGTCCTAATCTGTTCTTCACTGAGGAGACTCCGATCCATACTAGCTCTCCGTATAGTAGCTCCAAGGCTGCAGCTGATCTTCTGGTTCTGGCGTACCACCGTACCTATGGTCTGCCTGTGACCATTTCCCGTTGCTCCAACAACTATGGTCCGTATCATTTCCCGGAGAAGCTGATTCCGCTGATGATCGCCAATGCTCTGGCTGACAAGCCGCTGCCTGTTTACGGCGAGGGCCTGAACGTCCGTGACTGGCTGTATGTGGAAGATCACTGCAAGGCTATTGATCTGATTATCCACAAGGGTCGTGTTGGTGAAGTCTACAACGTCGGTGGTCACAATGAGAAGCAGAATATTGAGATTGTGAAGATTATCTGCAAGGAACTGGACAAGCCTGAGAGCCTGATTACCCATGTTGGAGACCGTAAAGGCCATGATATGCGCTACGCTATCGACCCGACCAAAATCCACAATGAACTGGGCTGGCTGCCGGAGACCAAGTTTGAGGATGGCATCAAGAAGACTATCCAGTGGTATCTCGATAACCGCGAGTGGTGGGAGACCATCATCAGCGGCGAGTATCAGAATTACTACGAGAAAATGTACGGTAACCGCTAACAGGAGGAAAGAACATGAAGTTTTTTGTAACGGGCGTTGGCGGTCAGCTGGGTCATGATGTAATGAACGAGCTGTTGAAGCGCGGTCATGAGGGTGTCGGTTCTGATATTCAGGAAACCTACAGCGGTGTGGCAGATGGTTCTGCGGTAATAAAAGCACCGTATGTGGCTCTGGATATTACTGATAAAGATGCCGTTGAAAAAGTAATTACAGAAGTAAAACCGGATGCTGTAATCCACTGTGCAGCGTGGACTGCTGTGGATATGGCAGAGGACGACGATAAAGTGGCAAAAGTTCGTGCCATCAATGCTGGTGGTACGCAGAACATTGCAGATGTCTGCAAGAAGCTGGACTGCAAAATGACCTATATCAGCACGGATTATGTATTTGACGGCCAGGGTACTGAGCCTTGGCAGCCGGACTGCAAGGATTACAAGCCTTTGAATGTATACGGCCAGACGAAACTGGAAGGTGAGCTGGCAGTTAGCCAGACGCTGGAGAAGTATTTCATTGTCCGTATCGCATGGGTGTTTGGTTTGAACGGTAAGAACTTTATCAAGACCATGCTGAATGTCGGCAAGACGCACGATACTGTCCGTGTGGTCAATGACCAGATCGGCACACCGACCTATACATATGATTTGGCTCGACTGCTCGTTGATATGAATGAAACCGAGAAATACGGCTATTACCATGCGACCAACGAGGGCGGTTATATCAGTTGGTATGACTTCACGAAAGAAATCTATCGTCAGGCTGGGTATAAGACAGAAGTCCTGCCGGTGACCACGGCAGAGCATGGTCTGAGCAAGGCTGCTCGTCCGTTCAACAGCCGTCTGGATAAGAGCAAGCTGGTGGAAGCTGGCTTTACTCCGCTTCCGACTTGGCAGGATGCACTGAGCCGTTATCTGAAAGAAATCGAGCAGTAAGAGGAGATAGAAGAAATGGGACAGATTAAAGTTGAGAAAAATGTAGGCGGCATCGAAGGACTTTGTGTGATCGAGCCTGCGGTTCATGGCGATGCGCGTGGCTATTTTATGGAAACCTACAACGAAAAAGATATGAAGGAAGCGGGCATTGACGTTCACTTTGTTCAGGATAATCAGTCTATGAGTGTGAAAGGCGTGCTTCGTGGGCTGCACTTCCAGAAGCAGTATCCGCAGTGCAAACTGGTTCGTGCTGTGCGCGGCACGGTGTTTGATGTTGCAGTTGACCTGAGAAGCAACTCGGAAACCTATGGCAAGTGGTATGGTGTAACACTCTCTGCTGAAAACAAGAAGCAGTTCCTTATCCCGGAAGGCTTTGCACACGGATTTCTGGTATTGAGCGATGAGGCAGAATTCTGCTATAAGGTCAATGACTTTTGGCATCCGAATGATGAAGGCGGTATGGCTTGGAATGACCCGGAGATCGGCATTGAGTGGCCGAAAGTGCAGGGCGATTACAAGGGCAATGCAAGTGCTGATGGTTATCAGTTAGAGGACGGTACGGCATTGAATCTGAGTGATAAAGACCAGAAGTGGCTGGGACTGAAAGATACTTTTAAGTTTTGAGAAGGACTACGGAGGAATCTACTCATGGCGGAGAAGAAGAAAATACTGTACATAGTCGAAGCTATGGGCGGAGGCGTGTTTACATATATTGTTGATTTGGCAAATGAACTGGTAAATCAATATGATATGTATATTGCTTATGCGGTGAGAAAACAGACACCGAAAAATTATAAAGAATACTTCGATAACAGGATTCATTTGATTGAGGTGAAAAACTTCGGGAGAGCGATAGATGTCTCAAAGGATTTAAAGGCATTTTTTGAGATAAGAAAAATAGCTGATGAAATAAAGCCTGATATTATTCATTTGCACAGTAGTAAAGCTGGAGCGTTGGGAAGATTTGCTTTTAATGGCAATAAGATTCCAATGTTTTACACGCCTCATGGATATAGCTTCTTGATGGAAGATTGTAAGCCGATGAAACGGGTTTTCTATAAAATGGTTGAAAGTGTTTGTGCAAAGCGAAATTGTACGACCATCAGTTGCAGTGTGGGTGAGCATCAGGAAACCTTGAAACTTACCAAGCGTGCAGCTTATGTGAACAATGGCATCAATATGGCAGAACTCCAGAATATCATGGATAAGACTGAAAAAGTAGAACATCCATTTACCGTTTTTACACTTGGAAGAATTTGTTATCAGAAGAATCCAACCCTATTTAATGAGATTGCCGAGAAACTTCCAGAGATTAGATTTGTTTGGATCGGTGATGGGGAATTTCGAGAAGAATTAAAAAGTAAAAATATAGAGATCACAGGATGGGCTGATCGAGCAACTGCTATCCACTATGCAGTCAATGCTGATGTTTTTCTGCTTCCGAGTAGATGGGAAGGTCTTCCTATTTCGTTGTTGGAATCAATGTATATGAAAAAAATATGTGTTGTTAGCAATGTGATTGGAAATCGTGATGTAATAAAATCAAGATTAAATGGATTTGTATGTGATACCTTAGAAGATTATGTACAAGCTATTCAATGTGCGAAGGATAATAAGGTTGGGAATATGGCAGAAAAAGCATATCTAAATATTCTTGAACAATTTAATACAAGAGTTATGTCGATGGAATATCAAAATATATATGAGAATAGACAATAAAGTCTTTTAGAAGAACAAGGGTGAGAATATGAAAAAAGTTGCTATTATTACATCTGGATATTTTCCGGTTCCACCAGTAAAAGGTGGAGCGATTGAAGCATTAATAAATATGTTGATTGAAGAAAACAATGTAGAGAAACATTTAAACCTTTTCGTTTATAGTATGTATGATGAGCAAGCGGAAAAAAAAGCAAATAGAAACGAGTACACAAAAATTGTTTTTATTAAAATCCCGGAACTCATAAAGAAAATGGATTTGGTTGTATACAATATTGCTAAGAAAGTTTTGAAAAAAAAGAAACATATGTCATACAGATATATTCTGCAAAGGATATATTTTATAAATCAAGTCTCCAAAGATTTATCTCATAATTGTTACGACAGCGTAATTTTTGAAAATCATCCGACATTGTTAAACGCTTTAAAAAAGTACAATAATTTTGAAAAATACAAAGATAAGTACTACTATCATGCGCATAACGAGATATTTAACACCTTTGGAACTGATACATTGCTTGAAAATGTGAAAAAGTACATATGTGTAAGTGAATTTATTCAAAAAAGTATTAGCAACAAACTTGCAATTAATGATGACGATAGATTTGTAATTCTAAAGAACAAAGTCGATGAAAATAAATTTGGATTGTGTGATACAGCTAAAATCAAAGAATTTGCAACGAGGTATAATATCCCAAAAGGGTATACTATATTTACATTTACAGGAAGACTTAATCCAGAAAAAGGTGTAAAAGAACTGCTAGAAGCTTATAGAATTGCACACCCCAAAAAATCAAAGTTAGTTATAGCGGGAAGCTATTTTTTTGGGAGCGGAATGAAGTCGAATTATGAAAAAAAACTGGAAGAGATAGCGGCAGAAATTGGAGACGATATAATATTTACTGGGAATATTGATTACTCTAATATGCCACTCTTGTATATGATATCTGATGTGATTGTTTTGCCGTCTATTTGGAATGATCCTGCTCCATTGACTGTTATAGAAAGTCTGACGTGTGGGAAACCGTTAATTACAACATATTCTGGTGGAATACCAGAGTATGCAAATTCGAACAATTCCTTAATATATAGAATTGATGAAAATCTCATTCAAAATCTAGCTGGTGGTATAACTTTGCTTGCTAATGAAAAAAATGAAAGAAAGCGACTTTCAGATGAGGCAAAAAAGGAAAGTGTAAATTGGACGAAGAAGTCCTATTATATTGATTTTGAAAACAGTTTAAAATGAGGAGAATAACAAAATATGTTGTCTACCGTAATAGTGGCATTATACAACGGCGAACGCTTCATAAAAGAACAGTTGGATAGTATAAAAAATCAAACTATAGAAGCAGACGAAGTTATTATTGCTGATGATGGTTCTAAAGATCAAAGTATTGAAATCGTAAAAAGATATATACAAGATAATAATCTGTCCAAATGGAGACTTGTCGTTAATGAAGTGAATAAGGGCTGGGCAAAAAATTTTATAAGCAACGCAAGTGTTGCAAAAGGAAAATATATCTTCTTTTCAGATCAAGATGATATGTGGGCACAGAATAAAATAGAGGTTATGATTGATACTATGGAAAAAAACAAAAATATCAATCTGCTCTGTGGCGATAACGATTTTATCTGTTATGATGGGTATGATCAAAGCTTTGATGCAAAGGATTTTTCAAGAATGAAAAATGATGGTTCACTTGAAAAGGTTGTAAGGGAAAGATGTAATATTCATTTAAAAAGACCTGGATGTGCAATGTGTATAAGAAAGGAGTTTTTTGACAGCATTCTCCCATATTGGGTGGAAAAGTGGGGGCATGATGACTTTTGCTGGAAATATGCGGTTCTTTCTGACTCCTGTTACTATATTCATAGGTTTCTGATAACAAGGAGAAGACATGCTTCAAATACCGCCAGAAACGAGGGTAAGAGAATACATCGAAACATTCAAGGTCGCATAAACCAGTTGGAAGATATGAGAGATCAATATAAATCTCTGGAGCGTTACATTGAAGAACACAAAATCAATCGAGAAATCGAAGAGTATATAAATCATAATTTGGAAGCGATAAATCTCAGAATTCGGTTTATAACAACAAAGAATCCATTGATATGGCTTCGGTTGTTTGCTTTCTTTGGCGATACTTATCCACGAAAGAAGGGGCTTTATTTGGATTTTGGCTTAGTATATTTAGGAGAGAAAATATGTCAAAAGTTTTAATAATGATGTCCACTTATAATGGTGAGTGTTTTTTACGCGAACAAATTGAATCGCTGCTCAAACAAAATAATGAAGATATAACGATTTTAGTACGAGATGACGGCTCTAGCGACAAGACAGTTGGTATCCTTGAAGAATATGAAAAAAGAGGTCAGTTGCAAGCATATTCTGGAAGAAATTTAAAACCAGCAAGAAGTTTCATGGAGCTTATAGATAAAGCACATATCGAAGAATATGACTATTACGCATTTTCAGATCAAGATGATATTTGGCTTCCAGATAAGGTACATGTAGCAGTTCAAGCAATTCAAAAATATGATGTTCCAGCAATGTATTACTGCAAAACCGATAATGTCACAGCAAGTTTAGAGCATATCGATTATTTTTTCAGAGATCCAAAGTATGCAACTTCTTTGCAAGCATCAGTTCTTACAGGAAGTCTTATACCTGGGTGTACAATGTTATTTAATAAAGCATTAATGAAAGAACTACATAAATATAAACCGAATTATATTACTATGCATGACAATTGGGTACATTTAGTTTGTCTTGCTGTTGGAGGTAGAGTTGTTGCAGATAATGAGGCGTATATTTTGTATCGCCAGCATGGCAACAATGCAGTTGGATCAACACCTAAAACTGTTCGGTATCGTATAAAAAGATTGATTAAAAAAGAAAATGTTTTTTCAAAAATTGCTGCTGAGGTATATAAAGGATATAATGACGAAATGTCACAAAAAGATTGTGAGTTTTTTGAAATGGTGATGGATTATAAAAAATCTTTGTTGATTAAGCTGAAACTTATAAATGAGAGTTGCAGGTGCTTAAATAAGCCAAGAGAAAAATTGTTCACGGAAATGAAAATAATACTAGGAAAGTTTTGAGGATAATACTTGTGCTTAATGTATGGATACTTTTTATAGGAGAACTGATACTGTTTTGCGCGGCATATTATTTTACAAATAGAGATTTCTTGTCACCAAGTGTAATTACTGTATTTATGTTCCTTGGAAGTACAATCTGTATTATATATAATCATGCTAATTGGAATGTATCATATCGTATGTATACGACAGGGGTTGTTTTATCAGGGCTGTCAGTAATTGTTATAACAGACATTATAAACAGAAAATCATACAATACAAATAAATATGTTTACCAGGAGAAAAAACATGAAAGCGTAAAAATAATACACCCTGATCACTTTATTAATATAATGTTAATAATGGGGTTGATTTTATGTTTAATGGTATTCTATCGTAATATTCAAACATTAGGTTCACATATCGGCGTTAGCGGAATGCAAGCAATTGGACTAGTAAAAGACTCAAAAGAAGTGTCAATAGGTGGAATTCCACTTTTATGTTATGATGTGATATTTATTTCAACATTTGTTTATGTGTTTCTTTTTACTAACAATGTCATTGTGTGCAAAGATCGCAATTGGCGTAATATGGAGTACTTTTTTGTGGTTTTGTTGGGCGTTGTAGCAACTGTTCTTCGGGGAAACCGCGGGGCTTTGGTTCAAATTATTATTGCAATAGTTACAACTTCTGTTATCTTGTTAAGATGGAAAAACGGGTATAAATCTATTAGAACGGGACTGTTTGTAAAAAAAATGATACCAATAGCAGCCGCAGTTGTTGTTGTGTTCTATTTTTTGCGAGAGATAGTAAAGGGCAGAACGATTACAACAGCGTTTATGGATTATATTACATATTATTTCGGAAGTCCGTTATATCTGTTTGATAAATATTTAAGAAATCCAGCTGCGGTGTACTCAAAAACGGCATATTTTGGGGGAACCTCGTTTGCAAATTTATATGGGTACTTATATACAAAGGGGATCGTTAATGCCCCTATTGGAATTTTAAACTTTACACCATTAGATAACGATATCTCCAGAGCTGGAAATGAATATACAATTTTTATGAGACCATATCATGATTTTGGATATGTGGGAATGCTTATATTTATAATGATATTTTATCATATTATATCAAAAGCGTACTATAAGTTGCTGTTTTCAAAATGCAAGAAAAATACTAAGTTTTCTTTAATGGTGTTTAGCTATTTTTATTTTATGATTGTGATGTCTTTTTATTATGCATTTACTGCCCAGGAAGTTCGTCCACAAACATTGGTCTTGATGATGTTTATGTATGTTTTGTATATAACAATATTTAGAGTCAGGGTAAAAAAATGACAAAGAGAATTGCAACTGTAAATTTGAAAAAAAGTGAGAGTAATTTAGCAACGGGAATAGTTCTGATTTTTATTGCGAATGTGATTAATCTCTTGTTTAGCATCGGAACTAATTTGATTTTGCCTAAATTCCTTTCTGTGGAGTCATATGCGGCAATTAAGACATACCAACTTTATATTACATATGTTGGAGTGTTGCATTTTGGATTTAATGATGGAATGTATTTAAAATATGGAGGAAAATCATTTAATGAATTAAATAAAAGTGATGTATTGAACAATTTGTCAACATTGAGAATTTTTCAAGTTGTTGTTACTGTAATCTGTATTGGTGTATCAGTCGCGTTAAAGGATGCTGTTCTGTTGATGGCTTCAATTGTCATATTTCCAATGAATCTAAAAGCATATTACCAAAGTTTATATCAGGCAATTGGGGAATTTGGCATTTATTCAAAAATAATGAATACAGTAACCGGCGTTACATTCTTTATAAATGCAATACTCGTCTTTTTCTTCAAAACAGATAACTACATTTACTATCTGATTTTGTATGTTGCCTTAAATTTTGTTATTTGGATAGCTTTGGAGTTCCTTTTTCAAAAAAAAGCAGGTTGTCACATTAGGTGGATGGTATTTGATTGGAAGGAACTAGTTAATCAAATCAAAGCAGGCGTTTTAATTATGCTCGGTAATTTTTCTGATTCAATCATGACGAGCATGGATAGATGGTTTGTAAAAATATTTGTTGGAACAGTTGCTTTTGCACAGTATGCTTTTGCGGTTAGTATGGAACACTTCCTTAGTGTAGCAGTGTCGCCACTGTCGATTACGTTATATAACTATTTGTGTAAAAATATTCCAAATTATAAACTTAAAAAACTAAGAGGAGCTATATTGATTTTCTCGGCGTTTTTAGTTTGTTCAGCTTTTCCAGTTGTGTTTATATTGGAACATTTTATGACAAATTATGTGGATGCTATTCACGTGCTAATTTTACTATTCGCATCGCAAATATTTTTTACGGTTGTGAAGTGCATATATGTAAATTTGTATAAAGCAAAGAAAATGCAGACAAAGTATTTTCAAAGATGGATAAGTGTAATTGCAGTTGCGTTTATCTCAAATATTATGGCATATTTCTTAGTGAAAACAAAAGAAGCTTTTGCAATTGCTACACTCGTTTCGGCAATGTATTGGTTTGTGATGAGCGCAATAGATTTTAAAGAAATCAGCTATAGTATAAAGGAAATAACCTATCTCATAGTAGAGACCGTGTGCTTTATTTTTTGCGGATATATCTTCAATTCTGTTGTGGGTTTTGTTGCTTATTTGTTTTTGACTGTCCTAATCACAATTGTTCTTATGAATGATAGCGTGATTTATATGTTAAAGCTTATTTCTGTCATTGCAAAAAAGAAAAACGATAATGAGATAGAGGAGGGATAATTAATGTTTGTTGGTGTATGCGGGTATGGCGCAACAGGATCAAGTGCAGTAGTTGGACTGTTGAAAGAATATCCTGAACTGATGGTTTGTGACAAGGCTGAAATTCAGGAAGCCTTCAAGGTGGATGGATTACAAGATCTGGAATACCATTTAATAAAACAATATTCAAGGCATATTTCTGGGGATGCTGCGATTGTAAGATTTAAAAAATCAATTACATATTACAAAACGCCAGTTGTTAAGAAAACAATTCCGCCGCAGATGTACATAAAAGCGGCAAATAAATTTGTGGATAGCTTGATTCAGGGAAGCTGGTACGGAATTGACAATATCGATTACAATACCGGGCATCCATTTTTGAATTTTATTATCTTGTTGTATAAGAAGCTTGTGTTCCCTAATTATGAAAAGCTAATAGGGCATCCGTTTGACCATTGGCCTGCGCGTAAAATGTATCTTTCCATTAATCCAGATGGATTCTATGAAAAGGCCAAATGCTATACAGATGAGCTGATTCGAGCATCTGGCGCTGATCCTGAACAGACGGTGGTTTTTGATCAGGTTTTTGAAGGAAATGCTCCCCAAAATTGTTTTCCTTTTTTTAGAGACCCAAAGGCAATCGTTGTGGATCGTGATCCTAGAGATTTATGGCTTGTATCAAAATATGCACGAGATGCCAAAGGCGAAGCACGCTTTATGCCTCGCCAAGATGTCAAGGTGTTTGTGGAATATTATAAGCGCATCAGGGAAAATCAGGAACGAAAAGATACTGATCGGATACTGTTTATTCGGTTTGAGGATGCAATTTACAACTATGATGAAACAGTAAAAAGAATTGAAAATTTTTTGGGGTGTAAAAATCATGCGGAGCCTAAAAAATATTTTAACCCAGAAATTTCGATTAACAACACGAGGCTTATTGATCGTTATCCGCAGTGTAAGGAAGAAATCGAATACATAGAGCAAATGTTGCCGGAGTATTTGTTTGATTTTTCAAAGTACCCAAAGGTTGACTACTCTGGAGTTATGTTTTGATTGAGGAGAATAAAAATGAATATTGCAGTTATTATCGCAGGCGGTTCAGGGCACCGTATGGGTCAGGATATCCCAAAACAGTTTATTAATGTGTATGATAAGCCGGTTCTTATCTATACACTGGAGAGTTTTCAGAAGCATCCGCAGATTGATGCAATTGAAGTGGTTTGCATTGATGGTTGGCATGATATTGTGTGGGCTTATGCTAAACAATTTAATATCGATAAATTAAAGTGGATTGTTTCTGGTGGAAGCACGGGTCAGGAATCAATTCGTAATGGTGTATATAATCTGGAGGGCAAGGCAAATCCTGATGACACCGTGATTATTCATGATGGAATTCGCCCTCTTGTTGAACCGTCAGTTCTTACAGATGTTATTAGCAAATGTCATCAATATGGAAATGCAGTAACATCTATGCCGTATAACGAACAGATTTTCGTAGTAGATAAAGAGAATGAAACTACGACAACACAGTATATTCCACGAGAAACATTACGACGTGTATCTACTCCGCAGGCTTATAGATTTGATTTACTTGATCGGAAATATCACGAAGCATTTGAAAAAGAAATCGGCATCTATGGATCTTCCTATACCAATACTATGATGGTTGAGCTAGGAGAAAGACTCTATTTCGCAGCTGGTTCCGATAAGAATATCAAATTAACGACCAAGGATGATCTTGAATTGTTCAAAGCATACTTGAAGGCTGATAAGGATAGCTGGTTGAAATAAGGAGTGAAAGATGATAGATAACTTGATTTACAAAGAAGATATAGAATATGTAGCAAATCTTGAATTGCCATGGGAAAAGCTGAAGAATAAGAGTGTTTTGATTACCGGAGCCAGTGGTTTGATTGGCAGCTTTTTGATTGATGTTTTGATGAGAAAAAACATCAGCGAGTTAAATTGCAAAATATACGCATTGGGAAGAAATGTAGATAAGGCAAAGAACAGATTTGAAAAATATTGGACATCGCCTTGTTTTGAGTTTGTGTCGCATGATATCAATGAGCCACTTGAGTTGAATAATGTAAATAAGATAGATTATGTCGTTCATCTCGCTAGTAATACGCACCCAGTAGCATATGCGACAGATCCGATAGGAACTGTGACAGCAAATATTATTGGGACAAATAATCTGCTTAAATTTGCAGCCGAGCATAGTGCAGAACGATTTGCTTTTGCATCTTCCAATGAAATCTATGGTGAAAACAGAGGAGATGTGGAGCTCTTTGATGAGAGTTATTGCGGCTACATTAACTCTAATACATTAAGAGCTGGCTATCCGGAAAGCAAGCGTTGTGGTGAAGCTCTTTGTCAGGCTTATAAAAAACAGAAAAATTTGGATGTTGTTATTCCGCGATTTACCCGATCTTATGGACCAACCATGTTAAAGACTGATACAAAGGCTATCTCACAGTTTATTAAAAAAGCTGTAGCTGGCGAGAACATCGTTTTGAAAAGTGCGGGAACACAGTATTATTCGTATACTTATGTTGCAGATGCGGTATCGGGATTTTTAACAGTCCTTCTGAAAGGAGAAAGCGGCGAGGCTTATAATATTGCAGATGAATCATCTGATATCATGCTGAAAGATCTTGCAAAAATTATTGCGGATTTCGCGGGCAAAGAGGTTGTATTTGAATTACCTGACGAAACTGAAAAAGCGGGCTATAGCAAAGCAACGAAAGCACGGCTTGACGGGTCAAAGTTAAAGAAGCTTGGATGGAATGCAAGATATGATATCAAGCAGGGATTGGTTAGAACCTTAAAAATGCTAATGGAAATGGATTGAATAACTGTGAGTCTTTGTTTCAAGGTTTAGACATGGTATGGGAATTTCGATGATGAAAACATGTGTAAATAGAAGACGAATTTTAATAATCCTGTTGATTTTAAGTATTGGAATATTGGCACTGCTGGGAATAAGTAAATACTCTTTTCAGAAAGCCTGCCTGAGAAGAGAAATTCGATGGCCAGATTTAGGAATTGCTGATGACTGGCAGTATGAAATTCTTACAGAGGCATATAAAATAAAAAATGAGCCAAATAGAAAAATTACAATTACGGCATCTGATGGAGTACAATTAGTTGGTCACTATTATGAAAGAAAGAAAAATGCGCCAGTCATAATCTTTTTTCATGGGCTTTGGTGTAATTGTTATACGAATAGTGTGCCAATCTATAGAATAACAGAAGAAAAAGAATGGAATCTTCTGTTGGTGAACTTACGAGCACACAATGAAAGTGAAGGTGACGTTTCAACACTTGGCGTTTTAGAAAGATACGACTGTCGTGAGTGGGCAAATTGGGTGGATTCTGAATTTGGAGAACAGGTACCTATATTCCTTATGGGAATTTCCATGGGAGGAGCGGTAGCAGTGATGAGTAGTGATTTAGAATTGCCAGAATCAGTTTGTGGAATTATTGATGATGCTGGGTTTACATCACCATTAGAAATGATAAAAATAGGCAGTAAAGAGAAACTTCGTTTTGAATTACTGACAGATTTATTCGCTCGGATAGTGAACGCAGGAACAAAAATTTGGGGCAGATTTGACTTGAAAGAAGCAAACGCATGTGCCGCAGTGTCTAAGACAAGTGTGCCAGTTCTAATTATTCATGGAGACAAGGATAAGAAAGCACCGGTATCTATGGCGTATAAAATTTACAATAGTTGCAAAAGTGAAAGAGAGTTGTACATAGTTTCTGAGGCAGGGCATACTGGATGCTATAGAACAGATCCTGAAAAATACAAAATGATTGTTTCTGAATTTATTGAAAAACATATTCCGCGATGAAGAAAGAACAATCTATGTTTTTAGAATAAGACCACATTGGTGCCAGACTAAGATTAGGTGCCAGACCCCCGGTACTAAACTGTAAACGCAAAATGAACAAAATATGACCAAAAAGTCGAATACTGTCGAACTCGTGCCTGTATTCGACAAAATAAGGCCGTGTGGAAATCCACACGGTAGCTGCTCAGATAATCACACACCTCTTCGTGGTGAGCAGTAGGCAACGATCTATGATCGGCAGAGATGTGAAGAATAAAAACTATGATAAAATCAATTTGATAGAAAAAACTTGGAGAAAAAACAATGAATACAACATTACTTATCATGGCTGCTGGTATCGGTAGCCGCTTCGGAACGGGAATCAAGCAGTTGGAGCCGGTAGATGCTTCTAACCATATTACCGAGTGACAATGCTGACGAGAAAAGAGTGTGGGATATTTGCAAAGAGTTTTGGGGAAAGAATGAAGCTCCTTTGGATATAGAAAATTATGATGTGAAAGATTTAGATGCAGCTTATGCTAAGAGACTGTTGGATGAACTGGAGGAACTCTTGGATAAGCTGGGATGGGAAAAAGAATAAAGCATCTTGCTCTTGTTATTCAACAGTGCTATACTGGAACCACTATAAAAGAAAAGAGGCTGACAGCTTATGCCCAGAACCAAAGGCAGCAAAAACAAGCCCAAAGTGGTCAACGACTTTGCATCCCAGATTGCAGAAAAGCAATCTATCATCGAATCGCTCAACACGGAAATTGCGTCTATCACGGCGAACATTGATTCTCTGAAAGCGGACTTGAAGGCTAAACGTGCAGCGTTGAAGTCTGCCGAGAAGGAGGCAGGCAAGTTAGAAGCAAAGAAAGCGAAAGAAGATCAGAAAGCTGCCGAGGAAGCAAAGAAGGTAGAAGCAGAATCTGTTCTGAAAAAACTCCTGGCAGACGGAATGAGTACAGAGGAAATCCTTGCAAAACTGAAATAACATCAAAGCCCACAGTGGACAAGTACGAACTTGTTACTGTGGGCTTTTTCAGTGAAGATAATCTTTACGCAGCATCAAACCGGAAATACCGTGGTAGCTTGAAATGCTCGATAAACGCATGGTGCTGCTCATGGTAATGCCGTAGATCATAACCCAAATGGTGCAGTTCCAGCAACTTCACCAGCACCAGATTAAGGTGAATGGGCTATATTCTGGCGTACACGCTGAATTATAACAACCATGACGGACGCTATTCACACAGTAATAAGGAATGGGCAGACACCACCTGCAAGGGAGAACGGGGCAGCAATATCCGTACCGACTGGATCGTGCGCAGTCACCCGGCTGTGCTGAACGGGTTTGTGGATATGTACCGTAAAGAACTTGCGGCTGAACAGCAGCGGGAGCCAGAAAAACCGTTTGTCCAGCAGTTCTATGTTGTGACAGATTTGCAGACCAATCCGATGAAAATTGAGAAGTTCGGGAATCTCGATGATGCAATGTCCTGCTATCAGCAGGTTCCGAATTTTCATCTGAAAGCCCTTGGCGTAGAGAAAACGCCTGACCCACTTCCGGGCAGTCTGGACATTGTGCAGTGTAAGAACGGTATTGACACGATCGTAGAGGACTACAAGAAAGTTCCGGGCTGGGATAATCCATACATCCAGAACCATGTGGTCGCACTGGTGGCAGAAGCGTTGAAAGTGCAGGATGTGGCGGTAGCCTATGAAATCAACGATGGCTATTTTTACATCCAGACCAGCGAGGATGGCTACGACTATACCTTATATAATAAGGACTTCACGGTAATGGACGGCGGTATCATCGAAGTGGATGGATATAGACCCGTGCAGGAAATGATGGAAGAAGTTCTGGCAGAACACGGACACAGCGTTTCTGAGTGCGGTGTGATTAGCGCTGAATATCTTCAGGAACAGTCCTACCGTGCAGAAACACAGCGGGCAGAAGCGATGAAAGAAAAGCTGGCGGCAGAGAAGCCTGCGCCAGAAGCAAGCATCAGCTTTTATGTGGCAGAGTGTGCAGAGTTCCCAGTGATGGGTGAGTTCCATGACAATCTGACCTTGGAGCAGGCATTGGAAGTCTACGATAAGATTCCGGCAGAGCGGATGAACGGAATCAGCTGAAAGAAAGTGCAGAACTTGCTGCGTATCGGTCACGTTCATATCAGTATTTGACGGAACATCATTTTCAGGTGATCGTACAAAATTATCAGCAGGCGTATTTTACCAAGTTGTTTACATCGGACACACCAGAGATAATTCGGAAACGGTTGGAAGAGCATCGACCAAAGAATTTCCGTGGCCGTCCATTTGGTGTCGGTGATGTGATTGTCATAAACCAACAGGGAGAAATCACGGCGTATTTTGTGGATAAGGACTCCCTTGTTGTGGTTGCTGGCTTTATCCGCAGTAGTAGTTCTGGCATTCTGGTTACACTTGACACGAAAAATCTTTTTATAGATGGATGTGCTGGAACGTGGGTGGCAACCGAAGAATGCGTAGTAGAAAGCCAGCACTTTTTTCTGATGCAGCATGAAGTCTATAAGGAAAAAGCACCGAACGTGATTGTAGATGCTTCTGGCAAACTGGTTTCCACTGAAATCCGAAAAGGGTTGGATGAGGATGCCAGAAAAAAGATTCTGGATTATCTGCATCCACCGCTGATGGAAAAGCCGATGAACCAGAAGCCGTCACTACACCAGATGGAACATTATCAGAAGTTCTATGAGAACGGGGAATATGTTCGGGCCGTAGAATCAACTACGGAACAGAACTACAATATGATTGATGGCTGTGCCAACAATCTCCCTAAGCCCCGCATAATCAACGGACGAGAATCCGTTCTTGATAAATTGCGAATCAGGCAGATGGCACGGGAAAAGCAAAAGAGCAGCCAAGAGCAGTCGGCTGATATGGAACGGAACAGGAAGTGATCTGTTGTTGCCCGGATGCAGAGGGTTCCCTGCAAACAGGCGTTGGAAGAAATATTTCAGGATCGCTTTGTGAAATTACAAAATGGTTTCTTGAAATACAGGGACGCTTAAAGACTGAAAATAGTGCAAGAGCCACCATAGGCTTACCCAACAAAAGGGTAGCGTATGGTGGCTCTTTTTTGCTTAAAGGGTCTGTTCTGTGCGTTGAATGTGATCTCGAATGTGGTGCTGTCCCAAGATGCTGTCAACATTGGCACAGGCTGTTCGCAATTCTTTTTGATAATCTTTGTAATAGGTGTAGGTGTCGTATTGAGCCGCTTTCAAGGCAAGTAATCGTTCTTTTTCAAGCTTCAAATCTTTCATCTTCGGAAGTGAGCCGTCTGGATTTTGTGCTTTCAGAATCTGGGCGGCTTTTTCGTGCTTCTCAATTTCATCAGCGTGATCCTTGCGAAATTTTCCTTTGAAGCGAGCTTTCAAAAATTCATTGTAGGTGGATTTTGTGGAAAGATACTGACCCAGATCTGCGTGACCCGGCAATCGTGATTCGTAAAGATAGTATCACATTCAATACAGCCTGTATCACAGGGCTGGAGGATGTGGTCTACGTTCATGTCATGTTCAACAATGATTTGAAGCGTATCGTTGTTCGTGGGTGTGATGAAAATGACAAGGACGCTCTGCGTTGGTGCGTGGCAAAACCGGATAAGCGCAAAAGCCGGAAGATGTCCTGCAAGCCATTTGCGACTTTAGTTTATCAGAAAATGGGATGGGACAGCGAGTGCCGATATAAAATGCTGGGGTACAGGATTACCTTTGAGGGTGAAACTCTGTATGTTTTTGATCTGCTTGTGCCAGAAATTTTTCATGAAGGACAGAGAAAAAAGAACGCAGTCGATTCGCAGGATAATGCTGCGTCAACAAAACCTGTGAACAGCCGAAAGGGATTTTACCTGGATGATATTGTGGGAACTTTTGGTGTGCCTGTGGAAGAACACCGGAAAGAATCTGAAGTCAAGCAAATGGATGGGTATGTGTCAATGGGGATTCTGACAGGAAAGATTGCTCCTGAAGCTGGAAAGGACTAATTGACAGGTTGTACAAGGGGAGGGTCTGTCCATTTGTGGGAGGTGAGCAATATGCAAAAAACAGAACAGAAAACGGAGCAACAGGCAGGACTTGGCATGAGTTTCTGCGAGGAAGAGGGACGAATCACGGTCTTCAGAAAAACGCTGGAAGCGTTAGAATGGCCGTCACACTATCGGTTTCTGTATAATCGTAAAATGAAACAGATAGCTGTACAGGCGTGTGGAGCAGAAGAATCAGGAGCGCATCGTGTGGGAAAACCAGACGAATCTAATAGCGGCGAAATCAAGTGTATGGCATTGGTTCGCATGATTTACGGGGATTCTGGGTGGGACAAGAAAATGTCCTATCGGCTGATCGGAAGAGCTTTTCCACAGCAGCGACTTGTTTCGTTTAAGATAACGGATGCGATGCAGATAGAAAACGGGAGAGTACTGACTGAAATGTGAATCTCACATTAGTGGGTTCTGAAATAATTAGTTGCCTATGATATAACAGTGGCGAAGAATGCAATAATATGGACAACTCCGTGCAAGGAAAGTTTACAGTTGGTTGCTTGATATGGGCGGTGAATTATGGTAAGATGGAAGTACGATAGGAGAGTTTACGCTCTTGTTGAATCTACTGCGAGGAAGTGAATGCCGATGGAAAAACAAGGCACGGTGGAAAATCAGCTTGCCCACACGATAGATCAGACAGAGTATGATTCGAGGTATGACAGAACAGCGAAAAAGCTGTTGGCAAACAAACAGATTCTGGCACAGATCATGAAAGGCTGTGTGAATGAATACAGCGATTGCACCGTAGATGATATTGTTGAGAAATACATCGAGGGAACCCCGGAGGTTGGCTCTGTTGGTGTTCATGTCGATGATACGAACAGACCCAAAAAGTCAACAGATGTAATCAAGGGTAGTAACAACGAGGACTCTACGCTGACCGAGGGAACATTGTTCTACGATGTTCGCTTTGACGCAATCGCACCGAAATCTGCGGACAGTGCAGAACAGGAAGAAGTCATTCGTCTGATTATCAATGTGGAAGCACAGACAAAATTCAAGCCGGGATACCCATTGACGAAACGGGCAATCTATTATTGTAGCAGAATGATTTCTGCACAGCACGGTCCGATTTTTACAAAATCTGAATATGGGAAGATTCGTAAGGTCTACTCCATCTGGATTTGTACTCAGCCGTCAGATGGTTTTGAAAATACGCTTACCCGGTACTCCATCAAACCCGAACAGTTGATTGGAGAAGCGCAGGAAGAAACCGAAAACTACGATTTGATGAGTGTCGTAATGATTTGTTTAGGCAAGCCAGGGACGGAGAATCATAAGGGAATCCTGAAATTTATGGAAGTGCTGTTATCTTCCACAAGATCAGGTTCGGAGAAAAAGAAGATTCTGGAAGAAGAGTTTGGCGTTGCAATGAGCGAAGAACTGGAAAGAGAGGTGCTTGAAGTGTGCAATCTTAGTCAAGGCGTAAGAGCCGAAGGCCGTGAAGAAGGCCGTCAGGAAGGCAGAATCGAAGGCATCGGAATTGGCGAGATTCGGATGCTGGTTCAGCTTGTTCGAGAGGGTGATTTACCGCTGG
>OLNN01000946.1_pt1 | contig 26940 bp, 24 predicted proteins | sample 1672141 | NCBI WGS metagenome assembly OLNN01 (sample SAMEA3136652, study PRJEB25190) | human gut metagenome | biome: human gut; feature: human-associated habitat; material: faeces | place: Austria | collected 2013
GCGTCTCCCCGTTCGCATTGTAATTTTAGACTCCATATTATTCTGTTTATTAGATAAATACTGTGAAACCTGTGCCCTGAGACGCGGCACGCCACGTCTCTACTAAGGGAAGCTTTGTATCATTGAACTTTTCAATATGGGCGTGAAATCATGTATAAGAGATAAGTTTCACCGTATTTCATTTGTTCTCAAATATTTATCAGCATTGTGAGGGCGTGAAACTTCCCTGGGAAACATTCTTTTTAAGTACTATACTGCGGCATGCAGCTGAAACTTTCTGCTGAAAGATACTATTCCCGGTTTATAAAGAGGAACTTTAGGGAGCTAACTATGGACTTTGGCAGGCTAAAGAGGGATTTTACGGAAACAGATACGGCTGCGTCAGGTCACGCAGCCGTATCCGTTAACCAACGCAGCCGTAAGTGTGAGTCGATGCAGCCGTAAGTGTGATTTGGTAGCAGTGGACTACTTGTTTGGTAGCAGTTAACTGCTACCGACCTAGGAGTTAACTGCTATGGTTGCTGCGAGTACACTGCTTGTTGGCAGCGTAGCAGATTACTATATTTCTTGTTAACGGTGGGTAGGATGAATATTCTTATTGAATGTCTGCAACCACCATCCATTTTCAGCAAATTTTCAATATTTTGTAGAATATCAGCTAGTTACAATTGATATAAAAAGAAAAGCGACAACTGATTTTCATCAATTGTCGCTTTCAGTCGGAATGAGGCGACTCGAACGCCCGACCCCTACGTCCCGAACGTAGTGCGCTACCAACTGCGCTACATTCCGATTTTTTTGTCATCCGATGGGGAACTAACAAACCTCCCTTCGTTTTTGACTGTGCAAAGATAGGAAAAAGGTTCAATCTAGCCAAAATAAAAAGAAATATTTTTTTTCTTGTTCGTCGTATGAATCTAATAGCGGCATGGATGGCTGAGTAGAATGAAGAGTATTGTTGTCTGATTATTAGCCTATTGTATTTCTATCTGCTTTTCTTGTTCTGACTATTCTTTGTGGCAATTTGGTTAAATCCTTTTGTCCATTTATTGAAGTTTTTAGATGTGTTTTAATGAACTGTTATGAATTTCTGCAATTGTTTTTTACTTGTAGAAGTGTGCAATCCTAATATTTATTAATCATATTGATAAAGAAGAGAAAACTCGATTGATTAAATTCGTTTTCTGTATATATTTGCAGACATAAAAAAGGCTTGAATTAGAAACTGTTTTTATTAGAGTTATAATGGGAGGGTATAAGGTTACTGTGTCCAGGACAGAATTGAAGACACGGATTGTAGAAAAAGCTGTGGAGCAATTTACACAAAACGGAATAAAAAGCGTGACCATGGATGACATAGCTGCTATGCTTGGAATTTCGAAACGTACGCTTTATGAGATATTTGCTGACAAGGAAGCTTTGCTTGAAGAATGTATTCAGCGCGAACAGGCAGATAATGAAGAGTTTGTGAAGAGTGTGCTGGGTACCTCGCAAAATGTATTGGAAGTGCTGTTGAAATGCTATCAACGGAGTATTGAAAAGTTTCATGCGACTAACAAGCGTTTTTTTGAAGATTTGAAGAAGTATCCTAAGGCTTATGCCCAGATGTCAAGACGGCAAGATAAGGATGTGGAAAAGACTGTCGAGTTCTTCAGAGAGGGCGTCAGACAGGGCATCTTTAGAGATGATATAAATTTTTATATCATGAATCGTCTGGTAAGGGTGCAGTTGGATGTGCTGATGAATACGGATATTTGTGAGGAGTATTCGTTTATTGAGGTATATGAGTCTATTATGTTCACTTACTTGCGGGGCATCTCGACTGAGCGAGGGGCAAAGGTGCTGGAAGAATTTGTAAGAGAGTACAGAAAGAAACGTTGAATCAAGATAAAGGCCGGAAGGCCTTTTTTTTGTGGGTATTCGGGTATGGGGCGGTGGTTGCTTTTATATGGAGAGATACTGTTCTTGTAAGCAGGTTGTTTCAATATGTCTTATCGGTTAGCGCGAGTAATGTTCTGAACGAGTATGCTGGCTGTTAGGACTTTCATCCGCTGATGATTGCTTATAATTGGTTTGCTTGCAGGGAAATAGTTCATTGTTTATGCCGGGTGTGGCTGAGTGGAAGAATGCTTGGATAAGTTTAACCTTTATCATTATATATAAATAATGTGTTGGTTGAGTTATTTATTGAATTATCTTTGCGGCTGCTTATGATGAAAAACTATTTGAAACATACAGGTTTGTTGATGCTGTTGGTAGTTGGCATGTTGCTGGCTATGCACTTTCTGCCGCGCATAGAGTTGGGAAGCCGGGTGATGAGGCGTGTCGATTTGTTGTCGGATGTACGCCCTCGTGTGGTAGAGGAAGCAGTGGATGATACTGCGTTTCTGATGCCTCCTAAGCCGAAGCCGGTCTTTGTGGATTCTTGTCCGCAGGGAAAGGTTTGTATTGAGGATTATGGCGATTCGACCCATCGCGGAATGGAACCTTTTTATCAGGCGCTTGACGAGGCCGGTAAGCGGGTGGTGCGCATCGCGTATTTCGGTGATTCTTTTATTGAGGCAGATATACTTACTGCTGATTTGCGTGAAATGCTTCAGCAGAAATACGGAGGAAGTGGGGTAGGATTTGTGCCGGTTACCTCTAATGTCAATGGTTTCCGGCCAACGGTGAAACATTCGTTTTCCGGTTGGGAGTCGCATGCGGCTGTAGATACGATTGGCTTTGACGCTTCCAGACAAGGCTTGTCGGGGCATTACTTTTTGCCTCGCTCGTCAGGTGCTTATGTGGAATTGAAGGGACAAGACAAATATGCGTCGCGTCTTGATACCTGTAGGCGAGCTTCTGTTTTCTTCAAATCCTTGTCTTCCGGCTTGCTGAACGTGCGGCAGAATGGGGCAGCGGGCCAACAACTTGCCATGGAGCCTGCAGGGAATATCCAGGCGTTGTCGGTGGATGGACGCATCGGCAGTGTGCGGTGGACGGTGGAGCAGGCCGATTCGGCTGTATTCTATGGCGTATCGATGGACGACGTGATGGGCATAGGTCTGGATAACTTCTCGTTGCGTGGTGCGTCCGGGCTTTCTTTGCGCCGGATACCTTTGGAGACCTTGCGCGATTTTGACCGTTGCCGTCATTACGACCTGATAGTATTGCAGTATGGCTTGAATGTGGCTACCGAGCGTGGCCGCAATTACGACCATTATGCGGCCGGCCTTCGCGAAGCAATAGAACATCTGAAAAAGGCATTCCCTGAAGCCGGGCTACTGATAGTGGGAGTGGGTGACCGTGACTATCGTACGGAAGAGGGCGAGTTGCGAACCATGCCGGGCATCAAGAATCTGGTGCGCTATCAGCAGAACCTGGCGGCCGACTGTGGCATAGCCTTTTGGAATCTGTTTGAAGCCATGGGAGGAGACCTCAGTATGGCCAAGCTGGTTGAAGCCAAGCCGGCGAAAGCCAATCTGGACTATACCCATATCAATTTCCGCGGCGGTAAATACCTGGCTGGCCTGCTCTATGAAGCGCTGGTTTGGGGAAAAGAACAATATGACAAGAAACGGGCGTATGAAATGGAGTAAGAGTTTTTCGGCTTATTGCCTGCGTGTTGCCTGTTCGTTAGGGTTGCTTGTATCTACGTTGGTGGTGAGGGCGCAAGACGCCGTGCCGTCTTTGTTGGAGCCCGATTCTGTAATTCCCGATTGCGATACCCTTTTCCTGTACAGTCACCGAACTGATACGGTTGTTTTACCTTTCTTGTGCTTGCCCGAAGCCTTTCAAAATGTGAGCGACAATCAGCTGACCGACAGCTTGGGCGTGTTGCATCCCGTATGGGAGCGCTTGCGGATGCTGAAGTTGGCGGCTGGTGCCGGCCAGGTGAGCGACAGTCTGAATATAGTCCATGTGGGCGACAGCCACGTGCGTGGACACATCTTTCCGCGTACCGCCGGCGAAGTGCTGAAGCAGGCTTTTGGTGCTGTGCGATATACGGATTTTGGCATCAATGGTGCTTTTTGTTTCACCTTCCTGCGCCAGGACCGCATAGACCGGATAGCAGATTTGCATCCCGATTTTCTGATTCTGTCTTTGGGCACAAACGAAAGTCACAACCGACGTTATAATTCCACGCTTCATTATCGGCAGATGGAAGAGCTGGTGCGCGAATTGCGTGCTCGTCTGCCCAATGTGCCCATATTGGTGACTACTCCGCCGGGATCTTACGAACGTCAGCGTACGAACCGTCGTCGTCGGTCGTATGTCATCAATCCGCGAACTTCGACTACGGTAAAGACCATTGAACGCTGTGCCGATGCCAATGGCTTGGCCTATTGGGACATGTACAACCTGCTGGGTGGGACGAAGCGTGCCTGCCTGAACTGGCAAGAAGCCGGGCTGATGCGGCCCGACCATATCCATTTCATGCCCGATGGCTACAAACTACAGGGCGAGTTGCTGGGTCAGGCTTTGTTGAAGGCATATAATAATTATGTGAAGTCACAGTAGCTGAAGTCCTAAAAGAGGTCTTCTTATTTATAAAACGAGTTTGTTTATACCTGCTTTCGTCAAGTAATAGTTTTTATTTCCAGTATATGAGTTTTCCAGATATCGACTTGTCTCTGTTGCCCGGTTTATTTACTTATAGTCCAGACTCTCCGATGATATTCAGCAGCGGCCTTTTCCTGTGGCTGTTTCTGGCATTTGTGTGGGTATATCTGTTGTTGCGGAAGCGGACCACGGCACGCCTGGTGTTTGTGACGCTCTTCTCCTATTATTTCTATTACAAGAGCAGTGGAACGTGCTTCTATCTGCTGGCACTGGTGACGGTCAGCGACTTTTGCATTGCCCGCTTGATGGAGCGTGCCGAGTCTAAAGTGGTACGCAAGCTGTGGGTGACGCTTAGCCTGACCATTAATCTGGGACTTTTGTGCTATTTCAAGTATACCAATTTCTTGGGCGGGGTTATCGCCTCTTTTACGGGTGGTAGCTTTACACCGCTGGATATTTTCCTGCCGGTGGGCATTTCATTCTTCACCTTCCAGTCGCTGAGCTATACCATTGACGTCTACCGGCGCGAGATTACGCCGCTTCGCAACCTGCTCGACTATGCCTTCTACGTGTCCTTTTTCCCTCAGCTGGTGGCGGGTCCTATTGTCCGCGCCAAGGATTTCATTCTTCAAATACGTCGTCCGCTGTTCGTTTCGCAGGAGATGTTTGGCCGGGGCGTATTCCTGATAGTGAGCGGACTTTTCAAGAAAGCGGTGATTTCCGACTATATCAGTGTCAACTTTGTAGAACGTATTTTCGACAATCCGTCGCTCTATTCGGGTGTGGAAAACCTGATGGGTGTCTATGGCTATGCGCTCCAAATTTATTGTGATTTCTCCGGCTATAGCGATATGGCCATAGGTATTGCCTTGTTGTTGGGATTTCATTTCAACATCAACTTCAATTCGCCCTATAAGTCAGTATCTGTTACTGAGTTTTGGCGGCGCTGGCACATTTCGCTTTCGGGCTGGTTGCGCGATTATCTGTATATTTCCCTGGGTGGCAACCGAAAAGGTAAGTTCAGACAGTATCTGAATCTGATTATCACCATGTTCCTGGGTGGATTGTGGCATGGGGCGTCGTGGAACTTTGTTCTGTGGGGTATGTTGCATGGAGTGGCCTTGGCAGTGCACAAAGCCTGGATGTCTGTAACGGGGCGTCGCAAGGGTGAGGCAAGTCATGGGCTGCGGCGTTTGGGCGGCATCATTGTCACCTTTCATTTTGTCTGCTTCTGTTGGATATTCTTCCGTAATGCGGAGTTCAGCACGTCGGTCGATATGTTGAGACAGATATTCACGGCTTTCCATCCGCAACTGCTGCCTCAGTTGCTGTCGGGCTATTGGGAAGTATTCGCGCTGATGCTGCTGGGCTATGTGCTTCATTTCCTTCCTGACCGTTGGGAGCGTGCCTGCACGACTGGAGTTATCCGCCTGCCATTGTTGGGCAAGGCTTTGCTGGTAGTGCTGGTGGTTTACATCGTTATTCAAGTGAAAAGCGCAGGCATACAGCCTTTTATTTATTTCCAATTCTAGGAATAGTTGTCTACAGGCAGGACTGTTATTTTGTTTTGTCTTTAGCAAGGTTATTTGTCTTCAGTACAAACAAGTGTCCAAAATACCTATGTTCATCAGTATCATGTATTGTGATAAAAGAAATCATGTAACATGATAACGGGAATCATGATACATGATAATAGGAATCATGTAACATGATTATATGACAAATGTAGGCAGTGACAGGATTTGTCCGAATAGTAAATCCGTTAAATCCTAAGCTTTGAAACCAGTTTGCCGGCTTCTTCTATTGCACTATCTTAACAGACGGCAAACTCACTCCGCTTCTTTTAACGCCTAATTAGCATTTATAGCTAATTTATTGTAGATGAATATATGTGCTTATAAACAAAATTTGTAACTTTGCGCCACTAAACAAATTATACGCATACTTAATATTACGTAAATCCATGTCTGAAACGAAAAGAATTAAAACAGCGTTGGTATCTGTTTACCACAAGGAAGGTTTGGATGAAATTATTTCCAAGCTACACGAAGAAGGCGTAGAGTTCCTCTCAACAGGTGGAACACGCCAGTTTATAGAATCTTTAGGCTATCCCTGCAAGGCAGTGGAAGAGCTTACGACATACCCTTCCATTCTTGGCGGACGTGTGAAGACATTACATCCGAAAGTATTCGGTGGCATCCTTTGCCGTCGCGGATTGGAACAAGACATGCAGCAAATCGAAAAATATGAAATACCCGAAATAGACTTGGTAATTGTTGACCTCTATCCGTTTGAGGCCACCGTTGCCAGTGGCGCTTCTGAAGCCGAGATTATCGAAAAGATTGATATAGGTGGCATTTCGCTGATTCGTGCAGCCGCCAAGAACTACAACGACGTGGTTATCGTGGCTTCTCAGGCTCAGTACCAGCCGCTTCGCGACATGCTGATGGAACACGGTGCTACTACAACACTGGAAGAGCGCCGTTGGTTTGCCAAAGAAGCGTTTGGCGTATCTTCTCACTATGATACGGCTATCTTCAACTACTTCGACGGCAATGAAGGTTCTGCTTTCCGCTGCTCGGCCAACAATCAGAAGATGTTGCGCTATGGTGAGAATCCTCATCAGAAAGGTTTCTTCTATGGCAATCTGGATGCCATGTTCGACCAGATTCATGGTAAGGAAATCTCTTACAACAACCTGCTCGATATCAATGCAGCTGTTGACCTTATTAACGAGTTTGGCAATGAGACCACTTTCGCTATCCTGAAGCACAACAATGCTTGTGGTCTGGCTACCCGTCCTACCGTGCTCGAAGCTTGGAAGGATGCTTTGGCTGGCGACCCTGTTTCTGCTTTTGGTGGCGTGCTGATTACGAATGCCGTTATCAACAAGGAGGCAGCCGAGGAAATCAACAAGATATTCTTCGAAGTTATCATTGCTCCTGACTACGATGTGGATGCACTCGAAATTCTGGGTCAGAAGAAAAACCGCATCATCTTGGTTCGCAAGCCCGGCGAGTTGCCTACCCGTCAGTTCCGTTCGTTGCTGAACGGCGTATTGGTTCAAGACCGCGATTTGAAGATTGAGACTCCTGCCGACCTGAAGGTAGTAACTACCAAGGCTCCTACGGCTGAGGAAATTGAAGATATGCTGTTTGCCAACAAGATTGTAAAGAACAGCAAGTCGAACTCTATCGTATTGGCTAAGGGTAAGCAGCTGATTGCAAGTGGTGTAGGACAGACTAGCCGTGTGGATGCCCTGAAGCAGGCCATCGAAAAGGCCAAGAGCTTTGGCTTCGACCTGCACGGTGCTGTCATGGCCAGCGACGCGTTCTTCCCCTTCCCCGACTGTGTGGAGATAGCCGGCAATGAAGGTGTTACTGCTGTTATCCAGCCGGGCGGAAGCATCAAGGACCAGCTCTCGTTTGACTACTGCAATGAGCATGGTATCGCCATGGTTACTACTGGTTTCCGTCATTTCAAACATTAATTAGATACAGGCCGCGGCCCGTGTTTTAGGTTATTACTGTGGAAGTCGGAATGCGCCCCTGCGTGCATTCCGACTCTTCGGTAGCATAGAGCAGGATGTCCTTTGAAAAAGTAATTGCAGCGGAATCTGCTCTTTTTTCAGACTTTTCGCGAGAATACGGGCCGTGATTTATACAAATCAATATGGGAATATTTTCTTTTACACAAGAAATAGCGATGGACTTGGGCACCGCCAATACTATCATTACTTCCAATGGTAAGATTGTGGTGGACGAGCCTTCGGTAGTGGCACTTGACCGTCGTACAGACAAGATGATTGCTGTGGGCGAAAAGGCCAAGATGATGCATGAGAAGACTCACGATAACATCCGTACAATTCGCCCCTTGCGTAATGGTGTGATAGCCGACTTCTACGCTTGCGAGCAGATGATACGTGGTCTTGTCAAGATGGTGAATACTCGTCGCCGTCTGTTCTCTCCGTCACTGCGTATGGTGATTGGTGTACCTTCGGGTAGTACTGAAGTAGAGCTGAGAGCTGTGCGTGACTCTGCCGAGCATGCGGGCGGACGTGATGTATATCTTATTTTCGAACCAATGGCTGCTGCTATCGGTATCGGTATCGATGTGGAAGCTCCCGAGGGCAACATGATAGTGGATATAGGCGGTGGCTCTACGGAGATTGCCGTAATTTCGTTGGGCGGTATTGTGTCGAACAACTCCATCCGTATAGCCGGTGACGACCTTACAGCCGATATTCAGGAATATATGAGCCGCCAGCACAATGTGAAGGTGAGCGAGCGTATGGCCGAGCGTATCAAGATTAGCGTGGGAGCTGCTCTGACCGACTTGGGCGAGGATGCTCCTGAAGACTATGTTGTACATGGTCCTAACCGCATCACGGCTTTGCCTATGGAGGTGCCTGTATGCTATCAGGAAGTGGCTCACTGCCTTGAGAAGTCTATCTCGAAGATTGAGACAGCCATCTTGAGTGCATTGGAGAGTACTCCGCCCGAACTTTATGCCGATATTGTACACAATGGTATTTATCTGGCAGGTGGCGGTGCTTTGCTTCGTGGACTCGACAAGCGTCTGACTGACAAGATTAACATTCCGTTCCATATTGCCGAAGATCCTTTGCACGCTGTTGCCAAAGGAACAGGTATTGCGTTGAAGAATGTGGACCGCTTCTCGTTCCTGATGAGATAATAAAGAGGGAGGCGGCGGCATGCGTAATCTGTTGCAGTTTCTATTGAAATACAATTACTGGTTCCTCTTTCTGCTGTTAGAGGTGACCAGTTTTGTTTTATTATTCCGCTTCAACCATTATCAGATGAGCGCCTACTTTACGTCTGCCAATGTATTAGTAGGCAAGGTCTATGAATTGTCGGGCAGCATTACATCTTATTTCCACCTGAAGGAAGTGAATGAAGATTTGCTTGACCGGAACCTGATGCTCGAACAGAGGGTCGCATTGTTGGAACAGGCATTTGAGGCGGAAAAGGCCGATTCTACCCATTTATACAGTTTGGACCAGACCGACCGCATGAAGCTGCAATCGTTCAAGGCGTGTGTGATAAAGAATTCGCTGAACAAGCCAGACAATTACATAACGCTTGACCAGGGCTCGTCGGATGGAATCAGGCCCGAGATGGGAGTGGTTGACGCCAATGGGGTGGTAGGTATTGTTTATAAGACATCGCCTCACTATTCGTTGGTCATATCGCTGCTGAACAGCAAGTCGAGCATCAGTTGCAAGATTGCCGGTAGCGATTATTTCGGTTATCTGAAGTGGGAGGGAGGCGATTCGCGTTTCGCCTATCTGAAGGATTTGCCAAGACATGCCGAGTTCAATTTGGGCGACACGGTGGTGACAAGCGGTTATTCTACCGTATTTCCCGAAGGGGTGATGGTTGGAACGGTGGACGACATGTCCGATTCGCACGATGGTCTGTCTTATCTGCTTAAAATAAAACTTGCGACCGACTTTGGCAAGGTGAGTCATGTGCGGGTGATTTCGCGTGGTGGACAAGAGGAGCAGAAAGAGATAGAGAAAGGCTATTAAGTGCGGCTGTCAATCGCACGGCTTGGCTGGTGCCTGATGTTTTATTTTTATAGTTGACGATATGATTTATCTGCATAAGATAGGATGGTTGGTAGGTTTGGTGTTGCTGCAAGTGCTTATTTTGAACAATGTGCATATTGCAGGATACGCTACACCTTTTCTTTATATATATCTTATCTTGAAGTTCAATTCGGAGATATCGCGCAATACGTTGATGGTATGGGCGTTCTTCTTGGGCCTTACGGTCGATATCTTTTCAGATACGCCGGGTATGAATGCGGCAGCTACCGTGTGGCTGGCTTTTCTGCGTCCTACGCTCTTGCGATTGTTTGTTCCCCGCGACAAGCTTGACAATCTGACACCGGCCATCAGTACCATGGGCATTGCACCTTTCTTCAAATATGTGGTGGCGTGTGTGTTGATGCACCATTTTGTGCTGATTCTTCTTGAATCCTTTTCATTGACTCATCCTTTGCAGCTGTTGTTGAGAATGCTGTCATGCTTACTGTTGACGGTGGGCTGTGTCATTGCTTTGGAAGGGATACACAAGAAATAAGAAAAAGAAACTCCTAAATAAAGAAAGATAAAGGCTGACAGAAAGTAAGAATGGCTAAAGACTACGTACTGGAGAAAAGAAAATTTGTGATAGGACTGGTGGCTATTGTCATAGTGGTCATCTACATCGTCAGGTTGTTTGACTTGCAAATCATGTCAGACGAGTATAAAAGGTATGCTGACGGCAATGCTTTTCTCAACAAGATACAGTATCCTTCGCGTGGAGCCATTTATGACAGAAACGGAAAGTTGCTTGTATTCAATCAGCCGGCCTATGATATAACGTTTGTGCCCCGTGAGGTGGAAAATCTGGATACACTGGACTTCTGTCGGGCGTTGAACATCACGGTGGAGCAGTTTAAGGAACGCATGCGCGATGTGAGAAACCCGCGCATGAATCCCGGATATTCCAAATATACCCATCAAACTTTTATGACCCAGCTTTCGGCCGAGGAATGTGGTATCTTTCAGGAGAAACTTTTCAAGTTTCCCGGTTTCTACATACAGCGCCGAACTATCAGGCAGTATTCGTATAATTCGTCCGGGCATTTGCTGGGCGATATCGGCGAAGTCTCCATGAAGGATATAGAAAACGACTCATATTATATACGTGGAGACTATATAGGAAAGCAAGGCATTGAGAAGTCTTACGAGAAGTATCTCCGGGGCGAGAAAGGAGTGGAGGTGTTGCTGCGCGATGCTCATGGACGCATACAGGGACACTACATGGACGGGAAGCTGGACCGTCCCTCTGTGCCCGGAAAGAATGTGAAGCTGGGTATCGACATCGACCTGCAACTGTTGGGCGAGCGGCTGATGAAGAATAAGATAGGCGCCATTGTGGCCATTGAACCGGCAACAGGAGAAATTCTTTGTATGGTGTCGTCGCCAACCTTTGACCCGCATTTGTTGATTGGTCGCCAGCGAGGCAAGAACCATCAGATGTTGCAGTCCGACAAACAGAAACCTTTGATAAACCGTGCCATTATGGGAGCTTATCCTCCCGGATCTACATTTAAGACGGCTCAGGCACTTACCTTCTTGCAAGAAGGCATTATCCAGACTGAAACGCCTGCTTTCCCCTGTTCGCACGGCTTTTCCTACAAAGGACTTCATGTGGGTTGTCATGGACACGGTTCACCTCTGCCGCTGATTCCGGCCATTGCTACCTCATGTAACTCTTATTTCTGTTGGGGACTTTACCGCATGTTTAGTGACCGCAAGTATGGTTCTCCCCAGAATGCCATTACCGTTTGGAAAGACCACATGGTGGCCCAGGGCTTTGGCTATAAACTTGGTGTTGACTTGCCGGGCGAGGTGCGCGGACTGATTCCCAATGCCAAGTACTATGACCGTGCCTACCGCGGTTCGTGGAACGGACTTACTGTTATCAGTATTGCCATTGGTCAGGGTGAAATCTTAACCACTCCTTTGCAGATAGCCAACTTGGGCGCAACGATAGCCAACCGGGGATATTTCATCACTCCTCATATTGTGAAAGAAATAGAGGATAACCAGCTGGATTCGCTTTACCGCACTCCGCGGGTGACCGGAATAGACCGCGCCTACTATGAAGATGTAGTGAAAGGTATGCGTGCGGCTGTGACGGGTAGTACCGGAAGTGCCACCTGCCGCATGGTTGGTATGATATTGCCTGGTGTTGAGGCTTGCGGAAAGACCGGTACGGCACAGAACCCGCATGGTAAGGACCACTCCGTGTTTATGGGCTTTGCACCGATGGACAATCCGAAGATTGCCATTGCCGTCTATGTGGAGAACGGCGGATTCGGTGCCACTTATGGCGTGCCCATTGGTGCCATGATGATGGACCAGTACTTGCATGGCAAGCTTTCGCCCGAGAACGAGATAAGGGCCGAAGATTTCAGTAACAGGACTATAATATATGGAACGCAGGAACGGTAGTCCGTGTGTGTTCCCATGAAAGACCGAGATTAATAAAACTGCAACATGATTACAAGACAGGAAAGTATTTGGAAGTCGTTGGACTGGGTGACCATTTTCATTTATATGGCTCTCATCATCTTTGGGTGGTTCAGTGTGTGCGGAGCAAGCTATGACTATGCCGACAATGACCTGCTCGACTTTTCTACCCGTGCCGGAAAGCAGTTTGTCTGGATTATCTGTTCCTTTGGACTGGGCTTTGTGCTGCTGATGCTCGACGACAGTATCTACGATACTTTTGCATACCTTATATATATGGGGCTGCTGGTTTTGCTGGTCGTGACTATTTTCATTGCGCCGGATACGAAAGGTTCTCGTTCCTGGCTTATACTGGGGCCTGTCAGTTTGCAGCCGGCCGAGTTTGCCAAGTTTGCCACTGCATTAGCGTTGGCGAAGTTTATGAGTACTTATGGCTTTACCATGAAGACCTGGAAGAATGCCGGCACACTGCTGTTTATTATTCTTTTCCCGATGATGCTGATTATACTCCAGCGCGAGACCGGTTCGGCTCTTGTCTATGCCGCTTTCTTCCTGGTGCTCTATCGCGAGGGGATGCCTGGCGTTGTGCTTTTCACCGGTGTTTGTGCCGTGGTCTACTTTGTGGTAGGCATTCGCTTCGGTGATGTCTTCATGGGCGAATCGCCTACTCCGGTCGGTCCTTTTGTCGTGTTGCTGCTCATCTTGATATTTGCCGCGGTCATGACCGGCATCTATACCAAGCGTTGGAAGCCGGTGCGCTATATGTTCAGTGTAATGGTGGTGGCGCTTGCACTGTCTGTTATTGTGTCGTCCTACATCATACCCTTCAATCTTGTATGGGTGGAGTGGGGACTGTGTGCCTTGGCGGTGGGCTATCTGCTCTACCTGGCTTTGGCCGAACGATACCTGACTTATTTCCTGGTGGCCCTGTTCACAGCCGGTTCCATCGGATTCTTTTATTCCTGCGACTACTTCTTCAACAACGTGCTGGAGCCGCATCAGAAAATCCGTATCGAAGTAGTGCTGGGCATGGAAGAAGACTTGGCCGGAGCGGGATACAACGTCAATCAGTCGAAGATAGCCATCGGCTCGGGCGGGCTGACCGGAAAAGGATTCTTGAACGGCACCCAGACCAAGCTGAAGTACGTGCCCGAACAGGATACGGACTTCATCTTCTGCACCGTGGGTGAGGAAGAGGGTTTTGTCGGCTCTTCGGCCGTGCTGCTGCTTTTCCTGGCCTTGATATTGCGCCTTATTGCGGTGGCCGAGCGTCAGCCGTCGGCCTTTGGCCGTGTTTATGGCTATTCCGTTCTTAGCATCTTCCTGTTCCACCTGTTCATTAATATAGGTATGGTGTTGGGCCTGACGCCGGTTATCGGCATTCCGCTGCCTTTCTTCAGCTATGGCGGTTCGTCGTTGTGGGGATTCACCATCCTGCTCTTCATCTTCCTGCGCATTGACGCCGGGCGCAAGCGACGCTTGACTGACTGATGCAGCCTGATTATGCAACCGGGTTGCACGAATTTCTTTGTTCCTTTGCAGCAAAATCAGAAAAGATATGGAATCGCATCAGCATCATCACCATCATCATGTTCACAATCATCAGATAGATTCGCTGAACAATGTATTCAAGATATCTATTGCGCTCAACGTACTCTACGTGGCCATTGAGGCGGGGGTAGGGTTTTATGCCGGTTCTTTGGGGCTGCTGTCCGATGCCGGCCACAACTTGGGCGATGTATTCAGCCTGCTGTTGGCCTTGCTGGCGTTCAGGCTGGCCAAGGTGCATCCTACCGCACGCTATACGTACGGATATAAGAAAAGTACCATACTTATTTCGCTGGTCAATGCGCTGATACTTGTTGCGGCCGTATGCCTGATTGTGGCGGAGAGCATTCACAAGTTCAGCCATCCCGCTGCGGTCGACGGAACAGTGGTCAGCTGGACTGCCGCCGTGGGTATTGTGGTCAACGGGCTGACCGCTTGGCTTCTGATGAGACAGCAGAAGGGCGACCTCAACGTACGGGGCGCATTTCTGCACATGGCGGCCGATACGCTGGTGTCGCTGGGCGTGGTTGTTTCGGGCCTTGTCATTCAGCAGACGGGCTGTGTGCTGGTCGACCCTGTGGTCAGTCTGGTCATTTCGGTCGTTATCCTGATATCCACCTGGCGGTTGCTGAAGGAAAGCGTCAGCCTGTCGCTCGACGGTGTGCCTTCTTCCCTTTCGAAAGGCGAGGTGTGCGACCTGTTGCGCAATTTGCCCCATATTGAAGATATTCATCATGTTCACATCTGGGCCATCAGTACTACCGAAGTGGCCTTGACGGCTCATATCGTGCTGAGAAATATGGAATATATGGAAAGTGTGAAGGACGATGTGCGACGGACGCTGGCTGCCAAAGGCATTGCGCACTGCACGCTGGAGATGGAGCTGTCGGGCTGCGACTGCCGTTGCAAGGATTGTGAATGAAAAAAGCGTAGGATATGGACAAGAAAGCATGTGAAGAGAAACTTTTGTCGCACCAGGTCAGGCCGACGGCCAATCGCGAACTTGTCTTGCGCCTGATAGCCGAGTCGGACAGGGCCGTTTCGCTTTCCGACATAGAGGCGGCGCTTGAGACGGTAGACAAGTCGACCATCTTCCGCATTCTGAACCTTTTTCTCGAACACCACCTGCTCCACGCCATAGAAGACGGAAGCGGCTCGGTGAAGTATGAGCTGTGTGGCGGGAAGTATGAACACAGCGTGCAGGACATGCACCCGCATTTCTATTGCGAGCAGTGCCATCGGACGTTTTGCATGCAGTCGGTGACCATCCCGCCGGTGGAGGTGCCGCGCGGCTATGTGGTCAATTCGGTGAACTATGTGTTGAAAGGCGTGTGTAGCGACTGCGCCAAGAAACAGCATCCGGTCCGTTGACAGGGCTGGACATCTCGGTGTCATTTTGACACATTGCTTTTCCTAACGTCTGAGAATCGCTTATTTCGGCCCGTTCCTCATCTCTGTCCGAATTTGGGGCTTCATTTTCTGTAACCTGCTGCTATATAGGTAGGTAGCGAAATATTTACGTTTGAAATAGAAAATAAACACTGTTTTTAAGGGCCGAAACCGGACTTTGGAAGAGGGGAAACCGTTGCTTTTGGCATGGCAGTTAACTCCCCGGTCGGTAGCAGTGGACTGCTCCCGGCCTGGCAGTGGACTGCTTGTTTCTTCCGAGTACACTCGCATCCTCAAAAACATCTGTTATTCTCCTGTTTTTGTCATTGTTTTGGGTTAAAAAAGTCTTGTTCGAGCCCGAAAAATGTCTTTTATTGACCTGTTTCTTTCCTGGTTTGGGGATTTTGAAAAAGAGCTGTGTAAGCAAAAGACCGTTTTTCCTGTCTTTTTATTGTCGGTTATAGAATGGAACAAACTTTGGGGGTTGTTGCAGTCAGTTGCTTATGCTGCGTTATGAGTGGATTTTTTTATAACCATTTATCAGTTTTTTGATACCAATTATTCATCCGTATGGCTCAATACAGCAAATGGCCGGTTGGTGCGGGTTTTGTTGCAGTTTGCCTTTTCTGTATCTTTGTTATATTAGGCTATGTATGTTGCATAGTGTTTCTAACAAAATGAGGATATCAGATATGAAACGGAAGATTTTATTGTTTTTATCATTCTTTCTTTGGGTTGGTGTTGTTGAAGTCGCGGCCCAGAATGATTTAGGTGAGTTGGTAGACGGTATTCGTTACACGGTAGGCAATTACGGCACCGATTCGGCTTATGCCCAGGTGATGTCGGTAGAAGGCACGCCGGTGAAACTGAAGTTTCCCAATACGGTGAAAGTGTACGGTAAGAAAGTGCCGGTGAAGGTGATTGCCTCTTTGGGTAGCGGCGGTACTAATCTGCAGGAAGTGACGCTGCCTAAAATGCTGGTAGAGCTGAAGGGCTTCAGTGGGTGCAGGCAGTTGACAGACATTGAGATACCTGAGTCAGTGGTCAAGATAGGCCTTTGGGCTTTCAAGGATTGTGTCTCTCTGCGTTCAATTGTATTGCCCGAAGGCTTGCGCGAAATCGGTTCGTTTGCTTTTGAGGGCTGTACAGGGCTGATGCAGGTTACTTTCCCATCTACTTTGGAGAAGTTGGAAGGTTTTGTTTTTGAGGGATGTACTTCCTTGCGTAGCGTTGTTATCCCTCATTCGGTAAAGGTGGTAGGCGCAGGAGTCTTTCAGAATTGCAAGAATCTGACACAGGTGCAGTTGGGTAATTCAATGAAACAGATTCCGAACGGTATGTTTAATGATTGCAGTAAGTTATCTCAAATCACGATTCCTCAGTCAGTCGAAGCCATCGGAGATGACGCGTTTTTTAATTGTACTTCCTTAAAGCGTGTGCAGTTTGCACCTCAATCAGGTGTGAAAGTTATAGGTGAACGGGCTTTCTGTAATTGTACTTCGCTGACCGGTTTTACACCGAATGATTCTTTTGGCTTGGCTGGCAGTTTAAAGCGGTTGGGCGATTCGGCGTTTTCCAGATGCAAGTCTTTGAATTTTTCTCTTACCACTGCGGCTAATCTGGACAGTATCCCGAAACATGCTTTCTATCAGTGTGAATCATTGAAAAAAGTGTCGTTGAATGATGCATCGTATATAGGTGAATATGCTTTCTGGGAATGCAAGTCGTTGAAAAGTGTCTTTTTGACAAAAGAGAAAATCAAATATATCGGTATGTTTGCCTTTGACGGGTGTAAATCGTTGGAATATGTGTACAATCTGCATTCGGATATAGAGTTTGGTGCGGCTTTGTATTCGGTATTTCCAAACAATGTAGATGTTGGCGATTTGCAACTTTCTTACAGCTATAATTCAAAGGATATGCTGACCAAGGCCATAGCCGAGTGGCAGAAAAAGAAAAAATATGAGACTACGGCGCAATGGCGCAAACGAGTGACGGCAGAGACTCGTATTCAGAAGTACGAGGAACTGAAGGACAGTGTGCGTACCAGCTACATTGCAAAGTTCAGTCCCGACTCTCTACAGTGCCGCATTGAGAGTTATGATGCTGATGCAGGCGTGTTCAAGCTGAAAGTGGAGAATTTGAACCTTTATCGGCACTTGGCCATAGGAGGTATGTCGGTGGCTGAACGGACGGTCGGTGACCCCCGCTACTTATACGCCAAGGTACCGGCTGCCGAGGCGGAGAACTTTGAGAAACAGTGGGCGAAGGTGAAACTTCAGCCTACCTACTGTATTACGAAGGACTATCTGGATGTGGCTTCGTGTACCTTTATCCTTGGTAATAAGAAGTATGAGAGCCCCGTGCTCTACGACGACGAAAGTGCTGACCTGAACATTGAACTTCCGCCTTTGGACTTGGACTTGCTGGATAGTGCCACTCCCGATATGGCGGCTGTGAAAGATAAGACAATCGATGAGAATATTCCCGCCACGGGTGCCAATAGCCCCAAGACATTTGTTGTCATCGTCGGCAATGAGAACTACAAGCAGGTGGCGCGTGTGCCCTATGCGCTGAACGATGCCAAGGTATTCAAGGAGTATTGCCAGAAGACGCTGGGTGTGCCGGCTGATAACATCCGCTCTTATCCTGACGCTACCTATGCCATGATGCTGACGGCGCTGAAGGACATACAGGACATTTCTGCCGCCTACAAGGGCGATATCAGTGTTATCTTCTACTATGCCGGCCATGGCGTGCCCAGCGAGAAAGACCGCACCACCTATCTGCTGCCTGTAGATGCCGATGGCGCACAGCCGGAAGTATGTATGCCGGTCAGCCGTCTGTACGAAGGATTGGCCAACATGAAGGCCCGCAGTGTTACCGTCTTCATGGATGCTTGCTTCAGCGGTTCGCAGCGTGGCGAGGGTATGTTGGCTTCGGCTCGTGGCGTGGCTATCAAGGCCAAGGAAGCGGCTCCGCAGGGCAACATGGTAATATTTACCGCAGCCAGTGGCGACGAGACGGCTTATCCTTATCGTGAGAAAGGTCACGGTATGTTTACCTACTTCCTGCTGAAGAAACTGCGCGACACAAAGGGTGAAACGACTTTGGGCGAATTAGGCAATTATATTATAGACAATGTGCGCCAACAGTCGCTTGTTGTTAACCGTCGCGGGCAAACGCCTACGGTGTCGGCAGCCGAGTCGCTGGGCGAAACTTGGAAAGACTTAAAACTGAAATAGAATGTCATTGAATACATAAAGTTTGCTTGATTATTGGATAGAAACTGGAATGGATATGTGAGCTTATGAGAATACTACAATATTCATTCCGGTTTCTTTTTTATAGATAATCTTTTCACTCTTGTAAAGCGGTTTAATGTGTCAAAAGTAGATTAAGGTGCGTGTTTTTTTTTCCAGAGAGAATTTTGAATCAGTTTAGAAGGGGATTTGAAGAAAAGTTATAGTCTTGACATTGGATTGATAATGCTTTCACAGCCATAGAAAACGTATTGCCTGTAGCTCCCTTTTTATGGGGGATTGCTGATGGTTGGTAAAATGAACTTAGACCGTTTGATCTTATGCCAAGATAGTATGTAAAATTGGTTATAATAGTCTTATTATAGCACGAATTACTGATAGAATTTTATCTTCAGTTTTCGGATAAGTTTTGTGCGAAAGGTTAAAGTTTCTTATTTGCACTTGCAAACGCCTCATAGGGCTTTCTTTCTCTGTTCATACTCGAAAAATAACTGCACAAAAAGTTGCATATTACAAAAAAATGTCAGACTTTTGTGAAGTCAAAAACCTGATTTGACACTTTAGATTTTTAAACAACCCCTAACCAGTTAATTCAATGAGTGATTTTGAAAACAATGTGCAGGAAGAAGTGCAGAAAAAACGCCCCTACAACCTGCGTGAGAAAAAAGAGAAGAATGCTGCCTACAGGTCGTTGATTCGCCCTGAATTGGCAGACGAGTTGTATGACAAGATATTAAATATCATCGTCGTGCAGAAACGCTATCGTGACCCGGACTTCTCTGCAAAAGATTTGGCAAAAGAATTGCAGACAAATACCCGCTATTTGTCGGCTGTGGTAAATTCTCGTTTCGGAATGAATTATTCTTGCCTGCTGAACGAATACAGAGTGAAAGAAGCCATGCACCTGCTGACTGACAAGCGCTACGCTGATAAGAATGTAGAGGAAATCAGTACTATGGTTGGTTTCGCCAATCGCCAGTCTTTCTATGCAGCCTTCTATAAGAATGTAGGTGAAACTCCGAACGGATATCGTAAGAAATTCATCGATAAGAAAAAATAATCTGGTTGACTATCAAAAAAACGATAAAAGGAATATTCTGAGGCTGCAAGTCTTAGGGTACTTCCTTTTATCGTTTCTAATTTATATACCCATCCAAACCAACAAATCCTAAAATTATGAAGAAACAGTTGATGAGTATTGCCGTTGCGGCGCTTCTGGCTTCGTGTGGAGGCAAGCAGGCTGCAACTACGGCAGAAGAAACCAATAAATTTGATTATACAGTGGAACAATTTGCAGACTTACAGATATTACGCTATCGTGTGCCTGGCTTTGAGGACTTGTCGCTCAAGCAAAAGGAGCTGGTCTATTATCTGACCGAAGCCGCTTTGCAGGGCCGAGACATCCTGTTTGACCAGAACGGAAAGTATAACTTGCGCATCCGTCGTGCTTTGGAGGCTGTTTATACCGGCTACAAGGGCGACCGTACTTCAGCCGACTTCAAGGCACTGGAGGTTTATTTGAAGAGAGTATGGTTCTCTAATGGCATTCATCATCATTACGGCTGTGAGAAGTTTGTGCCCGGGTTCACTCCTGAGTTCTTCAAACAGGCTTTGGCCAGTGTCGATGCAGCAGAACTGCCGTTGGCCGACGGACAGACACTGGACCAGTTCTGCGATGAAGTATTTCCTGTGATATTCGACCCGAAGGTGATGCCCAAGCGTGTCAATCAGGCCGATGGTGAGGACCTGGTTCTGACTTCTGCCTGCAACTATTACGAAGGCGTGACGCAGAAGGAGGCAGAAGCTTTTTATAACGCGTTGAAAGACCCGAAAGACGAAACTCCCGTTTCATACGGATTGAACAGCCGCCTGGTGAAGGAGAACGGCAAGGTGCAGGAGAAAGTATGGAAAGTGGGTGGCCTCTACGGACAGGCGCTTGAAAAGATAGTCTATTGGCTGAAGAAAGCCGAGGGCGTGGCCGAAACGCCCGAACAGAAGGCTGTTATTGCCAAGCTGGTGGAATATTACGAGACTGGTGACCTGAAGACTTTCGACGACTATGCCATCCTGTGGGTGAAAGACCTCAATTCGCGTGTCGACTTCGTCAACGGCTTTACCGAAAGCTATGGCGACCCGCTGGGCATGAAGGCAAGCTGGGAGTCGCTCGTCAACTTCAAGGACTTGGAAGCTACCCGTCGTACCGAGGTAATCAGCAGCAATGCACAGTGGTTCGAAGACCATTCACCCGTCGACAAGCAGTTTAAGAAAGAACAGGTGAAAGGTGTGTCAGCCAAGGTTATCACGGCTGCTATCCTGGCAGGCGACCTTTATCCGGCTACTGCCATCGGCATCAACTTGCCCAATGCCAACTGGATTCGCAGCCAGCACGGCTCGAAGTCGGTGACTATTGGCAACATTACCGATGCTTACAACAAGGCAGCTCATGGCAATGGCTTCAACGAAGAGTTTGTCTATAGCCAGGCCGAACTGGATAATATCAACAAGTATGCCGACCTGACCGACGAATTGCATACCGATTTGCACGAATGCCTGGGACACGGTTCTGGCAAGCTGTTGCCGGGCGTTGACCCCGATGCGCTGAAGGCTTATGGCTCTACGATTGAAGAAGCACGTGCCGACCTGTTTGGCCTTTACTACGTGGCTGACCCCAAATTGGTGGAACTGGGATTGCTGCCCGATGAGAATGCCTACAAAGCGCAGTTCTATACTTACCTGATGAACGGTTTGATGACCCAGCTGGTACGCATTGAGCCGGGCAACCAGATAGAAGAAGCCCACATGCGCAACCGTGCCCTCATTGCCCGCTGGGTATACGAGAAGGGAGCTGCCGACAAGGTGGTAGAGCTGAAGAAGAAAGACGGAAAGACTTATGTGGTGGTGAACGATTATGCCAAGCTGCGCACTCTCTTCGGCGATTAGCTGGCCGAGATACAGCGTGTCAAGTCTACCGGCGACTTTGAAGGCGCCCGCCAGTTGGTAGAAAACTATGCCGTAAAGGTCGATCCTACGCTCCATGCCGAGGTGCTTGAGCGCTATAAGAAGCTGAACCTGGCTCCTTACAAAGGCTTTGTCAATCCGAAGTATGAGGCTGTGACCGATGCCAACGGTAACATAACCGACGTGAAGGTGACTTACGATGAAGGTTATGCCGAGCAGATGTTGCGCTATAGCAAGGACTATGCTACGCTGCCTTACGTAAATGAGTAAAAGCGTCAGGTCTCTATAAATAGATATTGCACAGGGCACGGACGACACGTACCAGTCGAAGGTAGGATTCGTATCCGCTTCGCGAAGTATATGCCTTCCGTGCCTGTTTTTCGTTTATTTCTCTATTGATTGTTTAAGTTATGGATTTACATGAACAGCTGAAAGATATAAAGACCCAGTTGCGTCTGTCGATGAACGGTGCCGTGTCGCAGAGCATGCGCGAGAAAGGCTTGGTCTATAAACTGAACTTTGGTGTCGAATTGCCTCGCATCAAGGGTATCGCTGCCGGCTACGAGAAGAATCACGACTTGGCTCAGGCTCTTTGGAAGGAAGACATCCGTGAGTGTAAGATACTGGCCGGACTGTTGCAGCCGGTCGATACATTCTATCCTGAGATAGCCGATATTTGGGTGGAGAATATGCCCAACATTGAGATAGCCGAATTTACTTCGATGAACCTTTTCCAGTACCTTCCTTATGCGCCGGCAAAAGCTTTTCAGTGGATTGCCGACGAACATGAATATACGCAGATATGCGGCTTCCTTACCATTGCCCGCCTGCTGATGAAGAAGGGCGATATGGACGAGCGTTCCGAGAACGAATTCCTCGACCAGGCAGTCAGCGCTTTCCTCTCCGGCTCTTATCATGTGCGTAACGCCGTACTTGCCGCTTTGCGCCGATTCATGGAGCATAGCGAAGAGCATGCTTTCAGGGTGTGTCGCAGGGTGGAGAGGATGAAGAACTCTTCCCGCGAAGCAGAGCAACTTCTATATGGTTTGGTAAAGGATGAAGTAGGAGAATAAAAGTGTAAGTAAGAAAAGAATATTGCCAAAAAGAAAAAACTGTACTTCAAAAGTTCTTGTTGAACCTTTGGAATACAGTTTTTTTTATGTATTTTTGCGGTGCAAGAGTGGTGACTCTGCACATACATATTAGAATTTTAAGAAGCGTTATGCTTATCTTGTAACTTGGAAACGTAGGAAATTTTCAAATGTACACAAGGGTAGCATAGTGGTTCTAACGCTATGGCGTGGGCTGCTATATCCATATCTGTGTACAAGGTTATTCCTACGACCTCCAAGTTAAGACGTGGCATGCAGTTCCACGCTTTTTTGTTTTGATATAATATCTTCTTGGGAACTGAGAGGAATGGAGGATTTTTATGCTTAATAAATTTTATTCTGTGCTTTTAGGTTGTTTTTTCTTGTGTTGGATTTCATTAAGTGCTCAGGAGAATGAACCTGAATTTGTAGGAGAGGTTTTTGTTGTGGATAGTCAAGGGATAATAAAACAATTGGACAAGGAAATTGCAGCGTTTACAAGAGGTGTTTCTTGGCAAGCTAATTCTTGGGATGCTTTATCTTTAGAGGTTGAAGGGGGAAAAGCGAAAACACGTATAGCAAAGGGACAATCTGTTAAGCTGATTGTAAAAGCAGCTAATAACAATTCAGATCCTCTTAGTATTATTAGTATTTATCGCTTTAAAGCCAAGAAGAAGAAACGTACAACAGTATTGAGTGAAAATAATTCAGGTACGCTTATGAAAAGTAGAACCCATACAAAAAATCAATTGTATTTTACTGGGAAAAGATATGGTAGTTCATCTTATTTGATATCAATAGATGATATAGAGGTTGGTGAGTATGGTATTCTTGTTGCAAATCCCAATAATGTAGATGAAAAAAAGGGCTGTGATTTCTTGCTTTGGGGTTGATTAAGATAATTTACTATGAAAGTATTTATAGCTTTATTGTTTTTGTTCATTTCATTGTTATCTTTTGGGCAGAACTATACCCAGAAGTACAATGAATTGTATGACAGAACCGAATTTTATAACTCATTCGGAAATCTTATAGGATACACCAAATACAATTCCTTGTATAACCGTTTAGAATATTATGACGCTAATGGTAATCTGTTGAAAACCGAAAAATATAATGAATTATATGACAGAAAGGATATTAAAGATCAATATGGAAATCAACAAGGTTATGAAAAAAAGAATCCACTCTATAACCGGAATGAAGAATATGATTCTTATGGAAATATGAAATATACAAAGAAGTGGAATGACTTATATAAACGATATGAAATTTATGATAGCTATGGTAATTTGTTAGGTTATTACAAATGGAATGAGTTATATAATCGATGGGAATTTATTACTAATTATTAGGATTCTGTGAGCGATTCAATTAAATAACTATTTTGTAAAATGAGAGGTATGAAATTGATAATGCTATTTTTGGGCTTGGGTGCTTCGACCGATGGCGTTGCCCACTTTGCACACTTGGGAGGTATGATTTTTGGCTTTATATTGATAATGTATTGGAGAAAAAAGAATAACAATGGGCAGTTTTATTACTGATTTGAAAAATAGTTTCAACAAAGGGAACATATATATCCAGTTTATATATATTAATGTAGGGGTATTCATTGTAACTTCCTTATTGGGAATTTTATGGATGCTGTTCAACCGGAATGGAGCATTTGTGCTTCAATATTTGGAACTGCCGGCCTGGACGTTGCAGTTTGTCAAGCAGCCTTGGTCTTTGCTGACTTATATGTTCATGCACGCAGGTATTTTGCATTTGCTGTTTAATATGCTGTGGCTTTATTGGTTCGGGCAGATGTTTCTGTCTCTTTTCTCGGCAAAGCATTTCCGCGGGCTCTATCTGTTGGGAGGTATTTGTGGCGGTTTGTTGTATATGATCGCTTACAATGTTTTCCCTTATTTCAGTGATTCTTTGTATTATTCTTATTTGTTGGGAGCATCAGCTTCCGTACTTGCTATTGTTGTGGCCACTGCGGTACGTGCACCGGAATATAGAGTAAACTTTATGTTTATTGGGACTGTTAGGTTGAAGTATGTGGCTCTGTTTATGGTTGTGACCGATTTGCTGTTTATGACATCGGGCAATGCCGGTGGCCATATCGCTCATTTAGGAGGTGCTTTGGCCGGATGGTGGTTTGCTTCCGGATTGTCCCGCGGACATGATGCTACGTCATGGATAAACCGATGCTTGGATTGCTTCTCGGAAGGTCTTTCGTTTCGTCGTCAATCGAAAAAACCGAAGATGAAAGTTCATTATGGTGATAAGGCAAAAGATTACGATTATAATGCCCGTAAAAAACAGCAAAGCGAGAAGATAGACCGTATATTGGATAAATTAAAGAAATCCGGTTATAACAGTCTGACTACCGAAGAGAAGAAAAGCTTGTTTGATGCGAGCAAGAAGTGATATATGAAATATATTGGTCGTTTTTTGGGATGGATACTACTGGGCATAAACTTGTGTATGGTGGTATTGTTACTGGTATGTGCTTACAGCCCTTATATTGATCCTGTGGCTCATCCGGTATGGTCATGTGCCGGTTTGGCTTTTCCCGCTTTTTTGATTGTTAATCTTTTGTTTCTGGTCTTCTGGTTGGTGATTTATCGTAAATATGCGTTGCTTTCATTTTTAGGCCTGGTATGTTCCATTGGTGCTATCCGTACTTATTTCCCAGTCAATGTATTTGTATCTGATGTACCGGAAGGGGCAATCAAATTCTTATCCTACAATACGATGGCCTTTGAAAAGAACCGTGCGAACACCAAGGATAATCCGAACCCTGTGCTGGAATATTTAAGAAACAGCAATGCGGATATAATCTGCCTGCAGGAATATATTGTAGGCGGACGCTTAACCAAGAAAGAGGTGGATTATGCTTTAAGAGATTATCCTTATAAAAATTATCATAAGATATCGGGGGCCAACGGTTTGGGTTGTTATTCCCGTTTTCCTATTTTGTCGGCACATCCGGTGAAATATGCCAGCCTTAACAATGGTTCCATTGCTTATAAAATCAAAGTGAATGGTGATACCTTGCTGGTTGTTAATAATCATCTGGAATCCAATAAGCTGACTGAGAAGGATAAAGAAGTCTATCGCGAAATGATGAAGGACCCTGATAAGCAAAAGGTATCGCAAGGGTCTCGTTTGCTGATCGGAAAACTGGCGGAAGCATCGGCTATACGTGCCGTTCAGGCTGATTCCATAGCTCGTTTGGTGGCCGGTTACAAAGGGGGAGGCATAATTGTATGCGGTGACTTCAATGATTCTCCTATATCATACACTCACAGGGTGGTAGGAGAAGGGCTGAATGATGCTTTTGTGGAGTCGGGAAACGGCTTTGGCATATCTTATAATCAAAATCATTTTTATTTCAGAATAGACAATATTTTATTGAGCAAGAATTTAAAATCTTACCGTTGTACGGTGGATAATACGATAAAGAGTTCGGATCATTACCCCATTTGGTGTTATGTGGCGGAGAAGTGATTTTACATACCTTTAATTGACAGATTATGAAAAGACTATTATTTACGTTAGCGACGTGTTGTGTAATGTGTGCATGTGAACAGAAAACAGAAATGAATCCGTTCTTTACGGAATTCCAGACCGAGTACGGTGCTCCCGATTTTACTAAGATCAGACTGGAGCATTATGAACCTGCTTTCTTGAAAGGAATAGAGGAGCAGAATGCGGAAATTAAGGCAATAGTTGATAATCCCGAGGAACCTACTTTTGAAAATACCATTGTGGCGCTGGATAAAAGTGGCGGGATTCTGGCGAGAGTAAGTGGGGTGTTTTTTGCATTGACCGAAGCGGATACAAATGATTCGTTGACGGCCTTGAATGAAAAGATGGCTCCTGTACTTTCAGAACATAGTGATAATATTTATTTGAATCAGGATTTGTATAAACGGGTGGCTGATGTGCATCAACAGGAACAGGAAGGTAAGATAACTCTTACGACTGAGCAACACCGGCTGTTGGACAAGTATTATAAAGCTTTTGTCCGTTCGGGTGCCGGACTGGATGCCGGAAAACAATCCCGTTTGGGGGAGATCAATAAAGAATTGTCGACTTTGGG
>OLNN01000966.1_pt1 | contig 26487 bp, 18 predicted proteins | sample 1672141 | NCBI WGS metagenome assembly OLNN01 (sample SAMEA3136652, study PRJEB25190) | human gut metagenome | biome: human gut; feature: human-associated habitat; material: faeces | place: Austria | collected 2013
GTCGTAGGGTATCGCGAGAAGACATCGTCGTGCATTATCTGATGCACGACGATGTCGTAACGGGCGATACAGCGACGGTGCAAGGCCGCCGTGTCGGCTTGGCCGTTTCCAAAGCTGTTGGCAACGCGGTCACGCGCAACGCCGTGAAAAGGCGTTTCCGTGTGCTTGCACGAAAGTACGAATCACTATTACCTGAATCCTGCGATATCGTGTTGCGTGCCAAGCCAAGTGCCGCACGTGCCGATTTCCTGTCGCTTGAGCAGCAGATGGCATCGTGTTTCGAAGCGGTGAAACGTAAAACCGCTTCCCGGCAATGAGCAAGGGGCATCATCGCAATTGGATGGTGCGGCTCATCCGCTGGTATCAGAAACATATTTCCGCCCATACCGCACCTCGGTGCCGGTATTATCCCAGCTGCTCCAATTATGCGATTCAGGCGATTGAACGATTTGGCTGCCTTAAAGGTGGCCTTCTTGCGTTATTACGCCTTCTTCGTTGCAACCAGTGGAACCGTGGAGGAATCGACGACGTTCCACAGCTCTATTCCTTGTTTTACAGATGTTCGTGGTCGAAGGCACACGAGGAGCCTCGTCTCACGCCTCTGGATGTAGATGAACCTATAGGCGATAAGGAGAATGGCCTGTAATGAATCAAGATCAATTCCTCCTCGATAGTGGTTTCTGGGGCTGGCTGTACAAGCTCCTGTACCCCGTCGAGTGGCTCATGACGCAGATTATGGCCGGATTCCACCGATTCATGGTGATGCTGGGCATGAACGAGATCGGTTTCTCGTGGGTCATGTCCATCGTGTTCCTGGTGATTGTGGTCCAGGCGTGCGTGTTCCCACTGTTCTACAAGTCCATGAAGGGCATGCGCAAGATGCAGGCCCAGATGGCCGTTTTGCAGCCCAAGATGCAGCGCATCCAAAACAAGTACAAGGGCAAGAACGATCCCGCCAGCAAAGAGGCTTTGCAACGCGAGATGATGAAGCTCTACCAGGACAACGACGCGAACCCGATGGGCGGCTGCACGTCGATGCTGCCTATGTTCGTGCAGGGTCCTGTGTTCATGTGCATGTTCTACACCCTGTCGGCCATTCCATACATCGCCCGTGGCAAGTTCAGGAACGGTTCCGGCCTCGGCGCCTTCGACATCGCCACCGCCAAGCAGTTCACCTCCACCAACGTGTTCGGCGTGAACGTGGCCGAGAACTTCACCACCGCCGACATCCACGGCAAGATCATCATCGGCATCTTCGTGGCGTTGATGTGCTTCTGCCTGTGGCTCATGCAGTACAACAGCATGAAGCGCAACATGGCCCAGAGCGCTGCGAACAAGCAGACTGAAATGATGCAGAAGATGATGCTGTGGATGTTCCCGATCATGTACATCTTCTCCGGCGTCGCCATGCCGTTCGCAGTGCTGGTGTACTGGCTGACCAACAACATCTGCAACCTGCTGCGTTCCGTCTGGCAGATCCACGTCTTCCCGACTCCGGGATCCCCGGCCGCCGAAGCGAAGGAAAAGCGCGACCACGCCCACGAGAACGCCCGCCGCGCCAAGGCCGGTCTGCCGTCCCTCGAAGAGGAGGAGCTGCAGAAAGCCAAGAAGGCCGCGGAGGCGAAGGAAAAGAACGGCTTCCAGCGTCAGCAGCCAAGCCGCAAAAAGAAGAAGAAATAACATCAAGTGTGTGTCCTGTGTTTCACGTGAAACGCAGGACACACCGCTTTTGTATCGGGCGAATCGCCCATATGATACAACCCAATCAGTAGACTTTCAGTAGACTTGAAATAATACGAACCCCGCTCAAAGGAGTAAAACACCATGGCGCAGGATGCTGAGAAAACCATCGATCAGCTCAATGACGAAGCTGACATCGCTGCCGATTACCTTGAAGGATTGCTTGACATCGTCGACTACGAGGGCGATATCGAAATGGGCGTGCGCAACAACCGTCCGACCGTGCAGATCGTTGCCGACGACGACACCGACATCAAACATCTGATCGGACGCAACGGCGAAGTCGTGGACGCCCTGCAGCAGCTCACCCGACTCGCCGTACAGCAGAAGACCGGCGAGCGGTCCCACCTCATCGTGGACGTGGACGGCTATCTGAAGCGCAAGCGCCAGCGCCTGCACGACCTTGCGCTGGATGCCATCGACGAGGCACGCGAGACTGGCGAGCCGGTGGACCTGAAGCCGATGAACTCCTTCGAACGCAAGATCATCCATGATGTGGTGCGCGAGGAAGGCATGAAGTCTCGGTCCCATGGCGAAGAACCGCATCGTTACGTCACGGTGTACGTCAAGGCTTCCGCAGCCGATGACGCCGACGAGATCGACGAAGCCTGAAATAGTTTCACGTGAAACATGAAGCGTCGCGAGTTTCTCGCGGCGCTTTTTTGATGCCTGTAGATTAGGATGGTGTGCATGAGTGATGTGAATGACGAATTGGATGGGTCGCCGATTCTTGAGGAAGTGCTTGGCGATGCATTGGGCAAGTTGAAGGTGTTTCACGTGAAACTTGCTGCGGAAGGAGAGCCGCGCGGGCTGATAGGGCCACGCGATGTCGGTATTATTTGGGAACGGCATATTCTGAACTCCGCGGCCATCGTACCGTTCATCCGTGAAGCAACGGCCAAGAGGCAATTCAAGACGGTGGCGGATATCGGCAGTGGCGGAGGATTCCCCGGTATCGTGGCGGCCGCCTGCCTGCCGGACCACCAGTTCACCTTGGTGGAACCGATGGAACGCCGTATCGAATGGCTTCATGAGTGCGTTGACGAAATGGGATTGGACAATGTCTCGATAGTGCGCTCCCGAGCCAACGCCGTAATCGAAGCCGTCCGCGGTTCGAACGGTGGCCGGAAGGGCAGGGGAGAGGATGCCGTCGATCTCGACGGAAATCCCATCCCGGTCAAGCATCCGTTTGCCGTGGTGACCTGCCGTGCGGTCGCGCCGATGTCCAAACTATCCGGATGGACGCTGCCGTTGCTGGACAAAGGCGGACGGCTGGTTGCCCTGAAAGGACGATCCGCGCAGGAGGAAATCGTCAAGGCCACCAAAGAGATCTCCAAAAACGGCGGTATCCATCCCCGCGTGGTGGAGGCCGAGGTCGGTCCGGGTCTGGAACCGACGCATGTGCTGATGGTGGACAAGCGATAAGTTATCCACAAAATCGCGTGAGTTATCCACAGTGTCCACAATCGCGGAAATGTGTTACGAAGCATCTTGAAGAAGCTTGGAATTGCAACGATTGTTCTGTGGATAACTTTTGGGTGGTCGGATGAGTTATCCACCAACTATCCACCGTTGTTCACAATGGTGCACATGGCCGTGAACAGGTGAAAATCTGTCCACCCAAATGATGAAACTTGATTGTTGAATATGTATAGGAAGGCTAGTTCATGACTGGACCTGAAGAACCAGACAATTTGACGTCGATGGAATCCGCCACGGAAACCATCAAGCGAATCTTCGAAGGCTCGACATCCCCCGTAGGCGCGCAAATCGCTGATGAATCGACGCGATACAAGGCATTGGAGCATGCGGTCTGCCCGAAGCCGGCCCAAACGCGCCTGATCGCAGTCGCCAACCAGAAAGGTGGCGTCGGCAAAACCACATCCGCGGTGAACCTGTCCGCGGCCTTGGCCCGTTTCGGATGCAAGGTCCTGCTTATTGATATGGATCCGCAGGGCAACGCCTCCACGGCATTGGGTGCCCCGCACGCCTCCGGTCAGCCTTCGGTGTATGACGTCATCGAAGGACGCAAGCGCATCGCGGAAGTCAAGTGCACGTGCCCTGATTTCGACAACCTCGACGTGGTCCCCGCATCCATCGATTTGAGTGGCGCCGAACTTGAGGTCGCCGACATGGCGGATCGCAACTCGCTGCTGAAGAACGCGGTGGACGAGTTCCTCGCCACCAGCGAAGAGCATTACGATTACGTGATCATCGACTGCCCGCCGAGCCTGGGTCTGCTGGTGATCAACGCCATGTGCGCCGTGCACGAAATGCTGATTCCGATTCAGGCCGAGTATTACGCCTTGGAAGGTTTGGGCCAGCTCATCAACACCATCGGACTGGTGCAGGAACATTACAATCCGTCGCTGCTGGTCTCCACGATGCTCATCACCATGTACGACAAGCGCACGCTGCTGAGCCGCGAAGTGCATGGGGAAGTGAAGAAGCACTATCCGACAATCGTGCTCGACACCACCATTCCGCGCACGGTGAAGATTTCCGAAGCGCCAAGCTTCAACCAAAGCGTGATCGCATACGACCCCAAGGGCATGGGTGCGATCGCGTACTGCGAAGCCGCGCTGGAACTTTCGCGTCGTTCCGATACGGTGCTGCAGGCAATCGATGCAAGAAGGAATGAGAACTGATCATGGCAACTAAGTCGCGTTTGGGTAAAGGTCTTGGCGCACTGTTTCCTTCTCTTCCGGGGGAGCCGCAGCATCAGGAGCATGCGGCGCCTGCCGCTGCCGCCAAAGAAGTCAAGGCTTCCAAGACTGATGGGCATGTGGAATCCAAGAGCGCGTCCGCTACCGCACAGGCATCGGTGAACGCCGTGCAGGGGATGAAGCATGCTGTTTCACGTGAAACAACCAAGAAAAACCAGCATCGTCGTGCCAGCATGCCGTCGATTTCGTTGAACGAAAGCGCGCATCCCGCGGACATGTTCTTCGGCTCCACCGCTCAGCCAGCTTCCGAACAGGGCGAGCAGCAGGGGAGTGTTTCACGTGAAACCACGCCGACCGAACATAAGAAGGACGAACCGGAACTGCTTCCCGTGCAGGGTGGATATCTGGTTGAACTGCGTTTGAGCGACGTCGGTCCCAATCTGCATCAGCCACGTACCATTTTCGATGAAGACGACCTGCGCGAGCTAGCCGAATCCATCAAGGAAGTCGGCGTACTGCAGCCAATCGTCGTACGCAAGCGTCCGCAATCGCAAATCGAAGCCGCCCGCAGGGGAGCCACAGCCAAACCGGCCGAACCGCACAACATGTTCGACGGGCGCATGGATAGCATGTACGAGCTCATCATGGGCGAACGTCGTTGGCGCGCATCGCAGATCGCCGGCCTGAAAACGATTCCGGCCATCGTCAAAACCACCGCCGATGACGACATGCTACGTGACGCACTGCTGGAAAACCTGCATCGCGTCGCGCTGAATCCACTGGAAGAGGCGGCTGCCTACCAGCAGATGATCGACGATTTCGGCCTGACGCAGGCCCAACTGTCCAAGTCGGTGTCGAAATCCCGTCCGCAAATCGCCAACACCTTGCGATTGCTCAACCTGCCGGCCGCCGTGCAAAAGAAGGTCGCATCCGGACTGCTGTCCGCGGGCCACGCGCGTGCGCTGCTGGGACTGCCGACGGAAGCGGATATGGAACAGCTGGCCACGCGCATCATCGCCGAGGGACTGTCCGTACGCAGCACCGAGGAAATCGTGTCGATGAAGGCCGCCGAAAGCGACCAGCCCAAGAAGCCGAAGGCCAGCAAGCTCAATCCGTGGGCTGGTACCCCCGTTCAGGTTGGTCTGGAGCAGCGTTTCGGCACCAAGGTCTCCATCAAGGGATCGAAGAAGCACGGGCGAATCGAAATCGTGTTCAAATCGGAAGACGATATGAAACGCATCGTCGACCTGCTTATGCAGCAGCAGAGCTGAACGAACCGAGCCAATCGAGCTCTGCGAGCGATAATGATTTGAACGATTTGAGCCTTACTTGAGCGAATCGAGATAAGCCTGCGCGTCCAGCGCGGCGCGGCACCCCATGCCCGCCGCGCTGATGGCCTGCCGATAGACGCTATCCACGCAGTCTCCCGCGGCGAAAACGCCGGGTTCGCTGGTACGCGTGCTGGCGCCATCGACCGTGATATAACCAGCTGAATCGACGTCTACAAGCCCGTTAAGAAAAGCAGTGGCAGGAGTGTGCCCAATCGCCATGAAAACGCCGTTAGCGGGGATTGCAGAGGTCTTTTCGGTGGCGGTGTTGCGCACCTCCACCTCCTGTACGCCGTTCTCGTCGCCGCGAATCTCCTGCACCACAGCGTCAAGCATGAAATCGATTTTCGGATTGCGTTGCGCACGCTCCACCATGATGCGGGAAGCACGGAACGTGGAACGCCTATGAATAAGGGTGACGGACGAGCCGAAACGGGACAGGAAATCAGCTTCTTCGAAAGCGCTGTCGCCGCCGCCGACCACCACAATCGGCTTGTTGCGGAAGAAGAAACCATCGCAGGTGGCGCAGTAGGAGACACCTTTGCCTGCGTATTCCGTCTCGCCTGGCACGCCCAGCTTACGATAGTTTGAGCCTGTTGCGATGACCAGCGCGCGTGCGTCGTACACGTCGCCGCCGTCAAGGGTGACGGTTGTGATGCCGGAATCGGCATTCGAAGCAACCGAAACAACATCGTCCCAAACGATATGCGTGCCGAACCGTTCCGCCTGCTTGCGCATATTGTCCATCAGATCCGGACCCATGATGCCATCGGGAAAGCCTGGGAAATTCTCCACTTCGGTGGTGTTGACCAACTGACCGCCGGGCGTCAGCGCGCCGGCGACGACCAGCGGCTCGAAGCCGGCGCGGCCAAGATAGATCGCGGCAGTATAGCCAGCCGGGCCGGAACCGATAATCACCACATCACGCATATCACTCATGGTTGCTACTGTAATGCGGTTTCCACGACGGTTGCGGGCGGTTTTGCAGATGGCGTTCAAAAAGGCGTTCAAAAAGGCGTTCAAAAAAGTCAGCTATCCGTCACGTTGTTTCACGTGAAACAAAAGGAGGGTGTGCGGAACAATCCGCACACCCTCCTTGTCTGCCGATGCGTCAGAAAATCTGCACCGAATCGATGTACAGCTGGTTGCCGGGAAGGCTGTCGAACGGCACCCACAAGAGGATGTCCTGGGTCTCCACGGCCTTGTTGAACTTGATTTCGGTGGTGCCGCTGGCGTCGAACTCGAACTGGGCGACCTGTTCACCCTGGTTCGGGCTGGACTTGGCGTTCACGCGAATGTAGCCCTGGCCGCCGGAAGAACGGATCTTGATGACCATGCGATACGCTTTCTGGGGCTGGCTGAGGTGGAGGTAATAACCGTAACCTTGTTGTCCGTCCGGATTGGACAGGAACTGGCGGTTGTCGATCTCATACGGAGTCGTGTTCTCCGGCATCTTCGGTTCCGGAACCTTCCGCACCTTCTTATCCGAAGTCACCACCTTGTCGACGTCCTTCTTGGCGGAATGGCTCTTCTTCGTGGTTTTCTTCGGCTTGCTGGAATCGGAGCTGCCGTTGTCGGAGCTGTTGGCATCGTTGGAATCGTTGTTTGCATCGCTGGCGGAGCTGCTGCCATTGCCGGAATCGCCATTATTGCCGAAAGGCACGTCGTCAAGGTTCATTTCCGGCCACGGATTGTTGGAATTCGTATTGGTGATGCCGTCATCCGGCTTCTTGGTCAAACCATGAATGGCGAATCCCAATGCGACGGCCACCACAATGAACGCGACCACAATGGCCACGACCTTGGTGGTGAGCTTGCCGAACAATTTGGCATTGGCGACCTCGGCCGGACTGGAGGAAGAGGCTTTAGGGGCAAAGCTCGGCGGCACCGCAACGGGGGCTCCGTTTTCGTTCTGATATGCCGCGTCGATCGCTTCCTGCTCCGCCTTCAACGCGCGTGCGGATTCCTCGCCCGGCTCGATGACCCGTCCGTCAGGTCCGATCACCGGAATGCGACCGGTCTTCTCCAATTGCGAATCGTCCGTATGATAATCGCCCTGCGGCGACGGCGTGGAAACACGGATGGGGAAGGAGAACGGCGAATCCACATCTTCGGAGGATCCGTCGAGGTCCTCTTCGCTGAGTAGTTCGCGGCTGTTGTTCCACAGCGATTTCACGGCACCGCCGGTCGCGGCCATACCCTTGGCCAAGGCTTCCTTGCTGTCGGAGAAATCAGTGTGTGGTTCAGGCGCTTCGAACGTCATTTCCGGAATGCTTCCGGTTTCAGCCAGCGTATCGGGCAAGGCGATGGCATCCTGCTCGAGAATCTGCAGCAGGGGCACGTTCACAATCGAGCATTCCGAATCCGCGGACGGTAACGCAATATCGGGGCCGTTAAGCTTCGCCAGCGGCTCGTAGTCGCCCAGCAACGCCTCCAATTCGGCGATGGTGGCCATCGGAACGGTCGGGAAACCGTCCTTCTCCTTGAGATCCAGACCACGCTTGCAAATCACGCGGAACTCCATCGGCACGTTCGGTGAAATCGCGTCAAGATGGTAGTTCGTGGACAGCGTCGACGGCGTGCGCGTCAGCAGGGAATACAGCAGGGAAGCGACCTGGCGAATCGCAAGCTGCTCCTGGTTTTCCACGGATTGCACGCGCGAAGTATCGGCCAGCATGATGCTTACCGGCGCGTCGGCGATTTCAATGCCGTTGCGGGTCAATCGCACGGTGTCCGTGCTGATCGAGAAATGCGTGAGATTGTCTTTCTGCAACACGTGCAGGGCTTCGACGACCTCACCAAGAATGGAACGGATCGCGGTGAAGCTCAGCGGCTTGCTGGACTGCGTGAGATACTCGCTCAACGACATGCCGGCATCGAGCTGCGTGATCACCAACGCCACCTCGCCCACGTGCTGAAGCTGCAGCACCTGCGTGAAATGGGCGTCGTGGGAAATCGCCAGCATGGAGGCCGTCGCATTGACGTCCTGCAAAGCCTTGCGGTTGTTGACGATAAAAAGCTGGCAATCCCGGGCAAGCACGTGATCGCTTGCCTTCCAAACCTGCAAGCCGGTTTCCTCGCGCAATGGCGAAACCAGCACATAGCGGTTGCTGATGGTATCTCCCAGTTGAGGTTTCATGGTTTCCTTCAACTCTGTAACGATTGTTCTACCTACGCTGTTATTCTTGGTCGCCGTTTTCGGCGGTACTTTGCTCAAGTTTACCGTTGGGGCTGGCCGTTCCGCCAGACTTAGGCTTGTTGCCAAGCCCTGGTATGCGGGCGGCGAGCATGCCCACGACCGAAGTGAGCTCCTCGGCACGCAGCGCCCACAGGCACGCCAGATAGACGATGGCGATGACGATGGTGAGCAGTATCGCGGACAGAACCGCCTGACCCCAGTTCATAGTGCCGTCGTCGGGGCCGATATGCGCTCCGACCAGCCGGTAGACGCCGTTGCGGCACAGCAGGCCAATCACGCAGGCGGCTATCGTGGCCACCAGCGCCTTCGCATAGGCGGTGATGATGCGCTTGTCGTCCACATCGCCGTCGAAACGGGAGCGGAGCATGTGCGTAAGCAGCGGATACGGCAGGATGAAGCTCACCGAAATCGCCAATCCGATGACGGTGATCCACTGCGTGGGCGGCAGAATGAACGTCGACGCGATGATGACGCCACCCTGGATGGCCATGGTGATCGCCATGAAAATAAACGGATGCTTGCCGTCTTCGAACGCGTAGAACGTGCGTTGGATGACCAAATACGAGCTGGAAAGTGGCAGGCCGATGCCCAAAGCGGCGAGCGGCGCGCTGATGAGCAGCGCCTCACGCACGCTGATGGACGGCAGCAGTGCGAGGATGATCGGCAACGGAAGCACGATGAACGCCGCTGCGAAGAAGCACATGATGAGATTGAGATTACGCAGGGCCGAGCTCAGATCCTTGCGCGCCTCGTCGATATTGCGGTCCGCGATGGCTTTCGATATTTTCGGGAAGATCGCAGTGGCGATGGACACGGCGATCAGCGAATACGGCAGCATGTAGATGGTGTACGCATTCTGATACGAGGCGTTGCCGGCCACGTCCAACTGGCTCATATGCAGCTGTTCCGAAGCCTTGAACGGCGCGCTGGTGGCCACGCGGGTGACGATGATGTTGACGATCTGATCGACGCCGACGATGCCGAGGCTCCACGCGGCGACCGGTCCCATCGAACGCAGTCCGATGCCGTGAACGCCGAATTTCGGACGGTATTTCAGGCCGATTCTCGTCAAAGGAATGAACAGCACCAGCGCCTGGAACGCCACGCCAAGCGTCCAAGTGCCGGCGGTCAGCGCGATTTTCGTCGGCGTCCAGAAGTCCAGCGGACGTTCCGTGGCCCTGCCGAACATCGCGATGAACGCGCCGAAACCGATGCAGCTGATGATGTTCGCGCCGACCGAGCTCCACGCATACGTGACGAAATGGTCCTTCGCCGCGAGAATCTGCCCGATCACCGTATACAGGCCGTAGAAGAAGATCTGGGGCATGCACCACAAGGTGAAGGAGGTGGCGAGGGCCATGGTTTCGGCGCTGCCGTTGACATACAGTTTGGTCAACAACGGCGTGGCAACGGCCATGAGCAGCGTCACACCTAACAACAAGGTGATGGCAAGGGTGATGAGTTTGTTGAGCTTGGTTTCGGCGTCCTTCGATTTCAGCGTGCGCACGATCTGCGGCACAAGCACCGCGTTGAAGATGCCGCCGGAAACCAGTGTGTAGATGACCTGCGGAATCATCGAACCGGCCTGGTAGGCGTTGGCGGCATAGCCGGTGGTGCCCAAGGCCCAGGCAAGCAGGATGGTGCGGATTTGGCCGGTCACGCGCGAAGCGGCGGTACCGGAGGCCATGATCAGTGAGTTACGGCCAACGGAAGAACTCATTCGTCGGGATCCTTCTTACGGTTGAATTGACGCCACAGTCCCACAGCGCCCAAGAGCACGGCGAAGCCGATGATGACGAAACCGCTCTTGTCGCTGATCTGCAGCGCGCTGGTGATGTGGGTGACCTGCGTGGCTCCAAACGCTGCACCATTCCTGTCGAACAGGCTGATGGTGGCGTTGGCGGTGCCGGACGTGGACACACGGATGGTGAACGCCACCTGTGCCTCGCCGTGGGGCGGCACCTGCACGGTGTCGAATCGGGACGTGACGATCTGCATGGAATCGGTCAGCGACGAGACCTTCACCTTTACCGGGTACGGGTGGCTGTTGCTGATGGTCACCGGCATTTTCGCGGTTTCGCTGACCACGTTCACGCTTTCCGTCGGCGTGATCGCCACACCGTTGATCAGCAGGGCCGCGAGCTGGTTCGCGCCTTCCGCCATCGTGCTTCTGGAAGGGCTTTCGCCGCCCAACGCGTGCAGGGCCATGATGGTGTGGGCGTTCGTCAGCTGCCTGCTCCAGGTGTTGACGTCGGATTCGTCTTTTCCGTTCGGCTTGACGAGGATCGACGTATTGAAACGTTTGATGTTGCTCGATGAGTTCGCCAGCGCGCTCAGAGTCTGCTGGACGTCGCTGCGCATGCTATCGGTAAGGCCGTCCGTTTGGGGAAGATCGGTTGACATGCTGGCCGCATCTTCGGAGATGTCGGCATCCTTCAACGTGGCGAGATCGGTGAGGTTCAGCCACGGCGACTGCTCGATGTCGCTCATCAGCGCGTCTACAACACTGGGGTCGGAATCCTCGTTCAGACAGACCAGCAGGTTGCGTTCCGCATAAGGCTGTTCCACCTGGTAGAACGCGCTTTGCGCGACGAATCGCGCCAATCTGCCGGCCGTGGTTCCCTCGCTGTCGGCGTTGGCATCGTCACTGGTCGCCTTGCCTTGGGCCAGGCCGGAAAGCACATTCTGCGCGGAAAGCACGGTGACGTCCCCGGCGTCGGTGGAGACCACCGTCTTGCCGGTACGTACGGTATCCGCATCGTCCTCTTCGAAGTCATGCGTGGCGATGACGGTGCCGTACCCCTGCTGGCGGGCCTTCGTCAACGCTTGTAGGGTCCAATTGCCGTTGCCCTGCCACGCGTATGCGGTGATGTCCGCGTTGCTGTCACCCAATGCCGATTGATAGGTTTTCCGGGCTTTGGCTGCGGACCATTGACGGTCGTTGATACCGGCTGCGCTGTAGGCCGGAGCGTTGTTCATGGCGCTGTAGGCCGGAGCGTTGTTCATGGCGCTGTAGGCGGTTATGTCGAACAATGCGGGCTGGGTGATGCCGTCGACCTGCGTTGGCATCGCCATCGCCTGCAGGTAGGTCGGATCTCCTACGACCTGCAGCATGTCGTGCTTGGCGAAGGTCTGCTGCAACGATTTGAGCCGTGCGTCGTCATCCTTGCTGGGTATGGCGATTTTCGCCAGTTTCGAGGAGGAAATACCCCCTTCATCGACCAGCTGTCCAAGCAGCTTGCTGTCGGTGGTCCACCCGTTGGCGGCCAGCGGCTGGGCGATGGTGATGTGCAGCGCCGGCGTGCTGGGCGTGTGGAGTCCCGCGCCGGTGCGCGTCACGAACGTATGCGATTGAGCAAGGGGGGTTCCGTTGGCGGAATAGCTCAGCAGCACCGGCTTCGGCCCCCAAGAGTTGATGGCCGCGAGCGATTCCTGATGGGCGTCCGCGTCGATGCTCACGTTGGCGCTGGCTCCCGGCTGCAACGCGGGCACATCGGCCTGTCCCACGGATTGCGGGGTGGGGATTCGCCCGTTGCCTTCAGACCAATCCTGGATGTCGTTGCGCGAAACGAACGTGTAGAAGGTGTTCATGGCCAGCGTCAGCGTTCCCGCGGGAATCTCCTGTCCGGTCGTGTTGGTCACCGTGGCGTTCAGATGGTATCCGGAGGTGTCCGTCAATACGGCCGTGGAAGAGTTGATGGACAACATACCGTCCGTCGACTCCGCCGATGTGGTCGATTCCATGGCCCTTGCCGATGGCGTGGGTGCGTATAACAACATCAACGCCATGGTCAATACCATGGCGAGGATGGATGATAACGCGCGAAGGCCACGCGAAACGTGCCGTTGTGCGGATTGATTCACTATTACGCCTGTCTGTTGAGTTTCCTTGCGTACAACCATGCTATCTTCCGTTCGTTCGGATAGCTCAGCACATCGTCCAAATCAGCAAAATCCACCCAAATGGCGTCTTCGGCCTCATGGTCGGGATCGCCTTCGACGGTCAGCTCGCCGCCGATCTGCCGCAACGCGAAGTGGTGCACCAGCTTGTGCACGCGTTGGCTGGTACCGGTGAACCAATAGTCGATGGTGGCGATGGAATCGACCACCTCGCCCAGAATGCCGGTTTCCTCATGCACTTCGCGCACGGCCGTCTGCTGCGGCGTTTCGCCTTTTTCGATATGTCCCTTCGGCAGGCACCATTCCAAATGCCCGCTGCGTGAATGACGTGCGATGATCGCCACGCGACCCTTGTCGTCGAACACCAGCCCGCCCGCCGAATACTCGCGCACCACCGGCAGCTCCTGCGCGTCAAGCGATGCGAACGTGGTCGGACCATCCGCGGTGCGCCGGCGCGGCATCATCGCCGGCGTAGGCGCGCTCGGCGTGATGATCGTGCGCTGCTGCAATTGCTGTAGTTGTTGCAGCTGCTGCAGCGAAACCGACTGCGATGTGTACAGCAGTTCGTCCGGTTCCAGCGGATTTTGGGCATGGTCGTCCGCAGCATGGGCAAGCATGCGTGCAAGGTCTGCGGGCGTAATCATGATTCCAACCATACTCAATTCTGTGTGCAGGTGGGGTAACGGTATGCTGGTAAACGGAAAACTTGTGGTGTTGAAAGGTATGGCGTGAACTTCGAAGTGTGGCCAGAGGCCATTGAATTAGGACGTATGTTTGCTGCGGAAGGCTACGAACTGGCACTGGTCGGGGGTCCTGTCCGCGACCTGCTGCTGCATCGCAAATCGCATGATTTGGATTTCTGCACATCGGCGCGTCCCGAGCAGTTTGAGCATATTCTGCGCCGTTTTGGGCATGATGGCTTCTGGGATATGGGCCGCAAATTCGGCACGCTCGGCGCGATGCGCAGGCGTGAGGACGGCACCGAGGTGAAAGTGGAGGTGACCACCTACCGTTCCGACACGTACGACCCCGACTCGCGCAAGCCGGAAGTCAATTACGGCGACACGCTGGAAGGCGATCTTTCCCGCCGCGATTTCACCGTCAACGCGATGGCGTTGCGTGTTCCGGAACTCGAATTCGTCGATCCGTTCGGCGGTGCGAACGATTTGGCCAAAGGCGTGCTGCGTACCCCCGTCGATCCGCGGCAGTCGTTCGACGACGATCCGTTGCGCATGATGCGCGCCGTGCGTTTCGTGGCGCAGCTCGGCTTCCGCATCGAGCCGGAAACCGCCGAAGCGCTGTCCGACATGGTCGATCGCATCGAAATCGTCTCCGCCGAACGTGTGCGCGACGAACTGGTCAAGCTGCTGCTGTCCGATCGCCCGCGCGCCGGCATCGAAGCGTTGGTCGATTCTGGTCTTGCCGACATCGTGCTGCCGGAAATTCCCGCGCTGCAGCTGGAAATCGACGAGCACCATCGCCATAAGGACGTGTTCGAACACACCATGATCGTCATCGAACGCGCCGTCGCCCTCGAAACCGGTCCCGACGGTCCGGTGCCGGCCCCGGACCTGACGCTGCGTCTGGCGGCTCTGCTGCACGACATCGGCAAGCCGAAGACCCGTCGTTTCGAAGCGGGCGGCAAGGTGAGCTTCCACCGTCATGACGCCGTCGGCGCGAAGATGACACGCAAGCGTTTGAAGGCACTGCATTTCGACCACCACATGGTCGAGGACGTCAGCGAGCTGGTCAACCTGCATCTGCGCTTCCACGGCTACGTGGAGGAGCCGTGGACGGATTCCGCGGTCCGCCGCTACGTCAAGGACGCTGGCCCGCTGTACGAGCGTCTGAACCGCCTTACGCGCGCCGACACGACCACGCAGAACAAGCGCAAGGCCATGATGTTCTCGGCGGCCATGGACGAGATGGAACAGCGTGTACGCGACCTGAAAGAAAAGGAAGACTTCGACGCGATCCGTCCTGACCTCAACGGCGACGAGATCATGCAGCTGCTAAGTATCGAACCAGGCCCGATGGTCGGCAAGGCGTACAAGCACATGCTGGAATACCGCCTCGATAACGGTCCGGTGGAGCGTGACGTGGCCGTTGCCGAGCTGGAACGCTGGTACAAGGAGCAGAGCGAATAGCGATTGACATGCGGTGGTTTCGCCGCATGCATGGAACAGTGTGCTTGGAACAGCTCGAATACGAAAACCCGCGTTCCCGATTGGGGGAGCGCGGGTTTTTCATATTGCCTATATCGATTTCGATTGGCGGTCAGCTTTGCGGATTCACCGCATCATGCTCGGGCGCCTTGGGCAGGTCGGTCATCTTGTCCACCGCGACGCAGCCCTGGATGCCGGTGATCGCCTTGCCTGCGGCGGGAACCTTCTTCGTATCCTGCAGATTGTCGAATGTGGCGCCCACGATGACGTCGATCAGCTGGTCCTGACGGTCGTCCATAACCAGCATGGCGTCGGTGAAATTGCTTGCCACGGTGTACGCCTGATTCACGCCGTTCTTGCCGAAGACGATCATCGTGCGATCCACCTTCTTGGTGTAGTTGTCCGGCGTCTGGGGGTTGAACTCGCGGTTCTGCAACGCGTCGCTCACCGCCTTGGCGAAGCCGGAGAACTTCGTGCCGTTGAGCACACGCAGCGTGATGTTGCGATTCTCCACATACTTGGCCTTGCTGCCGTCGGCTTCCTTGATGGGGCACGGTGCCTGCTGGCCGTAGTTCGGCTGTACGGCGGCCGACTTGACGTTGCCCAGGCCTCCGACATGGAAAAAGAACAGCAGGGACACCACCATGGCGACCACCATGACGGCTCCGACGATGCTGAACACCGTCTTCTGACGGCGGCGAATGTACTCTTTGCGCGCGGCGCGCTCGTCGTTAGCCTGGGTCATTTACGAATTCCTTTTGAACAAACCAATTGCCATCAACTTTACTGTCATGCGGTGATATGTGTCATGCGGTGATATGCACAATCGGTCGGGCTGGGGCGTTCGTGGCGATGATGCGATCGACGCAACGGCTGTCCTGCCATGCCCGCTGCACGGCGTCCGCCGCATCCTCCGTCGGCACGAACGCGATGACGGATGGGCCGGAACCGGAGACGAACGCCTGGCTGGCTCCCGCACGCAAGGCTTCCTCGATCGCCTGTCCGCTACGCGGATGCAGGGAGACCGCCGCCTTCTGCAGGTGGTTCTCATCGCCATCGCCGGCACCGATCTGATCGAATGTGGCATACACTTCCGGCGTGCGCAGTTCCGCACGGTATGCGCCGACCAGCAGATGGCCGGTAAACCCACGTTCCGTAAGATCGCGTACGATATCGCCATCGTCATCAAGCTGTTCGATGCGTTCGCCGAAACCGGTGCCGCGCGCGTAACCGCCGGTCAGACAGAACGGCATGTCCGCGCCCAGCGTGGCCGCGACTTCCTGCAGGCGTTCGATCGGCCAATCGAGATCCCACAACGTGTTCAATGCCAGAATCGTCGCCGCCGCATCGGCGGAACCGCCGGCCATGCCCGCGCCGACGGGGATGCGCTTGTCGATGTTCAACGCCACGTCCGGCTCATGGCCGCTCGCTTCGGCCATGGCGAACAATGCCAGCACGGCATGGTTGCGGCGCATATCGCTGCCGGAAGAGGCCAGGTCGCCCAGATACGCGCCCTCGAGATTCAGCGAGAAGCCGCTTCCCGGCGCTTTGCGCGTGGCGGTGACGGTGTCGTATACGCCGACCGCGCAATAGATGGTGTCGAGTTCATGACGGCCGCCCCATTCGGCATGCGACGGGCCCACATGCAGGGTCAGATTCGTTTTCGCCGGGCAGTCCACGCTCACGGCGTTGATGGTGGCCGTTCCGATGGCGGGCGAATCAATGGTGCTCATGACGCGAACACCTCATCCAACGCGCGTGCCAACGCCACGAATTCGTCGATGGTGAGCGTCTCGCCACGACGGGTCGGGTCGATGCCGGCCTTCTCGAACGCTTCGGACGGCACGATTTTCTTCAATGCGGCGTGCAGGGTCTTGCGGCGCTGCCCGAAAGCCGCGTCGATCAAACGGAACACGGTTTCGCGATCCACCACGGAACCGTCCGCATTGTCCGCGGCGGGGGCGTGACCGCCCGGGTAGCGCTTGAACAGCACCAGCGCGGAATCGACGTTCGGGGCCGGCCAGAACACGTTGCGGCCGATGACGCCCACGCGTTCCGCGGTGCCGTACCATGCGAGCTTCACGCTCGGCGTGCCGTAGATCTTCGAACCGGGCTTCTCGCTCAAACGGTCCGCCACTTCCTTCTGCACCATCACCAGGAAGGTGCCCAGATTGTCGAAACGTTCCAACAGGGTGAGCAGAATCGGCGTGGCCACGTTGTACGGCAGATTGGCCACCAGCGTGAAGGAATCGTCATCCTTGAAATCGGGCAGATTCTCCGGATTGACGGTAAGTGCGTCGCGGTTGACCACACGGAAGCGGTCCACGGCGTCCGGCATGAATTCGGCGATGGTTTTCGGCAGGCGTTCGGCGACCGGCGGGTCGATTTCCACAGCCGTCATCGTGGCGCCGGTTTCCAGAATCGCCAGCGTCAGCGAACCCAGTCCGGGACCGACTTCCAGCACATGGTCGTCGGCGGTCACGCCGGCCTCGCGCACGATGCGACGCACGGTTCCCGGATCAATCACGAAATTCTGCCCGAATTTCTTCGTCGGGCTGATACCCGCGTCGGCGGCGATGCGTCGGATGTCGGCCGCCCCCAGCAAATGGCCCTGCGTATGCTCGTTCACGTTTTCCGTCATTCCCTCTTCTGTCATTCCCTCATTATCCGTTCATGCCGGTACGAAAATCGTTGGCGATTAGCCGGATCATCAGTACCATCCGGTCTGTTCGGAGTGCTGCCACGCCGCGGACGGGCTGCCGTACCGCTGTGCGATGTAGCTCAGACCCCAGTCGATCTGCACGGCGGCATCGTCCTTCCAATTCGCGCCGAACGTGGCCATTTGGCTGCCCGGCAACGCTTGTGGAATACCGTATGCGCCCGAATACACGTTTTCCGCGCTCCAGCTCCATCCGGATTCGCGATTCCAGAGTTTGACCAGATCCGTCCAGTTCTGGCCGGTCCAGCCGCGCTGCGCCGCCGCGCCGGAAGCGTAGGCCTGTGCCTGTGCCGCGGAAGGATGGTACAAGCGGCAGCCTGCGGAAGGATTGCTCGGCTGCGGCGTGGGCTGCGGTTTGGGCTGGGGTGCGGGAGTCGGCTGCGGTGCAGGGGTTGGTGTGGGGGTCGGTGCCGGATCGTCCTTCTCGGTGTTGTTGGAATTGTTATTCGAGTTGTTGTTCGAATTGTTCTTATCCGAGGAATCCGACTTGTTCGAATCGGTTTTGTCGGAATCGGACTTATTCGAGTCGTTCTTACCCGAATCGTTCTTGCCGTCGTCCGTCTTGCCGGAATCGCCGTTATCGCCGTTGCTGTTGCCGTTGCCGCTGTTGTCGGATTTGTCGGTATCGTCCGTAGTTTTTTCCGGTCCGACCGCAATGACTTTGTCGATGGCGATTTTCGTGGTCTTCTCTCCGGTCAGCGTCTCGCTTTCCTTCACGCCATCCACGTAGGTGACGGCGTACGTCTGCTGGATTTCGCCGTTTTCGCCTTCCTGCCGTACCGTGACTTCGCCCGGCTGCAGGTTCGGGTCGATGATGGTCTGCGTGCCGAACGGCACTTCCTTCGTGCGGGTCTCCTCACCATGCGTCACGCGGCGGACGCGCAGAATGGTCGTCTTGCCGTCCTTTTCGACACTGACGCGATCCTCCTTGCCCAACGTGATGCCTTTGGCGTCAAGAATGGAGGCAGCGGGCAGCTTGCCGTTCGGCGCCACCGAGCTTTTCCCGTCCGCGATGACGGTGACGGGCCCCTTCTGGTTGATGATGAGACCGCCGGTGAGCTTGTTGTAGACGTTGCTGATATTGACGGTGATTTTCGCCGCTTCGGTTTCGTTTTGGTTGAAGAAGTCCAGCAACTGCTCGGCGCTGGACGCGACCGTCCAGAACGGCACTTCCTGGCCGTCGATGGTGATGGTGGTCTGGTATGCGCTCTGCACGTTCACCACATCATGGTTCTTCAGCATGCTGGTCGGGCTGGTCGATTCCACCAGGTCGTGCGTTTTGACTTTCACGCCCTGCTCCTGCAGCAGACGGTCCACGCTCATCGCATATGTGGTCACCGTGGTGGTCTCCCCATTGACGGTCAACGCCACGGATTTGCGCGCGCCCACACCAAACGCCAACGCCGAAGTCAAAGTCAATGAGGCCACGCATGCCATGACGCGGACACGACGAAGCGTCACGAATCTCCGAGGGGTCCACCTTCTCGTCATTTATCCTCTTTTCAGCGCTGCCTACAACGCCGTTATTGTAACGGCTCAGCTGGAACGGTCGCCGTGCTTTCCGATGGTTTTATCCATACCGCCACATTTTTGAAAGCAGGTGCGAAAAGCGAAAAATAAAAAGGGGGCAGGAGAGAAGGGGATGTCCTGCCCCCGGTCGGACGAGACAGGTTGGGGGACGTCTCGTCCGCTTTGCCAGAAGTCTCAAGTTGGGGGAAGACTTCTGGAGCACTTACCCATGGTAAGAGGTCCAAGCCCGTCATACGGGTTCGAGCCTCCTGTCGGGATCGAACCGACGACCTGCCGCTTACAAGGCGGCCGCTCTGGCCATCTGAGCTAAGGAGGCATGTCCTCTTTTGCTATGAAAACAACAGAGGAACGATGAATAGCATAACCAGCGCTTCCACCGCAGTCAACTTAGCATTGCGGGTTGAGACGCGCCGGCTGCCCGTAAGGGGTTATTCGCCCGTGGTGACGGAAATCGGCCCCTTCTTGGCTCCGATGGACGGCATCTTGCCGGCAACGCCGACTTCGCTGTCCTTCAGGCCGATCGATTCCAACAGACCGTCCTTAACCGTCGTCTGGGCGGTGGTCAGCTGGTCCATATCCCAATACTTGCCGTTGATGATCACGGTCGGCGTGGTCATGCTGCCCTTGTAGCTGCCGGACTGATGCCACAGTTCGGAACGCTTCGGCGTGTAAGTGTCGATCGCATCAAGCCATTCCTGATAATCGCGGCCAAACGCCTTGTCCGCAACATCCTTGGAAACACCCGCGGCGATCATCTGCTCCTTGATCTTGGCGTCGCTCACCGACTTGTATGCGGAGCCTTCCTCCGGCTGGAAATCCTCGGCGTAGACCTTCTCCAGGAAGGAGATCAGATGGTTCGGGTCGCTGTCATGCTCGGCCAGGTAGATGGCCGCGTTCGCCGCGCGACTGGAATACTCGTCGGTGGACCAACGGTCCATGAACGCCATGAAATGCAGGTCCAGATTGATCTGGCCGGCATCGACCATCTTCTGCAGGTCGGCGTCCAACTGGCGGTGCAGGTTGCCGCAGCCCGGGCACAGGAAATCCATGTAGAGCTCGACGGTCGGCGCGCCCTCCACAGCCTTGCCGTAGCCGTTCTTGGAAATCAGCAGGCCGCCCTTCTTATCGACGAGCTTCGGAGTGTTCTTCACTTTCTGCAACGCCGTGTACGCTTCCTGCACGGTTTCGGTGGAAGCCTTCGTTTCGGCCTTCTTATGCATGTTGTGGTACACGGTGAACGCGCCGATCGCCACCAGAATCACCAGCACCGCCACCACGATGCCGCCGATGATCGTCTGCTGCTTGCGTTCCTTCTCCATCTGCTCGGCGCGCGCCTTCATCGCTGCGGCCTCAGCGGCCCTACGCTCGGCGCGGCTGGTACGCTTCTGCGCATCCTTGCTGTTCTGGGCCATCGATATTCCTTTCGACCTCACGTTGTTATGCTGGGCACCATACTAGCGATGCCTTGCTATCGATTCGCCGGGAATTCCGTATTGCCTTGCGATTGCGTCGGCAGCTCGCTCAAGTGGCGCAGATACGGCTGTTTACGCAGTGCGCCGCCGCCCAATCGCAGTACGATCGCGCCCGGAGCGGCCACGGCCACAAGCCAGCCGATCGCGCAGAACGCAGCCTGCGCCAGCCCGCTTTCGGAAAGCGGACCGCCAAGCAGCGTCGGCATCGGAATCGTCAATCCAAATATCCACGTATCCATCACGGCATACGGAAGCTGCAGCACGACCGTGGTGAGCGACAAACCCAGCGCGGCCACGGCCAACATGATCAGCGTCCGCACGATGGCGACGCCGAAGCCCTTCACGATGTGCCAGGGCAGTCCCGCCAATCGCAGCAGCCAGTCGGAACTTTTCTTCTCGCCGCCACGTTTGCCTTCGCGCTCGAGCTGCGCCTCCGTGTTGAATCCGATAGTGGCCAGCGCACAGGCGAACAGCAACGCGGCTGCCATCGCCGTCCACAGTGAGAACAGTCCGCAGACGGCCACGGGAATCGCCATCAGCGCGCAGGGGAGCATGCCCCGGCCCAACATCGCGCCACGCTTCACATCGGCGGGATTGGGTGCTTCCGCAACGTTCGGCCCATCCATACCGGGTACCGGCGGGAATGACATTGCGGGCGATTGCTGCGCCGCGGCCACCGTGGCCTGCGGTATGACGGACGGTGGCTGCCGCATGGCGATGCGTTGCAACGCGGGTTTGATGGTCGGGTCGACTTGCGTCGGCGCTTCCGCTGGATTCCATGCGTTCTGGGCCGGCAGCATTTGTGTTGACGGCATGGATTGCGGCATTACCTGCGTGCCTGTCGGCATCGCCCGCGTGCTGCCCACGTTGGGAAGTGCGTCGGAAAGCACGCTGGTCTCGGCATCGTCAACAGGTGCGATCACCTGCGTTGCGCTCGCGTCGGATTGGCTGGTCACTTGTTTCCCGATTACTTGAGTTGCGCTCACATCGGGCTGCCCGATCGCCTGCGTTGCTTCGCTGAGCCTTGGCATCGTGCGCGTGCCGATGGCGTTTTCGCCGGTTATGTCGTCCTGCGATTGCCACAACGTGCGCGGATTGTCGGGCGATTCAACAAAAGGGGGCATCGCCTCCGTATCGCCATCCGCTGCGCCACCATTGTCGGCCGCAACCCACGCCTGCGGATTCAACGCATCCACGGCGATCGCCTGCAGCAAATCGTCCGGCGTGCACCGCTTCGTCCGATCCGGATTGAGCGCCGAACGGAACGCGGCCATCGTGCCCGCGGGAAGTCCCGCAAGATTGGCGCTGCCGGCCGCGGCGCGTTCCAACACGGTCATCATCGGCTTCGTGCCGAACACCGGCTCACCCGTAGCGGCGAACGCCAATACGCTCGCCACCGACCACCAATCGGTCATTTCATCCGATTCCGCGCCATCAATGATTTCCGGCGCGATGAACCCCGGCGTGCCCATCACCAGACCGGTACGCGTCACATGGCTTTCGCCTTCGCCCATAGCGATGCCGAAATCCACCAATACCGGGCCGGTGCTCGACACCATCACATTCGTCGGCTTGATATCGCGGTGCACGATGCCGGCCGCATGCACGGCACGCACCGCCTCAATCAGCTTGCGTGCCAGCCGTTCCAAATCGTCGCCCACATATCGGCCATTGACGCGCACATCCTCACGCAGATTCTTGCCTTCGATCAACTCGGTCACAATAAAAGCCAACGCGTCGTCAAGTTCCATATCCACAATGCCGCACACGCCCGGATGCCGCACCTTCTGCAACGCCATCGCCTCCCTGCGCAGGCGCTCGCGTGCGGTCAACTCGTCGCGCTGCTGCTGCTGCGGGGAATCGTCGTCGGAGAGGGAATCACGCAAAATCTTCATCGCATATTGATGGCCGCCATCGTCCCGCACACGCCATACCGAGCCCATGGCACCCGAACCAAGCCGGGAAATCAACGTGTAGCCGCCAACCAGGCTGCCTGCTTCCAGATTCAATGCGCTTAAGTCGCTCATACTTCCATCGTACTTGGCGTGCAGATTATGCACGCGAATTGACAGGCTGGGGAAAACGCCATGTGCCGCACGTTGAAGTCTGATGAAATCGAATCATCGACATGAAGAAGTGTCTTCACTTGCCGCACGCATCTGCAGCCACTTCACCGAAACCATGAGATGCGGGGCAGTGTTGAATGGTTTCGCGGTTCCGATAAAGGCATCGGAGCCTACGTGTCGTTTGGTTATGAGAATCAAGGAGGAGGCAGACCATGCTGCAAATCAACATGGCTGACGTTATGAACGTCATCGGCTCATTGACGCCGTACCTTATTGCGATTGGCGTGCTGTTCGCGCTCGCGCTGATTATCACTTTTGCCGTCAACAAGAAGACGGTCAAGGAAGTGGCGACCCGTAAGATCGTCCATTCCGAATCCTGGCTGGTGGCGCTTGTCGGCATCGTCGTGGCCGTGTCCATGATGCTGACCGGCCCGCTTTCCACGCTGCTCAACAACGCGACCACCACCAAGTACATGCTGTCCGACACCACCGTTTCCAAAGCCAACGAGCTGGCCAAGGAAGTGCAGTCGGAAGCCATCACCATGCTGAAGAACGACGATTCCAACCTGCCGCTGTCCAACAAGAAGGTCAACGTGTTCGGTTGGGGCTCCACCAACCCGGTTTACGGCGGCACCGGCTCCGGCTCCATGTCCGACCAGTACGAGACCGTTTCCATGCTTGACGGCATGAAGCAGGCCGGCATCGAAACCAATTCCGAGCTGACCAAGCTGTACACCGACTACCGCAAGGACCGCCCGATGGTGGCTATGTGGTCGCAGGATTGGACCCTGCCTGAGGTTCCGGCCAAGCAGTATTCCGACAAGCTGATCTCCGACGCCAAGGACTTCTCCGACGAAGCCGTCTCACCATCACCCGCGTCGGCGGCGAAGGCGCTGACCTGCCGACGAACATGAAGGCGAAGGGCATCACCTACAACAACAATTCCAAGGACTACGAAGATTTCAAGGATGGCGAGCACTTCCTGCAGCTGTCCCAGACCGAGCGCGACATGATCGACCTGGTCACCAAGAACTTCAAGAAGGTGACGCTCGTCTACAACGGCGCCAACGCGTTCCAGTTCGACTTCCTGTCCCAGTATCCGCAGATCAAGTCCGTGCTGTGGTGCCCGCCGGCCGGCCAGACCGGCTTCTCCGCACTGGGTGAGGTGCTCGCCGGCGATGTGAATCCGTCCGGCAAGACCTCCGACACGTTCGCGAAGGACCTGACCAAGACCGCTGTGTTCAACAACACCGATGGCACCGCCGCCGGCAACGCTTCGTCCGTCGGCACGAACGGCAAGTTCACTTACGACAATGCGGATGATCTCACTGCTTCCTACATGGGCTTCAGTGGCGACAAGGTCACGGTGACCCCGACGTTCGTCAACTACGTCGAAGGCATCTACGTTGGCTACAAGTTCTATGAGACCGCCGCCGACGAAGGTCTGATCAACTACGACGACACCGTCATGTTCCCGTTCGGCTACGGCCTGTCCTACACGACGTTCAAGCAGGAGATGGGCAAGGTCTCCTACAAGAACGGCAAGATCTCGTTCGATGTGACCGTCACCAACACCGGCGACAAGGCCGGCAAGGACGTGGTCGAGGTCTACTACAACCCGCCGTACACCGATGGCGGCATCGAGAAGGCATCCAAGAACCTGGTTGCGTTCGAAAAGACCAAGAAGCTCGAGCCGGGCGCTTCCCAGACCGTAAAGATCGAGTTCGACGATGACGACATGGCTTCCTACGACCAGAAGGACGCTAAGGCGTACGTGCTGGAGCAGGGCGATTACGACATCTCCATCCAGTCCGATTCGCACCACGTGATCGACCATCAGAAGGTCACCGTGAAGGACACCGTCACCTACAATTCCGACTCGAACACCCATAACGGCGATGCCGTGGCCGCCACCAACGAGTTCGATTACGCCGCCGGCGACGTGACGTACCTGTCTCGCGCGGGCCACTTCGCGAACTATGCCAAGGCCACCGCCGCTCCGACCAACTTCTCGATGAGCGACGAAGCCAAGGCCGAGTTCACCAACAACAGCAACTACGATCCGAAGAAGTATGACAACGATTCGGACGAGATGCCGACCACCGGTGCCAAGAATGGCCTGAAGCTGTACCAGATGTATGGCAAGGATTATGACGACGCCGATTGGGACAAGCTGCTCGACCAGCTCACCTTCGACGATATGGACAACCTGATCGCCAATGGTGGTTACGGCACTCCGGCTGTGAAGTCCGTCGGCAAGATCCAGCTGACCGACGCCGACGGCCCGGCCTCGCTGAACAACAACTTCACCGGTGTTGGCTCCATCGGCTTCCCGGCCTCCACCGCGTTCGCCTGCACCTGGAACCGTGATCTCGCCAAGCAGTTCGGTGAGATGATCGGCGACATGGCTCACGACATGCACGTGGCTGGTTGGTACGCTCCGGCCATGAACATCCACCGTTCGGCATTCTCCGGTCGTACCTTCGAGTACTTCTCCGAGGACTCCCTGCTCTCCGGTGCGATGGCCTCCAACGAAATCGCCGGCGCCAAGTCCAAGGGCGTGTACTCCTTCATGAAGCACTTCGCACTCAACGACCAGGAGACCAACCGCACCAACATGGTGTGCACGTGGGCCAACGAGCAGTCCATCCGTGAAACCTATCTGAAGCCGTTCGAGATGAGCGTGAAGGAAGGCGGCGCCCAGGCCGTGATGAGCTCCTTCAACTACATCGGCTACACCTACGCCGGCGCTTCCAGCAACCTGCTGCAGACCGTGCTGCGTGACGAGTGGGGCTTCAAGGGCTTCGTCCTGACCGATTACTTCGGCGGCTACGGCTACCAGAACGCCGATCAGGAAGTGCGTGCGGGCAACGATTCGATGCTTGCCACCACGAAGATCACCAACCACATCACCGATAAGTCCGCCACTTCCGTGAAGGCGATGCGTCAGGCCGCGTACAACATCCTGTACACGGCCGCCAACAGCTGGCAGTACGCGAATGGCGAGCCGAAGGTCGCCACCCCGATCTGGAAGACCGCCATGTACGTGGCTTGGGGCGTGACCGCGGTGCTCGTGATCGGCCTGGAGATTGTGGCCATCAAGCGGTACCTGAACCGCAAGAAGGCCGTCGCCACGGTCGAGTCGGCTGCAGAACCGGTTGCCGCCGGCCCGGCCAATGCCGAGTGAGCTGCCTGATCAGCGATAACTGAAGTAATAACTGAAAACAGTCGGCTACAGGCAGCATTAGCAATGGTCAGCGATTCGAATGACCAAAGCTGAATATCCAGTAGCCGAACAACAAAGCCGGGAGCCTCCGCTAACCACGGAGCTTCCGGCTTTTGCTATGCGAGAACCGTGGTTGGACCGCAAAATGCGGATGTGGTTGACCATGTTGATGGTCGACACGCCGACAGCTATTGGTTTTGCGTTCACCTGGTTGTGGTTTTCAGGGTCTATTCTGATGGTATCGGCGCTTTCCGGACGCATTTTCCCGGTTTTCGACACGCCGATGGAACGTTGGATTTCCAACGGTTCCGTGCTTCATTGTGCCCTGCGGGTTGCGCGATTGCGGGTTCTCGTGTAAGTTTATCTCTTGCTGCTCAGCACGGCGGCCTCGCTCCTGGAGATTGGGGCGGCTTGCTGGTGCGGTGGTGGTTTGAGAACTCAAGAGCGTATTTGTACTACTTCTTTATAGTCAATGA
>OLNN01000967.1_pt1 | contig 26465 bp, 22 predicted proteins | sample 1672141 | NCBI WGS metagenome assembly OLNN01 (sample SAMEA3136652, study PRJEB25190) | human gut metagenome | biome: human gut; feature: human-associated habitat; material: faeces | place: Austria | collected 2013
TAAAGGCTGGACCCAAACTTTCATTGCGCTGCGCGCTCATGGTTTGCGAGGCAGAAAAAGCCGGCTTCTGCCGGCTTACGGGGATTTATTAGTGTAATAGTGGATATAAAATGGGAACCTCTTGTGAATGAAGGGGTTCCCATTTCGGTTATATTCCCGTTACGCCGATGAAAATCGGCGTTTTACTGCGTCACAGATTGAACGAGCGCGCAGCGCAATGAGTTTTTGGGTCAAGCCTTTTTTAAGTGAGACCCCAAATCTTTGATTTGGCTTGGTCGAACTTACACAGAGTGCAAAAAGGCTTGCGGGGTCCAGGGGCAGAGCCCCTGGAAAAGCGTCAGGCCAAAATCGCCTTGTCGTTAGCGAACTCCTGACCGCTGACCCGTTCGAACTGCTGGAGCAGATCGGGGACGGTGAGCTGTTTTTTCTCCTCACCGGAGATGTCCAGGATAATCTTGCCCTCGTGCATCATCACCAGACGGTTGCCGTGGGCGATGGCATCCTTCATATTGTGGGTAACCATCATGGCGGTCAGATTCTGCTCGGCAATGATCTTATCGGTGGTTTTCAGCACCTTTTCCGCCGTCTTGGGGTCCAGTGCAGCGGTGTGCTCGTCCAGCAGCAGCAGCTTGGGCTTGCGCAGGGTGGCCATGAGCAGAGTCAGCGCCTGACGCTGGCCGCCGGAGAGCAGACCCACCTTGGCGGTCATCCGGTCCTCCAGACCCAGTTCCAGGGTCTTCAGCAGTTCATGGTACTGTTCCTTTTCCGACTTGGTGACGCCCCAGCTCAGACCGCGCTTGGAGCCGCGGCGTGCCGCCAGCGCCAGATTTTCCAGAATGTTCATGGTGGCGGCGGTACCGGTCATGGGGTCCTGGAACACCCGGCCCAGATAGGAGGCGCGCTTGTGCTCGGGCACGCCGGTGACGTTCTGACCGTCGATGATAATGGAACCGTCATCCACCGGCCACACGCCGGCGACGGCGTTCAGCGTAGTGGACTTACCCGCGCCATTGCCGCCGATGATGGTGCAGAAATCGCCGGAATTCAGGTGCAGGTTGACGCCGGCCAGAGCCACCTTTTCATTGATGGTGCCGGGATTAAAAGTCTTGTGGACGTTGATGATGTCAAGCATTGTTCTGCGCTCCCTTCTTTGCGGCTTTTGCGAAGGAGGTTCTGGATTTCGCCTTCAGGTAGGGCACGGCCAGGAAGATGGCCACGATAACGGCGGTAAACAGCTTCAGGTCGTTGGAGGGCAGCTTGAGCCAGAGGACGATGCCCACGACGATGTAGTAGATCACGCCGCCCAGCACCACGAAGGTCAGCCGGCCGAAGAAGTTGAGATGCTTCCGGAAAATGGCCTCGCCCAGCACCTCACCGATGATGACGGCGGCCAGGCCGATGACGATGGCGCCGCGACCCATGTTGATGTCGGCAAAGCCCTGATACTGGGCCATCAGTCCGCCGGAGAGGGCGACCAGTCCGTTGGAGATGGACAGGGCCAGCACTTTGGTAAAGCTGATGTTGATGCCCTGGGCCTTGGACATGGCGGGATTGCAGCCGGTAGCCCGGATGGAGCTGCCCTGTTCGGTGCCGAAGTACCAGTACAGGATCATGATGATGATGGCGGCGAAGATCAGGGCGATGAGGATGGACTGGTTGACCTTACGCAGAGAGAGGATCAGCGGATACTTGTCCACGCTGACGGCCAGGTTGGCCATGCCCATGATGTTCAGGTTGACCGAGTACAGGGCGATCTGAGTCAGGATACCGGCCAAAATGGGAGGAATACCCAGCAGAGTGTGCAGCAGACCGGTGATCAGTCCGGCGGCCAGGCCGGCCAGCACGGCGATGAGCAGGGCTGCGGGAGTGGGCCAGCCGTTGAGAATCAGGACCACGGTGACGGCACCGCCGGTGGCGAAGCTGCCATCTACGGTCAGGTCGGCGAAGTCCAGCAGGCGGAAGGTGATGTAGACGCCGAGGGCCATCAGCCCCCAGATCAGACCTTGAGCCACGTTGCCCGGCAGAGAGCTGAGCAAATTGACGGGGTTGAGCGAAGCGAGATATGACATACTGGGAGATCCTCCTCTATCTGTTTGGATTGGAAATGGTCACATTCCATCATAAACGAAACGAAAACAAAGTGCAAGCGCCAGAATTGACTATCTGGGGAAAAGTATGGACGGGCCGGGAAAAACGACGCGGGGTGCCACGGTTACGCGACACCCCGGTCCTTTTGATATGTCAGGGAAAAAGGAAGAAAGGATCCAGATTACTCGGCGTCAGGTTCAATTGCCTCATAGGAGTCCGGAACCTGGATGTTCAGGCTCTCGCAGCGCTCTGCCACGTACTTATAGGTGGTGGTGGGAGCGGTCTGGACTTCCATGGTGGAGACGTCTGCGCCGTTGACCAGGATTTCGTAAGCCATCTCGCCGGTGGTACGACCCAGGTCATAGTAGCTGATGGAGAGGGTAGCGACGCCGCAGCCCTTGCAGATGCCTTCCTCACCGGCGACGATGGGCACCTTAGCGGGGGAAGCCACATTGTTGATGGCCTCAGTGCAGGAGGCGGCAGTGTTGTCGGTGGGGATATAGATCACGTCGCTGCCGTCACAAGCAGTGGTGGTGACGGAGGAGACGTCGTTGGAGTCGGCGAAGGTGTATTCCTGGCAGGTGTAGCCCATGTCGGTCAGGTACTTGGTGATCTCAGTGGCCTGATACTTGGAGTTGGGCTCAGCGGAGCAGTACAGGATGCCCACGTTCTTGGCGTCGGGGAACAGTTCCTTGATCATCTCGGCCTGCTTGTCCAGAGGAGCCAGGTCGGTGGTGCCGGAGACGTTCTTGCCGGTGGTGCCGGTCCAGTCAGCGATGTCCAGAGCGGTGCCGTAATCAGTGACGGAGGTGCCCAGCACGGGGATGGTGTCAGTGGCAGCGGTAGCAGCCTGGAGTGCGGGGGTGGCGTTGGCCATGATCAGGTCCACCTTGCTGGAGGCGAACTGGTTGCAGATGGTGGCGCAGGTGGGAGAGTCACCGGCTGCGTTCTGCTCGTCGAAGGTGACCTTGTCGCCCAGCTTGTCGGTCAGAGCGTCCTTGAAGCCCTGAGTAGCGGCGTCCAGTGCTTCGTGCTGCACCAGCTGGCAGATGCCGATGGTGTAGGTCTTGTCGGAAGCAGTGGCGGAGGCAGCGGGTTCGGTCTGAGCGGGGGTAGAGCCAGCGGCGCTGGTGGAACCGGCGGTGTTGCCGGAGCCGCCACAGGCGGTCAGGCCCAGCATCATGGCACAGGCCAGGACCAGAGCCATAAGTTTGGTTGTCTTTTTCATTTTCAAAATTCCTCCCTAAAGATGGACGGTTCCGGAGGGGACCGTCCTCCATGGTCTGCCGCTTCGCAACGGCAGCACTTTTAAGTGTAAAAGTGTATCTTTCATTATAACAGATGGGAGGGGGATGTCAAGGGCACAGAACGTGCGAAAGGAAAATTGTGGGGAGGAATGAGCAAAAGAAATCGCCGGATCGCAGGGGTCCGGCGGATCACCGAAGAGCATGGGGGATCAGGTTTCCATGTGGCGGCCCAGGAAGCCGGAGATGGTCTGGAGCAGGGTGTACTCGGTCTCGCCCGGGACCAGGACGCCGTCCGGGTCGGCAAAGAGGACGCAGCCCATCACGTCGCCTTCCGCCAGGATGGGGGCGGCCAGGGAGACGAACAGTCCGCCGCGGCTGTCGGTGACCGGACAGGGAACGCTGCCCTCCTGGTACTGGTAGATGCGCCGCTCATCCATAACGCCTTCCAGGGCGGCGGAGACCGGCTTGTCCAGCCACTCCCGGCGTAGCAGGCCGGACAGGGCGATGATGTTGTCCCGGTCGGTGATGACGGCGGGGTGACTGGTGGTCTTATATAGCGTCTCACAGATCTGACCTGCGAAGTCGCTCAGCCCTCCCATCATGGAGTACTTCTTAAAAATCACTTCGCCATCCTTATCCGTGTAAATTTCCAGGGGATCGCCCTCTCGAATGCGCAGGGTCCGGCGGATTTCCTTGGGGATGACAACACGGCCCAAATCGTCGATCCGGCGCACAATACCGGTTGCTTTCATAGGCTCAATTCTCTCCTTATTTGTTTGATTGTTCCACGGCTATTGTCTGCAAAAAGGGGAGAACTATGCAATTTTGCCACCGGCGACAGGATGAGAAATTGCGAACGGGACAAAAAAGCGGCGATGGAGGCGGATAAATATACCCAAAGTGGTATTTTTATGCCGGCGATTTTGCCGCTGAAAGCGACTGCGAGGAGGGCGTGTCCAGTTGGCGAGGCGAGGCAGCAGAGGGCAGTGAAATGAGCTGATTTTCCGTTTTCTATCCCTGAAACCGCAAAAAATCGGGAGAAAGGCGAAAAAAGAAGAAGTTTGGGACAAAAATGAGAGGAGTATTTCGAGTGCGAACCGGATGAAATTTCATGGCGGCAACCTTGGCAGACAGCGGGGATGGGAGAAAAAATATTACTGATTTGCGTATTTGAGGTATTGCAAGCGGGACAATTATTCGGTATAATTGGTATTTGTCAAGTGGTCTCTCTTTTTTTACGGGACCACTGTAGGTAAGCAACTTCAACATTTTGGGAGGATTTACATCTATGAAAAAAACACTTGCACTGATTCTGGCTGTGGCCATGGCATGCAGCCTGCTGCTCACCGGCTGCGGTGGCAGCTCTGGCGCAGGTTCCGCATCCGGTTCCGCCGCAGGCAGCGCTGCTAAGCAGAGCCTGACCCTGGGCACCGGCGGCACCACCGGCACCTACTACGCAGTGGGCGGCGTCATGTCCACCGTGCTGGGTGACAAGCTGTCTCTGAGCAGCCTGACCGTCACCTCTACCGGCGCTTCCAAGGCCAACATCCAGCTCATCGCTGACGGCGAGGCCGATCTGGCCATCGTCCAGAACGACGTCATGTACTACGCCAACACCGGTACCGACCTGTTCGAAGCCGAGGGCAAGTATGACTCCTTCTCCGCCGTGTGCGGCATGTACGATGAGACCGTCCAGCTGATCACCACCAACGCCAACATTAAGAGCGTTGAGGATCTGAAGGGCAAGACCGTCTGCGTGGGCGACGCCGGCTCTGGCACCGAGTTCAACGCAAAGCAGGTTCTGGACGTGTACGGCCTGTCCTTTGACGACATCAAGGTTGTCAACGCCAGCTTCGGTGACTCCACCGACAGCCTGAAGGACGGCAAGATCGACGCTGCCTTCATCGTGGCAGGCGCTCCCACCACCGCAGTCGTGGACCTGTCCACCAACTCTGATGTGTACATCATCAACATCGACGATGAACACAGCAGCAAGCTGATGGAAGACTATCCCTTCTACACCAAGACCACCATCCCCGCCGGCACCTATGACGGCCAGGAAGAGGACGCTCAGACTGTCTCCGTCCGCGCCACTCTGATTGCCTCCAACGAGCTGTCCGAGGACGTGGTTTATGAGCTGGTCAAGGCCATGTTCGACAACAAGGACGAGCTGGTCGCCGGCCATGAGAAGTTCAACAACCTGAAGCTGGAAGAAGCTACCGCTGGTATCAGCGTGCCCTTCCATCCCGGTGCTGTGAAGTACTTCCAGGAACAGAACATCGAAGTCAAGTAAAAGAAATAAAGGCTGTTCAACGACGGACAAAAACATAATCTGCGGCTGCAGTCGCCATTTTCGGCCGCTGCAGCCCTTTTTATCTAATCCCATCTGTTGTATCTTGCCGGTCCTCCCGTGGGCCCGGATTTCCGGAAAGAGTTGGGAGGAGTTCCCGGCAAAATTTATAAAGTAAGGAGGCGGAATATTTGGCTGATTTAAAGGACACGAATGTCACTGCGCCTGAAGTAGATGTCGATGTAGGCTCTGCGAAAGACGTAGAGGAAATCATGAAGAAGTATGACCGCGAATCCAATACCCGTATTTATGAAGGTGTCCCCAAAACCGTGATCCACTATCTGCTGGCCGCCTTCAGCTTGTTCATGATGTGGATGAACCTGTTTGCCACCTGGGGCGAGCAGTTCCGGCGTCCCCTGTTTCTGGGGTGCATCGTGGTGTTTGTCTTCCTGCTCTTCCCGGCCCGGAAGGGACATCCCGGTAAGGTCAACCGTATCCCCTGGTACGACATCATTCTGATGGTAGCGGGAGCCGGCAGCTTCTTCTACTTTGTGGTCAACAACCAGAGCATCATCGGCCGGGCCACCCGGATCAGTGAGCTGGAGATCATCTTGGGTGTCATCGGTATTCTGGTGCTGGGCGAGTGTTGCCGGCGCGTGGTGGGTATTCCCATTCTCTGCGTCTCCGGCTGCTTTATTATCTACGCTTTTGTGGCGGGTAAAACCCTGAAGGCCATTATCTACAACCTGTTTTACACCACCACCGGCGTCATCGGCACGCCCATCGGCGTGTGCTCCACCTTTATCGTGCTCTTCGTCATCTTCGGTTCCTTCCTGGAGGCCACCGGTATCAGTGACTTCTTCATCGCCTGCGCCAACCGCATTGCCGGCTGGGCCAGCGGTGGTCCCGCCAAAGTGGCGGTCATTTCCTCCGCGCTGTGCGGCATGGTCTCCGGCTCCTCGGTGGGCAATACCGTCACCACCGGTTCGGTCACCATTCCCATGATGAAGAAAACCGGCTACCCGGGTGAGTTCGCCGGCGCCGTGGAGGCAGCGGCTTCCACCGGCGGCCAGATCATGCCTCCCATCATGGGCGCTGCGGCCTTCCTGATGGCGGAGATGATCGGCGTCGAGTACAAGGACGTGGTGATCCGGGCCATCCTGCCGGCATTCCTCTACTTTTCCGGCATCTTCCTGATGGTCCACTTCCGCGCAAAGCGGCTGGGCCTGAAGGGCATCGCCTGGGAGGAACTGCCCAAAGTGCGCACCCTGCTGCCCAGAATTTATCTGCTGGCACCGCTGGTGGTGCTGGTCTGGATGATTATCAGCGGTAAAACCATGGCCCGTTCCGCTATCATCTCAACAGGACTGTGTATCGCGGTGGCCCTGGTGCCCTATCTGCTCCGAGGAATGTCCAAAGTGACCTCGGGAAGCGTGTCGGCAGGGTTCAAGGAAGTGTCGGAGGAGTGCCACGCCATGGACGTGGACACCTTCTTCACTGCCCTGGCAAACGGCGCTCAGAACTGCCTGTCCATCGCCGTGGCCTGCGGCATTGCCGGTATCATCGCTGGTGTGGTGACCATGACCGGCCTGGGCCAGATCTTCATCAGCGCCATCGTGGGCGTGGCGGGCAACAAGCTGATCATCGCCCTGCTGCTGACCATGGTGACCTGCATCATCCTGGGCATGGGCGTTCCCACCACCGCCAACTACGTCATCATGGCCACCACCTGCGCGCCCATCCTGACCACCGGCATGGGCATGAGCGCAATGGCCGCCAATATGTTCGTATTCTACTTCGGCATCGTGGCCGACATCACGCCGCCCGTGGCACTGGCAGCCTACGCCGGCTCGGCCATCGCCAAGTCCCGCCCCATGAAGACGGCGCTCAACGCCACCCGATTGGCCATAGCCGCCTTCCTGGTGCCCTACATCTTCGCCCTCAACCCAGCCATGCTCTTTATCGACACGGTGTGGTATGAGGTGGTGCTCATTGTCCTGAGCAGCTTCATCGGTATGATCGCCATCAGCGTGGCCCTGGAGGGCTACCTGCTCCGGCCCGTGCATCCGATCCTGCGGATTCTCTGCGCAGCGGGCGGTCTGGCCCTGCTGGTGCCCGGCACCCTGACCGATCTGTTCGGCCTGGTGGCCCTGGTCATCACTGCTGTGTGCCAGGTCATTGCGCACAGACAGCACAAGGCGGCCACCGAGTGAAACGCAGAGGGACTTGTATCGCTCTGGCTCTGGCGTTGCTGGTGCTGACGGCTGCGGTGACTGCGATCCAGAACTGCGGCTGGTATCTGGTGCTGCGCAACGCCGACACCGGAGCGGTGTACGGCCGCTACGCCATGGAGGAGGGCGACTGGTTCAGCGTGACCTTCGTCCACAGCGTGAATAAAAGTCCGGTGATGGACTGCTACCAGATCAAGGATCACGCCATCTACGTGGAGAAAACCGTCTACTACAACTTCGGCGCCGGGGTCCAGACCCAGCTGGAGGGTGACGAGACCCTCACGTATGGCGAGGACGGCTCCATGATCGTCTCCGGCTTTGACCGGGAGATGCCCGACCTGCTCTACTTTGTGGGCACCGTCTCCGATCACACGCTGGTGGTGAAGGACGGCGCCCCCGTCAGTCTCCGGGACCTGTGTGGCCGCAGCAGTAAGGTGCGCTTTGCGTATCAGTTCTGCTGGTTCTGAACAAACTAAAAAAGTGGTTGATCATTTCGGTGGTCAACCACTTTTCATATTCGCGGGACGATGGCCTGTTGGAACAGTGCTTGCATAAAACGGGGGTGTGTGATACTATTTTAATGAGTATACGAAAGGACAGAAAAGGAATATGGAAGTAAACGGAATCAAAACCACGGAAGAAATACGGTACGACAGCCTGAATCTCTCGCCGGAAATCATGGGCGTGCTGGAGAAGAAGGGATTTCAGACTGCCACGCCGGTACAGGGCGGCTGTATTCCTTTTTTGATGGAGTACAAGGACGTGGTGGCCAAGGCGCCCACCGGGACTGGCAAGACCTTTGCCTTTGGCATCCCGGTGGTAGAGCACACCGACCCGGCGGGCACCGACGTGACCGCGCTGATTCTGGCGCCCACCCGGGAGCTGGCCATTCAGATTCGGGACGATCTGCGGGAGCTGTCTGCCAGGAAAAAGGGCATTCAGGTGGTCTGTCTCTACGGCGGTCAGCCCATTGACAAGCAGATCAACCAGCTGAAGAAGAAGCCGCAGATCGTGGTGGCCACGCCCGGCCGGCTCATGGACCACAAAAAGCGCCGTACCCTGCGATTGGACAAGGTGGAGACGGTGATTCTGGACGAGGCGGACCGGATGCTGGACATGGGCTTCATCGACGATGTGACCAAAATTCTGGACATGGTGCCAAACCGGAAGAATCTGGGGCTATTCTCCGCCACCATCTCCCGGGAGGTCATGGACATCTCCTGGGTGTACCAGCGGGACCCGGCGGAGATCACGGTGCGCCCGGTGAACGAGGACCGGCCGGACATCCAGCAGTACCGGATCGAGCTGGACAGCCGGGAGGAAAAGGTGGACGTGCTCATGGCCCTGCTGGAGGGCGGCAATTACGAGCGTGCCATCGCCTTCTGCAACACGAAGAATATGGCGGACCGGCTAGCGGGGATGCTCTCACTGAACGACATCTCCTGCAAGCCCATCCACGGCGGCATTCCCCAGAAGGCCCGGGAACGGACCTTGAAGCAGTTCCGGGCGGGACAGCTCCGGGTGCTGGTGGCCACCGACGTGGCGGCCCGTGGCCTGGATATCGACGACGTGGATGTGGTGTTCAACTACGACGTGCCCGAGGAACAGGAGTATTATATTCACCGGATTGGCCGTACCGGCCGCGCCAAACGCCACGGCGTGGCCTACACCTTTGTGGTGACGGTGACCGAGGCCATCCAGATGGACGAGATCGTCAAACACCAGCGCTACGATGTGCAGACGCTCCGATTTGACGAGGACGGCTGTCTGATGCTGGTGGAGTCCGAAAACTGAAAAGAAAGTGGGAGAGAACGATGTGTTCTCTCCCACTTTTTCGTTATCCCAACACTTCTTTAGCGATGTCAGCGCTCTGCTTGGCGTCTTTGGCGTAGTAGTCGGCGCCGATTTCCGCCGCGTACTCCGGCGTCAGCACCGCGCCGCCCACCAGGGTCTTGCAGGGATGGCCGCTGGCGTGGAGGGCCTGGATGGTGCTGGCCATTCTGGGGACGGTGGTGGTCATCAGGGCGGACAGGCCGATCAGATGGACGTCCTCAGCCACGGCGGTCTCCACTACCTTCTCCGGCGGCACGTCCCGGCCCAGGTCGATGACCTGATAGCCGTAGTTCTCCAGAATCACCTTGACGATATTCTTGCCAATATCGTGGATGTCGCCCTGAACGGTGGCCAGAATGATCTTGCCCTTGGAGACCTGCTGGCCGCCCTGGGTCAGGATGTGGCCTTTAATCACCTCAAAGGCCTCGCTGGAGGCGTTGGCGGAGTTGATCAGCTGAGGCAGGAAGATCTCGCCGGACTCGTAGCGCTTGCCCACCAGATCCAGGGCGGGAATCAGCCGCTCATTGATGATCTCCAGCGGGTCCATGGTCTCCAGCAGCTGGGCGGTGAGCTGAGCGCACTCGGATTTCAGCCCCCGGGCCACCGCCGTCTCCAGATCCAGCTGGGTGGGCGTGGAGGTGGCGGGCGCCGCCGCAGGCTCCGCGTTGGCGAACCGGGCGATGTAGGCGGCGCTGTCCTGATCCTCGCCGGAGAGCACCCGGAAGGAGGTGATGGCGTCCATAATCTGGCGCTGGTTGGGGTTGACAATGGGCAGATCCAGCCCGCAATACATGGCCTGAATCAGGAAGTTTTCTGTGATGCGGATGCGCTCGGGCAGACCGAAGCTGATGTTGGAGACGCCCAGCATGGTGTGCAGGCCCAGTTCCTGGGTCACCCGGCGCACGGCCTCCAGGGTTTCCCGAGCCTGATCCTGCTGGGCGGAGACGGTGAGGGTCAGGCAGTCGATGAACACATCCTCCTTGGGGATACCGTAGCTCAGCGCGGCGTCCAGAATCCGCTGAGCGATGTCCATCCGCTGCTGAGCGGTCTCGGGGATGCCATTTTCATCCATGGTCAGGCCCACCACAGCGGCACCGTACTTCTTCACGATGGGCAGCACCGTGTCCAGCACCTCCTGCTTGCCATTGACCGAGTTGACGATGGCCTTGCCATTGTAGCAGCGCAGGCCGGCCTCAATGGCGGCGGGGTCGGAGGAGTCGATCTGCAAGGGCAGGGAGATCACCGACTGGACGGCCTTTACGGTATCCACCATCATGGCGGCCTCGTCGATGCCGGGCAGGCCTACGTTCACGTCCAGAATATCCGCGCCGGCGTCCTGCTGAGCGATGCCCTGATTCAAAATGTAGTCCAGATCGTGTTCCCGCAGGGCCTGCTGAAAGCGTTTTTTACCGGTGGGGTTGATGCGCTCGCCCACCACCCGGACGCCGTTGAGCTCGGCCACCTGTCCGGGACAGCAGACGCCGTGGCGCTTGATGCGTTCCGGAGCCTCCGGCGGGACAGTGCCCAGCTGTGCCCGCAGGGCGGCGATAAAGGCCGGCGATGTGCCGCAGCAGCCGCCCAGAATGCGCACGCCCAGTTGGGTGAAGGGAACCAGCTGCCGGGCAAATTCCTCCGGGGTGATGGTGTATTGATTGGTGGCGGGGTCCGGGAGCCCGGCGTTGGGTTTCACCACGATGGGCAGGGAAGTCCACTGGACCAGCTCCTCCACCAGAGGCAGGATCTCCTCCGGGCCCAAAGAGCAGTTGAAGCCCAGGGCGTCCACGCCCAATCCCTCCAGGGTCAGCGCCATGGCGGGGACGGTGCAGCCGGTGAAGGTGCGGCGGTTCTCCTCAAAGCTCATGGTGGAGATCACCGGCAGATCAGTGTTTTCCTTGGCGGCCAGGACGGCTGCCTTCATGTCGTACAGGTCGGTAAAGGTCTCAAAGACGATCAGGTCCGCGCCGGCGTCTCTGGCGGCGATGACCATCTCCCGGTACAGGTCGTAGGCTTCCTCAAAGCGCAGGGTGCCCAGGGGTTCCAGCAGCGTGCCAATGGGGCCGCAGTCGAAGGCCACCAGAGCGCCGGTGCCCTCAGCGGCGGCTTTGGCCACGGTAACGGCCTGATGGACCACCTGAGTGGGTGTGCAGCCGGTGCCCTCCAGCTTGTGGCCATTGGCCTGGAAGGTGTTGGAGTAGATCACCTGACTGCCGGCGTCCAGATAGCTGCGGTGGATGGCGGTAACGGTCTCCGGCGCGGTAAAGCAGAGCAGCTCAGGCCGCTCGCCCAGCTTCAGACCGGCGGCCTGGAGCTCGGTGCCCATGGCGCCGTCCAGGAACAGGTAACCGTCCCGGATCAGTTCTTGTAGCTTCATAACAGTACCTCTCTCTATTGCTTCTGACAGGTTGCGCCGCTTTTGCGAATCTGGCAGGTCTCAAACAGGTTGCAGTTTGCGCACCCGCTGGAGCGGGTGGTTCTGGGCAGGTGGGAGATGCCCAGGACAGCGGTCACCGATTTGCGTGGGATCAGGAGACTGCTCTCGCTGACGGTCAGGCCGATCTGGCGCTGGGTGTTGAGCAGCGCACAGAAATCCCGCTGGAAGGCCAGAGGCAGATCGCCGTAGCCGGGGCTGAACCGGTCGGTGAGGAAGCATCCATCCGCCTCCACCTGAGTCCGGAGATCGGACTCCAGATTGTCGCACAGGTTTTCCACGGCGGCGCTGGCACAGCTGTCCAGAATCAGTGCCCGGGCCATGTCGGACACCTGGACCTGCATCAGCAGCCGCTCCACATCCGCGCCCAGAGTAGCCGCCATCAGCACGCACTGGTGGCAGTCCGCCAGGTGCCGGCGGATGTCCTGGCCGGTGAGGGTCAGATTGGTGTCCTCCAGACGGGTTTCCTCCAGTGCAAAGACCCGCCAGACCGCCTTGGGCCGGGCAGCGGTCAGAATCTGGTCGCCGCAGCGCCGGACGGTCTCCAGCAGGTCCTCCGGGACCTGACCCTGGCCCGCACCCAGGTAGCGCAGGACCTCCCAGGGATTGACGGCGGTAATACGCGGGGTAATCATGCCCCATCGCCTCCTGATCTTTTGGATTAAACCGGTAAAGTGTCCGGTTACATGATTTAGTATAGCGGATTGGGAATATAAAGTAAACCCCGGTCGAAAGGACCGGGATTGTCTGCGCAGAAATCTGCTTTTATTTGGACTGGGAACTCTCCTCCAGCACCCAGCGCTTAAAAGTGCCCGGAGAGACGTGGAGCATCTGGGCGGCAGAGCGCGCACTGATCTCACCGGCGGTGTACATGGCGTAGACCGAGGCGAATTTCCGCGGCCGCTTCGCCGGAGGGCGGCCCAGACGGACACCGCGATCCCGCGCGTTTTTCAAGCCTTCACTCTGTCGCCGGACCAGATCGGCGTGACGGTCGGCCTCGTCCTGCCGGATCAGGTCCAGAATCTGATCTGCGAGATTCTCATCCTGAAGCAGTGTGCGAATCCTGGATTCAGTTTCCTTTAACACGGGGACCCCTCCTAAACCTTTCTTATTGTGCAGGCCGGTTCCAGGACGGAGATTCCCGGCTGGGAACCGGTCTTTTAACTCCATTATATTGAATGGAATCTGGCTTGTCAACGGGGAAATCATTATTTTTAGAAAGGAGCATTCTAAAAGTCGTATTTCCTCAAAGACCGTTTGTTTGCAAGAAAAATACACCAGCGGAGGGGTTCCACTGGTGTATCTTGGTCAGTATTTAGATTTTTTTCCACTGAACACCCTGCTTGGTGTCCTTCAGCTCGATGCCCATGGCCTTGAGCTCGTCGCGGATGCGGTCGGCCTCAGCCCAGTTCTTGGCGGCCCGGGCAGCCTGACGGTCGGCGATCATCTGCTCCACCTTGGCGTCCAGATCCTCCTCCTGACGGCTGTACAGCAGGCCCAGCACGTCGGTAAACTCGTGGACCATGTCCAGACAGGCCTGGGCGCCGGCGCGGGTGGCCTCACTGCCGGTGGTGGCGGTGTTGACGGCACGAACCAGCTCAAAGAGGACGGAGACGGCGTTGGCGGTGTTGAAATCGTCGTCCATGGCGGCGTCAAACCGCTCCCGATAGCTGTCAAAGGTGTCGATTACAGCCTGTTCCGCGCTGTTGACGGGACCTTCGGTACCGTTTTCCGCCAGATACTTCAGGTTGTCGGCGGCGGAGTACAGCCGGTCCAGAGAGTTCTGGGTCTGGTGCAGGATGTCGGCGGAGTAGTTCAGCGGGCTGCGGTAGTGAGCGGAGAGCATGAACAGCCGGATGGTCTCGTAGCCATAGGCCTCGGCGGCCTCACGAACGGTGAAGAAGTTGCCCAGGGACTTGGACATCTTCCGGTTGTCGATGTTCAGGAAGCCGTTGTGCATCCAGTAGTGGACGAACTCACAGCCGTTGGCGGCCTCGGACTGGGCGATCTCATTTTCGTGGTGGGGGAATTGCAGGTCCTCACCGCCGCAGTGGATGTCGATGGTCTTGCCCAGGTAGCGGTTGGACATGGCGGAGCACTCAATGTGCCAGCCGGGACGGCCGGGTCCCCAGGGAGAGTCCCAGGCGGGCTCGCCGGGCTTTGCGGCCTTCCACAGGGCGAAATCCAGGGGATTTTCTTTCACTTCACCCACGGCGATCCGGGCGCCGGACTGGAGGTCCTCAATGGGCTGGTGGGACAGCTTGCCGTAGCCCTGGAATTTCAGGGTGCGGTAGTACACGTCGCCATTGTCCACCGGGTAGGCGTAGCCCTTGTCGATGAGGGTCTGGACCATGTCAATAATCTGAGGGATATTCTCCGTGGCCTTGGGGTGGACGGTGGCGGGCCGGACACCCAGTCCCTGGGCGTCGGTGAAGTACTCCTGAATGTACTTCTCAGCCACCTCCTGAGAGCTGATGCCCTCCTCATTGGCCCGCTTGATGATCTTGTCGTCCACGTCGGTGAAGTTCTGGACGAAGGTCACCTCGTAGCCACGATACTCCAGGTAACGGCGCAGCACGTCGAACATGATAATGGGGCGGGCGTTGCCCACGTGGATATAGTTGTAGACGGTGGGACCGCAGGCGTACATGCGGACCTTGCCGGGTTCGATGGGGACAAATTCCTCCTTCTGGCGGGACATGGAGTTGAAGATTTTCATAGGTTGATTCCTCCTGAAATTAGGTGAGAGGGACGAAAAAACGCCTCCTGCAAACAGCTTGCAAGAGGCGAAGATGGTTCGTTCGCGGTTCCACTCTCATTTTTTACTCGTTCGCGGGCCGGTATCGGGGCCTGACCGGGGACATTACTCCCGTGCTCCCGGGCGCACTTCACGCGGCGGGCTCAGAGGACGGCTTCCACCCGGTGACCATCCCTCGCTGTACTGGCCGAGGCCGCGTTACTCTTCCCGTTCTCAGCAAAAGTGACGCTATGTTCATTATACTATCATCTGAGCGGAATGCTGTCAAGGGCCGGGGAAATCACTTCTTCCAGTTGAGCACATTCCGGTTTTGGATAAAGTACTCCACGCCGGAGTAGGCGGTGGTGACCAGAATCACCCCGTTGCAGATCAGGTCCAGGGTCTCCAGATTCAGGGCCAGCATCACGCAGATGCAGACCATGGTGGCGGCGGTTTTCACCTTACCCGACCAGCCGGCGGCGATCACTTTCCCGTTGTCCACGGCGATGAGCCGCAGGGCGGAGACACCCAGCTCCCGGGCGATAACGATGACCAGCACCCAGGCGGGCATGCGGCCCCAGCTGACGAACATGACCATGGCGGAGATCACCAGGACTTTGTCGGCGATGGGGTCCATAAACTTGCCGAAGTCGGTGACCTGGTTGTAGTGGCGGGCGATGTACCCGTCCAGAAAGTCGCTGAGGCTGGCGATGATAAAGATACCCAGAGCCACCAGGAAGTGGCCGGAGAAGTCCAGATAGAGCACGATCAAAAAGACAGGGATCAGCAGAACCCGGAAAAGGGTAATTTTATTGGCGGTGTTCACATTGATTCATCCTCTACAGTGTCGATTTCACCCATCATATCACCATCTACCGTGTCCGTCAATCGGACGGGGACAAAAACGCCTGCGGGGACGTCGCCTGCGGCGGTAAAGTAGACGTGGCCGTCGATGTCGGGAGAGTCGGCGTAGGTGCGGCCCACGAAACAGCTCATCTCCTCGTCAAAGCCCTCGCAGAGGACCTCTACGGTCTCGCCCAGACGGCTCTCATTGTATTCATCCATCACATCGCTCTGGAGGTCCACCAGCAGCTCCAGCCGCCGGGCGGCCACATCCGGGTCCACCTGATCGGGCATCCGGGCGGCGGGTGTTCCCTCCTCGGGGGAGTACTGGAAGACTCCGGCCCGGACCAGCTTCTGCTGGCGCAGGAAGTCGCACAGCTCCTCAAATTCCGCCTCCGTCTCGCCGGGCAGGCCGGTGATCAAAGAGGTGCGGAACACCACATCGGGGATTTTAGCGCGGATTTTGTCCAGCAGCGTGAGGATTTCCGCCTTGGTGCCCCGACGGCACATGGTCCGGAGGATCCGGTCATTGCAGTGCTGGAGCGGGATGTCCAGGTAGTGGAGGATTTTGGGCTCGGTGGCGATCACGTCGATGAGCTCATCGGTGAGCTCGTCCGGATACAGGTAGTGGAGGCGGATCCAGTGGAAGTCCAGCCGGCACAGCTGCCGGAGCAGCTCGGGCAGCCGGCGCTCTCCGTAGAGGTCGATGCCGTAACGGGTGATGTCCTGGGCGATGACGATGAGCTCTTGGACGCCGTTTTCCGACAGGGCCTTGGCCTCCAACAGGATGGACTCCATGGTCCGGCTGCGGTACCGGCCCCGAAGCTGGGGAATCACGCAGAAGGCGCAGTGGTTGTCACAGCCCTCGGCGATCTTCAGGTAGGCCAGATAGTCCGGCGTGGACAGCACCCGCTGACCGTCGTCGTCGGTCCGGTTGATGTCCCCGTGGTAGTCGGGCGCGTCGTCACCCATGACCGTCTGGATGGCCTGGACGATGTCGGTGTAGCTGCCGGTACCCAAAATGCCGTCCACCTCGGGCAGGGACTCCTTGATGTCCTCCCGGTAGCGCTGGGCCAGACAGCCGGAGACCAGAATTTTCCGGACCAGTCCGGCCTCCTTCAGGGCGCCCACCCGCAGAATGGCGGCGATGGCCTCCTCCTTGGCCGCGTCAATGAAGCCGCAGGTGTTGATGACGCACACGTCCGCTCCCTCCGGCTCCGGTTGCAGCTGATGTCCGGCGGCCTGGGTCAGGAACATCATCTGTTCACAGTTGATTCGGTTTTTATCACAGCCCAGCGAGATGAAGGCGACTTTATAATGGTTCAACGTGATACCTCCCGTGCAGATGGTTCAGGGTTCTTCCAGGGACGCGCCGTAGCGGGCCAGTCCCTCCCGGATGTCGCTCCAGGCAAAGCCACGGCGGGCCAGAAAGGCGGACACACGGTTGAGTTCCTTCCGGTCCGGCTCCCGGCCACGGAGCTTTTTTTCGATCAGCTGGTCAATAACCTCCTCCGGGTCCTCCAGCTGCGCCAGCGCCTGCTCCCAGCACTCCCGGGGCACCCGGCGCTTGAAAAATTCGTCCCGGATTTTCCGGGGACCATACCCTTTGGCGGCGTAGTGCCGGGTCAGCATGTCGGCGTAGGCCTGATCGTCGATGGCGCCGATGTCCTCCAGCCAGTGGGCGGCGGCCTGGGCGCAGTCGGCGGGGATGCCCTTCTGGACCAGCCGGTGGATTAGCTCTCCCTTGGACAGAGGACGGGCGCCGATCATCCGGGCGGCAGTGGCCTTGGCGTTGCTGTAGCCGGCGGCCCGGGTCAGCTCCGCCAGAGCGGCCTGATCCAGCTCCTTGCCGGTGAACAGGGCGAAACGGAGCACTTCCTCCTCAGTGACCTTGAGCAGCTCGGTCTCCGCGCCCTCCAGAAAGACCAGAAACCGGCCGCTGACGTGCTTGGAGGGCTCCAGCCGGGTGATCTTAGCCATCAGCCGTCAAAGTCCTCAGCGAACACGTCGATGGATTCCGCCGGCTCCACTTCCTCCTCCGCGGCCTTGGCGGCGGTTTTGGAGGGCTTGCCCATCAGCTTGTGGGCGTTGGCACGGATGGCCTCGTCCAGCGCCTTAGCCTCGTCGGGATGGTCCTTAAAGTACTGCTTGGCGTTGTCCCGGCCCTGGCCCAGACGGGTTTCCCCCATGGAGAACCAGCTGCCGGACTTTTCCACCAGGCCCAGCTGGACGCCCAGGTCCACCAGCTCGCCCTCCTGGGAGATGCCCTGGCCGTACATGATGTCGAACTCGGCCTCCCGGAAAGGAGGCGCTACCTTGTTTTTGACCACCTTGGCCCGGGTGTGGTTGCCGATCATCTGATCGCCCACCTTGAGGGTCTGGGCCTTGCGTACGTCGATGCGAACGGAGGCGTAGAATTTCAACGCCCGGCCGCCGGTGGTGACCTCGGGATTGCCGTAGGCGATGCCGATCTTTTCCCGGAGCTGGTTGATAAAGACCACGACGCAGTTGGTCTTGGAGATACAGCCGGCCAGCTTGCGCAGGGCCTGGCTCATGAGCCGGGCGTGGAGACCCACAAAGCTCTCGCCCATCTCGCCCTCGATCTCGGCCCGGGGGACCAGCGCGGCCACCGAGTCCACCACCACCACATCCAGTGCGCCGGAGCGGACCAGCTGTTCCGCGATCTCCAGGCCCTGCTCACCGGTGTCCGGCTGGGAGATGAGCATGGAGTTGATGTCCACCCCCAGAGCCTGTGCGTAGGTGGGGTCCAGCGCGTGTTCCGCGTCGATGTAGGCCACTTCGCCGCCCAGCTTCTGGGCCTCAGCCACAATGTGCAGGGCCAGTGTGGTCTTACCCGAGGACTCGGGACCGTAGATCTCCACGATCCGTCCACGGGGAATGCCGCCGATGCCCAGGGCGATGTCCAGGGCCAGGGAACCGGTGGGGATGGCGTCCACCTCTACGGTGGGCCGGTCGCTCATGCGCATGATGGAGCCCTTGCCGTAGGCTCGCTCGATCTGGGCGATGGCGGTGGACAGGGCCTTCTGCTTGTCAGCAGCCGGGGCCGGAGAGGGCGGAGCCTTGACAGTTTTCTTGCTTGCCATAATGATTCTTCCTTTGTTCAGTTTCCGAAGAGGCGGTCAGAGGGTGGCCTCGACGCCCCGGAGTATGCCGTTGTAATCCTTGTGGCGGGTGATGTTGTGGTAGCCGCACTGGGACAGGATGGCGGCCACGTCCTCGGCCTGATCGTAGCCCACCTCAAAGAGGATGGTGCCAGTGCGGCGCAGAGCGGCCTTCCACTTCTTCGCGATGACCCGGTAGAAATCCAGACCGTCCTCGCCGCCGTCCAGGGCCAGCATGGGCTCGTAGTTCCGGACCGAAGGGTCCAGCGTGGCCAGATCGCCGGTGCGGATGTAAGGCGGGTTGCAGACAATCAGGTTGAAGTCCCACAGCAGGTCCGGCGGGTCCTCCCGGGCGTCCAGTCGGATGCAGGTGACCCGGCTCTGGAGCTCGTTGCGGCGGGCATTTTTCCGGGACAGGCGGATGGCGTCCTCGGACAGGTCCGCCAGCACGATCCGGCAGTTCTCCGCGTGCTGGGCCACTGCCAGGCCGATACAGCCGCTGCCGGAGCACAGGTCCAGCACCCGGGCGTGCTCACCGGCCATCTTGGCCAGCTCAATGGCTCGTTCGGCGATGATCTCGGTATCCGGCCGGGGGATGAGGACGGTGTGGTCGATGTCCAGGGTCAGGCCGTAGAAGTTCCACTCACCGAGGATATAGGCCACCGGCTCCCCTTCCAGACGGCGGGAGAGCAGAGATTCCAGCTTCTGCTCCACCGGACGGGGCGCGTAGAGCCGGCTGTCCCGGATCAGGTCGTCCAGGCTCTTGCCGGTGGCGTAGCAGATCAGCTCCCGGGCCTCCAGCTGGGCCGACTCGATGCCGGCCTTTCGCAGGCGCTGACGGGTATCTAAATATAAATCGTTATAGGTCCTTGCCATTTGGTTCACTCCATCTCAGCGTGTTGTTTGGGCACGGCAGAGCCGTCACCAGGCGTCCTGGCCTTTCTTGTCCGGGAGCACCGCCTCCAGAGAGGCGATACCCACCTCGATCATGGAATCGTCCGGCTCATTGGTGGTGAAGTTCTGGAGCCAGAGGCCGGGCGCGGTGATCACCCGGGTCAGCGCGGTGTCGTGGCGGCCCACGAAGCGGTTGATCTCATAGGTGATGCTGACCAGAACGGGCAGCAGCAGCAGCTTGATGCACATCTGGAGCAGGACGCTCTCCACCTGCACCACAGAGAACAGCAGGATGGACAGCACCAGAATCACGAACAGGAAGCTGGTGCCGCAGCGGGGATGGTGGCGGGGCATGTCCCGGACGTGGTCCACAGTCAGCTCCAGGCCCCGCTCATAGCAGAAAATGGTCTTGTGCTCCGCGCCGTGGTAGGCAAAGACCCGCTTCATATCCTTCTGCTTGGAGCAGAGGAACAGGTAGAGCAGGAAGATGACGATTCGCACCACGCCCTCCAGCAGGTTGCACACCAGGTAGCTGTCCACCACCTTCTGCAGCAGACCGCCCAGAAACGCGGGGAGAAGAATGAACAGGCACACGGAGAAACCGATGCCCAGCAGCACGGCGAAGGCGATCAGCACCTTCATAAACTTCTCACTGCCCAGCTTGTTCTCCAGCCAGACCTCGAATTTGGAGGGCTCGGCGGGAGAATCCTCCTCCTCGTCCTCGGGGTAGAACTCAGCGGAGTACATCAGTGCCTGGACGCCCTTGACCATGGAGTCCAGGAAGTTTACCGTGCCCCGGATAAAGGGGACGCCCAGAATGGGGTGGCGCTCCTTGATCAGATGGAGCTCGTCCACCTTGGTAACCAGATCGCCGTCCGGCTTGCGGACGACGATGGCCTGTTTTTCGGGACCGCGCATCAAAATCCCCTCGATCAGCGCTTGGCCGCCGATGGAAGTGCGGAAGGGAGTGGGCTGGGAGGGGGAATCGGGATGTTTTGCCATAGTGCGAGGGCTCCTTCTATCGAAAAAGTGTAAAATGTACGCGAAAATTCAGAAGTTAAGGGTCGGAAACCGTGGGGTTGGACATGGGCAGGTGGATGGTGACCACACAGCCGCCGCCCTCGGCGTTTCCGATGTCCAGCTGGCCGCCCAGCCGGCCGATGATCTCGTCGCAGACCGCCAGGCCGATGCCGTTGCCACGGGCCTTGGAAGAGCCCTTGTAGAACTTCTCCTTCACGTGGGGCAGGTCTTTCTCCGCCACGCCGGGGCCGTGGTCCCGGATGCGGATGACGACCTGATCCTCCTCCCGGGCGATGGAGGCCTCGATGACTTGATCGCTGCCGCCGTGCTTGGCGGCGTTGTCCAGCAGGTTGGAGAACACCTGACGCAGCCGCTCCGGGTCCCCGGGGATGAGGGGGAATTCCTCCGTAGAGGGGGTGTAGACCAGCTTGATGTTCTTTTTCCGGTACAGCTGCCGGTAGGTGAACACGGCGTCCTCAAACTCCGCGGCGATGTCCACCGGCTCCACGTTGAGGGTAAAGCGACCGTCCTCGATCCGGGAGAACTCCAGCAGCTCCTCCACCATCTTGGACAGCCGGTGTCCCTCGCTGACGATGATGGACAGGCCCTTGTGGATGCTCTCCGGGTCCCGGACCTCGCCGGACAGGAGTGTTTCACTCCAGCCGTTGATGGCGGTGAGGGGAGTCCGCAGCTCATGGGACACCGAGGAGATGAACTCACGCTGCATCTTCTCGTTCTGTCCGATTTTCTGGGACATGTCGTTGATGGTGGTGGCCAGCTCGCCGATCTCATCGTCAAACTCACGCTCGATCTGAACGCCGTAGCTGCCGGCTGCGATGCGCTTGGCGGTCTCGGTGATGTTGGTCATGGGCTCCAGAATGGAGCGGATAAAGTACAGGTTGGTGAAATACACCAGGGTCAGAGCCAGCAGGCAGACTCCCAGAGCGATGAGGATCAGGAAAATAAACTGCCGGTCCACAATAGAAAGACTGGAGACCAGGCGGATAACGCCCTTGACCTCCTCTCCGTAGAGGATGGGGGCGGAGACCGCCATAATGCGCTCACCGGTGGAGGGATCCCGACCGGACCAGGAGGACACGTTCCGGGTCTTGATGGCCTGGGCGATGTCGTCGGTGCCGGGGCTGCCGCCGGAGGTGAGGCCGTAGGAGGAGAGGACGATCTGCCCGGAGGTGCTGATAAACTGAAGCTCCAGGGACTCCCGTTCGTCAAAGTCGTTGATATAGTAGTTGGCCATCTCCAGATAGGTTCGCTCAGAGGTGGCGTAGCTGGAGAAGAAATCGCTCACCGACGAGGCCTGGGTCTGGAGGGCGGAGCGGATACTGTTATAGTAGTAGTTGCCCACAAAGACCGAGAAGGAGATCATCGCCACCAGCAGCAGCAAAAAGACGGAGCCGATGCTGTTGACCATCCAGCGGCGCCGAATGCCTTTTTTCAGCAGGGTCATAGGGGTTCATCTCCTTCTCAGCGGGATCGGAAGCTGCGGTCCGGGAAGCCGGTTAAAAGCCCCACTTGTAACCGTAGCCCCAGACGGTGGTGATGTAGGTGGGATTGGTGGGGTCGTCCTCCACCTTCAGGCGGAGCCGGCGGATGTTCACGTCCACGATCTTCACCTCGCCGTAGTAATCCCGGCCCCAGACGGCCTCCAAAATCTCGTCCCGGGACAGGGCCTTGCCCGGATTGTCCATAAACAGCTTGATGACCGAGTACTCCACCTGGGTCAGCTTGATCCGCTTGCCGTTTTTCTCCAGCGTCCGGTTTCGGGTGTTGAGCAGGAAGGGAGGCTGGGAGATCTCACCGGTCTCCACCTGCTTTTCCTCGCCGCCGCTGCGCCGGTAGAGGGCGTCCACCCGGGCGGTGAGCTCGGCGGGGGAGAAGGGCTTGGTCACGTAGTCGTCGGCGCCGGTCATCAGGCCGGTGACCTTATCCATCTCCTGGGTGCGGGCGGTGAGCATGATGATGCCCATCTTGGAGTTGGTGGCCCGGATCCGCCGGCAGACCTCAAAGCCGTCGATGCCGGGCAGATTCACGTCCAGCAGGGCGATCCGTGTTTCCGGGTGCTGCTTGAGCAGCTCCAGCGCCTCTTCGCCGGTGGTGGCCTCCACCGTGTCATAGCCGGCCCGGTTCAGGTTGAGCACCACAAAGCTGCGGATGTTGTCTTCATCTTCCAGAACGAGTACTTTACGCATCAGAATATACCTCCAACGGTGGGGAATGGGAAACGCTCAGGCGGCCGGTCTCAGCCGGTGGACCAGTCCGCCTGAATCAGGTGGAACTGCTCGGCCAGGGTGGTCTCATCCAGGCCGCAGTCCCAGTCGCAGTCAAAGAACTCCGCGGAGTAGATGGTGTCCGGGTCGGAGCGCAGGATGATCCGGTTGTCCTTTTCCGAGCGGGCCTGCCGGTCATTGCCGGAGTTCTTGTAGATGGCCAGGAAGGGCTCCGCCCGGTCCTTGGAAGAGCCGCGGTAGTAAAACACGATGCTGCGCTCCACCGTGAGGCTGGTGTTGGTGTCAAAGCGCATCAGGCTGAGGTGACCGGTCCAGCTGTCGGGCAGGGTCAGGTACCAGCCGTCGACGGTGTTGTGATAGGTGGTGCAGACCACCTGGAAGGTGCCGTTGAGCTGGTACTGCTGCCAGCGCAGGGTGTAGAAGTTGTCCTGAAACAGGGAGTTGTCGTAGTTTTCCAGCAGAGAGGGGATGGGGATCTCCAGAATCCCGTCTCCGTTGATGTCCTGGTCGGAAACCAGGTCAGTCCGGACGGTGGTGGAGCTGTTCTCACCGGCGGCGCCCATGGAGATGTTGGTGAGCGAGCCCTTCCGCAGGGCGAGAATATCGGTGACGACGGTGGAGGAGCTCACCTCGCCGTCCTTGTCGAGGACGAAGCCGGTGATGTACAGGGCGGGCACTTTGCCGGGCAGAGCGCTGTCGTAGATTTTGTCCACGGACCCCATCTTCTGGGAGAGCGGGACGGTTTCCTTCAGCGTCATTTTACCGTCGGAGGCGGTGTAGTATTCCGCCCGGTTGCTGCTCTGGTCCGAGCTGTCCAGCTGGATCAGCGTGATCTCATCGTTGCCGTCCTGGTCCATGTCCTTGACGGCGTATTTATTATAGGTAGAACCGGACATCATCTCGGTCAGCGTGTAGTTGTCCAGGGAGTAGGCGGATAGAGAGTAGACGGTGGTGGACAGCTGCCAGCTGATCAGCAGCTCGTACATGGAGTCCTTACCGCCCTCCAGCTGACAGCAGAGGGCCGAGTTGATGGCGGTGCCGTTGCCCTCGATGGTCAGAGCAGGGACGTAGGTGTCCTCATCCGACTTGCGGAAAATATAAATTTTAAGGGACTGGCTGTCCACAGAGCTGTCCCGGAAAAACGCAATTGCCTCGTCCTGACCGTCGTTGTCCAGGTCCACCAGCTGGACGGACTGGGTGTTGGAGCCGGTCAGAGGTGCGGAGTACTCCAGCCCCTCCTTCAGAATGGACTGGAGGCAGGTCTGAAGGCTGTCATATTCTGCCGAGGCCTGGGGCAGGGCGTAGAGCTCCTCGCCGGATTTAAAACCGCAGCCGCTCAGTGACAGAATCAGCAGCAGGCTCAGCAGCAGACACACTGTTTTGCGCATCCGTTCCTCCCTCCTATGCAGGCCGGTAAGGCCATAAAGATACATGTTGTATTTTAGCACAAAAGGACGGGAATTCCTATATCATTTTCCTCGCCGGAGAAAAACTTTTTTCTATTGCCTTTTGAGGTTTCATCCTGTATAATAAGCTCGTTGCGTGACTTCGGTCACGCCCTGTGCCGGTGTGTTGGAATTGGTAGACGAGGTGGACTCAAAATCCATTGCCAGCGATGGCGTGCGGGTTCGAGTCCCGCCACCGGTACCAAACAACCACCGCCAAATGTTCTGCTTTGACGGTGGTTGTTTCATTTTATCAATTATTTTGCGTTTAAAAGTTGTTAAGTAGGCTCACGCTCATTTTTATAACACGCGCTTTACCCCTTACAGGTCAGAAACTTTTTTGATGTAGCGTTCCATTCTATCTTGGGACGCGCGGCGCATTGTAGCAGAAACGTCTGCGTACACGTCCATAGTAAAAGCGCTGGAATAGTGCCCAAGTTGCTCTTGAACTTCTTTCGGGCTGTCTCCATTTTGGAGTGCGTTGATCGCGTAGCTGTGCCGCATATCATGGAACCTGGTACCTTCGCATCCGATTTTTTTAACGGCTGCCTTGAAATGATTAACAACTGTATTGTGCTTTAGGTGTCCCCCTACTTCGTCCGTAAAAACAAGATTGTGCGGATTGGACCACATCGGCCCGGCAGCCAATCGCCATTCCGCCTGTTTTACCTGTTGGCGTTTTAGTAGGGATACAATGGACGGGGCGATAGAAACGGTGCGTGCTTTTCCGTTCTTCGTCTCGTCCAAAAATATATAAGCACCTCCGCCGGTCTTTCGGTCACGTTGCAGCTGTCTACGTACAGTAATCAACCCGTTATCAAAGTCAATATCGCACCACTGTAGCGCCAGGATTTCCGATTGCCTGAGACCGGAGAAGAGGTCCAGGATAAAAAGCGTCTCAAAGCGATCCCCCTTGATAGCGGACAAAAAGTTGGTCACATCCTCGTCCATAAGCGGACGCAGTTCCGGCTTTTTCGCCTTTGGCAGACGTATACGGTCACATGGATTGTATTGGATCAGGTGTGCCGCTATGGCCTGCTCCATCGCCTTATGGAGTATGCCATGAATGTTCTTTACACTCTTTGGAGCGAGCGGCTTGTGCGTGCTGTCACCCTTGTGCAGCTGATTGCAGAACCGCTGCACCTGTGTGTTGGTCAGAGCTGCCAGCTGTACCGTTCCGATGTACGGCTTGATTCTGTTTTTGATCTGCGCTTCGTAGCTGTCGATTGTACGCGGCTTCAATCCGACGCAATAGGTATTAACCCATTCGTCCAGCCACTCCCCGACAGTCATGCGTTGAGGCGGTTTATATCCGCACGTGTCTACGTCCCTCAAAGCAGCCGTCAACTTTTGACGGCATTCTTTTTGCGTCGGTGCATAAATGCTCCGGCGCTTTTTCGCGCCAAGCTCGTCGATGTAGGTGAATCGGCCTTCCCACAGACCGTCTGGTCGCTGGCGGATAGTGCCTGATCCGGCGGCGGCCCGTCCGCTTTTCCTTGCCATTGTTATATGCTCCTTTCTATTTTTACCGCCCCAGCGGGTTTCACTGGGGCGGTTTTTTGTTTTATTCCGTTGCTGATGCACCATATTCTGCTTGCTCAGCTGTAAACCCTTCATACTCCAGCTGATCGACTAACTCAGCGTGGGAAAAAGTGCTATAGTCTCTATATTCTTGCGCTTTTCTTGCTGCTTGCTCATTCCAATCAGCTCCACAGTTTTTGGCTGCGTTCTTGGCTTCTTCTTTTGTGAACCCTTCATACTCCAACTGGTCCGCAAGGCCTGATTCGGAGAACGCTGTGTACTCTAAGTAATCCGCTGCCTTTTTTGCGGCCTGCTCCGACCAATCTGCACCGCAATTCTCGGCTGCATAGGTAGCATCTTCTTTTGAGAAGCCTTCTGGATCTATACTAAAAAAGTGGACACAAATATACACGAACTGTTACAATAAAACAGACACAAAAGGAGGTAAGTTTCATGGCCGCAGAAAAAAAGAATCAGTACGATGAGGATTTCAAAAGATCGCTTGTCACACTTTATCACA
>OLNN01000975.1_pt1 | contig 26231 bp, 24 predicted proteins | sample 1672141 | NCBI WGS metagenome assembly OLNN01 (sample SAMEA3136652, study PRJEB25190) | human gut metagenome | biome: human gut; feature: human-associated habitat; material: faeces | place: Austria | collected 2013
ACCCCGCGGGGAGCCGCGGGGCGACGGAGGGAGGAAGCCGATGGGACGGGAGCGCGCCGCGCGCACGGTCGTGGCGTTCGCGAGCACCTTCGACGCGATGGAGGCGGAGCGTCTCTGCCGTGAGGCCGGCGTCGAGGGCAGGATCATCCCCCTGCCCGTCGAGATCACGGCGGAGTGCGGGCTCGCCTGGTCCATGCCGCCCGGGGACGACGCGCGCGCCGCGTTCGACCGCGCGGTCGCGGGCCATCTCGTCCCCGAGGGGATCTACCGGTTGATGCTGTGAGGGCGCCGGCGGGACGGCGCACGGGAAGGACGGTCGCTATGGAGACGCAGGTCAAACTCACGAAGCTGGCGGAATGCGCGGGCTGCGGCGCCAAGGTCGGCGCGGGCGAGCTCGCCCGCCTGTTCGAGGGGTTCCCGCAGGTGACCGATGGGAACCTCCTGGTGGGATTCGACCATGCCGACGATGCGGCCGTCTACCGCCTGCGCGACGACCTGGCGATCGTGCAGACCCTCGACTTCTTCCCGCCCATCGCCGACGACCCGTTCACCTTCGGCCAGATCGCCGCGGCGAACGCCCTGTCCGACATCTACGCCATGGGCGCGCGCCCCGTCACCGCGCTGAACATCATGGCCGTGCCCGAGGACATGCCCTCCGACGCGGTCCGCGAGATCCTGCGCGGCGGCGCGACCAAGGCGGCGGAGGCCGGCGCGGTCGTGGCGGGCGGGCACAGCATCTACGACCCCGAGCCCAAGTACGGCCTGTCCGTGACCGGCGTGATCGACCCGGCGCGCCTGCTGAGGAACGACACGGCCCGTCCGGGGGACGAGCTCGTCTACACCAAGCCCGTGGGCATCGGCATCATCACGACGGCGCTCAAGGGGGGATTGGCGGGCGAGGGGGACCGCGCGCTCGTCGAGAGGGTCATGTGCACGCTCAACCGCGCCGCGGCGGAGGCCGCCGCGCCCTTCCGGGTGCACGCCTGCACCGATATCACCGGGTTCGCGGTCCTCGGCCACTGCCTGGAGCTCGCGCAGGGCGCGGACGTCCGGGTCACGCTGCTGGTCAGGCGGAAGGTGCCGGTAATCTGGCCGTCCTTGTACACCCCGAATACGATGTTGGAGTTGCCAACGTCAATCAGCAAAAGCATATGATGTCCTCCTCAGAAAAGACTCTCTTGATTTTTCCCTCAATCTTCCCCTCTTCCACGTACAGCACCCCGTAGGTCGGCGACTGCCGGCCCACCGTACCGGGGTTGAGCACATGGAGGCTGCCACGCTTTTCGTAGTGTACTTGGTGGGTATGCCCGCAGAGGACGATATCCGCTCCCGTATCCTGTCCCAAGTGTGTCAGTTCCTGATAACTTCGTTTGACGCCACGGCTGTGGCCGTGGCAAAACGCAATTCTGCACCCCTCCAGCGTCAGAACCCGCTCCAGGGATTGCTCCGGCTGCCAGTCGCAGTTGCCGGGCACCTGCTCGATGGTCAGCTCGGGATAGATCCAGCGCAGCTCCCGGGCGTCCTCCCAGTAGTCTCCCAGGTGGAGCACCAGGTCCGGCGCCTCCTCCTCCACGACCGCCACCATGTTGTTCACGTCGCCGTGGGAGTCGGAGAAAACAATTACTTTCAACGCAGTCACTTCCTGTCTCTGGATGCATATACTGGCATGAATAAAGGGGGCATTCTTATGAACAATTCATCCCGTTCCAATCCGCTCAACTCGCCCGAGGCCGCCGCACTGCTCAAGGACAAAACCGCGCTGAAAAAGCTGCTGTCCTCGCCCGAGGCCAAAAAGCTCATGTCCATGCTGAGCACGCAGAACAGCGGCCAGCTGAAATCCGCCGCAGAGCAGGCCAAAAATGGCGACACCGCCGCGCTGATGTCCATGGTCAACGGCATCATGGAGCGCCCGGATGGCGCCCAGCTGATGCGGCAGTTCGAGCAGAAATTTCCCGGCAAAAAGTCCTGACGGTTCAGGCGCCGGGGACTGAGAACAGGAGGAGTTTATGGATGATTTTGAAGAAAAGCTGAATTCCATTCTCGCCTCTCCCGAGACGATGGGTCAGATTATGGCGCTGGCGGACTCCATCACCAGCCAGTCGTCGGAGCAGACTGCTTCTGACGATCCGCCTGCACCTGTTTCCACCCCGGCTCCCGCCGCAAATCCGCTGGCCATGCTGCAGAACCTGGACCCGGCCATGCTGAAGAACATCGGCACCCTGTTTCAGGAGTACAACCGGTCCGACGACGAAAAGACCGCACTGCTCCAGGCGCTGCACCCCTTCCTCCGGGAAGAGCGCTGGGTCAAGGTGGAAAAGGCCATCCAGATCACCCGACTGTCCCGGGTGATCCGGACTGCCTTCCAGATGTTCCGGGAGAACGGCCATGTATAACCGCTATATTCCGCAGGACGGCTATACGCCGGTACCGCCAGCTTCCGAATCCCGCGCCGAGTCCACCGGCGGCGGACGGAGCAGCTCTCCCTTCTCCTTTCTCTCCTCTCTGCTGGGAGGAGGTTCCAAGGGGGAAGAAGGACGGAGTTCCTCCGGTCTGTCCGGCATTCTGGACCGGCTGGGCCTGGGAAAGCTGGACCGGGGCGATATTCTGCTGCTGTTGGTGCTCATCTACCTCTTCCGCGAGACCGATGACGACGAGTGGCTGATTATTCTCGCTTTGGTTCTTTTGATGGGGCTGTAGCAGCTGGAGACCCGCCGCACTGCTCCGGACCGGACGTGTTTCCCTCCGGTTCTGACGGCGCATCCGGCTGCTCTGCCTCTCTCCGGTTCAGGCCCTTGAACATGACAAAGGCCGCCAGGCCCAGCACCACCAGCAGAATCAGGCCCCGGCTCAGTCCGCTGGCAGCGGTGACCACCGCGGTCAGGCCCAGCACGGCGGACACGCCGTAGAGCACTGCCACCGTCTGTTTTTTGGAGAATCCCATGTCCATCAGGCGGTAGTGGACATGCTCCCGGTCGGCCTTAAAGGGGCTCTCACCGTTGCGCAGCCGCCGGATCACCGCAAAGCAGGTGTCAAAGATGGGCACGCCCAGCATAAAGAAGGGGATGACGAAGGAGATAATGGCGTAGAATTTGAACAGGCCCTGAATACTGGCCACCGCCATCACGTAGCCCAACAGGGTGGAGCCGGTGTCCCCCATAAAGATCTTGGCCGGTGGCCGGTTGTAGGGCAGGAACCCGATACAGCCTCCCGCCAGGGCGCTGGTGAGAATGGCCACGCCCGGGTTGGAGTAGACCAGGGCGATGATCACCAGACTCACGCAGGAGATGGTGGACACGCCTGCGGCCAGTCCGTCCAGTCCGTCGATCAAATTGACGGCGTTGGTAATCAGGACAATCCACAGCAGCGTCGCCGGGACAGCCAGGATACCCAGCTGAAAATGTCCGCCGTCCAGAGCCGTCAGCCGGCTGAAAAAATGGATCTGATTGCCGCCGGCCGTAGCCACTGCCGCGGCGATAATCTGCACCAACAGCTTTTGGCGGGCGGGAATGTCGTAAATATCATCCAAGGCGCCCAGTATCACGATGATGGTCGCGCCAATGAGCATGCTGATATTCTTGGAGCCCATCGGCGCGAACAGGAGCACGCTGAAGAAAAAGCCCAGGAAAATGGCCAGACCGCCCATCCGCGGCGTCGGCGAGGCGTGGAGATGCCGTGCACTGGCGGTCCCCGCCTTTCCGGGCATGTCGATGGCCCCCACTTTCACCGCCAGCTTCTTGGCCAGCGGTGTGGTCAGCAGCGAGATGACAAAGGCCACAAGCAGCGCCACTGCCGCAGCTACCGGAGCAGAATGGATCGATACGATAGAGGATCACTCCTTAACGGGCCACAAAGCCCACTTTCTTATATACTTTGCGCAGGGTCTTGTTGGCGATATAGCTGGCCTTTTCGGCGCCGGCCCGGTAGACCGACTCCAGATACGCCTTGTCCGCCAGCAGACGGCTGGCCTCCTCCCGGATGGGACGGCACAGCTCCACCACGGCCTCACCGACGGCCTTTTTGAAGTCGCCGTAGCCGCGGCCGTCGAACTCCCGCTCGATCTCCTCGTAGCTGTGACCGGTGGCAGAGGCGTAAATCTGCATCAGGTTGGCGATGCCCGGCTTGGCCTTGGGATCGTAGCGGACGCAGGTCTCGCTGTCAGTGACCGCGCGCTTGAACTTGCGGGCAATGGCCTCCGGCGGCTCCATCAGGTACACGCAGCCGTTGGGGTCCTTGTCCGACTTGGACATCTTGTTCTCCGGGCTGGTCAGGCTCATCACCCGGGCGCCCACCTTGCCGATATAGGGCTCCGGAATCCGGAACACGTCGCCGTAAACGCCGTTGAAGCGCTTTGCCACGTCCCGGGTCAGCTCCACATGCTGCTTCTGATCCTCGCCCACCGGGACGAAGTGGGGCTGGTAGAGCAGAATATCCGCCGCCATCAGGCAGGGATAGGTAAACAGACCGGCGTTGATGTTGTCGGCGTTCCGGGTGCTCTTGTCCTTGAACTGGGTCATCCGGGACAGCTCGCCGAACATGGTGTAGCAGCTCAGCACCCAGTTCAGCTGGGCGTGCTGAGGCACGTGGCTCTGGATGAAGAGGGTGTTCTTCTCCGGGTCCAGGCCGCAGGCAATGTACTGGGCCAGCTGCTCGATGGTGCGCCGGCGCAGGTCAGCGGGATTCTGCCGCACGGTCAGCGTGTGCATATCCGCCATGAAATAATAGCAGTCAAACTCCTCCGCGCGCTCGGCCCAGTTCTTGATGGCGCCCAGGTAGGACCCCAGGGTCAGATCACCGCTGGGCTGAATGCCGGAGAGCATTACTTTTTTCTCAGTTTTTTCGTCCATGAAAACACGACCTTCTCAAAATCGAATCTTTACAGGTTCACATATGCTGAATATTTTAGCACGTTTGACAGGATAATGCAATATATTTGAACAAAAGCGGCCACCGGTTTCCCCGGCAGCTGCCTCCCTGTTTCCGCCGCGTCAGCGCCCCAGCGCGCCGGTTTCCCCCGCCCGGAGCAGCGGGATTTTCCCTGCCTTTCAGGGCGCCCCGCCTGTACCCTCTGAAAAACTCCACCTTTTACACCCTTTGCACCCTCCCCCCTCTTCCCGGGTGTAAAAGGTGCAAAGGGTGTAAAAATAGCTATATAGAGAACGCACCCCCAGCCACTGCTTTTCCCCTGTGAACGTGCAGTTTCCGAGGGTGCAAAGGGTGCACGGCTGCCGGTGGAATCCCGCCGAAAACGGGCATGAGAACTGAGCTTTCCAATGGCGTGGGCAGCAATTCGCTACACCCCGCTTGACAATCTCCAACCAGAGGGAGTATACTGTATCTAGCAAGGGCGCCGCCGGTAGACGGTTAACCCCCTACTAGGTCATTGAAGTAATCGCCGATCTTTGGAAGGGTCACGGCGGTTACTTCTTTTTTATGTTCCATGCGGCAACGAGAACACCGGCAAGGCCGATCAAAACCAACGTGTATTGAAACAAGTCGGAGTATGTCACCATAGGGCAGCCCCCCTTTCAAAAGAACAGGGGGCAAGAAGTTTCGCCCCCTGTAGCAGAGGGCCAACCGCCTACCGTTACTGGCAGCGCCACCGGCAGAATACCACACTTTGCGAAGTACCGCAACGCTTGATAAAATCTCCCTGCCCCTATCAATACAACCCGTGGGCCTCCTCGTTTCAGATAGTCCACGGGTTTCACTGCTTTACGCGATCAGAAAGCGGGTTGTGGTGGTTTCTTCCTGTAGCGAGCGGCACACCGTTACATGCAGGTGGCCGCTCGTTTTTCCCTTATTATTTCCCTTGTGCAGTCAAGTATCCGGTGTAGTGGAAACGTGCAAAACGCTCCATATTGCGTGTTTTTCACTGAAATGGAAATGAATCATCAGCGAAGGACAAAAATAAGCGAACCGCGGTTTCCCATGCCCGAATCAGCTGACGCAGCCTCAGAGCACCAGTGTGCCGGTCTCATCCTCCTGCAGCAGAAGGATTTTCTCCTCCGCGCCGGTCTGCGCATTGATATACACCATGCAGTGGGTCCCGTCCTCCGTCTGACAGGTGCACTCCCAGCACAGCACCTCGTTCTCACCCGGCGTGGGGATCAGCGCCAGGCGCACGTTCAGCAGCTCCAGGGCGTCGGAGACCGCCTCCTTGGCCTGGTCCGCTGTGATCGCCGGCTCCAGCTGTTCCCGCTTCACGTGGTGCATCAGGTAGTTCTCTCCCTCAAAGCCCACGATCTCCCCGTTGTCCAGGGCCACCTCCACCTTAATCAGGTCCGGGTAGAGGAGTACGTCCTCCTGCACCGCGGTGAAGTTGATGGTCAGCGAGCCGTTGGCCTCACTGTAGTAGTTCTCCACAAGGTCGGTGTAGCCCCGGGACGCCAGAAACGCACTGGCCTTCTGCACCGCCTCTTCCCGGCTGACGGTGGCGTCCCACATCCCTCTGGAACAGAGCATATTGAGCACCTTGCCGCCGGTCTTGGTCACCTGGATGGTGCACGTCCCCTTTTCGCCCTGGAGCAGGAAGCACCACACCGGCACATCACCAGCCACCTCCCCGTTATCCGTCAGCGCATTGGGATTGACCTCCAGAAACTCCGCCGCAGCCCGGCGCGCCTGGGCCCGGGACACCTCTTCCAGACCCTCCAGCGCTTTGGCGCTCTTGGACTGGAGGCTGTCCGAGAAGGGCCCGTCATAGATCAGGGTCGGCAGCTCAGGGAAATCGGTCTCCACCGTCTTGAACCGGCTCTCAGAGGTATCCGCGCCCGTACTCTGGACGCCGGAGAGCCGGTTTTCCACTGCCTCCAGGTCCTCCAGCTCCACATCGCCGCTGTACAGCTTGCCCTCCAGGGCGTCCAGTGACGCGGCCAGGGTTTTGGACGCCTTCGCCAGGGCCTTCACGTTCTCCAGCTCATCGCCGCTGTAGCCGCCGTTGGCCGCCGCCGAACGGGACACTGCCTGGGCGTAGTCCCCCACCTTGGAGACAAAGGCAGCGGTCTGTTCCAGCTCCACGTCGGCATAGGGCAGCTCACCGATGGCCTGCTGGGCCGCCTGGGACTGGCCGTAGATCTCCGCGCCCAGAGCGGCGATCTGCGCCGGTGTGGTGACGCAGGTCTGTTTTTCCAGACTGGTGGCCATCTGGTTCATGCTGGCAGACAGCTCGGAAAAAGCGTGGGTGTAGTTATTTGCGGCCAGTCGGCGATACTGTACCAGCTGCGCATTCTGCTGGATCACCGTCCCGGCCAGCAGCAGGAATGCGGCGGTCAGATAGGTCACCGACCGGATCTTTGTCCGGCGACGAAGGGTACGGGGCATAACATCTCTTCCTTTCTCAACATTTCATCTCGACAAACCTTTCTATCAAAATAAAAAAGCGACATGATCTCATGCCGTTAGCCTGCATCAAATCATGCCGTTTTATGTTGGAAAAAAATGATGTTACGTCTCCGGTTCGGAATCCGGCTGGACCACGTAGCGCTGGACCTGTCCCAGCACTTTGGGCGTACAGGTGGCCCGGACCAGAATGGTTTCGCCGTACTCCACGTCCTCCACCTTGGCCTCCCGGTAGAGCATGTCCAGCAGTCCGCCCCTGTCATAGGGCAGGGACAGGGCGACTTTTTTCGAGCCCTGATCCAGCTGCTTGCCGATGGCGGCGATGAGCCGGTCCAGTCCCTCGCCGGTTTTGGCGGAGATGGAGACAATGTTCTCCCCGTGGGGCAGGATGTCGCTTTGCAGCCGGTCGCACTTGTTGAACACGTCGATGCGCGGCGTCTGCTCCGCGCCCAACTCCCGGATCAGCTTCTCCACCACCCGGGCCTGACCCTGCCACTCCTCGTTGCTGGCGTCGATGACGTGGAGCAGCAGGTCTGCGTACTTCAGCTCCTCCAGCGTCGCCTTGAACGCCTCCACCAGGTGGTGGGGCAGCTTGCGGATAAAGCCCACGGTGTCCGACACCAGCACGGTGCAGGTGTCCGAGATTTCCAGGGTGCGGGTGGTGGTGTCCAGGGTGTCGAAGAGCCGGTTGTTGGCGGGAATTTCACTGCCCGTCAGGTGGTTGAGCAGGGTGGACTTGCCGGCGTTGGTGTAGCCCACGATGGCCACCACCGGCACCTCGTTTTTGATCCGCCGGTCCCGCTGGACCGCCCGGACCCGGCGCACGTCCTTCAAATCCTCCTCCAGCTTCTGAATCTTCCGCCGGATATGCCGCCGGTCGGTCTCCAGCTGGGTCTCGCCGGGACCGCGGGTGCCGATGGGCGACTTGCCGCCTGACGCAGTCTGGCGCACCAGATGGCCCCACATGCCCGTCAGGCGCGGCAGCAGGTACTTGTACTGGGCCAGCGCCACCTGGAGCCGGCCCTCCCGGGTCCGGGCCCGCTGGGCGAAGATGTCCAGAATCAGGCCCGCCCGGTCCATGACCTGGACGCCGGTGTCCTCGGTGAGCACCCGGACCTGGGCCGGTGAGATCTCGTTGTCGAACACGATCAGATCCGCACCCACCGCCTGGGCCAGCTCCCGGACCTCATCCACCTTGCCCTCGCCGATAAAGGTCCGGGCGTCCGGTTTGTCCTTGTTTTGCAGCACCGTGCCCACGCACTCGCCGCCCGCTGTCTCCAGCAGGGCCGCCAGCTCCTCCAGGGTGGACTCGGTGGCGTTGTCCTCCGGCGGCAGGCTGTGGGCATTCAGCCCCACCAGCACTGCCCGGTTTCGTTTTTCCTCTCTCTGTACGGTCTCGGTCATTCGTCTCCTCCGTCAGCCTCTTTTGTATGCCTCCACAATCTGGCCGATATACATGGTGTGATAGTCCTTCTGGGGATAGAACGTGCCGTCAATGGCCGGGTCCAGCATACATTCCGGCTTCATCTCCTGGGCATACTGCTTTCTGCACACCAGCACCAGCTCCGCCTCGGCAAAGTAGGGCGTGTTGCCCGCGCCGGCCTCCACGGTAAAGCCGCAGGCCTTGATCTTATCCGCATCCCGGCCCGAGGTCTTGCCGCAGTAGTTCAGCTGCTCCCGGTAGCCCTCGTCAAAGAAGCACAGGGAAAAATACTCGTTCTGATCCACAAATTCCTTGGTGTAGCGCTGGGGCCGGATATAGCAGGTGGCTGCCGGTGCGGCCCACATGATGCCCACGCCGCCCCAGCTGGCGGTCATGGTGTTGCAGTGGTCGGGGGTACCTGCGGTGATCAGCATCCACTGGTCTCCAATCAGCGTAAAGGGATTGTTTGTCAGCGTCTTGGGGTCAACTTTCTGTAACATAGTGATACCCTCTCCTTTCAGGCGGCGTTTTATGCTTCAAACGCCTTTTTTCATACTATACTCCGCCGGTGGAAGATAGTCCAGCGAAACGAGAAAAAATCCCGCATCGCTATTTTAGGATGCAGGATTTTCAACGCAATTCTTACTTTTCCAGACCGTACTTCTTGTTGAAGCGGCTGACACGTCCGCCGGTGTCGACGACCTTCTGCTTACCGGTGAAGAAGGGGTGGCACTTGGCGCACACTTCCACGCGGATGTCCTTTTTGGTGGAGCCAGTGGGGTACACGGCGCCGCAAGCACAGCGGATGGTGGTCTGCTGGTAATCGGGATGAATACCTGCCTTCATAATTGTTCACCTCTTTCGAACAATTCCAGATTGAACACGCCCGACGCTCACTCGCTGTTGAACGCCACGTGAACGGTTGATATTTTACCACAAAGCGACCTTGATTGCAACCACTTTTTTGGATTTACGCGGCAGTTTACAGGAAAACGCCCTGGTTTACGGCGAAAAACCACAGCATTTTCTGCGCCACCGGCTTTCCGGTCAGCTCCTCCAGGGCCTGGCTGTACAGCTCCACCTGTCCCCGGTAGGATTCCGCCCGCTCGGCCAGCTGTCCGGCGGAGATCCGGTCGGTCTTGAAGTCGATGACCGTCAATCCCTCCGCCGTCTCGAAGCAGCAGTCCACCACGCCCTGGAGCAGCATGGTCTCCCGCTCCGGCGCGTCCGGATGGTAGCGGCTGGCGGGCATCAGCACGGAGAATTTGAACTCCCGGCGCAGATCGGGCGCGCTCCGGGCCAGCCACCCCACATCAGACGCCCAGAAGGCGGCGATCTGCTTCGGATCCACCGCGCCGCCCTGCTGCCGGGTCAGCCAGCCTCCCTGGACCAGCCGCTCTACCTCCCGGGTCACCGACGCCGGGTCCGCCGCCTGATCCAGGTCGATCAGCTGCATGACGCTGTGCATGGCACTGCCCCGCTGGGCCGGCGTCAGGCCCCGCTCCCGCTGCTCAAAGCGCGGGCGCTCAAAGGTGAGCGCCGCAGAAGGCACGACTGTCTCCTCTGCCGCCTCATCGTCCAGCAGCCGGCCCTTCATCTGGGTGGCCGTCACCTTGGAGGGCAGGTCCGCCAGCAGCCGGTCGGGGTACTGCCAGTCCAGCCAGCTCAGGTCTGGCGAACCGGTCTGTTCCTCCGGCGGCGCCTGCCGGATCACCGCTCCGCTCTGGAGCGCCTCCCGGTCCGGCGTGCAGAGCCGGATGTCCCAGTGGTCCGGCGGCATAATCCGTCCCTCCGGCGGCGCGTCCATCCAGAGGGCCTCCGCGTCGCTCCGGGCCAGCACCGGCAGCAGCAGCCACTCCCCCACCGAATCCCGCTGGAGCAGCGCCCGCGGATCCGGATGCGGCCCTGCGTACTCCCGCAGACCGCCCAGCGCCCGCTCCGCGTTGGCCAGGCACATGACCAGAATCAGCTTCTCCTTGGCCCGGGTCATGGCCACGTAGAGCAGCCGCAATTCCTCCGCCTTCATCTCCCGGTCCAGCTGTAACTGCACCGCCTGTCGGGCCAGCGTGGGAAATTCCACCCGCAGCTCCGGGTCCAGCCCCTTGGGACCCACCCCCAACGTCTGGTGGAACAGCATTGGCGCACGCTCGTCCGCCTTGTTGCACTTCCGGGACAGGCCCGCCAGCACCACCACGGGAAATTCCAGTCCCTTGGACTTGTGGATGGAGAGAATGTGGACGCCGGAGCCCTGCCGGCCCGGCACGCCGGGCAGACTGCCGCCCTGCTCCAGTACCTGCCGCAGGTCCCGCACAAAGTCAAAGAGACTGCTGCGGCCGCTCCGCTGACAGGCGCAGGTGTAGTCGTAAAAGGCCAGCAGATTCTCCTGTCGCCGCTGTCCTCCGGGCATGGCCCCGAAAATGCCCATCAGCCCGGTCTGGTCGTAGATGTGCCACAGCAGCTGGGCCGCGGACAGGTCCGGCGCCAGCAGGCGCAGCCCTTCCAGCTCCTCCAAAAAGGCCGCGCTGGCCCCATCTCCCTGCTCCGCGCCGTGGCAGAGACAGGTGTAAAAGTCGCCCTGGGGACAGTTGGCCCGGAGCAGGGCCAGCTGGTCGCCGGAGAAGCCGTACACCGGTGAGCGCAGCACGGCGATCAGCGGCACGTCCTCCCGTGGGTTGTCCACAATCTGAAGAAACGCCAGGGCCACCCGTACCTCGGTGGAGGAGAAAAAGTCCTCGTCTCCCGCCAGCTGCCAGGGCACCTGGGCCTGATCCAGCGCCAGGGTCAGGTGGCGCAGCACCTTATTGGGAGAGCGGTGCAGAATGGCGATGTCCTCGGGCCGCACCGGCCGCAGCGTCCCATCCTCCGTCACCGGAAAGCCCTCCTCCAGCAGCTGGCGCACCCGCTGGGCCACAAACTGCATCTCCGCCTGATCTTTGGGAAGAGACGCCTCGTCCTCCTCGGTCTCCACAGCGGATAAATCCACCACGTTCAGCTCGGTCTCGTCCCCGGGGTGCTCCGGAAACGCCATCCCGGCATAGAGCCGCTGGTCCTCCGTGTAGGCGATCTCCCCAAAGGCCGGGGTCATCAGGTGCTCAAAGACAAAGTTCACCGCCTCCAGCACCGACGGCCGGGAGCGAAAGTTCCGGGAGAGTACCAGCGTCCGCGGCTCTCCCTCCGCTGCCCGCTCCTCTTTGGGAAACCGGCGAAATTTGTCCAGAAAGATGCCCGGGTCCGCCAGCCGAAACCGGTAGATGGACTGCTTCACGTCCCCCACCTGAAAGAGGGTTTTCCCGCCGCCGGTGAGGGCGTCAAAGATGGCGTTCTGCACGGCGTTGGTGTCCTGGTACTCGTCCACCAGCACCTCGGCAAACCGGCCCTGCCACTGGCGGGCCAGCTCCGTGGGACTGCCGTCCGGCGCCACCAGCGCCCGGACCGCAAAGTGCTCCAGATCGTTGAAATCCAGCATCCGACGACGGCGTTTGGCCTGCTGATAGGCCGCCTCGAACGCCGACACCAGCCGAAACAGCTCCTGTACCGGCTCCCGCACCGCCGCCAGATCGCCCAGCAGGGTGGCACTGTCCCCGGCGAACCGCTCCGCCATCTGCTTCATCTTCTTTTTGCACTGGTCCCGCAGCTCCTTGACCTGGTCCCGCAGGGCCGCATCCTCCACCTTCCGGGCTGCCTTCAGCTTTCCAAAGCGGATCTCCGCCTGGGCCGCCGCCGCATCCCACCCCTGCCGGGTGGCGTCCAGAAAGGTGTCCATGCTGTCCAGGGTGTCGCAGAAGCTCTCGGCGTAGGCCGCCTCCAGCGCTCCGTCCGCCGCCATCAGGTCCAGCGCCCGGACCATCTGCCGCCGCCAGTACTCCACCTGCTCCCGGGCGTCCTGGAGCAGCAGCGCACCCCACCGGGTCTGGGCCACGTCGGTGATCCCCTCCAGGTCAAAGGCCGCCGACTGCTCCCGCAGCCAGCGCTCCGGGTCCGGATGGCTCTGGATCCGGCTGTGGATGTCCAGCACGATGGTTTTCAGCCGGTTGTCATCCCGGCCCGCAGACAGGGTGTCCACCAGGCTGGCAAAGTGGCCCTGGTCCAGATTGGCGTAGGCCTCCTCCAGCACCCGGTCCAACGTCTGGCTCCGCAGCAGGCCCGCCTCGCTGTCCTCCGCCATGCGGAAGTCCGGGTCCAGGTCCAGCTGGGCGCTGCTCTCCCGGAGCAGCCGGGTACAGAAGGCGTGGATGGTGGAGATCTGGGTGCGGTAGATCAGGGTGGTCTGCCGCTTCAGGTGGGCGTCGCCGGGCCGCTCCTGGAGCGCTTTCCGCAGGGCGTCCATGATTTTACTGCGCAGCTCCGCTGCCGCCGCCTTGGTGAAGGTGATGATCAGGAACTGATCCAGATCCAATCCCTCCCGGATCACCCGGTCCAGCAGCCGCTGCACCAGCACAAAGGTCTTGCCAGAGCCCGCCGCCGCTGACACCAACAGCTGACCGCCCCGGCTGGCCACTACCGCGGCCTGTTCCTGGGTTAACTGAACCGACACTTATGGTCCTCCTCTCTCTTTTTCGGTCACGTTTGCCCCGGCTTCCTCCCAGAACCGCTTGCCCTTCACAGAGTACAGATACCGGTGGCAGTCCCGGCCGCTGCCCTCCTCAAAGTGACAGGCGGCCGCGTAGTCGCAGAAATCGCAGTAGCTGCGGTTCCCCGCCCGCAGGTAGGGGTCTGCGTCGATGTTGCCCGTGGCAATCTCGCCGGCGATGTCCCGCAAAATCTTCTCCACGTGCCGGTGGAGCACGCCCCACTGCTCGGCTGTGGCCAGGCTCTCTCCGGTGATGGCGCCGGTGCGCTTGCTCACCCGGACGGGCAGAAATCGGGGGCCGCCCCCCGGCTCCACCTGCTCCATGGCCGCCAGCAGCGCCGGGTCGTTCAACAGCATGCCGCTGCGCCGGAGCTGACGGTCCACTTCCTTCTGGCGCTGGGCCGGCGTGATCTTCCGGCTGCCGCTGAGAATCAGGTCCCGGGCCGGCAGGTAGAGCACCCCGGCTGCTACCGGGTCCGCTCCGTAGATGGCTTTCCCGGACCCCTCCAGCGTGAACAGGTAGAGGAGCATCTGCATCTCCAGACCGTGCCACACGTCGGTGAGACTGAAGGACTTTTTGCCGGTCTTGTAGTCCACCACCCGCAGGTAGAGCCGTCCGTCCTGCTCCCAGCCGTCCACCCGGTCCACAATCCCGGAGATGGACAGGGTCACGCCGTCCACCGTCAGCTCCACCGGCGGCAGGGCTCCACGCTCTCCGAAGCCCAGCTCAAAGGAGATGGGCTGGAACTCGGACCGGCGCAGTTCCTCCGCCACGTTGTCCACAATCAGGTCCACCGACTGGCACAGCCGCCGGAACAGGTAGCGGAACCGCGGCGTCTGGTCCTCCAGGCCACCCAATTCCTCCCGGACGTAGCGCTCCACCGCCCAGTCGGTCAGTTTTTTAATCTCCGGACGGGCCAGCGTCTTGACACCGCCCGCCTCTTTGGCCTCCTTGAGCACGTGCTCCAGCACGTAGTGGACAAAGGTGCCCACCTCGGGCGCGTCAAAGCCCGCCCGCTTCCGGGCCTTGGCTTTAAGACCGTACTGCATGAAGTAGGAGAAGTGACAGCTCTTGATGGTGTCCATCTTGGAGGCCGACAAGCGCACTTTTTCCCCGTACAGGGCGTCCACGGCACTGCGGGTCAGACCGCCCCGCTGATACTGCTTCGCCGCCGTCACCCGGCGGGCCCGCATCGACCACTCCGGCGTCTGTTCCAGCGCAGTCAGCAGGGCATCCGCTCCCGCTCGGCCCGCCCAGTCCAGCGCTGGCAGCGGTGCCGGCGGACAGCTGCCCGGCTCCGGCTCCGTCACCTGCACAGAGAGCAGCTCCTTCACCCGCTCCACAAAGGCCGCAGGACGCACCTGACTGCCCTCCCGGTTCCGCGGCCAGCTGAGATACAGCCGCCGCTGAGGCAGGGCCACCGCGTCATAGGCCATGGTCAGCTCCCGGTTCAGCCGCCGGTCCGGAGATGGCGTCAGCTCCAATCCCTGTTCCCGGAGCAGTTCCCGGTCTCCCTCGGTGAGCAGTCCCGGCGGCTGGGTAATCAGCGGGAAGTGGTCCTCATCCGCCCCCAGCAGGAACAGCACCCTGGCCTCCCGGTGGGCCACACTGGGGATTTCCCCGGCGGCCACCCGGTCCAGAGACACGGGAATGGTCCCCACGTCGTACTGGGAGAGCATCAGGGCGAACAGGTCCGCAAACTCCCGCAGCTCCATGGTCCCCTCGGTGAGCAGGTCCGCGCACTGCTCCATGGCCCCGCAGAGAATCCCCCACAGCTGGCGGTACTCCTCCGCCTGCCGCAGATTGCCGCGCTCCCGCAGCTGTTCGGCCCGCTCCTGGAGCCGCTGGGGCAGCTGAATCTCCTCCAGGAAGCGGTAGACGCTCCGGACCAGCTGGCTGCCGGTGCCCGCCGGGGTCTTGCGCAGCTGCTCCAAGGGCGCGATGATCTGCCGCCGCAGCTGGTCCAGCTCCCGGACCAGCGCCCGGTCCCCGTCGCTCCACTTCATCCCGTAGCCCTCCGGGTGCCAGTTCCAGTCCGCCTGCCGGCTCCACTGGCTCCCGCGCAGCTCCCAGCGCAGCACGTAGTTTTCCAGCCGGTCCACATCCGCCTGCGCCACGCCGGTCAGGCCGGTTTTCAGGTAGCGGAACAGGCTGTCATACTCGTACCCGTCCCCCACCGTGTCCAGGGCCGCAGTGAGCAGGGTCAGGATGGGCTTGTCCAGAATATCCTCCCGCCGGCCGTAGAAGAGTGGGATGCCGTAGCGGCCAAAGACCGGCTCCAGAAGCGCGCCATAGGTCTCCATGGTCCGGGCCGCCACCACAATGTCCCGGTAGCGAAGCCCCTCCTCCCGGACCAGCCGGCAGATCTCCCGGGCCGTCTGCTCCACCTCCTGGTACGGAGTATCCGCCTGAAGCAGCCGCACCCCATCACAGTCCCGGGATGCCGGTACATCCTGCTCCGCGAACAGGTTCTGCTCCAGAACGCACAGGCCCTCCGGAGCCCCGTCCCTGCGCCCGGTCAGCGTCTCAAAGGTCACCGGTACCCGCACCTCCCGGGCGTCCGCCAGCAGCGCCTGCGCCGTCCAGCGTGCGGGCGCGAACACCTGCGCATCCCCTTCCAGTCCGTCGCAGGTCAGGGCCACCGTCACCGAGTGGGCTTGCCGGATCAGCTGGGTGATCACCTGCCGCTGCTGGGGCGTAAAGTCGGTGAAGCTGTCCAGGTAGAAGTCCCTGTCCCGGCCGTAATCACAGCCCTTCAGCCGGTCCGCCAGCCGGGTCAGCCGGTCCCGGGGATCCGACGCCTGCCGGGCCGTCAGACCATCGTAACAGGCCAGCAGTAACCCCAGCTCCCGGAGCCGCTGTCCGTCCGGACTGTCCGCCGCCGCTCCGGCGGAGATCAGCTGTTCCGGCGGGATGCAGTAGCTTTTCAGCTCGTCGGAGGTGGCGATCAGGTGCTCCAGAAACGCCGCCCGCCGGGATGGTTTCGCATAGATGGTCAGCTGACTGGACAAGGCTTGGACCGCCTGATGCATCAGCAGCAGCCGTCCACCGCCGTCCAGCACCGGCTCCGCCAGTCCGCCGGTCCGGGTCAGCACCCGGTTGTAGAGCCGGGTGAAGGAGAGTACCTCCGCCCAGGCCGACGCGCCGTTGCCCAGCGTCTGGCACAGCCGCCGCTCCGCCTCGTGGGAGTACTGCTCCGGCACGATGAGCACCTGTGGCCGCGCTCTCCCGTTTTCCCCCATGGCTCGGAAAATCGCCGTGGTCTTTCCCGTTTTTGCCCGGCCTAACAGCAGTTTCAGCACAGCAAATACGCCCCCTTTGTCCTTTCTTGTCTCCATTGTATCACAGGCAATGTCCCGTTAACAGGACAATGCCGGCCTCAGGACCATCAAAAATCCCTCTTCAGGCCGCTTTTACGCCGCCCAAAGAGGGTTTTTGCCCGGTCACTCCGCCAGGATGGGGCCCTGCGGCACCTTTTTCCAGTCAAAGATGGGAATCAGCTCTCTGGCCGAGACCGGCTCCGGCCGGTCGATGAGTCCCGCCCAGAAGGCCAGCTGGCCCACCACCTCCTCCGGCCGTCTCCCGGCCTGGCGCAGGGCGCCCAGGTCCACATCCTTCTGCCGTTTGGACAGCCGGTGCCCATCCCTGCCGCAGAGCAGCGGCACATGGCAGTACTGCGGCTGTGTGGAAAAGCCCAGCTGCCGCTGGAGCCAGATCTGCCGGGGCGTGGAGGAGAGCAGATCTGCCCCGCGCACCACCTGATTGACTCCCATCAGGGCATCGTCCACCACCACCGCCAGCTGGTAGGCGTGGACGCCGTCACTGCGGCGGAGAATAAAGTCCCCGCAGTCCCGGTCCAGCGTCTCGGAATAGCTTCCCATTACCGTGTCGGTAAAGGAGATGGTCTCCGACGGCACCCGTACCCGCAGGGCCGGTTTCCGGGATTTCGCCCGCTCTGTACGCTCCGCAGGCGTCAAATTTCGGCAGGTCCCGGCGTAGATGGGCGTACCGTCTGTGGCGTGGGGCGCGGAGGCCGCGTGGAGCTGATTGCGGGTACAGAAGCAGGGATAAATCAGCCCCTTCCGATTCAGCCGCTCCAGATATTCCGCGTAGAGTTCGCTCCGGTTGCTCTGGAAATAGCCAGGACCGCCCTGACTGCCGCCCCGGTCCCAGTCCAAGCCCAGCCAGCGAAAATCCGCCTCGATCTGCTCCGCGTACGCCCGCTTGCAGCGCTGGGGATCCAGGTCCTCCTGGCGCAGCACCAGCTCACCGCCCGCCGAGCGCACAGACAGCCAGGCCAGCAGTGCGGAAAAGGCGTTGCCCAGGTGCATCCGCCCGCTGGGACTGGGCGCAAACCGTCCAACCACCGGTCCGTTTGTCTCCATTTCCATCCCTCCACTTTCAATCAGGAAAAAGGGTGGGCGCAAACTACGTCCACCCTTTCGGTTTCACCTTTTGGGATTGGGTCGGTCAGCGATGTCCGCCGCCGAAGCCACCACCGTGGCCTCCGCCGAAGCCGCCGCCGTGACCGCCTCCGAATCCTCCGCCGAAGCCGCCGCTATGGCCGCCTCCGAACCCGCCGCCGAAGCCACCACCGTGACCTCCGCCGAAGCTGCCCGGGCCGAAGCCACCGCCCCGTGGCGGGCGCCTGGGCGGACTGCCGAAGCCGCCGCCTCTGGGACCCCGGGGTGGTCCGCCGAACCCGCCGGGTCCCGGTCCGTGGGGACCGCCGGGCCCGTGATGATGCCGGTTCCACCACCGACCGCCGGGCCGGTGCCAGAACACCCACGGGACAAACATCACCGGCGGAGCGCTCATGTGTCCGTAGCGGTTGTACCAGGTGCGGTACCGACGCCCGTCAATCCAGCTGAGCAGTACCACCACCAGGATGAGCAGGACCACAACGCCCACAATGGAGCTGCCGGTATCATTATAATAGGGATCGGAATCCTCAAACGCCTGCTCAACCGTCCCCATATCCCGGAAACAGTCGGCGAAGTAGGTGTTCATGGCACCCATCATGCTCAGCACACCCGCGTCATAGCGGCCCGCCATGTAGTCGCTGTACAGATACTGGTCGGGATAGGTGTTGAGAATGTTGTGGTCCTCTACATAGGCGTCCCAGAGTCCGTCGCCGCAGTCAAAGTAGCAGTCCTTGCCGCCGATGTCCAGATAGAGGATCATGTCATAGCTGGAGATCCCCATCTCATTGGCGGTGTCCAGAGCGGCATCCTGAATGTCGCCGCGCACCGACGGCACGGTCACCACCGCAATCCGGCTGCCGTAGGCGGTGTACCAGGCCTCGTTGTAGGCCTCGATCTGCTCCTCCGCGTCCTGGGACAGCACATTGGCGTCGTCCCGGAGATAGGCGGTGCTGGATCCGGTGTTCTTGCTGGGATCGATCTCCAGCGGCCCGGTCTCTGCGGCCTCTGTCGTGGTGGTCTGTGGAGCCGGAGTGGTTGTCTCGGCCGGCGGCGTCACCACCCGGGAGTACACGATAGATCCTATGATCGCCAGCACGGTGATGGTCACCGCAACCGGATACTTTTTGAGAAACTTCACGTTCTGCACCTGCCTTTCCCAGTCGGGAGGTTCCGTTTCTTCTGCCATCCTGCTCAGTGCTTCAGCTCCAGCAGCTTCTGGCGCAGTTCGCCTTCGATCTTGCTCAGCTCCACTTCTGCCTCGGCCCGCTTCTGACGGCCTTCCTTCTGAATCTGCATCACTTCATCCAGCGTGGAGATCAGGTCCTCGTTGGTCTTGCGCAGGGTCTCCACGTCCACGATCCCCCGCTCTGCCTCCTTGGCAGTGGCGATGGTACCCATCTTCAGCATCTCTGCGTTCTTCTTCAGCAGCTCGTTGGTCATGTTGGTCACCGCGCTCTGAGCCGCCGTGGCCTGACGGGATCGCTCCAGACCCAGGGCCAGTACCATCTGGCTCTTCCACAGCGGGATGGTGTTGACCAGCGAGGTCTGGATCTTCTCGATCATCAGGGTGTCGTTGTTCTGGAGCAGCCGGGTCTGAGGTCCCATCTGGATGGAGATCATCCGGGTCAGCTCCAGATCGCTGATCTTCTTCTCAAACCGCTCCACCAGGTTGGCGTAGTCGTTGTAGGCCTGGGCATCCTCCTGGGTGCCGGTCTCCTCCGCCTTCTTGCGCAGCTCGGCCAGCTCGCCGTTCCGGCAGGCCTCCAGCTTCTTCTTGCCCGCGATGATATACATGGTCAGCTCTTTGTAGTACTGCTGGTTCAGCTCAAACATCTGGTCGAACATGGCCACGTCCTTCATCAGGGCCACCTGATGCTGCTCCAGAATCCGGCAGATTTTATCCACATTGGCCTCCGCCTTGTCGTACTGGGCCTTCATCTCGTCGATCTTCACCTTGCTGCGCTGGAAAAAGCCCCGCTTTTTCTCGGCGCCCGGCGCGTTGTTCTTCAGCTCCACCACCAGGCTGGACAGGGTATCACCCACCTCGCCCAGATCCTTGGTGCGCACCTTGTTCAGGGCGTTCTCCGAGAAGGACGCGATGTTCTTCTGGGCCGCAGTGCCGTACTGGAGAATCTGAGTGGAGTCGGTCAGGTCGATCTTTTTCGAGAACTCGTCCACAATTTTCCGCTCCGCCTCAGAGAGCATGGACTCGTCAATCTGCGCCGGCACCGAATTCTGCACCGCGGATGCCGCATCCGTGGCCTCCGGCGTGAGCGTCAGTGCGGGAGCCTCCGGCACCGCCGTCTCCCGGGCTGCTGCGGCAGCGGCGGCCTCATCTTCCTGGGGCGTCAGGGTCAGGGAAGGGATGGTTGTATTTTCACTCATGGTTTCTTCCTCCATTTTCTCTGTTCGTTCCTATGCTTCCTCGCTTACAGCGTTTGACCGTTGTCCGTCAGACCCTCCTGGGCCATCATCTGCTCCAGCACCGTCACGTCCGCCGAGATGTCCATGGCCTCGTCCTGGAACAGGGCGTCCAGCTGCTTGTCGTAGGCCTTCTCCACGGTGGTCAGCATCTGCTCCACCCGCCCCTTGGAGGCGTCGATGTTGGCGCCCGACACGCCCAGATTGTCCATCCGGTCATAGGCGTTGAGCAGCTTGATGGTGGTGGGCAGGTAGTAGTCCTGAAAGCGGCGGATCTGGCCCTTCTTCTCCGGGTGGTCCAGGACAAAGGCGAAGATCTTCTCGGTGGTGGCCTGGATGTGGTCCAGCTGGCCGGAGATCACCGGATCCGTGATGTTCTCGTTGAGCCGCTTCAGCTCCTCCACCGCCCGGTCCCGCTCCTTTTGCAGTGCGGCCAGCTCCGGGTCCTTGGGCTTCTCTTCCTTGGGCTTGGGATCGGGCAGCTCTACCTCCACCATTTTATTGGGGAAAATCGCGTAGGCAATCAGATACACCAGCACCGAGATCAGCGCCAGCCGGACGTATCCCGCCGCCTGGTTGACATTGAAAAAGACTGCGCCCACAACCCATACGGCGCCCACCAGGTACACCGGCAGGACTGAGCGCTGTTTTCGGGTCACTTTCATGGAAATTCCTCCCCTGCCCTCCTTGAGGGTATGCTAAAAATATTGTACACGCTTCCCCATTCCCTGTCAACGAATTCGGGGTCCCCGCCGGAAAACCGACACCCCCTTTGATTGACAACAGCGGGCAGAAACGATAGAATAAATCCAACTGACAGAACATTTCCTGTCACTTCAAAACTAAAACGGAAGAAGATGAACGCCCTTATGATGAGACTGGAAGATTTTAAGGCAGCCCGCAACGTGCTGAAAGGGGTTTTGAACGACACCGGCCTGATTTACTCCCACTTTTTCTCCAAAGCCACCGGCAACTACGTCTACCTGAAGCCGGAGAATATGCAGGTCACCGGCGCGTACAAGATTCGCGGCGCCTATTTCACCATCAGCACCCTGTCTGAGCAGGAAAAGGCTGCCGGCCTGATCACCGCCTCCGCCGGCAACCACGCCCAGGGCGTCGCCTACGCCGCCAAACGCTCCGGCGTTCCGGCTACTATCGTCATGCCCACCACCACGCCGCTGATCAAGGTGAACAACACCAAGAACTACGGCGCCAAAGTGGTGCTCCACGGCTCCACCTTTGACGACGCCGCCGAAGAGGCCGCCCGTCTGAGCCAGGAGCAGGGCCTGACCTATATCCATCCCTTCAATGACCTGCGGGTGGCCACCGGCCAGGGCACCATCTCCTACGAAATCTTCAGCAACCTGCCCGATGTGGACATTATCCTGGTCCCCATCGGCGGCGGCGGTCTGGCCAGCGGTGTGGCCACGCTGGCAAAGCTGCTCAATCCCAACGTGAAGGTCATCGGTGTGGAGCCCGCCGGCGCAGCCAGCATGAAGGCCAGCCTGGAGGCCGGTCACATCGTCACCCTGCCCGAGATCGAGACCATCGCCGACGGCGTGGCGGTCAAAACCCCCGGCGATCAGGTGCTGCCCTACATTCAGAAGAATCTGGACGACATCATCACCATTGAGGACACCGAGCTGGTATCCGCCTTCCTGGACATGACCGAGACCCACAAGATGATTGTGGAAAACGCGGGTCTGCTCACGGTGGCGGCCCTCTACCACCTGGACTGCAGGAAGCAGAATGTGGTGCCCATCCTCACCGGCGGCAACATGGATATTATTACCATGTCCTCCCTGATTCAGAACGGCCTCATCAACCGGGGCCGGGTATTCACCTTCTCGGTTCAGCTGCCCGACCGGCCCGGCGAACTGCTCCACGTGGCCGACATCGTGGCCCGGGAACAGGGCAACATCATCAAGCTGGAGCACAACCAGTTCGTCAACATCAACCGCCAGCACGGCGTGGAGCTCCGGGTCACTCTGGAGGCCTTCGGTCACGACCACAAGACCGCCATCCTCACCGCCCTGCAGCAGGTCGGCTATCAGGTCAAGGAAGTGGCTACCATTCTGTAAGCACTTCCGTCACTGACTGTTTTACCAGATAATGATTTCCAATCTTTGAACGAATCCTGAAAATATGATGAAAGGAGCTCTCTGTTGTGATTAAAATCGCTCCCTCGATCCTCTCCGCCGACTTCACCCGTCTGGGCGAAGAGCTGGACGCCATCAAAAGCGCCGATATGGTCCACTTCGACGTGATGGACGGCGCCTTTGTCCCCAATATCTCCTACGGCATGCCCATCTGCAAGGCGGTGGACCAGTACACGGACATGTTTCTGGACACCCATCTGATGATCGAAAAGCCGGCGCGCTACATCGAAGAGTTTGTCCGGGCCGGTTCCGACCTGATCAGCGTCCACCTGGAGGCCGACGGTCCCCGGGGCATCGCCGACGCGCTGGCGGAAATGGACCGCTGCGGCGTCAAAAAGGCGGTGGCCCTGCGGCCCATCACCAGTGCCCAGGCCATCCTCCCCTACGTGGAACAGCTGGACATGGTGCTGGTGATGACGGTGGAACCGGGCTTCGGCGGCCAGTCCTTTATGACCCACCAGCTGGACACCATCCGCCAGTGCCGGGCCATCATCGACCAGTACAATCCCCACTGTCTGCTGGAGGTGGACGGCGGCATCAATCTGAAAACCGCACCTCTGGTGAAGGAGGCCGGCGCCAACGTGCTGGTGGCGGGCAGTGCCGTCTACGGTCCCGGAAGCCGGGCCGACGCCATTCAGGCCCTGCGGGAGGCGTAAGCGATGCAGTACCTGCCCCCAGCCCTGGAGGAGCTGACCGAACAGTTCGCCCGCCTGCCCGGCATCGGCGTCAAGTCCGCTCAGCGCCTGGCCTTCTACGTCCTCAACCTGTCTGACCCGGAGGCAGAGGCCTTTGCCGCGGCCATTCTCAACGCCAAGCACTCGGTGACCCGCTGTCCCATCTGCCAGAACCTCACCGAAGGTGACGGCCCTTGTGCCCTCTGCGCCAGCCACAAGCGGGATCACGCCCTGATCTGCGTGGTGGCGGACCCCAAGGATGTGATCGCCATGGAGCGCTCCGGCGAGTACAACGGCGTGTACCACGTCCTCCACGGGGTGATCTCTCCCATGAACCACGTGGGGCCCGACGACCTGCGGATTACCGAGCTGGTGTCCCGGGTGGCCGCCGGCGGCGTGGAAGAGGTCATTATGGCCACCAACCCGGACACCGAGGGCGAGACCACCGCCATGTACCTGTCCCGGCTGCTCCGGGAGTTCGGCGTGAAGATCACCCGGCTGGCCTACGGCATCCCGGTGGGCAGCCATCTGGAGTACGCCGACGACGCCACCCTGATGCGCGCCCTGGAGGGCCGTCAGGAGATGTAACCACACCCCAAATCAAACGAAAAAACGCCCGCAGGCTGGAAATCTCCAATCTGCGGGCATCTTTTATGCGCTTTTCCGCATTACAGCCCCAGCGAACCCAGATTCATACCGCCGGCCAGCTTGTTCATGGAGGATTTGGCATCCTCGTCCGCCTGACGGAACACGTCGTTGACCGCCAGCAGGATCATATCCTGGAGCATCTCCACGTCGTTGGGGTCCACCGCGTCGGGAAGGATGGTCAGGCTCTTCAGCTCATGCTTGCCGTTGGCCACCACCTTCACCGCGCCGCCGCCGGACGCGGCAGTGTACTCCTTTTCCTCCAGCTGGCTCTGCATCTTCTGCATGTCCGCCTGCATCTTCTGGGCCTGGCGGAGCATGTTCATATTCATGCCGCCGCCCATACCGCCCATGCCACGCATACCGCGGTTGTTGTATCCTTTTGCCATCTATGCTCGCTCCTTTTCAGTCGATTGTCATGCCGGCCTGCCGGCCAAAGGCCACCAGATCCGCAAAGGGGTCCGCTTCCTCCGCATTCAGGACACCGGCCTCCTGTGCCGGTGCTGCCGGTGGGGCGCCCACGGTCACTTTGACCTGCACCGGTCCGCCGTGACGGCCTGCCGCCGCCTCCGACACCTTTTGGAGCAGTGGCGGCTTGTCCACCATGCCCTTGACAAAGGCGTCGCTGACATACAGGGTCAGCAGATCCCCTTCCAGCCGTCCACTGGTCATGGACGGGTTGGCCAAAAAGGGATAGGCCGCCGGGCCCACCACCGGCCGCAGCTGAGATACCAGCTGGGTCCAGAACTGACTGTCGCCGCCGGACACCTCCGGCTTTGGCGCTGGGGCCCCTTGCTTTGGAACCGGCTCCGGTTGGACCGGCGCCTGCTGTACCGGTTCTGGCTCGATCGGAGGCAGCTCCTCGGGCGGCGGTTCCAGATCCCAGGGTGGCAGATCCTCCTCCACCGGCGGCTCCGGCTGAGGAACCACCGTCTCTCGCACCGGCTCCGGCGGCAATTCCGGCAGCGCTTCCTCCACAGCCGGTGCCGCAACTGGAATGCCCGCCGCCAGCTTTGCCTCCAGCTGAGCCACCCGGGCCGCCAGTGCCTCTACGGAACCGTCCAGTCTCGGGTCGCAGAGCTGAATCAGACACAGCTCCGCGTCCGTGCGCCGGTTAGCGCTGGTTTTCAGGCCCGCCTGGGCGCTCTGGAGTAGCTGGAGCATTTGCAGCAGCCGCTCGGCGGTCAGTCCTTTGGACAGGGTGCGCAGGGTCTCCTCGTCGTACCCGCCGGTCAGCAGGCCCTCGCCGCCTTTGGCCGCCGTCTTGCGGATCAGCAGGTCCCGGGTCAGAGCAGACAGCTCGGAGAGCACCGCACTGACGTCCTTGCCCGCCTCGTAGAGCTGGGCCAGCTGGGTCAGGGCCCCTTCCGTGTCCCCTTTTCGGACCGCATTCATAATATGGGCGGTTTTCAGGTTTCCGGCCAGGCCCAACGTCTCCAGCACCAGTTCCCGGTTCACCTGCCGCCCGGACACTGCGCACTGGTCCAGCAGAGACAGGGCGTCCCGCAGGGCGCCGTCAGCCAGCCGGGCCAGCAGTGCCGCTCCGTCCTGGGTCAGGTCGATGTTCTCCCGCTCCGCCACCGTCAGCAGCCGGTTCTGGATCTCCGCCGGCAGGATGCGCTTGAAAGAGAAGCGCTGGCACCGGGAGAGGATGGTGGCGGGCACCTTGTGGAGCTCCGTGGTGGCCAGGATGAAGATCAGGTGTTCCGGCGGCTCCTCCAGAATCTTCAGCAGGGCGTTGAAGGCCGCCACCGACAGCATGTGGACCTCGTCCACGATATACACCCGCTTGCGCACGGCGGCGGGTGCGTAGATCGCCTCGTCCCGGAGGGCTCGGACCTGGTCCACACCGTTGTTGGAGGCCGCGTCCAGCTCCACCACGTCCAGAATGGAACCGCTGTCGATACCCACACAGGCGGGACAGCTCCCGCAGGGATTTCCCTCGACAGGGTGCTGGCAGTTGACCGCCTTGGCCAGAATCTTGGCGCAGGTGGTCTTGCCCGTCCCACGGGTTCCGGTGAACAGATAGGCGTGGGAGAGCCGGTTGTTCCTGACCTGATTTTTTAACGTCTCCGTGATATGGGACTGGCCCACCACGTCGTCAAACAGTTTGGGCCGCCATTTTCGGTACAGCGCCTGGTACACTGAGGTCCGCTCCTTTCCTCCGGCTTTCGCGGAAAACAAAAAGCGCGGCGGCCGGTTTCTCTCCCGGGAGGCGCCGCGCATCTGGTTTAAGACACGTTATCCTTTTGATAAAACACTCCGGCGATGGCTCGGCTACGACTTACCCGCGGCACATGGAGTGACCGCTTAATGCTGCTCGGTTCCCCGCCTGACATGGTTCACGGGCTGCCGTTGCGCGGGACCGTAACCTCAAACGTCACCGCCGGAGCTAACGGTATTGTACTATATCCCTCCCCATTTATCAAGTGGTGAATTGTTTTTTTCTGTAATCTCTTTACAAACCCAAATCTTGTGCTATAATAATGGTTGTTTTTTGAGACCGTTGCCTATGGGCCCATAGCTCAGCTGGGAGAGCGTTCGGTTCGCATCCGAGAGGTCGAGGGTTCGAATCC
>OLNN01000977.1_pt1 | contig 26221 bp, 20 predicted proteins | sample 1672141 | NCBI WGS metagenome assembly OLNN01 (sample SAMEA3136652, study PRJEB25190) | human gut metagenome | biome: human gut; feature: human-associated habitat; material: faeces | place: Austria | collected 2013
TTCTCGACTTCGCTCGAAATGACGTTACGAGAAAGCCGCCTGCTGCCAATGTCCCCTTTCCGATTATACTCTGCAATGAATCCGCCTTTCCTTAGCGCGCAAAAAGGGACTGTGAAGAAATGAATCCTCATTTCTTCACAGCCCCTTTTTTGTCTGACAGACCGAGAGGAGAGCTCCTCCCCAGCCACTAGTCTTCCACCACTTCGATCTGGCCTTCCGCGAAGGCTTTCGGATAGAAGAAGGACTGCTCCGTATTTCCAAAGTCTACGACAAGCTTGCCATCCGCAATATCCGTGATGACGCCCTGTCCATACACCGAGGAGACAACGGGCGTGCCTACGCCGATCTCGATATAGTGGGTATTGCCGCGGTGCGTTTCCTTGACCGGACGGACTTCGACCTTCGGCTTCGGAGCCGGTCTGTCGGCTTCTGGCACGGTATAGGTGCGCGCCTGTCCCTTCGGCGCTTCTTTTTTCGTTTCCTTCTTCACTTCCGGAAATGCAGTCTTCAAAAGCTTTGACGGAAGTCCCATCGGATAGAGGATGCGCTCGCCTGTCGCATCATAAGTGACATACGTGCCGCGCTCTGTGATGCGGGTGATGGTACCCTTGCCGAGCGTCTCATCCGTGACCTCCAGACCGACAGCCGCTTCTCTCTTTTTGAAACCGGTCGGCTTTGCATCCGGCAGAGGTGCATCGAAGGTGAATACCTTCTTTTCCATCGGCTTCGCCGCGCTGAAGGCTTCCTTTTTGAGATCCTTACGATGTCCATCCTTCTTGAAGCCGTCTTTTTTGTAGCCGCCCTCGCGCTTCTTTCTCGGGATGAGCTTTTCCGCATCGCCGAAAGCAACGACGATGCCTTCCTCTGTCAGCTTTCTCACGATGCCCACGCCGAGCTCGCGGTCTACAAATTCGACGCCGGGAGCCAATTTCCGTTTCTTGAAATCCGGCTTATCCTTGCCAAAGCTCTTGCCGCGGCCGCCAAATTTCTTTTCACCAAATTTTTTGCCGCCGAATTTCTTACCGCCGAATTTCCCCTTACTTTTGAAGTCTTTGCGGGGCTTATTGTTTTTTTCTTCCATGATACTATGGTTCTCCCTTTATATTTTATGGATCTATACGCGGATTCGAGTCCCTGATCCGATCAATCATACCTTTGTTCTTTGATGCGCCTGTCAAGATCGCGCTTAGCAGCTTTCGCAGCCATATCCTCTCTCTTATCGTAGAGTTTTTTGCCCGTTGCGACGCCGATCTCCACTTTGACCTTGCCGTGCTTGAAGTACATCTTGAGCGGGACTAAGGTATAGCCCTTTGTTTTGAGCTGCATCTCGATCTTTCGGATCTCCTTCTTGTGCAGAAGCAGCTTTCTGGTACGAAGCGGGTCGTGGTTGAAAATATTTCCCTGTTCATACGGGCTGATATGTGCATTCCACAGGTAGACCTCGCCCTTCTGGATACGGGCGAAGCTGTCACGCAGGTTCGCCTTGCCCGCGCGGATGGACTTCACCTCCGTCCCGGTGAGCGCAATGCCGCACTCATACGTCTCGTGGATGAAATAGTTATGATGTGCCTGCCGATTGAGCGCGATCGGCAGCGCCGTTTTTTTCTCGGCCATGTATCTCTCCTTTACGGATGTTGGTCAAATTCCATGCAATACATAGTTTCAAGTGAGAAGTGAGGAGTGAAGGTACGGCGCATCAAATTTGGAAGCGCCGTGAGTTTTGTATAAAGCAATGTGGTACATGATTTGCCAGATGCTCTTCCGGCGAGCCCTTTCCGCTGGAAGGGGCAGCCGAGCGCAGCTAGGCGGGGTTGGCCCGCGCGATGTGTGATAAGCCCGCTTCGCGAAGCCAATATCTCGCTTTGCTCGAAATGGCGTCTCACTGGATTTTCGCGTCGGTTTGCTCCTAAAAATCCAGTTCGCTTGCACACTCCGCCCCTTCGGGGCACCTCCTTCCAAAAGGAGGAGGGAGAGCGGGCTTATAAAGGAAATATCCTAATCCTTAATCCCTAGTCACAAGTCACTAGCCACCAGTCACTTCTTCCCCTTCTTCATTTTCTTTTTCGAATGTGATTTAGATCTTGCAGATGATCTGGTCTTCTTTTCCAGATTCAGCGGGGAATGAATCTCTCCCATGATGAAGTCGACTTCGCGGCGTTCCTTATCCGCCTTGACAAGGGTCACGCGGACGGGCATCCCCATGGAATAAGTCGTCCCGGAGAAGCGGCCCTTCAAGGTCATCGTATCTTCCTGATACATGTACTCGTCATCGTCCATGGAGTCAATGTGGACAAGACCTTCTACGCCATTTTCAAGGCCTACAAAAACACCGAAGCGAGTGATCCCGGTCACATGCGCATCGAATGGCTCACCGACGAACGGCACCATGTACTCTGTCATCTTGAGATCATCGACATCACGCTCGGTATCTGTCGCATTCTGCTCTGTCTCCGAGCAGTGGTCAGCCGCACGCAGGAGGAACTCTGTTTGTTTTTTAAGCTCTGCCTTGGAGAGCCCATCCGAGATCGCCTGTCGGATGAGACGATGTACCATCAGATCCGGATAGCGGCGGATCGGCGAGGTGAAGTGCGTATAGCATTCACTGGCGATCCCGAAGTGTCCGGCATTTTCCGTGCTGTAGCAGGCCTGCGGAAGGCTGCGGAGCGTCATCACCTGCACGACCGCTTCGATATCTTCTCCCTTCACCGTTTCCAGCAGCTTCTGCATATCCTTCGGCTCCGGATCCTTCGGGATGGAGAGATTAAGTCCCATGATGGCGATGAGACGCTTCAGGGAATTCAGCTTCTCCTCATCCGGATGCTCATGCACACGGTAGATCGACGTATGTCCTGTCTTTTCGAGGAAACGCGCTACCGCTTCATTCGCCGCGATCATGGCATCCTCGATCATCTTTTCCGCATCACTTCTGATGCGCTTCTCGATGCGAAGCGGTGTCCCCTCTTCATCGAGAATGACCTTGTATTCCGGAAAATCGAAGTCGAGCGCGCCGCGGCGGGTGCGGTCTGTGCGAAGGGCATCCGCGCAGGCCTTCAGGTCTTCGAGCATCGGCATGAAGTGTGCAAGATCTGCCGGCATAATGCCCTCGTGAAAGGCTTTATTGATCTCCGGATAATTGCAGCGGCGTGCCACACGCACGATGGACGGTGTGATCAGCTCGGTCTTTACCTTGCCATCCGGCGACACATCCATCACGCAGGACATCGCATAGCGGTCTTCGTCATGGTTTAAGCTGCAAAGATCATTCGACAGCTGGAAAGGCAGCATCGGGATGACGCGGTCCGCCAAGTATACACTGGTGCCGCGGCGGTAGGCCTCGTCATCGAGGAGCGACCCCTTCGTCACATAGCGAGACACATCCGCGATATGGACAGACAGCTCAAAATGTCCGTTTGCCTTCTTCTCGCAGTAGACCGCATCGTCGAGATCCTTCGAGTCAGGCCCGTCGATGGTGACGATCGGAAGAGCTCTGAAATCGGTGAGTCCTTTTTCCATCCGGATATCCCGCGGCAGATTCTCTGCCTCATCCAGTACCTTTTCGGAAAATTCATGCGGCAGACGGTGCTGTGCGACGATGATATCGATATCAAGACCCTTATCGCCTTTGTAGCCGATGACTTCCGTCACACGGCCCTCCGCATCCGTCCATTCCCCCGGCCAGCGAGTGACTTCGACGATGACACGCGCCCCCGTGGTGGCATCCATTTCCTGTCCCTCAGGGATCTCGATGTACATATCCACCTTCTCATCGATCGGCACAGCTTCACCGCCATCCTTCAGCATCTCATAGGTGCAGACGAAGGTATCATTGGCACGCTCTAAGACCTTCATGACACGGCCTTCCGTATTGTGACGGCCCGTCTCACTCTTCATCGTCTTCACTTCGACGGTATCATTATTCACCGCATTCAGATGGTCGCGCTCGGAAATATACACATCCTCGTGGTCGTCATCGGTGATCAGAAATCCGAACCGGCCATACGACTTGTACACGCCCTGCAGGATCGTCCCCGGCTTATAAGATAAAAGCGTTTTCTTTTCTTCCATTGTTGTTCTCCTGTGTATGTGCGATGAAATGGCTTCGCGGCTCCGCGTAGAGCCATAAGGAAGCCTCACCATGGACTGAAGAAGCACCGATTCGTTCTCCGGTCACCGCTCACTGCTCTTTGCCATCCCTTAATAAAAAAAGGCTTGCTTCTATGCAAGCCCCTTTTCTTTTCATCAGAAAGTATTCATATATCTTCCAAGCACGAGACAAAGCACAGCAAAGACAATGCCAAATACCACCGTGAACTTGGAGAGTACAGCATCCTTACCTCTGGTTTTGCCGCCAACAGCGCCTTCTGCGCCGCCGCCGATGGCCGAGCCCATTCCCGCCTGCTTGGATTCCTGAGCTACGACGACTACGATCACCAGTAAGGAAACAACCATTGTCAAACCAATCAAAAAATACTTCACTCTGCATCCTCCTCTGAATCTACCCAAGGGCAGATCGGCCTTTCCTATCGAATATAAAGCCAATATCAAACCTTATTTTATACTACTCTGTAGTACAGGTCAAGAGGAAATAGAATTAGGAGTTCGCCCGTGGGCGGGGCGCCCCTTGATTGGGCGAAAGAGGGTTCAAGGTTCAGGGTTCAGGGTTCAAGGTTCAAGGTTGTGGTGGCGGCTTCGCCGCGAATATATATGGGGCGATGCCCGAAGGTCTGTTGATCGCAGGTATTCCCGTATCATCAGCCTTCCCCTCGAGGGGAAGGTGCCCCGAAAGGGCGGATAGGGCACTGGCGGTATGAAAGAGGATGATGCAGATGGAAAAACGTTTTTGCACAAATCACTGCTAACGAAAGCACCCGAGCGACGCTTCGCGTCGATTTTTATAAAGGGCGATGCCCGAAAGTGGTGGGGGTAGCGATACGGGGGAAACGCATTTCCAACATACGGAGAAGCCAACCCCGTCTCTCTACGCCAGGCAGCCCCTTCCAGAGGAAGGGGCGAGAATGTGGGTCGTTTCGAGTGTATCAATCCCTCCTTCCTTTGGAAGGAGGTGCCCGCAGGGCGGAGGTTGGGGGCGCAGAGCGGAGTAAAAGATGATGTGAGGCTATCCATTTTTCTAGGGAAACACGGATCAATCGTTGTCAGATTTTACTCTTAAATTTTTATGCATAGCGAGGAATAAGCTGACTCTGCGATGGAATCAGCGTTTCCCTAATCTATCATTTCCCTCATTCTGCCCCAAGCGTCTGCCCGATCATCCGTTTCAGCTTTTCCGCATCCGCCTTTGGCTCTTCGCTCGCCATGATGGCAGAGACGATGGCGAAGCCGTCGATCGCGCTTCCTTTGAAGTCAGGGATGGTCTTCTCATTGATGCCGCCGATGGCACAGACGGGGATATGGACGCTGCGCTTGATCACCTCCAGCGTCTCTCTGGTCGTGAAGTCGGCATCCGTCTTCGTCTTCGTGGGGTACATCGCACCGACACCGAGGTAGTCTGCGCCGTCTGCTTCTGCCTTGAGCGCCTCGGTGAGATCGGCTGCTGAGACGCCCAAGATCTTATCCGGTCCGATCATCTGCCTTGCGATGGCCGCCGGCATATCGCTCTGCCCCACGTGAACGCCTGCCGCATCCACCGCCAGCATGATGTCGATGCGGTCATCGATGATGAGAGGGATATGATAGCGGTCCGTCACTTCCTTCAGCCTGCGCGCCCGTTCGTAGAGCAGACCCGTATCCCCTTCCTTTTCACGAAGCTGCACGAGCGTCACGCCGCCCCGGATCGCCTCTTCGACGACAGTTTCAAATCCTTCTTTGGGCATACGCCGGTCAGTCACGAGGTAGAGCGTAAGATCAAAGGACGTCATACTTGCCCTCCGCTTCCATGACAGAGGCGCTCATGCTGCCAAGCTCATCCAGGATGCCCATGTGGAAATGACCAAGCCCCTGATGCCCGTATGATTTCCAGGCTCTTTCGCCCGCGATCCCCATCGAGAGCATCGCCGCGGCAGAGGCGCCGAAGGGATCCTCCGGATGCGCACCGACAAACGCACCGACGAGTGTGGTACACATGCAGCCGGAACCCGTGATATCCGACATCTCCGGGCAGCCGTTGCGGATATGCATGACCCTTTTCCCATCTGTGATGATATCCGTCTTGCCACTGATGACGACCGTCGCATGCCATTTCTTCGCCAGCATCGAAGCGACCTCTTCCGCGACCTTGGCATCTGCATGGCCCGCGTCGACCCCCTTTGTCGCCACTGCCTCTCCTCCCAGAGAGCAGATCTCAGAAATATTTCCTCTCACGACCGCCATCCGGATCTGACGCATGAGTTCAGCCGCCATACGGTTTCTGAAAGGCGTCGCCCCCACGCCGACAGGGTCAAAAACGACCGGAATACCGAGCGCATTCGCCTTGCGGCCTGCCACCATCATCGCTTCGACCTTCGTCACATTCAGCGTCCCGATATTCAGCACCAGCGACTGCGCGATGGAGACCATCGACTCCGCTTCATCCACCGCATCAGCCATGACAGGCGATGCGCCGATTGCAAGGCAGGCATTCGCGCAGTCATTGACCGTCACATAATTCGTGATGTGATGCACGAGCGGTCTTTCCGCTCTGACTTGATCGATATAAGATGTAAATGTCATTTCCTTTTCCCCTTTTCTTTCACTTTAGCCGCTTTATCCAGATACCGTTCCGCCATTTTGGGATTCGGCTCTGTCCCATATCCGCGTCGATAGTAATCCGCCAGCACTTCATAGAAATCCTCATTCCGCTTCTTTGCCATCTTTTGCGCGAACCGGAACGCTTTCAAAGGATTCTCGTGATGAAGCTCTCCTTGCTCCTCTCCGGAGGGACCTGCAAAGTACGTCCACAGAAAGAGATCCATATCCATGATCCGTGCATTTCTTCCATTCGCCGCAGCCTCCAGAAAATCCGCATTTCTCTTCCCGATATCCACGCCATGGTAGAGATAGAGATACGCAAGGAGCGCCCAAGCCTCCGGACTGCCCGCCTTTGCCGCCTTCTCGCAGCAAGAAACCGCATGCCTCGTATGCGCAAGATAATCATCGAAGAACTTTCTCTCGCCCCGCCTTTCGGCAAGCTCGTCAAATATCGGCTCCAGTACCCGCAGCTCCGTCACCACTTCATTCATATAGTACTGCACCCAGCGCTCACGGCAGCTGTCATGCCCTGCTTGCATCCCTATCTCCAGATCCTTTAGATAGAGATCCATCCGTCCCCGGCGTCGCTCGATGTCTGCAAGTGCGAAGAGACAGCTCGTATCTCCCGCCGCATAAAGCTTCTCCAGAAAGGAATGGAGAAGCTCTTCGACCTCCTCATAGCGCGGCGTATCGATATACGCCTGCACCACGCCCAGCATCCCGATCGCAGCCGCTCTTTTCTCTCCCTGATCCCCCAGCTCATAAGCGCGAAGAAACCACGTAAGCGCCCTTCGGATCTCACGATGCACGTGAATACCAGCCGCATACATCTCCCCCAGCTGCCTGCAGGCGAGCGCACTCCCGGCATCCGCCGCCTGCCGATAGAGGCGAAGCGCACGCGGGATATCCTGCTTCGTCCCATAGCCCTCGGCAAAGCACACCGCCACGCGAAAGAGGCACAGCGCATCACCGCGCATCGCCCCCTTCATGTACCAGGAAAATGCCTCCTGATCGTCTCGCGGCGTCGAGCCCGCCGTGAAATGCTCGCTGTAAAGATCCCCGACCGCCGCATATGCTTCATAGATCCCCGCCTTGATCGCCTCTTCCAGCCATGTGAGTGCGATGTCTCGCACCTCGGTCACCCGAAGCGCATCCTCACGCATGAGCATCCCTGCCCGGTACGCCCCCCGGTCAACCCCCTGCTGGAAGCTTTCGCTATAGAAGCCAAAGGCCGCCTGATAATCCCGCTGGCGGCCAAGACCTTTCTCACACATCTCCCCAAGTATGAGACAGCTTTCCCCATGCCCGCGATCTGCCAGCATTTGGAAAGCCTCCTCTGCCTTCTTGTAGTTTTTCTCTGCCAGGAAATGCTCGCCGAGCGCATAGAGATCCTGCGCCGCATTCGTTTTGCCCAGCATCACGGCATGCCCCAGATACTCCATCGCTTTATCGTAATTTCGTATATGAAGATAGTCCTTCCCCAGCCTCACCAGGGAATCCGCCTCGTCCTCTCTCATGGTGTCTCCTCATTTCTGAATTTTCTTTTTATTTTACCACGCAGCCTGAGAAAAGAGGAAGAAAAATAAAAAGACAGACCAGAAGGTCTGTCTTTTTGAGGGGGCAATGGGTTCAATGGGGCGATGCCCGAAAGTGGGATTCAAGCCACCAGTCACTAGTCACCAGCCACTCCCTATCACCGATTCTTCTCCACGAACGCCTTGAGCTCCGGATACCCTACATTGCCATAGCCGATGATGCTGTCCACCGGCTTGCCGTCCTTGAAATACACGATATCCGGGATCGTCTCGATGTGATAGCGCTCTGCCAGTGCTTCATCCTCATCAATATTCACGCCGTAGATCGGGATGTCGATCTCCTCCGACAGCTTCACGATCATCGGCTGCAGGCGGCGGCAGTAGCCGCACCATGGTGCGCTGAAGCCGGCGATCATATCGCCCTTTTCCAGCGCCTTGTCGAAATTTTCTGTGCCTGTGATCATCTGGATCATGGTCTGTACCTCCTTTTGCAATATCGAATGTTCTCTATTTGAATTGTAGCATGAATATCGATGGATGTCAATACAGTGAATATTCGCAACAGAAAGGCTCCCAAGCTAAGAAAATATTATCATCGTAGTTTAGTTTACCATTTACTACATATGGAACGTCATTTCTATCCTTGATTCCATTAAGCATTTCTGCTATAGTGATTGTAAAAGGAGACTTATTCGATGCAGCTTTTTCGTACCCCTCAGACGGGAGCATCGTCAAGTCTCCTTCTTTACATTATAGAATAATGCGTTTCCAACTAGACAGCATATTCTTACTCACGAAAATAGTATCATCGTAGCTTGATTTGCCATTCACTACATATGGAACATTATTTCCATTCTTGCCCCCCATCAAGCACTTCTGCTATAGTAATTGTAGAAGCGGTTGCTTCACCGTTAGTGTCGGCTCTATGAACCGTCAGGTTATCGGGAGTATCTAAAGCGGTCATCATCAGATGACCCACTCACGTAGACCCTATTTTAATCGGTGATGCAGCGGCTTTTTTATGTTGTAAAACAAAGCAGAACCAATGGTATATCGAATTGCTCTTTCAGCTTGTCTGCTTTCTTCTTATATTCGATGCAAAGTTTAAAGCAGACTTTGTATTGACATTTTTCGACAGTCCATCTATATTATTGGTAGAAGCACCTGTATCTCCTCTAGGACGAGTAAGTGTAGGTCTAGCGGTAGTAGCAGTGGTTGAGACGTAACCCTCGCCACCAGCATTTACGGGTACTTCTTTTTAAGCCTTCTTCCCATCCGGTACCATGTCCCCAACGTCCCCCCAAAAAGTCAATATCCACTACATTGTCTCTATGCATGGCTCCTGTTACAATCGAATGATAGGAACCAATAAAAAAAGAATCGCATCGCTGCGATTCTATCACTTGCTGGTGGAGATGAGGGGAGTCGAACCCCTGTCCAAAAAGCCTGTCCCATAAACCTCTCCGAGTGCAGTTCACTGTTTTAAGATTTAAGCAAAGTATCGTACAGGAACAAACTGCCTTTGCCGATCTCGGAATCGTTTTCGAAACGAAAGTCCCAAGCATCCTTCCGTTCTATCCTATTGGTTGATGTCAGCCTGCGGTCATAGGAAAACCGCAGGGGACATTAGCAGATTAGGCTGCTAAAGCAAAATCACGTTTTGCGTTTAGGTTTTTCCACCGTTTAACGGGCAGGTGGGATCCCGACTCGCTGTTTATGTCCCAGAATCTCCTGTCGAAACCGGTACATCCCCAAAGGTACTTATCTATTGTATGCGATAAGCGGGAAAATGTCAATTTAGCCGCCCGTGGGGAAATAAGGAAGTTTGAAAGCAGGGATGAGGGACTAGGGATTAGGAGCCACAAGTAACTGGTGACTAGTGACTGGTGACTAAATACCATCTTCGGGCATTGCCATTATTTATACTCCGCGGCGCTTCTATAGTCTTATGCGCCGCACCACCATTTCGCATTTCTAATTTCTAATTTCTCATTCAAGCGAGGCTTTCAAACGCAATCAAAGGGCGCCCTGCCCCACGGGCTAACGCTGATTAAATCGTTGTCAGATTTAATCAGTGTTTCCTTAAGGCGCACGCTCTACCCCCCCCGCGCGTGATATCCGCATACGCAGGGCGAGCGCCCATGGATTCCGCGCTCTTGACCGCATCAAGGACGGCAAGGCGGATGGCTTCTTCTGCAAGATAGCCCACCGTATCGACAGGCGCGTCGATCTCTCCGGATGCCATGGTGAAGACGGTATCCCCATCCATCGTGGTGTGGACGGGGCGAATGGATCTGGCAAAGCCATCGTGTGCCATACCGCTCACCGCCTTGCATTCCGCCTTGGTGAGCTTCGCATTCGTTACGACGCAGCCGATGGAAGTATTGCCGCCAAGGATACGCTCAAATCCTTTGAGCATGAAGTCGTGCGAAGAAAGGATGGTTTTCTCATCATCGGAAAGAATACCGGCAAGCGTAGTCTCTTTGTCGTACACTTCGCCGCACGCATTGACAGCCATGTAGGCACCGACGCAGAGTCCGCTTTCGAGGGAGATCTCAGCATAGCCAGCACCACTCTTCATGGCATGCTCTGCGCCCTTGAGCTTGCCGACCGTCGCACCTGTCCCTGCGCCGTAGCAGCCGACGGGAAATGTCACATCCGCCCGCTTCGCCGCCTCGTATCCCATGGCAAGATCGGGATGGGCTTTCGGATCGCCGATCAAAAGGTCGAAGAGCACCGCGCCGCAGACGATCGGTACGGACACCGGCCCTACGGGAAACCCGACACCGTCTTCTGCGAGAGCATTCATGACGCCGCTGTCGGCTTCCAGGCCAAAGGCAGAGCCGCCGGAAAGGACCACGGCGTGGATCTGCTGTACCGTTTTCTCCGGAGAGAGAAGATCCGTCTCCCGCGTCCCCGGCGCGCAGCCGCGTACATCGACCCCTGCGGTCGCGCCCCCTTCAGGCGCCAAAATGACGGTCACGCCCGTAAGACCCACACGGTCTTGCGCCGTGCCGATGCGAAATCCCGGGACAGATATGGTACGTGTGATCATGGAAATTCTCCTTTCGGCTTTCGGGGAACTAGTGACTGGTGACTAGGGACTAGGGACTGGGTTAGCCCCTTGGACGTGCTGCCCTTTGATTCCGTTTGAAATCTTCGCTTGAATGAGAAATTAGAAATGGTGGTGCGGCGCATAAAAACATAGAAGCGCCGCGGAGTATAAATAGGGCGATGCTCGAAAGTGGCATTTAAGTCACCAGTCACTAGTCACTCCTAATCCCCAATCCCTAATCCCTAGCCACTCATCCCTGCTTTCAAACTTAAGTAGCTAGGGATTGATAAATACAAGGCTCCCTCCAGAGAAACACGCGCTTTACATTTCCCCTTTTCTTGCCATCTGAAGGCAGAGTGCCAGATCAGCAGGGATCGGCGCTTCGAAGTGCAGGGCCTTGCCCGTCACAGGGTGGCGAATGTCGAGTGTCCACGAATGGAGTGCCTGCCCTTCGATGGGGAAATGGTCTTTCTTCCAGCCATAGAGCGGGTCATTCACGACGGGATGGCGGATGTGTGCCATGTGGACGCGGATCTGGTGGGTACGTCCGGTTTCCAGCTTGCACTCGATCCAGGAGTAATGCGGCATGAATTCAAGTACACGGAAATGGGTGACGGCATGCTTGCCGGTCTTAGGCTGTACGTCCCATTTCATGCGATCCTTCGTACTGCGCCCCAAGGGGAAACGGATGACGCCCGTATTTCCTTCCATCTGCCCATGGACGAGAGCGACGTAGTGACGCTCCGCTTCATGCGTCGCGATCTCTTCCTTCAGCACAGGGAAGGCTTCCTTCGACTTCGCGACGACCATGACGCCCGAGGTATCCTTGTCAAGGCGGTGTACAATGCCCGGACGGATGGGATCCTCGCAGGCCTCAAAAAGCGAAGGGCCGACATGGAAGAGGAGTGCATTCACCAGTGTGCCATCCGGATTGCCCGAGCCGGGATGCACGACCATGCCGCGCGCTTTATTGATGACCAGCATGTGTTCATCTTCGTAGAGGATATCAAGCGGTATATCCTGCGGAATGAGCGCGATCTCCTTCTTCTCTTCCCAGGAGAAGGAGATCTGATCGCCTGTCTGCACATGGTAGTTCGGGCGGATCATCTTGCCATCTGCGAGCAGCGCGCGGCCGTCTTTGATCCATTTCTGCACTTCAGAACGGGTGAGCCCGGAGGCCTCTTTTAGGAACTGGTCAAGACGCTGTCCTGCTTCTTGCTCGGTCACAACGTAAATTTTCTCACTCATACTTCATGTCTCCAAAAATAAAATACGATCAGTGCCACACCGACACAGATGAAAATGTCTGCCACATTGAAGATCGGCCAGATGCGGAAGTCGAAGAAGTCCACCACGCCGCTGATACGCACGCGGTCGATGGCATTTCCCAAAGCCCCTCCGAGCAGCATACCGATCGCGGCGGAAAAATAGCGGTGCTCTTCGGGGATGCGCTTCCGGAAAAAGAAGAACGCACCAAAGAGCAGGATGACGATCGCAAGGAAAAACCATCTCTGATACGCCAGAATGCCGAAGGCCGCACCGGGATTGATGATGTAGGTCAGATGAAATACCCCTGAAATAAGCGGGATCGATTCTCCCCAGACCATGTGCTGCTGGACGATCCATTTCACCAGCTGATCCAGCACGGTCACGAATAAAGCTATATAAACTGTCAGCATAGTATCCTCCTATATATTGCTTTATTATAGCATGAGAGAGCGGGTGCGCGCAGTAGGGAGTTTGGGCGGGGAATAGGTTTAGGGTTCGGGGTTCGGGGTTCAGGGTTCAGGGTTCAGGGTTCAGGGTTCGGGGTTGCGGCTTCGGGGTTCGGGGTTGCGGCTTCGCCGCAATTTTTAGACTCTGATATCCTCGTATCGTCATTTCGAGTGTAGCCGAGAAATCTTTCTTGCACTGCGGTCACTGTCACATTGGCACTAGCAGGGAAACGACGCCTTGGTGCTTCGTATTTCTGCTTTCTCACATCCTTCATTTATCGCTCTGCAAAGAAGATTTCTCGCTTCGCTCGAAATGACGATACGGGAGTCTGATGTCTTCTAGTCTTCTAGTCACTAATCCCTAGCCACTCATCCCCGACTTCAAGCCTGTAGTGGCGGCTTCGCTGCAACATAGAAAAGGCGATGTCCGAAGGTCACTGAAATGCTGCCTTCGGACATCGCCACTATTTATACTCTGCGGCGCTTCTATATGGTTATGCGCCGCCCCCCCCTGAACCTTGAACCCTGAACCTCGACCCCTTAATAATTTACAAATACCTCGATATTCTGTCTGCCGAAGTTATAGCAGTCCTCGAAAGACTCCATGCAGAGGTCGATGCGGTTACCGACGATCGCACCGCCGGTATCTGCTGCGACAGCATGGCCATAGTTCGGGATGAATACATTCGTACCGAGCGGGATGACGGAGGGATCGACTGCCACCGTGCCGTGACCGGCCTGCGTGCCTGTCGCGGTGATCCCGCTGCCGCCTCCATCGCTTGGATGATATGCGCTCGCATGCATATTGGCGACCCAGCCCATCGTCCCTTCTGCTTTACCGGTCTTCATAATGCCCGGCGTGCCATCAGAGAGAACCTTGGCATGAGCGATGACCGTCTTCACGACCTTGCCGCCGGAGATGAATTCATCGATCTCCACTTCCCGTTCGCCCGGGACTCCCTCCTGGACGACGACCTCCTGATCCTCCCCGAGGCTTCCATCGTACCACTTATTATAGTGGATCGGCATCGCCTCCTTGCGGAAGACCTTCCGCGCGGTATACGGAACGACGTGGATCTGCATGCCTTCCTTCACCTGCATCAGACCGTCTTCGATCGGCATCATCTTCTTCCAGTCGAAGCCCGCGTCATTCACCACGCCCTGCACCGTCTGCTGCGTCGTATAGACGACCTTTTTCTTGCCATTCGCGATGATGGAAACAGGCACCGCCCGCTCCACCACGATGACCGCGCCGTCCGAGACCTCCTTCGTGCTTGTCCAAAATGTGTCATACGCCTTCAGTGATACATTGAGATCGCTCAATACATTCTTGAAATTGGAGGCTGCCGTAGAAATGACCTGCTTGTGATCCCCATCATACACAGTCACTGTCTTCGCGTGACTTGCGCCCAGAAAATCTAAAGATGCTGCCGCAAGATTCACCTGACTTCCCAAGGCAGCCGCCGCCAATATACATGCTAATACTTTTTTCGCTTTGTTCATCGTTGAAGGTTTCATAAATGCATCTCCTATGGCCGCTATTCTACCATAGAGAGACTTTTTGTCAATTTTTCCGATGTTGACAATGATAGCAGCTCGCATTTATTCCGTATCTATCGAATATTTCCTGCATGTTCTCCCGTATACATCGCACACTATCCTTTGACGCGCTTTTAGTCATATCACTGTTTTTATCAGATACTATCGAGTATTATTCATTAAATCAATTGTCAATCCTGTATCTTTCCAATAGACATTTGAGAATTATTAACAAATTATGAATCGCTCTATCTCCCATGTTATCGTTTCTTTCGCATTTTATGCATTTCGACCCCTGCCAGATTGTCAACCTTGAGCCGACCCCATTTCTCATCCGAGATAGCCCAACTTTGTCCCATCTTTGACCTTTCGTTCTTCTCATTCTTTCGTAAAGTGGGAAATTTGCCCATTAAAATCCTTGAAATTTACAATTCTTTCCCAAAAAGAGAAGATGGCAGAAGGAAAAGTGGATAATAGAGGATCGGCTTTCGGATCAGACGCACAACCTGATCCCCTCACAGATCCCGGTGGCGGCGGCTTCGCAGCAGGATACAGTTTGGCGCAGCTTTGACGTTTGCGGTTTGAGCGGCTTTCCGTTTGATCTTCCTGATACGCCCCATCTCCTTTTTAAAGAAAAACGATCCCCGCTTTGGCTCGAAAGGTTCGTGCGCTCCGCGCTGTCATTTGGCATCGGATGCTCGGGCTCTCCCGATCGGCAAAGAAAAAAGCCGAAGCATTCGCTTCGACTTTTTCTTTCCCTCTTTACTTTTCTTTTTTCCCAAAGACAGGCATGTAGGGCTCCATTTTCTGCGCGAGGGTCAATTCATCTTCGCGGTCACGCTTCTCCGCGATACGCTGGAATTCGGCTTGTGCGCCCACTTTATCAGCAGGTGCGATCTCCTTTTTCCACATGCCATCGGACTGCATGATGTGCGCTTTCTGATTGTCCGCGAGCTCCATATTGACCATGGTCTTCAGACGATGGCAGAGATCGGCGTCACGCACAGGGATCATGAGTTCGACGCGGTCATTGAGGTTTCTTGGCATCCAGTCCGCACTGCCGATATACAGCTCTTCACGACCGCCATTGGCGAACCAGAAGACACGGCTGTGCTCCAGGAAGCGGCCGACGAGGCTTCTGACAGTGATGTTGTCACTGACGCCGGGGATGCCGGGGATGAGTACGCAGATCCCTCGGATGATGAGCTCGATCCTGACGCCTGCCTGAGAAGCTTCGTAGAGCTTATCTATGATCTCCTTATCGAGGAGGGAATTCATCTTGGCGACCATGTGTGCCTGCTCGCCCTGCTTGGCGAAGGCGATCTCGCGGTCGATGAGCTCCATGCAGCGCTGGCGGAGATTGATCGGCGCGACGATGAAGGAGTCCCACAGCGGCGGGTCAGAGTAGCCGGAGAGCAGATTGAAGAAGGCAGAAGCATCGCTGCCGAACTGGTCATTGCAGGTGAATACGCCGAGATCCGTATAGAGCTTGGCTGTGGATGCATTGTAGTTGCCGGTCGCGACATGGACGTAGCGGCGGATGCCGTCCTTTTCGCGGCGGATGACGAGCGTACACTTCGAGTGCGTCTTGAGCCCGACAAGGCCATAGATGACATGCGCGCCTGCTTTTTCAAGGCGGCGGGCCATCAGGATGTTATTCGCTTCATCGAAGCGCGCCTTGACTTCCATGAGGACAGTGACCTGCTTGCCGTTCTGCGCTGCTTTTTCGAGCGCCTGAATGATCGGCGAGGAGGAAGCCACGCGGTACAGGGTCTGCTTGATGGCAAGGACATCAGGGTCAGCTGCAGCAGAAGCGACGAAATTGACGACAGAGTCTTCAAAGGATTCATAAGGCAGATGCACGAGGAGATCTTTCTCACGGATCATCTCGAAAATATTCTTTCGACCATCCTTTTCGAGCTGGATCATGGACCAGGGGCGATGCGGATGCGCTTCCGGATAGCGGAGACGGTCGTAGCCCTTGATGCCGCAGAAGGAAAAGAACATCGTCATATCGAGCGGTCCGTCGATCTCATACAGATCCTCCTTCGCTAGGTGCATCTCCTGCGTCATGAAGCGTTGCATGAAGCGGCTGGTGCCTGCTTCGAATTCGATACGCACGGCCTCCCCGCGCTGGCGTTTTTTCAGCTGGCGCTCCACCTCGACGACGAGATCCTGTGCATCTTCTTCGTCGATCGCAAGATCCGCGTCACGTGTGATGCGGAAAGGATGTGCTTCCAAGAGGTCGTAGCCGATAAAGAAACGGGACGCAAAGTGACGGATGACCTGCTCCAAGAGGACGAAGTCGTGGCGCCCCTTCTTTTCCGGATCATCCGGCAGTCGGACGATCCGGGGAAGCAGCGATGGCACCGGCACGATCGCCGTCTTCACATCTATATCATTTTCCTCATCCAGCGAAAGGTCACGCTCATTCCTTTCGAGCAGCATCGCGATATTGAGGCTCTTCGAAGCGAGGAACGGGAACGGATGCGAGGAATCGACGGCCATCGGCGTGACGACTGGGAATACCTGCCGTTCAAAATAGTCCTCCATCCATTTCTTCTGCGCTTCTGTTGCATCTTCCGGATGGATGAAATAGAGCCCTTCCGTGCGAAGCTCGGACAGGAGCATATGGAGGAAACGGTACTGGCGTGCGACGAGCTTCTGGCAGATGTCGGAGATCTGCTCGAGCTGCTCCTCCGGTGTCATATGGGCGATGTCACGGCGCTTCACGCCATTTTCCTTCTGGTGCCTCAGCCCCGCCACGCGGATCATGAAGAATTCATCCAGATTCGAACTCGTGATCGCCAGGAATTTCAATTTTTCCAGCAGGGGATTGTTCGGATCCACCGCCTCCTGCAGTACGCGGCGATTGAACTGCAGCCACGACAGCTCGCGGTTCAGATAATAATGCTGATGTCTATCCTGCACGTCCATAGTTACCTCCGCTCCAATTTGGCTTCCATGCCAAATACCGTTTCAAACATTGTTTTTTCTTTATTAAACAGCCATGTCTCCAAAGCCGTATCCTCACTCGATTCATACTCGATGACAAGCGCATCCCCCGAGATATGGGCCGAAAGATCTTTCAGCTTCTGCTTCCTCGACATATCCATCGCACGGACCAGACGGAAGATGGCTATCAGCTTCAGCGCCGTCATCTTCGACTCATCCGACAGGATACGGAATGGCTCATCATCATCATTCGGGATCCCCTTGTGATCATAGTAGACGATGCACGCCACGATATCCTTCTCTCGGTCGGAGATCCCGAAAATGTCCGTCCCGCGGACCATATTCCACGCCTGCATGGACGAGCCCAGCAGATTTACATACTTCCCGATCTGGTATAGGATGATCGCCATGCGAAGCAGGAATTCATCACGGTCATTGAGCCCATTTCCGCGGTCAAAGGCCTGAACGATCACTTTGCTGTAGAGCTCCATCGCCTTCGCATGCACCGGTTCATAGTAATAGTCTGCCGCGATCGAGCGCGTCAGCTCCAGATTCTGCGCGCGCATGTACGCAAGTGCTGGATCATTCGTCTTCTGCGCCCCATAGAAGAGCGATGCCGAGCGCACGAAGGTCATCCCCATCATGACTACATGCTTCACAGGGATCGCATTCAGGATCTCCTGATAAATATGCAGCGTCGGCGAGACAGTGAGCGCCCATGCCTCACTGATGTGATACTTCTGCATGATCATCGAAGTGGAGAATTTTCCCACCTCGTCATACACCTTGCCGAATTCCTGAGGCTTCACCTCGGCGATATCCCGCTGGTCAAGGTCATGGTGCAAGAGCATCGCGACGATCCTCGCCTCACGGCCCGAGAGAACGACCGTATCAATGTCATACTTTCTGATCGATACCCAGAGCGGCTCCATGATCGCATGGATGTACTCCGCCAGCGCTTCCGGGAAATAGCGCGACTCGCGCTGGTTCGTCGTGAACGTCTCCAAAAGACGGAGCGTCCCGATGTGTACATTGTGCTGGTAGCAGAGCGAGCCCTTCTCCCACACCGTCAGCCCCACGCACCCCGACGTGATGTCGACGAAGAGGAAATTCTTTCCCAGACGCTCATTCGCCGCACGGTTATACTGCTTCAGCTGGTAGGAAAGGCCGAAATGCTTGAAATAGATCTCCTGCGGCATGTCCACGACCTGCACATTGAATCCCGTCTTGACGCGGATCAGATCCAGGATCGAGCGGCAGTTATCCGCCTCACGGAAAACCGCCGTCGCATACGCCGCATATACCTTCACCTGATAATCCGACAAGAGCTGCTTCAAGCCATTCAGCATGCGGCAGAGCTTCCGGATCGAAGCGAAAGACAGATTCTTATGATTGAATACCTCTTCCCCAAAGTTCGTATCCTTCCTCACGGACTCGATGACACGGACTTCATTGACATTCTTGTACTCCACGATACGAAGAGACAGATTCGACGAGCCGATGTGAATGATACCGTAAATGAGCGGCTTTTGTTCCGACATAAGTGGCCCTCCTTTTATAAACAGCGGGTATCTTGTAATCCCATATATCCGTAAAAATGAAACGTAAAAGTTAGGAGTGAGGAGTGAGGAGTGGTGGTGCGGCGCAGAAAATAATGAAGCGCCGCGGAGTTTTGATAGCACTTCGCGCCGCCGTCATCTCGAGCGTAGCCGAGAGATCTTCCTTGCAGAACGATCAGTGTACCAATTACGCTATTTCAATCACCGCTTGCTCCTAATCCCCAACCCCTAATCCCTAGCCGCCACCTTCATTTCTCATTCAAGCGAAGCGTCAGCGTTAGCCCGCGGGGCGTGCCGGGCTGGTGTGCTATGAAACAGGTCACACGCAGAAGCATACCTTTTAATGATAGCCCACTCCCGTAAAAAGCAGGTAAACAGCGGGCAAAGTTTCTCTTTATAATTATACCATGACTTATATGCATAGCGGAGCACAGGGAGCCCTTCCCGTTAAAGGAAATTCTGATAGTATGGTATGGAAAAAACGTAGAATCACGAAATTATATATAAAAGTGTGATTTCTATCACACTTTTATATATAATTTCGTGATTCGCCGCAAACAGAACTTAAAAAAGAGGGAAACCTGTCAAGGCTTCCCTCTTTTTTATGCACTACCCTAAATAGAGATTTCAATCTCAGAATAGTCCTTGTCTTCATTAGAATGAAGTTTTACTTGCTTCACACCGCCACTGCCAGTCGTTCCACTTGAGCCAGAGTCACCACTCTCTCCATGATCCCCAAACTGAAATGGATTCCAGTAAAATGAGCGATCCCACACATCTGAAAAGATATGTTTGGCTACAATACTTCCTTCAAAAGCCACTTTATGATAGTACCAAACATTCCCGTTCGGCGCATATATGATCGCTTTGAATCGATCATTCATTTCATTTGCATTGACAGTGACATTCCCATGAAGTGAAATGATCGTCATATTAGTCCAACTCGTATTACAATTCCCTTGCTTCACAGTGATATCACCATCGGTAATAATAATCTTGTACTGTTTATAGTTTTCCACACTAAAACCACGCCCTGAACCCGCAGAATCGTAGTGACCATCTGTATCTAGATATATGCTTTCTTCTCCAGATTTACATGATGACTCATCCTTTCGATACAATCCGCCAAATTCATTTCTATATTTTTCCACATACTGATAGACTTTCTCTACGGATGAATTGTCCTTTTTCATTGCAATATTGATCTTATCCACGTATGTATTCGAGGCCAAAACGTCTTGTCCCTGACTAGTTCCATCATCATAACCAAAACGATTAAAATGAACCCACGATCCAGGATCTTGATGTCCTGGTGGGCGTAACATTGTATCATTATTATAAAATCCATTATCCTTTGGTCCAGTATTATCTTCATGCTCCCCTGTAACTTCTCTGCTATTTGACCATAGTTCTAAGTCCGTTTTGGCGGAAGAGCTAAATGCCCCTTTCTCAATGAAAACAGAACGCTTATCCCCAATATTATTTTTATCAATACTAATCGGTCCATTACTATGTATCTTGCCATGAATATACACATTATCGCCATGGATATAAATAGCATTCTTATTCAAATCCCAAAAGTTCTCAACAGGTCCGCTATATCCAGCCACCATAGTAAATCCGAAAACCCCTGGATCACCTGTAATCGGACTATCAGGCACAAGACGCGCTGTCGCCTCTACACTAACTGGAATCTTCTGCAATCCCAAAATTCTCATAAACGTCGTATCTACATTCTGTGATACATAGAGAGAAAGGAGAACCCCCTTCGTCTCATCAGTTCCATCGCCATACACGCGCTTGGTAATCTTATCAATTTTATAGTTATCCCTCATAGCAGTGTCGGCATATAAATTCGCCTCTAGGTACGTATGCGCCACCGTCTTGAGGTCAGTCACATCATCCTTGTCATACACATACGCCGCCGCAAGCACCGCCGCGTCCGCCGCCTTCTGCAGGCGTGCGTGACGGGCAAAGCCATTCCCGAGGTCCACCGCAAGCCCTGCGCAGGCAAAAAGTATCGGGATCAATATCGCAAAAAATACCATGTACGCCCCGCGCTCATTCTTGATGCGGGAAAGCAGTCGATTCAAAAAAGTCATAGTATCACCTCATGTGAGTTAGGAGTGAGGAGTGAGGAGTGAGGAGTGGAGGAAGGGGCGCACAATTCATATAGCGCCCCAATACCTCTCATTTTATAAAACAGTCTATTCATGATTTATATAAAACTCCGCGCCGCTTCCATATTTTATGCGCTGAGCCTTCACCTCAAACTTCTCACTTGATTGGATGGTCAATTTAACTGCCAGTTATTTATGAAACGCAATTCCCATCACTAGCCACGAAAAGCCATATTCACATTTAGTATACCATAGTCTCCGCAAAGATTTGAAATGAAAAATGCATGCAAAAACGCCCGCCATACGGCGGACGTTTTCATTGATCGGAGGAAATGGTGACGGTGACTAAGTATAGCGACCAGCGCGCGGAATGCGGGCATCGCCGTTTACAAGAATCGAATCGAAGCGGAGCGTCGCTCCGCCTAAGCCTTCCCCGCATGGGCAATGCTATTAAGTTAAGCGGCAGAACGTCTTGGCTCCCCATCGGGGGAGCTGCCCGAAGGGCTGAGGGGGCTACGTAGCGGTATTGCATGAAAGTGTTGGAATATCGATAGCGTCGGACTATTCAACATAGCACGCTATACCGCTGGCATGCCCCTATTGCCTTCGGCACTTCCCCCGAAGGGGGAAGCAAGTCATTACGGCACTAACAATTTCCTTAACTTAATAGCATTCCCCGCATGGAGAAGGGGGACCGCAGAGCGGCGCTCGGGTGCTCTCATAAACGACGTACTTGAGACGCATTCCCCCGCTCTCTTTCATATCGCCAGTGCCCTATCCGCCCCTTCGAGGCGCCTTCCCCGCGAGGGGAAGGCGATTCCTGCTCAGCGGCGAAGCCGCCACCTTCATTCCTAATTCCTCATTTAATTTCCTTCCAGTCTCGCTACGCCGAGCGGCGGGCTTTCAAGGAAGGTGACTTTCGGATTTCTCTGAGCGAGCCAGCCGGCCTGCCATGCATTCGGCAGAAGGTAGACAGGACGCTCGCGGCGGTCATAGACGACCATCGCATTGTCGATGCCAATAAGCTCCTCCGGCGGGACATCCCCTTCTGTCCAGCGGGCTGCGGTGTAGGAGAGAGGCTCCAGATTCACATGGACATTATATTCATTTTCCAAACGGTACTTCATGACTTCGAACTGCAGCTGGCCGACAGCGCCGATGATGAAAGACTCCATGACGTAAGGCTGCTTGTAGACCTGGATCGCCCCTTCCTGCGCGAGCTGGGAGACACCATTCAGGAACTGCTTTCTCTTCATGCTGCTTTCCGGAGACAGACGGGCGAAAAGCTCCGGCGGGAAGACCGGGAAATCAATGAAGGTGACCGGGTGCTTCTTCTCACAGACGGTATCGCCGACACCGAGCTCACCGGTATCGAAAAGACCGATGATGTCGCCCGGGTAGGCTTTCTCGACCGTCTGTCTTTCCGTCGCGAGGAACTGCTGCGGCTGGGAGAGACGGAGCATCTTGCCGCTCTGGCGATGCAGGACGGTGATGCCTTTCTCGAAGACGCCCGAGCAGATACGCATGAAAGCGACACGGTCATGATGCTTCGGGTCCATATTTGCCTGGATCTTGAAAATGAAGCCGGAGAACGCCGGATCTTCCGGCTCGATGGTGCCTTCCAGCGTCTTTCTCGCTTCCGGCGGCGGCGCAAGCTCGAGGTATTTCTCCAGAAATGGCTGTACGCCGAAATTCGTCATAGCCGATCCGAAGAACATCGGTGTCAGCTCCCCTTTTGCGACTTTTTCCGCATCGAAGGGATCACCCGCTTCATCAAGAAGCTCCAGATCATCGCGGAGCGCATCCAGCACCTCCTGCCCGACCTGAGAACCGACGGCTTCGTCATCGATCTTGCCGGAGATCACTTCCAGCTTCTTCACGCCATGTGCATTATCCTTGATGAAGATATGGCACATCTCCGTCTCACGGTCATAGATGCCCGTGTAGTCACCGTTCACACCGATCGGCCAGTTCATCGGACAGGAACGGATGCCAAGCACATCTTCAATGTCCGCCATCAGGTCGAACGGATTCTTGCCGAAATGGTCGATCTTATTCACGAAGGTGAAGATCGGGATCCCGCGATCCGAGCAGACCTTGAAGAGCTTCTTCGTCTGCGCTTCGACGCCCTTTGCCACATCGATGACCATGACCGCCGAGTCGACGGCCATCAGCGTGCGGTAGGTATCCTCCGAAAAGTCCGCATGCCCCGGGGTATCCAGGATATTGATGCGGCAGCCCTGGTAGTCGAACTGCAGCACCGAGCTCGTGACAGAGATCCCGCGCTGTTTTTCGATTTCCATCCAGTCAGACACCGCATAACGCGCCGTCTTCCTCGCCTTGACGGAGCCTGCGAGATGGATCGCACCCCCGTAAAGCAGTAATTTTTCCGTCAATGTCGTCTTGCCGGCATCCGGGTGGGAAATGATCGCAAACGTCCGGCGGCGTTTGATTTCTTCTAAGTCAGTCATATTGCACCTCAATCAAAAATATACATCGCTTCATTATAGCATATTTATATGACAGTTCGTAGAAGAAAAGGAAAGCGAAAGCGGCATTCCTCTACACCAAAACGCACAGGCGGAAAAGCCTGTGCGTTTCTCTCTGTACTTCTCATTACAGATCACGAAGAACACGATATGTAGTTCCATTCTTTCGTTTCTTCTCTGCCACCTGCATCTGTATGCTGCTATCGAGTCGAATAATGTCACCCGTAGTAGGATTCACCCGATACACATCCGTCGTGACCTTCGTCCCCACCGTCTGATCGGTCAATTTCGTCCCCTTATTCTTATCCGGGCTGTAAATGGCGACCGCATAGTACAGCTGGTCTTTTTCCTTATAACCGACCATCGCCCAGCTGTCATTTTCGAGCGCACTGGAATCAATCTGGCTCACAAAGGGCGACAGACTGTCACTATCGATCAGCCCATTCGTCGTCGTAAACTCCGGGCCTTTTCTTTGATCGAAATAGTTTCCATTCGTTCCACCCATATAGTCGACAAATGACTGGAACCCAGCGCCCGTCTCTTTTTGGGTGAGTGCAAGAAGCGTATCCTGCAGCCACTTCATATGACGGTCATAGACCTTCTGCTCCGTATTCGGCTTTCCATCCTCATCACTTTTGCCTCCCGCTTGAAGAAGCTCTGCGGCGGAGCCAAAGATCCCGGGGATCCCGTCTCCGTAAGACCCCAAAAGGCCCCATCCGATCCCGACCACCAGAGCCAGCATGAGGGCATACTCCACAAAGTTGTTCCCCTTCTGTCCCATATCTCTTACCAGTCCTCTTTCTCGTATAATAAGTTCCAGAGTTTCATTTTCCCATCTTTTCAAGAGAGCTACAAGGAGATAATAAGAGGCGGAGACTCACCCACCCCAACGCAAGAAAAGGAGGGAAGCAAGAAGCAGACTTTTCACATCCTACATCATGACAAAAAGTGCAATCATCAGGATCGCCACAAAGAGACAATAGAAGAACTTCCCCCAGAACGCCTGCCGATTCTGCTTTGTCGAGACCTCGAAGCCGCAATGCGGGCAATACTTCAGCCCCACGACATCCGGCACCGGACCACGGCAATGCGGACACACCTCGCAGTGCCCCGCCGCATACTGCGCGCGCTCCTCCGCCGTCAGCTCCGGCAGGATCTCCACCGGCGTATCCAACAGCCGGCACCCACACGCCGGGCAGAAACGGAGCATATTCCCCTCATACACCCGCCCGCACCCTCGGCAGCGCACAGCATCCTCCGGCAGCGGCTGCTCCAGCACCTGATGACACGCCGGACATCGATCCCAGCGCTTCCGCATCCCATGCCCGCAGTACGGACACTTTGCAAGATGCGGCCACGACGCCTCCCGGCTCCCCGCCTCCGGCGCATGCGAAGGCTTTGAAAGCGACGTATAAGAGATCCCCGTCCCCGGGATCCCCACCGTCGTCCGGACACCATTCTGTCCGAACGTGATATGCGCCCCGCGCCGCCCGATCGACGTCGAGACCCCGCGCTTCCCGACATTCAGCGTCACTCCCGGCATGATCTTGATCCGCCGCTGAAAGCGAAAACCCATTTCTTCTGCCTTCTTTCTCCTGTTGTCTCATATATAAGACAATATAGCACGGTTTCTGTCTCATCCATTAGGACAATGATTTTGATACAATTCCACGTTTTTCAAAAAAACACACCCGTCTTAAAATCGTCTGTAAACTCAAAGTAGCGAAAGTTGCTCTTTGTATAGTGTATCATATCAGAACAATAAAAAAGCCTCTAAAGCAGTTTGGTTATTTACCTTGTCTGCTTTAGGGGGATCATATCACTATGAAAGAGGCGGGCTTTTTTTAGCGTGCACGCCGCTCTCTACACTCCTACTTTCCCCACAGCACCAGGTACGCCCCGATCAGAACGGCCAGAAAGCCCAGATTCGCCCCGGTAAAGACAAGAAAATAGGCACGGGCAAAGTGGAAGCGCATCGAGAGATACGCCTTGAAGGAAATGAGGCTCGCCATAGAGGCGATGAGGGTACCAAGACCTCCGATATTGACGCCGAGGAGAAGCGCAGTGTAATTTTCCGTATAGGGAGAGAGCATGACGGTCGCAGGGACATTGCTCACGACCTGCGAAAGGAGAAGAAATATCCAGAATTCGTGCCCAGCAAGGAGCGCGACCGGCTTCTCCTGAAGCCCCGGGATGTGCGTCAGATTTCCTACCGCGATGAAAAGAGCGAGGAAGAGCGCGAGCAGCTTGTAGTCGACCTCGCGAAAGGCCTTCCGGTCAAGAAAAGCACAAGCAGGGATGACGATCGCAAAGAGGAATGAGATCGGGAGAAGGCGAAGGACATTCAAAAGACAGAGCACAAAGAGAAGGAGCAGGAGTGCGATACGAAGACGCGGTATGCCGGACGGCTTTTCGAAGCGGAGCATGAGCGGCCTCTCTTCGAGCGTATAGCTGGCAAGGAAGAGCAGGACGGCCGAGAGAGCGGTGATGGGTGCGGTGATGGAGAGAAACTCGCCAAGCGGCAGATGGTAGTGGGCATAGATGAAAAGATTCTGCGGATTTCCGATGGG